>Ga0265797_10012219_pt1 | contig 10566 bp, 7 predicted proteins | sample P2T30metagenome_FD_192433 | JGI IMG/M metagenome (GOLD analysis project Ga0265797, IMG submission 192433) | Plant litter microbial communities from East Loma Ridge, Irvine, California - P2 T30 | ecosystem: Environmental > Terrestrial > Plant litter > Unclassified | place: USA: California... | reverse complement strand
TACGGGGATAGTTATGCCATGGGCTTTGGATGGTTTGACGTGCTGGAGGAGGCTTGGGCGAGAGCTTAAGAAATTTCCAGCGCGGGGAGACAAGACGAGACGTGTCTGCCTAGCTTTAGGTGCGCGTTAATGTCGTGCTAGAGTGTTGCAAGGAATTAACCTAGGCGGGTTGGCAAATATTACATGCCCGTGGGTTCTGCATGCTTAGCTCGAGATCACCAGCCGTGACTGTCATAGTGACTGCGCCCACTCTTAGCTCTAGTCACGGGTGTTGTGCCGGACTAGAAAGAAGGCACATTTAATGCAGCGCTTTAAGATAGGATCGTGCATAGTATAGTGTCTCCGAGCCCTCGTAGTCATAATCGTAATCGCATTTATATTCATACACACCACACTATCCCTAGTATAGCAACCCCCGCCCACCTATCCGAACCCTAACTGACTCGGCGGCACCGTCGTCCGCCTGAGCTTGTAATCCGGCAAATAATCAAACCCCTCTGTCTCACTATTATACCTCCAAGCCTTGAACTCGACGCCGTACGGCTTGGGCTCCAATTGATACAGCATGCCGAGCGGACAATCGAGATCCGCCACGTCCTCGCGCTTCAGTCCCTGAAAGTACGCTAAAAGTACTCGCGCCACACTCCGATGTGTAACCAGGAGACAATGATCCGTCATGCGCTCGAGTTCGACAATGACGGGGCGAATGCGATTAATGACGTCGAGATAGCCCTCGCCGCCGGGCCCGGGGTAACGATACGAAAGCTTGTCGCGTCGCCGGAGGAGATACTCAGCCGAGTACTTGGTGCGAATCTCATCATACGTCAACCCCTCCATAATCCCCGCATTAAGTTCGTCCAGCATACGCATCTGCTTCACCTCGTAATCATCCTCGTCGAACCGCGCGCCCGTCGCAATACTGCGCTTCAGCATACTCGTCCAGACGCAGAAATTCTTATTCTCTTCGTTCTCGAGGCTGAAGTACGGGTTGGGCGGCGTGTGGTCGCCGGGCACTGGGGGAAAATGCGTGTGTGCCATTTTGTCGGCTTGGCGGACGGCCCAGGAGCGCCGTTGGGCGTCGACGAAGCGTGACATGGCGGCTGCGTAGCGCTCGCCGTTGGGGGACAGGTCGGAGTCGCCGCCGATGCGGCCCGCGACGTTGTCGGTTGATTCGCCGTGGCGGGTGATCCAGATCATGCGGGGCGCGAGGTTGAAGTTTAGGAGGTAGTAGACTGCTTGGCCTGCGAGGAAACCTTTGATCTGGTGTGATATCATTTTTCGGCCAACGTCCACCATTTTGACATACGGCATGTTGTGGTCTTCCTCGTAGTCGCCAATCGGCACGTAGTTGCGCTCGTAGATGGCGACGCGCTTGCGGAAGTCTTCGAGCGCGGCAACAGGGTCCTTGTCTTGGTAGTCGGGGCCACTGAGCTTGAGGCGCATGTTCGATTCGAGGAGGTTCTGGTCGCGGCAGACGGATTCGACGAAGAGGACATTGAGTTCCGGGCCGGCGCGGCTGCGAATCTTGTCCATGATCTTCTTGCGGCGCACGAGCGTGGAGTTGGTCGCGTCGAATATGCCGACGGAGCCGGAGCCGTTGAGGATGTAGTCGAGCAGGTCGTCGAGGGTCTCCATGGCGCACTGCTCGCGGATGGAGGCGGCGCGGGCGTTGTTGGGGTCGAAGAAGCCCGCGGACTGGTCCATGTTCTCGTCGTCGTCTTCCTCGCCATTGGCGTCCTCCCTGGGCTCGGGAGATGTCACCTCCACGCGCGGGGCGTCGTCTATGGCGCTGCCGTCGCTGTCGTGCTGTGCATGTTGCCCCGCATCGCCGTTGATCAGAATCTTCGCGGCAATCTGGGCGGGGCTGTCTCGGTGCTGCTCGAGGGCCTCCCGTATGCTCGTCGGCACGCGCTCCAGTGTGTTCTGCGACAGGCGCATCCCGCTTGTGCTCGCGGCGTGGACCCTCCGCTTCTCGCCGACATTGAAGATCTTGCAGTCGTGCTGCAGCCAGTTCAAGTAGCGCGCCATCTTCTTGGTGATGTACGACTTGCCGCGCGCGGGCAGGCCGACCATGACGATGACGAGCTTGGAGCCGACATCGCGCTGGGCAATCTTGCCGTCGGGCGAGACCTTGGACTTTGTGAGGCCGGGGATGTCGAGCGTCGTGGGGCGCAGGCGCGGGGTGGAGGTGGCGGAGCTGTTGCGTGTGAGGTTGCTGTGGCGGTTGTTAGCAGAGGAAAAGGTAGGAGAGAGTCGGAGGGTTGGTACGTACTCGCGCGGGCTGCCCGACTGTGAGGGCGCGGGGGTGTCGCTCGCTGCGATGCCCACGCCGTCTCTCGAGAGGGTCGCGTGGTTGGGCAGGGGCAGCGAAATCTGCGAGGGCGGCGGCTTCAGGTCGCCGTTGCGCGCGGCCTGGTCCTTGACGTGCTGCACGCCTCTCGCCGCGGCCTGGCCCTGGCGCGAGGCATCGACGTTGCTCAGGTACCTGTTCTGCGCGGAGTTCTCGGTGGCGTCGGGGCGCGTGAGGCTGCTCATGAGAACGTTGCGGGCAATGGCCGAGTGTGTGCTGGTGCGGCGGTTGTGCGTGTGGTTGTGTGTATTCGTATTATTTTGTGACTGTGACGAAGTTGAGGCTGAAGATCGCCGGCGCGCATGCGAGGGGTCTTGTAGCGTCTTCTCCGGCGCGGGCACTATCGGCGGTACAGGAATAGTTGCCATGTGTGTTGCGCCTAGCAGACTCTAACCTCCTACCAAGGCGCGCGGTCACGGGTCGGTGTTCGGGAGAGTTTCTGCGAGGAAGGTGTCGTTGTTGGATGCGCAGATGATGAAGACGGTGGCACGCAAGCAAACCGGCGGAGAAGAGGCGTGCGCTGGAGACGGCCAGCTACCATGGGTCGCCGTCGAGGCTAAACGAGAGCGACACCGGGACGTCCATTCTGCCGTATGTCACAGATCCTGCTCGACGGTGACCGCGTGTACATTGAATGAGCGACGGTACCGTACCATCAACGAGATGGATAGTCGTACACCGACCTTGGCGCCTTCACCATTCCAGCAGAATGCGGACTCCCCGCCTCGACTCCGAACCGCCAATCATTCCTCCACGCCGCGCTTCGACTCGACAAACATGTTCCGTGAACACATTGCCCACCTGCGACGGTCGCGTGCTGCCTTTAAGATAAGACTTGTCACACAGGATCTCTAGTTTGCTTTCCATGTGCTCGGAACAGCTTCCTGTGAAGTGAAGCTCAAGCTTTCCAGCATCCTACGTCATCGACTTGGCGTGCAGCAAAGCTGTGAAAGCGCATCTTCTTAACCGCTTCACCCTTTCCAACATGTGTGAAAATTCCACAAAGACACCTTTCTTCCGAAACACTAGAATACGCCTTTCAGGAAAACAATCCTCGCTCTAGCGGACACATTCGTCTCCGCGCGCCTGGGATTCCTCAAGATTTCGGGACTTCGATCCAAAGGCTAAGTCTTAGTGTACCAGCTGCGAGAGAGGGCGCATTTCTACGCATAACCGCTCTGTAGATTAAGCGCGCATAGCTTCATCCACCAGCATCAAGCTTCCACAGCATTCATCCATCATCGCTCACATCAAGATGCCTTTGCGTACCAACTGCCAATCACACAGCTAGGCGTGTGTGTCCCTCCCTTTCCCCACCGCTTCCAAGCCCATGATACCCACACCCTCCATCCCCAAAACTCGCTGGACCCAGCCAAACCCCCAACGCCAGCAAAACAGGCGCACACTCCAGCGCGTTAAAATACACCTCGCTATGCGCTAGGAAGCGCATGGAGCCTGTGAAAAAGGCACTGAGCTCGATGAGGCGGTATGTTGTTCTGAGGAGAATTAGGGTGAGGCTGGATAGTAATGCGTAGAGGATAGAGTTGTGTTGGATATCTCGATTGAAAACGTTGCGGTAAGTAGCCTGTATGAGGACGAGTAGCGTGTAGATTATACCCAAGCCTTGGAGCGCGATGCCGGTGAGGTAGAGTTGTATACCGAGCATTGCGTGGGTGTTGCGCTTGTGTGATGATGCATGGTGTTTCGGCGCGATGAGTATGCTTGCGGTGAAGTGTAAGGCTGCGAGGAGGGGGATGCAGATGGTAAGTCCACGAGAAACGTTTTGGGGCGTGACGCCGAGTAAGTTTTTACCATTTGGGTGGATTTGGAGTGTTTGCGTGAGGATGAAGGCGTCGAGTGCGAAGATTACTGTGCGTGGTTAGCGACGCGATCTCTGGAAGAGTTGGGTACATTGGACGTACATATCGGTGCCATCAAGACCAGCGTATCCGACGCCGCGACGAATTCGGAAACTTGCTGATATCTCGTTCCGATCGCGCGCAGGATGTACGCTACCAAAAGACATATCGCGATCAAGAATGCTGCAAGAGAGATGTATATATCCCGTCGCTGACGCGCAAGGCTTGTTCGGCGCGCAAAGACAAATACAAGGGTAGCTGCAATACCGCAGAAGACTAGCGCTGCGGTGAAGGATGGATCTTGAACGTTAGTAGCTGATTACATAGACTTTTATCATTTACGAACAGTAAGGTCGAGATAAATAGCCACATGTACCAGGTGGTACCCAGCCATTAGTGTCGGGCCGCACCGTGGTCGAAGGACAAGGCGGTGCCGGGTCATGTGTGACCGAGGGCGTGGGGATAGAAGGCATTGGGGCGGGTTGGGATGGGGGGGTGGCGATGGAGGAATGAAGAAGTGTTGGTTGGACGTCGTAATGCAAGCTCCAGCCGCGTTGGACAAACATGTGCCAAGCTCCCAGCATTGGGATTACGAGGGAGTATTGTTTTCGGTGAAGGCACGGATCGATTGTCCGTAGCTTAGGATCAGAATCATGTCTGATGTGGAAGGTGCATTGTGGAGAGTTGTAATCGGTCCCCACTCTTGTGCATTAGGATTGACTTGATGCGGAGTAGATCTCCTCAAGGTCTTGATTGGCCGCATCTCTTAAGCAATGCAAGTAGAGAATCAATATGGTCTCGAGCTTCTTTAATCATGATGTTTTGTAGCCACCGGAAATCCAAACATGTTCCAGCTCAGGCACAGTAGTACCTTCATTTCTATAATCCGAGCTAGATGCGTTCAATTTCATTGTCCGCATCTTGCAGGTGGCGTTCGTGGCCCAACATAAATCTGTCCTGGTTCAAAGTCAGTATTCGTCAACTGTGTGTTGACGACCTCGGGAGGTCTTACCATCTGGACGAGTAATCAGTCTCTCTTCCTCCGTAAACGAGTGCTTTCTCGTCCACTCTTGAACAGCATCCCAATTCACACACGCCGAATCAACCGTGTTATTCGCAAACGCCACACCAGGCCTCTCCGCATCCCACGCAATAGCCCTCACCCCCAGGTCCGGCTGGCAGATGAGTCTCTTGCGCAGCGTCTCGATGCAGTGATCGATGTGCGGCGGGAAGTACCTCTCCAGCGAACTATTTGGAGCTGCGCATTGGACGCCGGCGATTTGGTGCCGGATGGAGTCGAGGCAGTGGAGGTGGTGGTATACGTTCATTGAGACCCAGACGTCGCCAGAGTTGTCGTTGAGGGGGATGCTGTCGAGGTTCAGGGCGGTGAGGGATGATGATGGGACACTTATTGAGTAGCCTGTGCACTACAGTTAGTGCGACGTGCTTCGCTTGATATCGATGTGATTGACTGACCGTCCATGAGCGACATCCATTTCGCTGTTGTTTCAGGTGTGGGAAAGCCTTGATATGGACTCGCATGGCCGTGGCCTTCGAGATGGTGAGGCGTGAGCTTTAGTGGTTGTGATGAGATTGCTTCGTATGCTGGTGCTGTGTTTGGTCGATGTGAGTTGGTGATGCGGAACTGCGAGATCTGGCCCACTTACATGGCACCATGGAGTACTCTGAGTGAACATCGACACTGGATGGACGTGTGCTCGTCAAAGTCACCCCAAGCGACAAACCGACAGCGAAGACGAATAAGTTGATGATGAAGTTCTTGACATTTATGGCGTAGTAGCTCCAATTCCTGTCTTGTGTGGGAAGTCCTTCACCGTCTTCTTCGCTCTGCAATCGCCTGTACTCTTGCTTCGCCATGATGAGGGAACTTGAGTTCCTTCGCGTACGACAAACTCCGAATCGACTCGTTGTTTTGCGTCAATAGTATGCTGTTGCCCCGCGACTGTCTGTTCATTGGACAGTATCGCGCATTTGAGCCATGTCGAGATGACCACCACGGTACGACCAGAGGACCAGGACAGGTAATCCGAGCCGACTCCGGGACACTCCGTCACGCCTTATCTGCCAGTATTACTATTGGCCCGAGGTTTCTACAATCCAAGAGAAGTCAGCGGCATGATGTCGCAAGCGGCGGTATTCAACGTTAGGCATCCAACGCAGCACGTATCTCGTCATCGGCGCCAAACGACGAGTGAGGCAGGATCAGCAACACGACCTAAGTTACTTGCAGAGCGACGACATCGCCTACGTTGTTTCAGGAAGGTCAAGAATGTATGCTTCGAGCCAAGTATGCATGGCAGGTGCTTGGCGTGTTGGTGTCGCTGAGTTCAGGCCTTGATGGACGTCAAGCTTGTGGGCTAAGGCTAGCGTGAGGCTTCCCACCCCCACCTTTTCCAGCATTGCGGTATTTCTGCGCACGACAATCGTACCACATAACGTCTCACGATATGGGACGTGGTTACGTGGATCCTGGATTGCGGCAAGTGGCGGAGTCTACGCATTGTCCGAGACTACCAAGCTCCGGCATTGGGGTTTAAACACATGGTTATCTTGCGCCGTTTTCCCTGTCTCACACTGAACACTTCTCTGCTTTCAAGATGCGTGTCTCTATCATTTCTGCTGTCGTCGGACTGACTGCCTTCGTGAGCGCTGCTCCGGTGGCGATGGGCGTTGCAGGACGTGAAGCTGCACCGCAATATGGTACGTACTTTGATCCTGAGACGTGGTTCTGATCCCCGATTGCTTACCATGGTAGACATCACATACATCGACAAGGTGAAACGTGAGGCAGAGGCCGTTCCTCAATATGGTACGGAGTTCGATTGAGGGGCTTTACTGCGGTCTCGCGCTTGCTGACTGTTGTAGATATTACCTACGTCGACAAGAAGCGCGATCCTCAATTCGACATCACATACATCGACAAGAAGCGCGAGGCAGAAGCCGATCCAGAGCCACAGTATGACATCACATACGTCGACAAGAAGCGCGAGGCAGAAGCTGCCCCAGAGCCGCAATTCGACATCACCTACATCGGTATGTCATATCCCCAACTGCTCAAAAGTTCATGCTGATGCGGTAAAGACTAGACGAGCGCGTTGAATGGTAGGTGCGGTGGAATTAGTACTGAGTAGTCGAAGAATGACGCTTCGAATCACAGCCGGCATAACAAGGTGCTTGTTGTCTCCAAGTCGTTTACCTTTCTGTTTAGTGTGTTTCATAGCCAATAAATTAGATCGAGCTCTTTCGAGAAGCCTTGAAGCCGGAGCCGCAATGAAGCTCGATTTTGCCCTGCATGTAAAATCACGTATGCACTAAGATGCGAACTCTCGGCGATTTAAGTTATTGGAGCTTGAATCACAATTTCACATGTGAGTGTGACCACCTGAGATAAGCACGAAGGTGCCTGTCTTCACCTCTCTTCGTAACAGCCCAAAAAAATCCTGATCCTTCGGCAATGCGTAACTATCTTCAAACGGCATTCGTACACCTTCCTATCTGGACAATTAGCTTGCATGTTTAGACTGTAAATTAGTCGCCGATCCCGAACTTCATGTCTGGTGACGTTTGGGCGTACGCCTGAATCTTGGCTGCATACGTAGTCAGTGTCAGGCGTGCATTGCAGTTCGCGTGCTCAACGTCGCGCAGTGTTGTAGCGTGGTTTACTCTCCACCATTGTTACGTCTCGATAGAACCACGTTTGCTCCCGTACTTTCAGTTAATCTTTGCCAATCGTCACGATCTTCGGCGACTTGGAACGATATTTTGATAGTTGTTGGCGGAGCAGGGCATGAAGATGGAGCCACGGGAACAGACTTCGAACATGGAGGAGTTGGATTATACGCAGGAAGATGTTGAAAGTCGACCAGAGATGTCACATGACGACGACGCTGAGAAATCCTTTCTCCTGAGAGAAGACTACGAACATCCGCGAAGAAGTGCAAGTCCGCGGCGAAGTCACATTGTGCTCGCCTTGATTACCATCTTCAACCTCATCCTCTTCCTCGCCTCAATCGGCATACTCTCGATATCCAAAACAAAGTCCATATCAGACCAAGACCTGTGGCGCGCAACATCCTACTACTGTACTTCTCATCTCCGCTTCCCCATCACTCCCTTCACGCCACTAACCCTTCGCCACAGCACCCGTCTTCGACCTCTTCACCATCCCCAAACAAACCCTCACCGTCAACGGCACCCTCTGGGACACCCACCCACCCTCAATCTGGCGCGCCAGCGGCCCAGCTGCAGACTCCGCATGGGCCTCTATCGGCAGCAACGTCCCACCCATCACCATATCCGCCGCCCAAGTACGCTTACTCGGCAAAAATCCACTCACCGCTGTAAAAGCTCCGGTCGACGGCCCGGACTCATATATGGCTGGCGTAGACGTCTTCCACCAACTTCACTGCCTCGACAAACTGAGACGCGAAATCGAAGGGGCAACGACGCCCGAGAACGCGACATTGCACAGGGCGCATATCTCGCATTGTGTTGATGTCCTGGCGCAGGCGTTGAAGTGTAGTGCGAGTGTGGATCTGGTGACGTTCAATTGGGTGGAGGGGCATAGGATGCCGCAGCCGGACTTTAATGGGAAAAAGGTGTGTAGGGATTTCGATGGTTTGAGGACTTGGACGATTGAGAATGGGTTTGAGGTGGATGATTGGTTTGAGGAGTTGAAAAAGCCGCCGGAGGGGGTGGTTGTGTTGGAGGGGGAAAGTGGTGGGGAGGGGAGGGCGTGGTGAATATCATGGCGTTCGTCCGGTGAAGGTGTCGTCGGCTCGTAGGACCAGACATAACCGCACGTCTTGCGCCCAGTTCAATCGTTCTACCCAGTCCAGCACACTTTCCCGCAAAGCCCCCGCGTACGCAACCATCAAGTCCCCATAATCATCCATCAACGTCAAAAAGCACGTCCAAATCGTCATTCAACTCGCCTTTGCATCGAGCCCGCCGACCGTGCTCGTTAGGAAAGCCCACATCTCCGCTGCTTGTATCGCCGCGATATACGCGAGGGCGAGGAAAAATACGTATATGAAGATATTGGTGAGTATGTTGAGGAAGAAGGTCCGGAAGTGGTGTAAGAGTGGGTGGTGTGTATGCGACATAGTGGGAAGGCGAATAGTAGGGTCTTGCGAGTCTTTTAGGACATAAGTGTTAAAGCTGAGCGAAGTGCAACTGATTGAGAGAAAAGATTGATTGCATTGACAAAGGGGAAGATCGAACAATCAAGGGCTGTACATACGCAAGGAGCTAGTCTCTAAGTGGTAGTCACGTGATGAATCACGAGATTCATCTTCCCTCTATTCCTGTGAAAGCCCTCTCCTTCGACAATAAGGTTGTCAAAGAAGTTATAAAAGAACAAGAAAACTGGAATAGCTATCAAGAAATAAATGGTTCCCTAGTAGCGCGAAATCAGAACCATAGTAGGCTAAGAACATGAACCGTGCCCGCTACTAACTTTCACTTCCCTTTGTTCACGCCTACTAAGTTCCCGACATCCCACAAGTAGCACACAATTACAATCGAAGCTACCTACGACCCAGCACTATGATGCGCCGCCGCCAGAAAAAATGCATGATAGAGAAGAGAAACGGGAACGGTGGGTGCGATGCAGAGTACAGTGTTTATTAGCTATAAAGTAACCGGGGCCTGCCCGATGGAATTTAACATGACGATATTCAAGCTTAAGAACTCCGTACCAACGGCTTGCGTTGAAGTTACAGCCCACGAAAGCAGAAGCCACTATTTGAGAGAAAGACTCTGGACTAATCCTCTAATCCCAACCCCACTCCGCACCACCATCACCATCACCATCACCAACCCCACCACGACCACCCCCGTAAATCCACTGAACAGCACCCAAACCAACCGTACCGGAACCCCATGATGACTCTCCATCAAAAAGGAAACGGCTTCGCAGGCTTGAATGAAAAAGTACGACGCGACTGTGATGCCGATGAAGTACGTGAGGGCGTAGGAAAGAGCTGTGTGGAGGGCGGAGATGAGAGAGGATGGAGAGTGTTGTTGGGTTGGTGTGGGCCGGGTGGAGTGGGCTTCGAAGAGTATAGGGAAGTCGGACATGGTGTGAGTGTTGAGGGGCGGGTTGCAGAAAGGAAAGGCTTGGGTGGTATCTATAGGACGTCTGGTGGATGGGTTGAACAATGTTTTGTGGTTGTGAACGCACGATGTGGCGTGAGATAACATGGTAATGAGAGAAATGTCTCGAGCATCATGAGATGGACAATGCAAGGAAGGAAAACTGGACGCACCGGAACATTGTTGGATATATTGAAACACATGCAAGAAAGCCGTGCCTCACAATCAAGCGTCACTCAC
>Ga0265797_10012218_pt1 | contig 10566 bp, 9 predicted proteins | sample P2T30metagenome_FD_192433 | JGI IMG/M metagenome (GOLD analysis project Ga0265797, IMG submission 192433) | Plant litter microbial communities from East Loma Ridge, Irvine, California - P2 T30 | ecosystem: Environmental > Terrestrial > Plant litter > Unclassified | place: USA: California... | reverse complement strand
TGGCGTTACAGACCGCCGTGATCGAATATTCTCCCTGCTGGGCTTGGATCGCACTCTGTGCCACGCACCACCTGGACAAGACTCTGCACCACCTCTTGTTATACCAGACTACACACAAATGATTGGAAAACTGTACACATCAATCGCGAAGAAGCTCTTATGCAGAGAGAAAAGTCTTTACCTGTTGAGTTTTGTACAGCATCAGGGAGATGTTGAAGAAACAGAATTGCCCTCGTGGGTCCCGCAATAGCACGTCAATGACCACAGGTTGATCACGCAGTTCGACCTTGTGTCCGGACATCCTGTCGATGACACGCTGGAGACCATCTGGATGGAAAGCGAAGCCGCAAGTGTGCGGCCTCCAGGCGCCGTCGATACATACGAAGGTCCCTTTCACATCAGCGAAGGCGATGTACTTCAAGTGGATGGTCTTGTACTTGCCACCGTATCGACCAAACGCTCCGCACGGACCCTCACGGATGTGACCGGCGATGAATGGACCTGTACTCTTCGGCATTGGTTTCAAGAAGTCGTGTAGTGGTTTATGGGTGATGAAAAGGATCACATCGACAGTCCTTCTTAGGAAGAGGTGAGAGATGTGGCTTTCCGTGTCTTCTACAAAACGATACTTGGAGGCCATCTAAGGCAAAGAGCCGTTCGTCAAGCCATCCAGATGGAGCGCTACGCATTTCGAGATCTGTTATGCTCGAGCGACAACATAAGCCCAAACCGCTGTCCGACAACGCAAGCATTCGTCACTCAGATTTGCCGTTCCCGAAGACTTTTCCTTACCACCGATGGCCAACTCGGCATAGGCCCGAAATGTGTTCAGCCGGGAGACACGGTCTTTTATTTGTCCAGTGCAGCCGTCCCTCTTCTGTTGCGATCGCGCTCTCATGCTCAACATCGATGGGCATTGCTGGGGGAAGTCTATGTCAACGGTATGGTCAGCGCATCGGACGACTATGGACCTCAACTCACTCCGCACACCCGCCAATTCATTGAATCAGATAATTTGAAGACTCTCCCCTCACAACAGTTACACTTGAACTCGACATCCGGGATCTTCGAGCCAAAAGACGGATTAAATCGCAATGCCGACAGAGCTAAGACTCGCGGTGGCGTTAACGATTCTCCATACAAGAACGCGCAACACCCATACAACTACCGCAAGAGAAGAGACGGCACCCATAGTCGCGCACAACGCTCTAACACTTTTATGTTCTTACCTCGGTGTTTCGATTCGAGTCTCCCACCACCAAGGATAGGCAATGAGGGTGCCTCGCGCGCATTCGATCTTGCTGTCAGCAGTGAGCCTCAACTCTGAAATGCTGCAATGTATACATGACACTCTGGCTGACTGCTTACAGGATCCGAAATCAAGAAGCATTTTGCCGAAACATCAGCAGCTAAAGGCTTGTTTCAACATACTGTTGACGATCTCGATTTCGGAAAGCGGATCGTGCTTCTCATAGAATGACTGCGGTTAAAATGTAGCGCTTGTTACTCCGTCCAGCAGAGGGGAGGTATACGAATGTCAAACCCCATCGATCATCATCAATGCTCATACCGACATCTCACGAACCACCATCAGTCCCAGCCCCGTCTTCATCCTCATCCGAAGCTGCTTCATCATCATAACTATTATCGCCCTCCGGAATCGGCGCGCGCTCAGCGCAGCGGTCCGCCTCCCTCAGCTCTTCCCTTTCCGGCCATTTCTTCCAATAAACCCTCGCAATCTCCTCACAAACCTTCCAGATCCGCCTGCGGTTCGCCAACGCCATCATGGCGCCTTTGGTGCCAAAGCAGCGCGCGGTGGACTTCTCCATCACGATGTAGAGTTTCTCCCAGTCGACGAATTGCTGCGAGCTTCTTGCTTTCCCGGACGGCTCCCAGCATTCGATGGCGAAGGGCGTGTCCCACAGCCAGGCCTGCTCGCGAAGCAGCATGCGCTTCCAGAAGCTGCCGGAGCGAGTGGCTTGTCGGACGAATCGGGACACTTGGCGGAGGGCGATCAGGTCGTTGCCTTCGGTGTAGTCGGCTATTTGGTGGATCAGTTCGATCGGGAGCTTGCAATATGGGTCATTCTGTACGCGGGTGACTCGAGTGGCGAGAGATTGTTCCACGGCTTCTCGCTCTTTCGTGAGGATGAAATCGCAGATCATGGCGCCACTGATGGGAAATTGCTCAAGGGGATTGATGATAGAGAACTAGCGCGAGACTGTTAGCAGAGAGCTCAAATGTTGGCAGCCAGGTTGTTTTCTTCATGCCTCTTCGCCAGGATAAGACTCCCAGTACTGGTCTAGTGTGGACTTGTCGCCATAGTCAACTCTCAGGGCGCGCGGGCCACCCCTTTTGAGACAGAACATCGCTTGATGAAGAGGATATATGTCGACTTGACGGACATCCTCACTGCCGGTGATCGCCCTCACCAACATCTTGAGGCAAGGTATGTGGCAAGGATAGTTCCCAAGGCTTTCATCATCAAAGTCCCAAAGGGGCAACTTTTCGCAATTGTAGTGTTCAGCACCATACTTCTCACCGCCATTGTAGGTTCCTTGACACATGTTGAAGCCTCCAGGCTCAATTGTGGCTATGCCACAGAGGAACTTCCTAGGCGCCCGCCTCTTCCTGGGGTCATACGCGACCAGCAGGAGGTCGGTGATCCACGAGGTGTCATGGCCTTCGAGAATTTGGGGATCGTACGAGCGACTGAGGGTGAAGGTATGCTCAGCGTCACATATGTCGTCGGGTTCGGACAAGCGTTCGATGGGTTCCTCGGGCTCTCGTCTTTGGCGGCGGCGCCTGTTTTTCAACACTTTACTCCGCACGCGCTGGGCCTTCTCACTCATCGATCCGACATCGAATCTGTCTGTGCATGAGGCGCAGATCACACAATAGCAGTCCGATGTCATAGTGAAGTAGAGACGTGATGCGTAAGCCGCGCCGTAATAGTCCCGTGTTGAAGGTGGCAACAGAGTTGCCTGACCTATTTCGCAAGTGTAAAAAGCATACGGGGGAAGGAGAGTGACCAGCAAGGGCAAGAGACAAAAACATACAACAGGCGGGATTCCCAGATGGTCACCCACTCTAGTACTAGTCGCCCGGTTCAGTGCTTATGTATGGCAGAGCGGACGGGATGTCCAGTTCTCACTCAAATATGGTCGAGTGCTGGGCACCTGGTACTGGAATTGAGGTCCCTGACGTTTCCCCACGCTAACGCAGTGGCTGTTGGTAAGGCGCCTTACCCGGTACGGTATGTCTAGTTAGCCAACCGGGAAGGCTCAGCTTGGGCTTACACCTAACACTCGGGCTTGCGCTCTTTCGACAGATTGGCTGTTGAAGCGAACATACTAGTACCCCAGTCGAACATGAGGACCCTTCGCTACTCATATTGCTCTGCGTCGTTATGCGCTTGGACGATAATCGCCAGCCCCATGCTACGACGACCCCCAGCTCGACAAGTATATTGTGGTTCTCGCGCTTCAGAGGTGCCGGTTCCAACCTGAAGAAAATACAGTCGTGTTGGGAGAGCTGTAAGCTATACAATTCGACAAGCATTCACGCAAATCGATCTGACCTGGTGTTACAGTAAGCATACTTGGAGATTCTGTCGGACCGAAGGTCGAGGCATGTGCTGCTGATTTCTAATGCGTACAAACAGGTCACCATGTCGTTCTTTTCGCTCCTGGGGCTGACACCTTGCAATCCAAGTGATGCGCATAATCCCCTCTACTGCGTTCTTGGAGCTCGTGAAGATTGCTGTGAGAGTGGTGTTGGCAGGATCACCATTCCGCTATGGGAGATCAACAAACGGCAGGAATATGGAAGCAGTTCTGGCGTCTTCGGTTCAGGCTATGATTACTACTCCACCCTACGCACTACCTCCACGACAACACGGAGTACCACTGGGGTGACTTTAACGATTGCCAGGGAAACATCTTCACAAGCACCGAGCCCGTCAGATGTACCATTTTTGCCATCGACTGGTACGACTCGTGATACTGTCACGTCCAGTCCAACGGGTGGTCCAGAACCACTTGCAACCAACATCGGCGCAGTTGACGAACAAGTACCGTCGCCGAGCTCCGGCCTTTCGCCAGGTGCCAAAGCAGGTATCGGTGCCGGTGTCGCAGTAGCGGTCCTCCTGATTATCGGCTTGGGGGCAGCGGTATCTATATTCTATCGCCGATCGAAACACTTGGGGGTCCAAAACAACGATGACGATACCACGAGAGATTCCGGAGTGGCGGATTTTGCAAACGACCGCTTGATACCAGAGATGGATGCAACACACTCGGAACGGCCGGCTGAGTTGGAGGACATTGTGCTTTCGGAGCTGTTGAATAGCTTCTTCTCGAAGACGGCTCCGCCATGCCGCGAAATCGACGGAGGCACGAAGGGAAATATCCATGAGATGGAGGCTTGAATCGTTTCTGAGTGCTTCTGCCTAGATGATCGCAGACGCAGCAGATGTGATAGGCTATTTTACATAGCAGAAATATGAGTATGCGGGCAATGTGTCTTCGAATGGCGACCAGAGACGATCCTGGATTCTGGATGTCACGCGTTCCCTCGCTATCTGCAATGTCCGAGTCTAAGTCCCTTGCAACCAAGGGACTGGAGTGACAAGCATGCTGTCGTCGAGGTTGCGATGCGAACATACATTGCACCGCCCCGTAGGTTCCACTCAACACAAATGGTATTGGCTATGCCAACAGCTTCAGGACACTCAGTCGATGTGGTACGTTGGTAATCTAGTTTGGCATGAAGGGACGTGCTATCGAAGCCAGTACACTCAATCGCCAATGACAGTTTAATGTGCTCATGTGATGTACCACGTGGTACGCCCGAGATCAGCTGTGTCTTGGTAGATTGCAAGGTTGATGGAATTAATTACAGGCCAAGGTGGCTTGCCCTGGATGGCGTGGAATGGCAAGAAATCAGCGTGTGTCTTCGGCAAGCTGGGAGCATCAGATGCGTTAGACCCATGATGTCGCTTGCGAGGCGAAGCACAGTCGGCGTTAGCAGGAGGTAGTAGCTTGATGCAGATGGCGGCAGCGTGTGCGTATGGTATACCATAGATGGCTAGTCGTGCAGCACATGCAGCGTGCGTAGACAGGATGGCACGGATACCAGCGGCAGGAACCCTTTCCTTCCCGCACTTGGCGGCCCGCAATGAAGGGCCCGGCTGGACTGACCCGAGATAGCGGAGCTGATTCCCGCCGACCACAATATTGGTACCATTCGCACAGCCTAGCTGCTGACGCCCGTCCGACCAAGCGAGGGAGCGTCCGTGGTTCGTGAGGGACATACATTGGCGGTTCCGTGATGGCGGGTTCCTCGGACAGTGCGACACTATAAGGGGCCAAGCAATTGTTACCAGCACTCAAGCGGGCCTCCCTGCTTGACAAGACGAGGGAGGTGGCCTTGACGCCTTTCCTGTAGGGGAAATCCTGATATCTAGCGAGATAGCGCACTACGCCTCATGCGGCATGTCTGGCCATCAAGTCGAGCGGCTCAAATATGACCATGATCTGCATGTACTTGTCCACGGCCTCCCGGTCGAGCTACAGTACTGCGCCCAGGTGCTACCTTGCCTTAGTGAGGCACTCTTAGCGCAGCTGAGCGCTGGGGAACGTTCCCGACGCTGTATACCAAGTGCAACCTGCTTGAAACCACGTTTACCGACATGCAGGCACCGCTGCCACGCGAGATATTGACAACGCCGCCAGCATTGCATGCAATTCCCAAGGGGTAGCGCGCTGGTAATGCCGCATGACCACGCTTGCGTAGCTCACGCGAGTCGATGCGAAACGCGAAGGATTCAGGCACGGGACCTTTTCACTCCAGTCCGACAACCCGGTATGTTTGTGCCTTTAAGGTATGGCTGTCAGACTCGATGAAAATCCATTCAATATGCGCTACTCCACAGAGGCGTCACGTCACTGTTCCCCGATCCACACTGCTACATCCTCTTTCTTTACGCGAGCTGAGGACGTGGGAGTGGGCCAAAGTGCTCCGAGTAGCTAGGGTCATCTATAACATACACAAACACCTTTCGCAAAGGCCATGTTTTCTCAACGCTCGGAGGTTATACTGCACGCCGAATCAAGCTTATCCAACCCGTGTGTGCAGAGCAACGTGATGCTCCACCTGAACCGAGGCGATGAACATGAAGCGTGTGTTGCTCTAGCGGATACTACAGCTCTTTACATTTGTATATAACAAGAAGATAAACACTTCTCTGCAGCTGCAATGCCCCTCAAACATGCCCTTTGACATGCGCCTCTTCAAGCCTTCTGATAGAGATCATATCTAACCAAATCTACAACCTGATTGACTCTCACGACTCACAATCTTGCCACTATGGAGTCCACACTCAGACATGCTCCAATGGACAACCGTTCTCCAAGATCCAGAGCACACTGCCGGACCATAAGGCCATCAACAGCACCGAAACAACCATCGCGCTGCTTCGCTCTGCTATACCTGCAAGGAAGATCACAATCCAGCCTAGCACCCACAGCATGCCAAATTTTCGCCATGCACTTTGAAGGCCGTTCCACCAGCTGGGCTTCGGAGGCGTATTGGCGACCATGTCCCAGACCCGAAATCGCCTTTCGTGATCCCGGTGTATACCAGGCCAGTTGGTTTGCTCTTTCTCGGCATCAGTAACTTGGTCGACGTCGCCGAGACGTGTTCCAGGCGTGCTGATCTTGTCCAGCCAAAATTCAGCCGTCTTTTTTGCTATATGAAAGTCGATCTCGAACCACTCATGCTGTGCCCGGGTCTTTTTCTTGAGCGGAACGTGCCGCTGGAAGGGTGCGAGGTCGGTGTGCACAATCTGTTCGAGACGTAACAAGACCGCGTAGGGTATGTTCTGAATCGCTTGGGTGTTATTGGCATCCAAAATTATGCCAGATTTTGTTTCGATGTCCGACTTCCTTTCCTTCCAATTACCAAGAGTATACCCAATCTTGACATGGCTGGAATGTTCGGCTTTGAGCAGATACAGGGTCCCTACGGTCTTCTGAGTTGGCAGGGGAGTATTGAACAGCTCGGCTACCTCCTGCCTGACCCTTGTGGGCGACCATGTGGTGCTCACCCCTTCAGTGAAGCCATCTGCTTTGTAGCGACATTCATGGCTAGGGCTTGTATCGGGAGTGTCTTCATTTCCTGATCGGCTTCCAATCATGACGTCTCCCTCTGGTGCCAACGAGCGCGAGTCTTCAGAACGGTCTCGACAACTGCATGGAGGAGGGTCGTTAAATTCATTCAACGCTTTGGAATCTTGAATCAAAGCTTCGGTGGTCCAAGGTCGTATGTACACCGAATCAGGTGCACCGTCTTCCGGGCCAGGTGCATCGCGTGAATCGGAGTCTGCACTTTCACCCATGTCCACGTGTGTCTGGCGTCGGACTTTTCCTCGGAATTGAGCGTCACTAGCAGGTGGCGCTTGCGAAGGTGACTTCCTTCTGCATGGGAGAGATCCAGGAAAAAGCAGTGCTCCGAAGTCACTAGGGAATCCGGGGAACTCGTCTTTCCATGTCGACTCGATCTCCCTCTGCTGCTTCTCATACTGACCCCCCTCGGCGCAAGTCAGTAAGCGATTGACTTCACGGACATCGTCCGGAGTGAGGCGTGTTATGGGCTCCGCAGTGATGCGTCGAACCTGGTCGAGAGTCTCGTCATTGTCAATCATATTCTTGCACCGTCCAGAGCCCCTCTTGGCCAAGCACCGGTATTGTTTGAGGTCATTGTTCCGAAATTCTGCTTGCAGCGTGGAGAAGAGGGGATAATTGTAGGTGTTCCTTCGACCGGAAGCCGATGCAAGACACGAAGGCGATGTTATAGAGGATTTCCTGCCAGACGGCTGCGATACAGGCGTTGACACTACTCGTCTTGAGTCGCGAGTAGGGGTAGTGAAGGCGCTCGAAGCTCGAGATGGCCTGGCATGTCGAGGTAGATGGGTTACGGTAGGCGAAGGAGGGCCGGCGAGACGTGGGACAGCGCTTTCGCTCACGGTCACAATACCATGAGGTCGGGAAGGGTTTGGAGAACCAGTCGGCGGAGACGGCAATGTTTGAGACTGACGTGCCGGGATATCGCCCGGGGAAGCATCATTACCAGCAGAGCCCGGATTGTGTTGGAAGGGTGTTTGTGGGCCAGAGAAGTCGACGTCAGAAGCGATATCGTGCATCCAGTAAGTGTTAAACACATCTCCTAAGCATATCACGTCGCCGTGATCAGGGCACAACGAGAGATGGCCTGCATGCTGAATCGTTTTGTCGTCAAGCTGCGACTTGGGCGATGTAAGAATACTCCGAAGTGTCGCAAGAGAGTTTTGGTCTGTCAGCACAGATTCACAGCGGTCGTTGCCTGTGTTCCAAATACACCTATACTGATCAAAAACCTCTCGCGGTATTACATCAGCCTGCAGTTCATCGAAGGACATCGCAAGCATGGCGGACATGATAGGCGAATTCGCGAAGGAGTGTTGTATGTTGCAGGAAGCTATCCGGTACAGACTTGCAGTTGTCGAGACGAATGGGTTTGTCGTTCGAATGTGAAGGATCTCTGAGAAGGAATGGTTCAGGGCTTTTATTCTTTCCCTACGGCTAAGACGATGCACAGCCGACTTGGCGTGCGATGCCCTGGCTCCCAACAACCGAGCTTGGTATGTCGATGAACAGGGAGTCACTTGTTTCAATATGGAGCGATGCCACGGAGCAGGACTGTCCGCGAGGTCGACTGGTAGTTGCACTTCGGAGAAGATACATCATGTTGTCGAACGCTTATCGCTCGTTGCAACGAGTGGTCAAATGCCTACTAGAGTGCGCTTCAATGCTGCCAGAACAACGAAGTATATCGCCAGCGCCGTCTGGATCAGACTTCGCTCTCGTAGAGCAAAGGTCGAGTTGCAGCCCGCACCACATGATGCGAATGATCTCGGTTGAGTGTTGAAACGGTGGCGCAGATATGTTGGAAGAAAGCACGGATCGAAACAGGTCGCTTGCAATGGTGTAAGACGGCGGAGGCAAGGTACAGTTCATATGGACGTGCGTCTTCACATCACATCTGCGGCACATGAAGTCACGAGCACTTCGGGTCTTCAGCTCGCTAAGGGTCGCTGAGGCATGCGTCGAGGCGCGAAGCCTGCCTAGGCATGTCTAGGCAGCTGGACGAAGAGGAAGAAAGAAGGATGTGCCGTTGCCGCAGCGCGTATACGGACGTAAAAACGAGCTGGACGGGTTCGCGATCAACACGCGCGCAGTAGGCCCTTTCGCCTGGTGCTGTAAGGCTTTGTTGCAAACGACGTTGACGCCAGTGGAAGGCAGCGCAGTGCAACTAAAGTTGGGCCCCGCAGAAGCGCGAGTCAAGCGTACTCTAGAGCAGAATCCTGCGTTTCCGGTGCGCTCCAGCCGGCGAAGTTTGATTGGCTTAGCCAGGCCATTGCCGTCTCGGAGTGTATGCCAGAAGCCTGTCGCATCCCATGTGATTATTGCCTGGTCGCATGAATAGCTTCGACATCCAGTTCGGTCAAGCGAGCCTGCAATGCAGAGGGCGGAGTGCGTCCTTAGATGCGCGCGCCCCAAGTCCAGCCGCGCTGCACAGCCTTGACGGCTGCTTCGGCGTCAAGGTCGTCAAGGTCAGCACCCCTTATAGCCACGCAGGCCGACTGCAGAGTACCGCTACACTCCGATAGTCGCGTCGGTCGCAAACAGTCACTCTCATACAATCGTTGCAATGTCTTCCGTCTCCTTAGGCCAGCCCCCATCGTGGGACGCTGTCGATCTCCTCGAAATGATCAATCCAGATGTCGATGCTTGGGTTTGCGTGGGCCACACGGAATCGCCACGTCTAAACGGTCGAAGATGTCGGAACCCAATAGCTGAAGACAATATCGCCGAAGCAAAGCGGCTCTTGACTGCACTGCCGAGAATCGCAAACGATGTACGAGCACTCGAGCATCGATTGGGGAAGCTGGCCTCCCTGACTCTTTGCAAGCATCCACATCTCAGGAAGCCCGGACAGCACACTCGAGTGATCGCTCGATGGATGGAAGCCATCAGCCTAGCCCAGAGTTCGGATCAAGTTCCACTTTCACAAACGCCAGGTCAAAGTGCCCGTCAAGATCTGCAGCAGCGGCAGAGCTCCGAACTCAGTCATCAGACTGGAGCTTCTGCATTAGATCATTGCACTGTCTGTCTGGATCGCCTTGGAACGAATGGCGGCCGTGAGACCTTGTCATGCGATCATACCTTTTGCAGAGTATGTATCAATCGCTGGCGGAGTGAATCAAGCAGCTGCCCTCTCTGTCGAGACAACGGAAGCGAAAGGGCTGCTGTTACGGTGCAGCCCTTGTCGCGAGCGACGGGAATGGAAGAAGAAAATGAGCAGTTACAAGAGGTCCAGCAACGTACCACAATGTCCAGAACCTCTAGGTCTCTCGATCTTGTCGCCCAGCCGTCGGAAGAAGTTCGCGAGCTACCGAGCGTCCAACAACAGGCTTCATCGGTGGCGTTTCGAGCTGACCACGAGATATCTGGGCCACAGGTATCG
>Ga0265797_10012217_pt1 | contig 10567 bp, 11 predicted proteins | sample P2T30metagenome_FD_192433 | JGI IMG/M metagenome (GOLD analysis project Ga0265797, IMG submission 192433) | Plant litter microbial communities from East Loma Ridge, Irvine, California - P2 T30 | ecosystem: Environmental > Terrestrial > Plant litter > Unclassified | place: USA: California... | reverse complement strand
TCTACTGCGCGCGCGGGCCGCGCAGCCGGGCCGCCGCCGACCTGCTCGCCGCCGAGGGGTTCGACGTCGCCGTGCTCGACGGCGGCATGCTCGGCTGGACCCTCGCCGGCGGCTGACCGCGCCGGCCGCTGCTGCCGCCCGCCGCCCGCCGCCCGCCTCCTGCCCGGCCGCCTCCTGCCGTTCCGGGAGGCTGTCCACGACACGCGGTTCGTCCGGCGGGCCATCGGCCGATGCTGGACACCGTCGCTCGGAGGGTGTCCGCGAGCGGCGGGTGGGTCGGCCCGGCCTCCGCGTGTCGTGGACAGCGTCGGGGAGCGCGATCCGGAGGGCGTCGCTAGGGTGCACGCATGGAGGACGCGGGGAGGGACGTCGCCGTGCTGCTGCCCGGCACCGGCTACACCGTGCAGGGACCGCTGCTGGCCTTCGCCGCACAGGTGCTGGGCGATCGTGGCTGGCACGTCGAGCGGGTCTCCTGGACCGTCGACGCGGCCGCCGAGCACGACCCCGAGGCGTTCGTCGAGCAGGCCGTCGAGGCCGCCTTCGCCCGTGCCGGCTCCGCGGCCGGGGGCCGTCGGCTCGTCGTCGCGAAGTCGTTCGGCTGCTCCGCCCTGCCCTGGGCTCTGGGGGCAGGAGTCGCGGGCGCCTGGTTCACGCCCGTCACCACCCACGTGCCCGTGCGCGCGGCCCTGGCGGCGGCCGGTCCCGAGCACTGGGCGGTCGGCGGCTCCGGCGATCCGCTGTGGCAGGTCGACGGCCTGACGACCGCGGGCGCCGAGCTCGTCACGGTGCAGGACGCCGACCACGGCCTGCGCGTCCCGGGCGACTGGCGGGCCGGCGTCGCCGCCCACCGGAGCGTGCTCGAACGCCTCGACGCCCGGCTCGCGGGCTGAGGGCGCGGCCGGCGTCCGCGTGTCGTGGACGCCGTCGACGACGTGAGGTGGGGCAGGAGGTGCGGGGCAGCAGGCGCGGGGCGCGGGTCAGCCGCCGGCGAAGGGCGGCATGACGTCGACGACGGCGCCGTCGGGGACGAGCAGCTCGCGGTCGCGGGTGGTCAGCCCGTCGACGAGGAACGAGCAGCGCAGCAGCACGTCGCGGAACTCCTCCGCCGAGCGACCCTCCTCCGGCCGCACGCGCCAGAGGAACGCGGCCAGGGTGGGGCGTTCGTCGGCGGCGAGCACGACGACCTGCTCGTCGCGGCCGACCACGGCACGGGCGGCTGCGAAGAAGCGGAGCGTGGCGGTGGTGGGCGGTGCGCCGGGGGAGGGCGTGCCTCCTGCGGGGCCGTCGGTCGTCGTGGTCACGGTCAGCCTCCGATGGCGCTCATGGTGCGGGTGGGCTGGGCGAACCCGGGGTCGTCGATGCCGTGACCGGCGGGCTTGGCCCACATGGCGTCGCGCCACAGGTCGGCGAGCTCGTCGTCGGAGGCCCCGGCGCGCAGCGGGTCGCGCAGGCCCGTCTCGCCGTGCGAGAAGAGGCAGCTGCGGACGCTGCCCTCGGCCGTCAGCCTCGTGCGGCGGCAGTCGCCGCAGAACGCCTCCGTCACCGACGCGATGATGCCGACGCGGCCGGAGAGCCCGGCGTCGTCGCCGCGGCCGGTCGCGGCGTAGAGCTCGGCGGGGGCGCCGTCGCGCGGCTCGTCCACGGGGGCGAGGTCGAAGCGCGTGGCGAGCCGGGTGCGGACGTCGTCGGCGGTGACGAACGACGAGCGCGTCCAGTCGCGGTCCGCCCCGAGCGGCATCTGCTCGATGAAGCGCAGCTCGTGCCCGTGCTGGAGCGCCCAGGCGAGCAGGTCGGGCGCCTCGTGGTCGTTGACGCCGGGCAGCAGGACCGCGTTGACCTTGACGGGAGTCAGGCCGGCGGCGGCCGCGGCGTCGACCCCGGCGAGGACGCGGGCGAGGAACGGGCGCCGGGTGAGCGTGGCGAACGTGGCCGCGTGCAGCGAGTCGAGCGAGACGTTGACCCGGTCCAGGCCCGCGGCGGCGAGCCGCTCGGCGCGCTCGGCGAGACCGATCGCATTGGTCGTGAGCGAGACCTCGGGGCGAGGCTCGAGCCGGGCGACGCGTTCGACGATCTCGACGAGGTCGCGGCGCAACAGCGGCTCACCGCCCGTGAACCGCACCTGGCGCACGCCGAGCAGCCGCACGGCGACGTCGACGAGCCGCACGATCTCGTCGGCGGAGAGCGCCTGGTCGCGGGGCAGGGCGGGCAGCCCCTCGGCCGGCATGCAGTAGGTGCAGCGCAGGTTGCAGACGTCGGTGAGCGACACCCGCAGGTCGGTCGCGACCCGGTCGAACCGGTCGAGGAGGCCCGTGGCCGCGGAGGGCCGGGGCGGCGACGCGCTGTCGGGCAGGGCGTCGCGCCGGGGGACGGAGGGCAGTCCCAGCGACACGGTCATGCGTCGAGGGTAGGCGATGCCGCCGGGGTGCCGACCCGGACCACGCGTCGGGGGGACGGTGTCGCACCCTGCGCCGCACCCGTGACCGCGCCCGGGTCCGTCCCTCGGGCGCGCGGCGACGGCGCCGTCCCCGTGGTGGGGGCGGCGCCGTCGTGGTGCTGCGGGTGGTGCTGTGGTGCGGGGGTGCTACTCGGTGGCGGCGGTGATCGTGGCGGTGCCGACGAGCATCTCGTCCTGGACCTGGTCGGTGCCGAAGGTGTCGTTGAGCAGGTCCGCGGCGGTGGGGCTGATGTGGACGGTGGTGCCGGTGAGGACGGCGTTGGTGCCCTCCATCTGGATGGGCTCGAGGGTGCCGCCCCAGAGGTTGAAGAGGTAGGCGTCCTCTGCGGCGACCTCGCCGTTGGCGGTGACGGTGCCGTAGAGCTTGCTCTCGCCCGGGTCGATGCGGAAGTCGCTGAGCTCGACGACGGTGTCGCCGGCGGTCAGGCTCAGGCCGGAGCCGTCGTGCTCGATCTCGCCCTGGACGTAGGGTCGGACGTCGCTGTCGGGGCCGTAGTAGTCGACGTTGCCGCCGGTGATGGGGAACGAGAAGGTGCCGTCGGTGAAGGTGGCGTCGCCGACGACTCCGGGGGTGAGGCCGAGGGTGCCGAGGGCGTCGACGAAGGACTGATCGACGGCGACCTGGGTGTCGACGCCGTTGCTGAGGTCCGCGATCGACGCGGCCGGGGTCGCGGCAGCGCTGGGCTCGGCGGAGGCCGAGGACGACGAGGAGGTGTCGGTGCTGTCCTCGGCGCCGGTGGAGCACGCGGCGAGGCTGAGGGCGAGGGCGCCGGCGGCGGCGACGCCGATGCTGCTGCGGACGATGCGCTTGCGGGAGAAGGCGTTCATGATCAGGTCCTTTGCTGTGGTGTGCGTTCCCTGGTGAGGTACAAGGGATTCGCCACCACCACCGGATCGGTTTGGGCCGTTATCGGACCGTGACCTGATCGGTGCTCGCCGGTTCCACAGCTCGGCGATCGGACCCCGCCCCTCAGGACGTGACGAGGAGCTTGCCGAGGGAGTCGAGGGCGCCGGGGACGAGCGCGTAGTAGGCCCAGATGCCGCGTTTGTCGCGGGTGAGGACGCCGGCCTCGACGAGCACCTTGAGGTGGTGCGAGACCGTCGGCTGACTGAGCCCGAGGGGCTCGGTGAGGTCGCACACGCACGCCTCCGCTCCCTCGTGCGCCGCGACCATCGAGATGAGGCGCAGACGTGCCGGGTCGGCGATCGCCTTCAGGCTGCGAGCCAGCTTCTCGGCGTTCTCGGCGTCCATCGCCCCCCGAGCGAGCGGAGCACAGCACGCGGTCACGTCCGCGAGGGGCAGGAGTTCGGCGACGGCCATGGGAACACCCTCCCACACGGATTGACAGCCGTCGATGGGTCGGGCAGGCTCCACCCATCGACACCCATCGATCGACGGAGCTGCATGACGGACACCACCACGGCACCTGCCCGGCTCGGGGCCGCCGACCGGCTCCTCCCCGTGTGGATCCTCGCCGCCATGGCCGCGGGCCTCCTGCTCGCGGTGTTCGTGCCGGCCGCCGGCGACCTGCTGCACTCGTTCCAGGTGGGGCAGGTGAGCGTCCCGATCGCGGTGGGGCTGCTCGTCATGATGTACCCGGTCCTCGCCAAGGTGCGGTACGCCGATACCCGCGCCGTCGCCGGTGACCGCCGCCTCCTGGTGTCGTCGCTGGTGATGAACTGGGTGGTCGGCCCCGCCCTGATGTTCGCCCTGGCGTGGCTCTTCCTGCCGGACCTGCCGGAGTACCGCACCGGGCTGATCATCGTCGGGCTCGCCCGCTGCATCGCCATGGTGCTCATCTGGAACGACCTCGCCTGCGGCGACCGCGAGGCGGCAGCGTTCCTCGTGGCCCTGAACTCGGTGTTCCAGGTCGTCGCCTTCGGCGGCCTGGGCTGGTTCTACCTCCAGGTCCTGCCCGCGTGGCTCGGCCTGCCGGTCACGAGCGCGTCGTTCAGCATCTGGTCGATCACGCTCAGCGTCCTCGTGTTCCTCGGCATCCCCCTGCTCGCCGGCTACCTCTCGCGCCGCATCGGGGAGGCGACCAAGGGGCGCACCTGGTACGAGACGCGGTTCCTGCCGAAGGTCGGCCCGTTCGCCCTCTACGGGCTGCTCTTCACGATCGTGATGCTCTTCGCCCTGCAGGGGCAGCAGGTCGTCGACCGTCCCCTCGACGTGGTCCGCATCGCCGTGCCCTTGGTGGTGTACTTCGCCGTGACCTTCCTCGTGGCGTTCGTCACCGGGCGCGCGATCGGCCTGGCCTACGACCGGACGGCGACGCTGGCGTTCACCGCCGCCGGCAACAACTTCGAGCTGGCCATCGCGGTCGCGGTCGGCACCTTCGGGGCCACCTCGGGCCAGGCCCTCGCCGGCATCGTCGGCCCCCTGATCGAGGTCCCCGCGCTGGTGGCGCTGGTGTACCTCTCGCTGTGGCTGCGGCCACGCCTGTTCCCCTCCCCCGCCCCGGCAGCGCGCACCGCTGACCAGGTCCGCCCCCTCACCCCGCAGGAGCCCTCATGAGCACCAAGCCCACCGTCCTCTTCGTCTGCGTCCACAACGCCGGTCGCTCCCAGATGGCCGCCGGCTACCTGCAGGCCCTCGCCGGTGACCGCGTCGACGTCCTCTCCGCGGGCAGCGAGCCGAAGGACCAGATCAACCCCGTCGCGATCCAGGCGATGGCCGAGGAGGGCATCGACATCGCCGGCAACCAGCCCAAGGTCCTCACCACCGACGCCGTCCGGGACAGCGACGTGGTGATCACGATGGGGTGCGGCGACGCCTGCCCGATCTTCCCCGGCAAGCGCTACGAGGACTGGGCCCTGACCGACCCCGCCGGCCGCGGCATCGACGACGTCCGCCCCATCCGCGACGACATCAAGGCCCGCGTCGAGGCCCTGCTGGCCGAGATCGCCCCCGCGAGCGCCTGATCCTCGCAGGTCCTGATGGGTCGGACGTGGACCCTGCTCGACGTGGCCGAGGGGCGACGGCACCCGCGCAGGGCGGAGGTGCTCCTCCTCACGCACCGAAGGCGCGAGCGCCCGCGAGGAGACGCTCGAAGGCCTTCTCCGCTGCGGGGTCGATCTCGCGCCGCGAGGCCTCGGCGTCGAACCACTCGACGATCTCGCGAGCGCCCGTGGCCCACGACGTCGTCGCCCGCCAGCCGGGGACGAACGCCTTGACCTTCGAGTTGTCGAAGACGACCGAGTGCGCCTTGTCGCCCAGGAGCCCCGGACCCCACTCGGGCTCGACGACCGCGACGCTCTCGCTCGCCACGTGCACCAGCTGCGGGTCGTCGACCCCCGCTGCGGCGGCGAGGGTCGTGTAGATCTGGTCCCACGGCAGGGCCTCGTCCGACGTGATGTGGAAGACGTCGCCGACGGCGGCCGGCAGGCCGAGCAACCCGACGAACGCGCGGGCGAAGTCGGCGTGGTGGGTCAGCGTCCACAGCGAGGTGCCGTCGCCCGGCACGACGACCTCGAGGCCGCGGCGCATCCGGTCGATCACGGTCCAGCCACCGGTGAGCGGGACGGAGGTGCGGTCGTAGGTGTGCGAGGGCCGGACGATCGTGACCGGGAAGCCGTGGTCCCGATGGGCGCCGACGAGGAGGTCCTCGCAGGCGATCTTGTCGCGGGAGTACTGCCAGAACGGGTTGCGGAGCGGTGACGACTCGAGGATCGGCAGCGATGCGACGGGCTTCTGGTAGGCCGACGCCGAGCTGATGAAGACGTACTGCCCGGCCCGACCGGTGAACAGGTCGATGTCGGCCTGCACCTGGTCGGGGGTGAAGGCGACGAAGTCGACGACGACGTCGAAGTGCCGGTCTCCGAGGGCTCGGCGGATCGACGCAGGATCGGACACGTCCCCCGTCAGAACCTCCGCCCCGGCGGGTGCCGGCCGGGTCGAGGACGACCCGCGGTTGAGGAGGGTGAGGTCGTGGCCGAGCTCGAGGGCTCGGACGGCGGCCGCCGAGCTGATGATCCCGGTACCGCCGATGAACAGGACTGTCAACGCTGACATGGAGGGTCTTCTTTCTTCGAGGAGGACCGCCCCAGTCTGCTCGCATCCCGGGGAGGGCCGTCACGGGCTCGTGTCGAGGCGGCCCGTCCGGGTCGACCCGAACGGGCCGCTCCTCAGTGGCCGGCGCCGAGGTTGCCGGCGAGGCGACCGTGCATGGCCTCGCTGGGGGCGTTCATGCCCTCGATGCGGGCGTGCTTGCCGTGGCGCTCGTACTTCGTCGTGATCGCGTCGAGCGCGGCGACGGTGGAGGCGTCCCAGACGTGCGAGCCGGAGAGGTCGATGACGACGTCCTCCGGGTCCTCGGCGTACTCGAACTGGGTCGTGAGGTCGTTGCTCGAGGCGAAGAACAGGGCCCCGGTGACGGCGTAGCGGGCCTGGTCGCGCCCCTCGTCGTTCGTCGTGAGGGTCCGCTCGACGGCTGCGAGGTGGGCGACCCGGCGGGCGAAGACGATCATCGCGGCCACGACGCCGAGGATGACGCCGATGGCGAGGTTGTGGGTGATGACGACGACGGCGACGGTGAGGACCATGACGATGGTCTCGCCGAGCGGCATCCGGCGGAGGGTGGAGGGCGTGATGCTGTGCCAGTCGAAGGTGCCGATGGAGACCATGATCATGACGGCGACGAGTGCTGCCATGGGGATGATCGCGACGATGTCGCCGAGGCCGACGACGAGGATCAGCAGGAAGACGCCGGCCATGAACGTCGAGATGCGGGTGCGCGCACCGGACGCCTTGACGTTGATCATCGTCTGGCCGATCATGGCGCAGCCGCCCATGCCGCCGAAGAGGCCGGACAGGATGTTCGCCCCGCCCTGGCCGAGCGTCTCGCGGGTCTTGCGGGAATGGGTGTCGGTGATGTCGTCGACGAGCTTGGCGGTCATCAGGGACTCGAGGATCCCGACGAGCGCCATGGCCACGGCGTAGGGGGCGATGATCGTGAACGTCTCGACCGTGAAGGGCACGGACGGGAAGAACAGGCTCGGCAGGCTGTCGGGCAGCTCGCCCTGGTCGCCGACGGTCGGGACGGCGATGGCGGCGGTGACGGTCGCGGCGGTCAGCAGGACGATCGCGATGAGCGGCGCCGGGACGACCTTGGTCAGGCGGGGCACGAAGACCATGATCGCGATGCCGACGGCGACCAGCGGGTAGACGATCCAGGGCACGTCGATGAGGTTCGGCAGCTGAGCGGTGAAGATGAGGATCGCGAGGGCGTTGACGAAGCCGACCATGACGCTGCGGGGCACGAAGCGCATGAGCTTGGCGACGCCGACGAGGCCGAAGATCAGTTGGAAGACGCCGGCGAGGATCACGGTCGCGATGAAGTAGTCCATCCCGTACTCACGGGCCACGGGGGCGATCACCAAGGCGATGGCGCCGGTCGCGGCGGTGATCATCGCGGGCCTGCCGCCGAGGAACGCGATCGAGACGGCCATGACGAACGACGAGAACAGCCCGACCCGGGGATCGACGCCGGCGATGATCGAGAACGAGATCGCCTCGGGGATCAGCGCCAAGGCGACGACGAGCCCGGCGATGACCTCGCGGCTCAGCAGGCGCGGGTCGCGGAGGGCGTCGAGGACGGTGGGTCCGTTGTGCCCGAGGGGGCGTGCGGACACGGGTGTTGCTGAGGCCATGGAGTGCTCCTGAAGCGCTGACGGAGGAAGGGTCGCGCGACGGTGCGCAGGGGGCCGCGGGGCGCATCCGGCAGAATGGCGCGGCGGGGGCGGGCCTTTCTCAGGCACGACCCACCGCACTACCCTAACGTAAGGGTAAGTTTTTTGCGAGTGGAGGACGACATGACCGAGACGACGACCCCGACAGTCACGATGCACATCGGTGAGGTCGCGGAGCGGACGGGCTTGTCGCACCGCACGATCCGGCACTACGACGAGGTCGGGCTCCTCCAGGCCTCTGGCCGCACGGAAGGCGGGTTCCGCCTCTACACGCAGGCGGACATCGACCGACTGTTGGTCATCCGCCGCATGAAGCCGTTGGGCTTCTCGCTCGAGGAGATGATGGAGCTGTTGCGCGTCATCGACGGTCTCGAGCAGGAGCCCTCCGGTGAAGAGGGCGCGCGTCTGCGTGAGGAGTTGGCTGCGTTCATCGTCGCTGCTGAGGAGCGCCGCGGCAAGCTCGTGGCACAGCTGTCCATGGCGGACGAGTTCTTGGGGATGCTGCGCCGCCGCTAGGCACTGCCGGGGGTGCGCTGCACGGCGGGGCGCTGGTCGGGGTGCACCGGTGCCGGGGCGAAGATCGACACCAGCGCGACCGTGACGGGGATGATCGAGAGCACGAGGACGGGGCCGGTGTAGGTGCCGGCGATGTCGTGCCCGAGCGAGAGCAGGAGTGGGCCCACCGCTGTCGAGGCGAGGTTCACGGACGTGGCGACCCCTCGGATGACTCCGATGTTGCTGGCTCCGTAGTAGCGGACGTAGGCGGCGGCTTCGATGCCGCGGAGGCTCCCGCCGGCGGCGCCGAGGACGAGGCCGTAGACGATGGCGGTCCACCCCGGGGTCACGACGGGGAGCAGCCAGAGCGCTCCGGCCATGGTGATCATCGAGAACGTGACACCGAACTTCGGCGCGATGCGGTCAGCGAGGGCGCCGGTGCCGAGGGTGGCGAGGATGCCGGTGAGGGTCTGCGGAAGGAAGTTCGCAGCGGCCTCGGTCGTCGAGAGTCCCTGCTCGGTGAGGATGGAGATCTGGTGGAAGGCCAGGGCGGTGCTGAGCAGTCCCGCGGTGGCCAGGCCTGAGGCGATGATCCAGAACATGCCCGTGCCGGCGGCTTGCCCCAGCGTCCAGACCGGCTCCCCGGGCGCGGGGGTGGGCTCGTCGGGCGTGGACTGCGCGGGAGCTGCGGGGCGGGCGGTCCTCGTCCGTGGGAGGAGCACGCCGATGGTGGTCACGACGACGAGGACGGCGAGGGCTTCGAGGCGCCAGGCGGCGTGGATGCTCGTGGTGGCCAGGAGCCGCTCGAGGAACACCGGGACGAGGGAGATCCCGGCGGACCCGATGGCGCTGGCGATGCCGAGGGCGAGTCCTCGCCGGTGGGTGATCGTGCGGGCGACGGCGGTGGTGGCGGCGAGGGACAGGGCGCCTTGGCCTGCCGTGCGGACCCCCGCGAATCCCGCAGTGAGGCCGAAGATGTCGGCGGCGGCGCTGAGACCGAGGAGGAAGGCGGCGAAGGCAAGGCCGATGATGATCGTGCTGCGTCTGATGCCGAACCTGTCGAGGGCCCGGCCGATGAAGGGCAGCAGCGCTGCCCCGACGAGGGTGCCGATGAGGTAACTGACGGAGATCTGCGTGCGGGTGACACCGAGCTCGTCGATGAGCGGGTCGGTGAACACGGACAGGCCGGCTGTCTGACCTGGAGCGCTCATGAGGGAGAGCACTCCCCCGGCAGCGACGACTCCGACCCAGCTGCCCGTCACGCCGCGTACGCGCCGTGGTCGTCGTCGTGGTCCTCGTCCGGCCGCGGGGATGGGGACGGTGCTGGTGTCAGGGCCGGTGGAAGACGTGGGTGCTCCTGCTCGTGTGTGGTCAGAGGTGATGGGTGCCACCCCTGGGAAAGGTGGCGCCCATCGGCGTGGCCGTGCGTGAGGCACGGTGTGGCGCCCCTGGGCGGGCCCAGGGTCAGGGCCCGAGAAGGAAGCTCGAGCCCTGACGGATGGATCGCCTGTGTCGACGATGGCCTAGTTCATCACGCGGCAGCGGATGAGGGTCGTGCAGCATCTGCTCACGTCGTCCGTGCGCTCCGCGCTTCCTGCGGGGCGGTGTCAACGGTCGTGAGCAGCTCGCCCCAGGAGGCCTGGAACGTCGTCAGGCCCTCTGTTCCGAGGCGGTGGGTGGTGTCGGTCACGATGGTGCCTTTCCGTTGGTCCGGAGCGATCGTGGGAGGTTCATGCTGCTCGGCCGACGAGCATCGGCCCTTGGCGTGATGTCACCCCGCGAGGAGGCGGCGGCACGGGCGACGTCGACGTCGACGTGACGTCCCGCGAGTGCTGGGCGCGGTGCGGAGGTGCAGGTGCCGTCCGGTGTGGCCTGGCGGCTGGTGGTGGTGATGCAGCTGTACTCGCGAGGTGGCGCGTGGTCCAT
>Ga0265797_10012216_pt1 | contig 10569 bp, 4 predicted proteins | sample P2T30metagenome_FD_192433 | JGI IMG/M metagenome (GOLD analysis project Ga0265797, IMG submission 192433) | Plant litter microbial communities from East Loma Ridge, Irvine, California - P2 T30 | ecosystem: Environmental > Terrestrial > Plant litter > Unclassified | place: USA: California... | reverse complement strand
AGGGTTATACCCTCTGAATATTATATGTCGAACGAGGGACGGTAGATCGTTTGTAATTTGTATGGAGAACACTAACCCTTATCGCCAAGCCTAACCGTACATCGTTTGTATTTTTGACGGTAGATCGTTTGCCCTTCCCATGATGAGAGAACTCTAAGATTCGAATGAGATATAATTTAACTAGTTGCTAAAGCGTATCAATTGTCTGTTGATCGAAAATTGAGATACAGGATATCCTACGACAGTATGCAAACGTCATAGGACAGCAGTTCTCAGTAGCTGCAAGTGCATGAAGCTCGGGTGTCGCCCTTTCTACGCGCAGGCGAGCTGAGCCTCATGTAGGCGAGAGCATATATCAAGGCTCCCTCCCACTCCCTTCTCCGAGCCCTTCTCGCGCCTTCTTATGCACTAAGACAGCTTACCATCGCCGATCTGCATCTCTATATCACTCAGCCTAACTACCGCCCTTCGACGCTACTCACGCCACTTCCCACTGACTGCATCATCAAACGACCGCCCCACCAATCATGTCGACGAGTCGAATCGCACAAGGCAACTGGGCAGCTGGCCCGGACGACTCAGAGGAATGGATGCAGCTCATTGATTGGGAGATGCTAGAATGGGAAGCCACACTTCCGCTGGCTCCGCAACACGGGTATTTTTTTTTTTAGTATGAATACCAGCTGATTGGTAACGAGCTTCCTTCCCGCAGAGCCGCTAGACGACCCGCTCTTGAATCCCGAGGCAGCCTTCTTCTACGCACAGCATACCCAAGAATGTCTGCCAGAGGAGAATGCTTGCGACACGCTACCTATACCTGTGTTTCAAGCCGACCCTCCGACAGTGGCTACATCTAGGAGCAGAAGCACCCGGAATGATTTCCCTTGTATATCAAGAGATGCTTTAATAAGCGACAATGAAATCCAGCCAGCTCTATTCGAGAGGGTGTCGAGTTACAATGGTTACGCACAAACGACTACTACGGTCACGCTACGAAGGAAGCGTGGCAAGAGTGAAGGTCGAAAAAGCTTCAAGTGCCCCTACACCTGCTGCAACTACCAAGGAACCTTTCGTCGACGATGGGAACTACAACGGCATATCGCGACTAAGCACGCTGGAGACAAAAAGTTTCCATGCCCCGTGGTCGGCTGTTCCACGAACGGTCAGACGCCGACCTTTGCCCGTTCAGACAAGCTCACCTCACATATCAAGGCAACTCACCGCAGCGTAGGAGTGAAAGCAATCTGCCCTGCTACTACTTGTAGCTGTATGCCGTTGGAACTCGACCTCCTCGGCGTACACATCAAGTTATGTCATCTCCAGAAGGAACAGGAAGGCGTGCAGAAAATGATATGTCGCGCCCTAGCTAATGCAGCGTCCATCGGTTACTGCCAATGCCTGCTTTGCAAGAAGCGAATCAGCCTCGACGACTTTCCATTACACCTATCAGGCCATACGACTGGAGACTTGGATGCGGCGATACCTAAGCTTGCTGAGGAAGGATACATAGTGAGCAAATTGAGTTGTGAACACGAAAAGGGAAGCGCGGGACCAATCATCGAATGGTGCTTCTGCGGAATGACTTCTGTTGAGATAGCGTGCCCAATGTGCGACAGTCGTCACTTAGACAGACTGAGCTTGAAGGCTCACATCGAGCAAGCCCACGTCTGGACGGGAGAGAATATGACACCATTTCGCCGGCGCATCCTTGCACTCATCGGAATGGAAGCCACGCAGGTGCTTGGAATGGAGGTTTGGAGCGATATTGCATGTCAATTGACGCAAGATATATAGAAATAGAAGAAGAGGAGAGACAGAGAGTCTTTTGCGCTTGTTTATCTAGGGATTTTCCTTGCACAACAGATTGTGAACACCTAACTTACGGCCGAATCGATCATTTGTTCTCGCACGCTTGCATCAAATTCCAGGTTCGTCAGAGTCTGAATCGTGAATATTAACGGGCGATTTCCTAGTCTGAGCCTGTCTTAGAGAGGAGATGTCATGTTCTTGGCTCGGATCAATCACTTCTCCATCTGAGGTATGTGACTCGACGCGTTCGAGCTCAGCCGCCCAGTTCTCGAGCTCGCTTCGAAGCCGACTGAAATCTTGTATGACAAGCGGGCGGCAAGCATCGCAACATTTTCGTTCAGAAGCCCCGTCGTTATCCAGTGAGGGTATCTCATTACAGAGTTCGATGAACTTGCGGAACATCAATGCGACAGCCGGACCATCACAAGTCGGATGACGCCGAGACCGATGTTCAGAAGCTATGTTCACTACCTGTGCCGAAGGCGGCTGAGCTGAAGGCGGCGTCAGACGATCGTCGAGCTTCCGAAGTGGTGTATCATGGCAGTTACTCTCGCTCTCCACTCTGTCCGCTTCGGTGACGGCCTTACGAATCCTATGGTTGCGTACACGTTTGACCATCGATCGTTTACTAATCTTGACCCAACCACCCTCTGTTCGCTCTTCATCCTGGCTTCTAGTCTCATCTCCTTTTTTGCCTCGAAGTCTCCTCCTCTTGCGTGTCTTCCGAGGCTGAGAGCCAATCGAGTAGTCCGGTCTCGAAGGTGGAGGTTTAGGCGTGGAAGGCGCGATAACCTCCACCCTCAATGTGTCTTCTCTTGTTTCTATAGGTTGTAACGGCTCGGGTGCCCGTCCGTCGGCGCCTTGATCTTCAGCCGCAAGATTCAGTATAGCGATGTCGTCAGGCATAAGGTGAGGCGTGACTCTTGATCTAGACCGGTTTATGCGTCGTACCGCCGGGTCGTTGCGCTTCTCGATAGCTTGCGTCCACGATTCGACGGCCTTCTCGAGGGTGACGCCATGCTTCACATTAGCAGCGATCTGTGTTAGCGTCCGCTTGGAGCACTCTTCCGCTCGGCTCCATAATGGGTCTTTGATGGTCGTGGGAATCTTTTGAAACCAATCAGGACCCCAAGATGCTGCGATCATGCGAGCGCAGTTGCGCTTCGCTGACTGGGTAGATGTACCGATGACGATATTCGCTTGTACGAGGTCGCTGTTACCCAGCTGTCTGACGAGATCCTCGGCGGATCGTACCTCCGAACTGGGATGGTCTCTCCATAGCCCGTGAGAGTCGATGTACCGGAACACCAAGGCCGAATCGAAACCAGCATTCTCAGTCTCGTCTGCGAGTTGTTCAAGAATTGAAGATGCCGCTTGGTACTTAGCGAGTCCATCGCCGGGGTCTTGCAGGTACGACAAAATCGATCGTTCAGGCTGATACTTATAACGACGTCGATCGAGCGCTTCCTCGGCTGATTCGAGAGTAATAAGGTCCAGTCTGGCCCTCAAATCGCCGGCGTTCGCTTTAGCTAGACGATCTTGCTGAGACCGGGTCTCTCGAGGAGTCGGTGAGACGTATCGGACCACTTCTTCCACCCTCGTATCAAGGACGACATCTTCTTGCTCGGGATCTGAAAACTCGTTCTGCCCCGAAGCACTTTCGGAGGAAGTTTGGGCTGGTGCCTGCTGTGCGGTTCTGAACCTGCTATGTAGCGGGTCGACGGCCTGATGCTTGCTCAAGGACACCATTCTTAACAGCAGCTGTAGAGCTATAAGTGCAATCGCGCCTAGCTCGATGGTTCGCAGTGTTGACGGCTCGAAGAAGACAGCCTTGCTTAGTCATACACTGGATCGTCCACTGTATGACTAAGCAGTAGTCCTAAAGACCAGTCTTGCGTCCTGGTGTTGGGCGGTTTACTCTATATCGCCACGGAGACGTGAGGCTGGCAGGTATCGTACGATGCTCTGGTCGGTTACGAAGCTACAGGGATCACCGTTTCAGATCATGCAATGCGGCGAGGTGGTGACCTGGGGCGCTGCGAGCTGCCGAATCAAACGTCCCCAACCCGCCACTTGATAGCGATATCGCCAGAATGAGCAGCGCCCGCAGGTAGATCGCGATGCGATTCCTGCCACGCAGTGATTCCTCCCCGCTACCGACCCGGGCTCCACAGGGTTCGAGCGATGTACCGTATGTCGTTCGTTCCGGATCGAGAAGCGCCACTCTACGACTGACCGGGATAGATTGATCGTGATTGCATACGCAGAGATAACGTGGAACATCGCGTACGGTTGCGTGACGATGTTAAAGGAGAGTGCGGACTGGTCGACCCGGAGTTCTCAGTGAACGTCAAAGGTAAGATGCCGGATTTTCACACTGTTTTCGAACATCTACCGCAGTTTAAAATAATCAGATGCAGGTCGTGCCAGTATGCTGTGGTCCCTAACCAGGCTGAACGTCACATGAAAGACCACCATCCACAGATCCCAGCAGCAGTACGGAGACCGATCGCGCAGGCCGTGTTAGACCTACCAGACATTGCACACCAACACGAGGATGTCGTCTATCCAGATACCGGTAGTGAGCCGGTTCCGGGCTTCCCCATTGTGACGAATGCATTGAGATGCAATGGCCAAAAGGACGGACAGCCGTGCGATTACGTGTGCGCAGCTGTGAGGACTATACAGCAGCACTGCAAAGCCGAACACGCTTGGGAGAATGACCAGAGAAGAGGAGGCAATACGAGAGTGAAGTCAAAGCATACGCCGAATCGTATGTGGGAAGAGGGTGTGCACTGCCAACGATTCTTCGAGTACAAGCAGTGGAAGAAAGTCTTCCCTGTAAGAGGCGGTGACGATGACGAGCGGATGAGGGTTGACCCGCGAGATGGCATTGCAGCAAGAAGGCTTGTACAGCGAGCCCAGGACATCATCGATGAGGCAGAGAAGAGGGAAGATACCACCCGTGATCATTTTGTCGCTGACCCGTGGATGGAAATGACCGGCTGGCATCGACACCTGCGAGGATTTGACCACCAGTCGCTACTAGCATACATCCGCCCAGCGGCAGGAGAGGAGGGCGGTTCTGACCAAGGGACCACAGTGATAGTCGGTCGTGGCAGCGAGTCGTTCGGGCACACTGGGGAAATGGATGGGTTGGCGGAAGCATGTAGAGGAACAAAGCGGTTGATACAACATGCGTTCATCACAATAACGCCAGAAAACATATCCAAAGCCACGTTACAGCAAGTAGCCCGGGCGGAGACGGGAGGTAGCGTTCGAGACTTCAGAGAGTTCTACAGTCAGCAGAACGTGAAGACGCTGCGTGGGTACATGACGGTATGGGTGGAGTTGTTGAGGTACATTTGGCGAACGGCAGATCGAGCGGAACGACCGGAATATCGCGTCACCGAAGAACAATCGATACACTTGCAGCGGTTGCAACAAGCAACAGCGAGGCACGAAGGTAATAACGACGACAAATACAGTGGCTTGTCGAGAACGGGACGAAGGGACGCTAGGAAGACCGTCAGGAGAGATGTCATCGAAGAAGCCAGTCTTGCGTTCTGGATCGCGATGTTCGATCACGAGATGAAAGGCCATGAGTACGACAGCGCCATCATCAGTGGATTAGCAGTTATCGGCATAAGACGCACAGGCGAGGGGTTCGCCGCAGCGATCGATTACACGCCGAAGCTGTCCGCTGTCGTGACTGTGCTACGTGGGTTGGTGGTATACCGGGCATGGAAAGAGAGACAAGCCGACATCAGTCGGTACGAGGGCGAAGGTATGAGCCGACAAAAAGCCCAACAGGTTGCGCGCGGCGTCGATGAATTCGTCCGGGAGCCGGTGCGGAGGTTCATGACACTTATGGAGTACGGTGGCCCGTCGACGCCCATGAATCACATCTTGCAGCAGAGGACGTACGGCATGGCGATACGCAACACGACAAAGGCGCCAGCTAAGGTCGGCTGGCAGGGGGACACGATTCTGATCGGCAAAGTTCAATTCACCGTCGACGATGTCCGAAAGGTCATGTTCGGGCTTTGCGAGATAGCAAGGCGCCGGTTGGTGCGGGATCTTTTGTTCATTGAGGGGGAGGGTGAGGACGACGGCGAAGCGGCTATCGACTCAGTATCTGAGGGAAGGTCCAAGTTGCCGCAGCTCGATGTGAAGACTTTATTCGACAATGAGGCGGAAGATGTGAGGGGATGGAATTTCTTAGACGACGGTCGGAACCAGTTGGCGGTGGACGGTACACGGTGGATGGCCGAACGTATGTTCGCAGAGAGGCCCATCCGTCGCACGCTCATCACTCGCGTGGATGGGGAAGACGTCGTCTGGAGAGACCATGGCGTGGAGAAATATTTCCGAAGAGTGCGCCAGTTCAAAGAGGAACTGATGGTGCTGGTACATCTCTCCGCAGGTGCGCCGGCCAGAGCGACGGAGTTGACGAGCATCATGAGCCGGAACCCGACACCTGGGCGCGGCAGGAGAGGAGTCATTATCGACAACGGTCTGGTCAAGTTCGTACAAGGGTACAGCAAGAAGTTCCGGTCCCGGAAGGAATTGGAGATCGTTCACCGATACGTGCCCAACGAAGTAGGCGAGCTGGTGGTGTACTTCATGTGGTTGGTCGAGCCATTCATCAGAATGATCCGAGCGGCCGCGCGAGGTGAGACGAAAAGCACTCCGTTCATGTGGGAGCCGCCACCGAAAGAGGAGTGGAAAGAGGGTGAGAACGACGTAGAGGAAGAGGTGGAAAGCGGGTCTGAAGGTGGAGGACAGGCTGACTCCTACGGGGGGGAGGTAGGCGAGGGTTGGTGGAGCGAGGAAGAGCGTGCAGATCCAGGAAGACTGCGAGCCGAAGAACCGCAACAAGAAACGCCATGTAACGTAGACGGGTACTACAACACTGACAGGGTACGTAACACTTTACGCCGGGAGACGAGAGAACGCATTGGCGTGGGCATAGGCGTATCAGACTGGCGGCACGTCTACCCAGCGATCCAGAGGAAATACACGACCGATCGTCAGGTACGATGGGTAGTGGAACGGCTTTACGAAAGTGGAGATAGCGGAGGTAAGGGGGGGCAGAGCGGTTCCGGATGGCAAAAGATTTTCAGTGCCAGCGAAGTGGCAAGGGCGATGCAAAGCAATCATGGACCGCGAATGGAAGAAATGATGTACGGAGGCACATTCGAAGAGGGCGACACCAGCGTCGGATCTGAGATCAGAGCACTACGTCAGGTGAGTCGCGATTGGCACCGTTTCGTGGGATGGCCGTCTGCAATCGAGCAGGAGACCGATTGGAAGACGCAACAGCAGATCGAGGTTGAGAGGAGAGAGGTTGAGATCAAGCAATGGCAAAGGATGCGAGGCATAGACGTCGGAAAACAGCTGAGAGAGATGTTTGGCGATGTCACCGCGCAGTTCCGTGGCGTACAGCGGGAGGCACTGCAGGCGATCGTGGAGGAGGGCAAGAGGCGAGTTCTGGTGATCATGCGCACCGGTGGCGGGAAGAGTTTGATGTTCATGTTGCCGGCGCGGGGATCACCGCAAGGGACGACGATTGTCGTGGTACCGACGACATCACTACAGCAAGATCTGAAGAAAAGGTGCAGCAAATGCTTCATCAAATGTGCCGCGTGGGACAGTAACCGAGCGCCGCCGTTCGGGGCGCAGATCGTGATCGTGATAGCAGAGTCGGCGGTGACGAAATCGTTCGCGCGCTTCATAAACATCAAACGTACCCAGGGTCAGCTGGATAGGATCGTGATAGACGAGTGTCACACGATCTTGGAGTCGACCGCGAAATGGCGGCCGGACGTGTTAAGACTGAAAGAGCTGAGCGACAAAGGCGTGCAAGTGGTATATTTGACAGCGACGTTGCCGCCGAGTGACGAAGTTATGTTCAACGAAGCTGTCGGAGTTCTGTCGAGCGACATGACATCGTTCAGGGAGTCGACGTGCCGGTCGAACGTCGCGTACAGTGTGACAGAGTACGAGAAGGGCGGGCTGTACGAAACGATACAGCGGCTGGTAGAGGAGAAGAAGATACAATATCCGGATGGAAAGATTGTGATTTATTGCCGTACAGTCGTGCAGACAGAGGAATTGGCTGGCGTTTTGAGTTGCCGTGCGTATCATCGCGAGGTTGGGTCGGAGGAGGAAAAGGGCGAGTTGTTGACAGGACTCACGGAGGGAGAGGAGCGCGTGTTCACGGCAACAAATGCTTTGGGGCTGGGTGTGGACGCACCGAAGATTCGGCTCGTCATACACACCGCCGTTCCGTTCAAGTTGAAGCAATACGGACAAGAGAGTGGAAGGGCGGGTCGAGACGGCGGTAGCAGCGAAGCCATCATCATGCGTTGGTCCAGCATTGGTAGCGACGGCAGGAAGAAGTTTGAGCCGGACCGTCACGCGGACCCGCCGATGAGGGACTTCATCGCCGGCGAGAGTTGTCGACGGGTCATCTTGGACAGGTATATGGACGGCCGAACAGACAGGCTAGCATGCGATCCCGGTGGCGGCGAGAAACGGTGCGACGTCTGCAGCGGACGGCCGAGCGGGCGTAAACGACGTCGAGTGTTCGTTCAGCATGGCATGGAAGGAAGGATGTGTGACGGGCAAGGCAGTGATAGATCACTAGGACCCAGCGACGGAGCACGCTTTAACCCGCCAGGTGAAGAGGAAGACAGAGACGACGATGACAACATGCAACGAAACGAGCTGGTGGAAAATCGGCAAGGCATCGAGACGGCGCGCTCAGAGTTGCGCTTGAGGTTCGAGAACGAACGTAAAGAGGAAGAGGCGGTGCGGGAACGAAGGATGGAAGGTTTGATTGGAAGAAGGAAGATGGTGGAACGCTTGGAGAGGCAGTTGGAGGTATTCAGCAACAGATGCGTGATCTGTGTCGCACGTGGAAGGCTCAACACCGATCACAGGAGCTGGAAGCGCTGTCAGACCGATGCAGATACGATAGAAACGTTCAAGGTCGTGTCCGCATGGTTGCAAAAGATCGACTTCGAAGCTTACTCGGGTTGCCAGACTTGCATGGTGCCGCAAATGCTATGCCATCTGTGGGAAGACGCGGACAATCGCGAACAAGCACAGTTCAGGCGGCGGGTTGGCGGAAAATGCCAGTTCGAGGGGGTGTTGGTAGAAGCAGTCTCAGCTTTGATGACCGTAAGGTCAGACATTACGCGAGGGTGGTTGGAGGAGCGGACGCACGAGCAAGAAGGCCGGATTGGAGGAGCCCATGATGACATAGAAAAGAAGCGACGGTGGTTGGGGTTGCGCTTCAAGATGCACGATGGAGTGGAGACAAGTGGGTTATGTGTGATGTTTTGTGAGTTCGCAGCAGATCAACTGAACACGGGGATGCAGGTCAATGGGCTGAAGTCAACCGGAGGATCGATCCCGGTAACACTAGAGGGAAGAGGGGAAGGAGGGTTCACGACAAGGGTTGCTTCGGATGAAGACGACGAGGAAGAAGGAGAAGGGGGAGAGGAAGAATTGGTCAGGAGTGAAGGATCAACGATATGGAGAAAAGATGCGCGGGATTTAGGCGCTGTTCTCGACCCGGGATGGCTACGGAAACTAACAGAAGGGTGGAGGGAGCAGTGTGTTTTATGTAGAATTAGGGGAAGAGTCCCCCGAGGCCATTGGTGCTGGTCGGAGTGTGACGGTGGAGGCGAAGACAAGGGAAGGATGGAAGAGGCGATCAATATTCTGGATGAGGTTCGGTTCGCGGATTTTTCGCAATGCAAATGGTGCCACAGGTCTCAAGCGGTATGCGAGCTATGGGACAGGACGGTTGGTTGGCAGAGCAGAGTGGTGTTCAAGAAGAAGACAGGTATGGAGTGCAGGTATGGACGGTGGGTACTTGAGGCAGCAGCAGCATTTTTAGCGTTCAAGGCAGAGGAGGGACTTGAGGATTGGAGGCAGCGAGACCCGACACTGGAACTATTGAAGGGTGAGATGGGGAAGAAGTACAGACGAGGCGAGGTTGAGTTTAGTGGAATGTTTATGTATTTCTGCAGGTGGGCATGAGGGTAGGGATGTTAGAGGCGAGGGTAGAGAAAAAGCGAGGTAGCGAGGAGGGAAGGAGTATATTCAGACATGATGATAGCTGAACATTATAATTATGTTGATAGCAGTAAGGAAGGAGTAGGGTAGTCAGAAGGAAAAGGCTGAGGGGGGGCTTATTAGGGTTAGGGTTAACGAGGGCTGTAGGGAATCAGGGTGACAGATAGGTGGAGGCCCGAACCCGTGAAGAGCGATAGCCCGGCCGCCGGAGGCGTAACCGGGGAAGTGAAATGGGAAGTGAAATGGGAAGTGAAATGGGAAGGGTTAGGGTTAGGGTTATGACTATCATTCTACGAAGAAATCACGGTGGTTTTATTGAAAGTGTAAGCGAAATTTGAGGTGGGTCCGGCTTCTACAGACCGTGGTTTTTTTGAAACTTTGACGGTGGTTTGTTTGAGCATCTGAGGTCGTAAAATTATGATATCAAGGTGGGTAATACAGCGATGCATCTGATTACTAGAAATGTTGCAAGAACTGTAGAAATAATTTTTTTTGGGTGGTCTTCATGTAAAGTCGTCCGCAGGGCTACGGCGCGGCAAAGTAGGGCTTGCTCAGCGCAATACGCTGGCGTCGTGAATAAATTGCCGACTTGCACACAAACAGACAACAAAGGGCTTCTCAAGGAGGTAAAGGCTGTAGGAATAATTGCAACACGGCGGAGATGTATAC
>Ga0265797_10012214_pt1 | contig 10571 bp, 12 predicted proteins | sample P2T30metagenome_FD_192433 | JGI IMG/M metagenome (GOLD analysis project Ga0265797, IMG submission 192433) | Plant litter microbial communities from East Loma Ridge, Irvine, California - P2 T30 | ecosystem: Environmental > Terrestrial > Plant litter > Unclassified | place: USA: California... | reverse complement strand
GCGGGCCAGAGGGGTGGGGTCAAGTTCGACCTCATGAGGCGTGATCTGAGTTACTGGAATGTCGAGGAGCAGACGTGGGTCATTCCCGAGGGCGAGTTCGAGCTGCACGTTGGGTGGAGTAGTCGGGATTTGGTGCTGAGTGAGGGGTTGACTGTTGTTTGAGGCTTGGGCGAGGGAGGTTGATTTGGAGAGAGTGCTGAGTATAGCTTTGAGTGAAATGAAGAGTTTTGGGACGTGGTAATGTAATGTTGTGATTACAGTACCAACGTACCGATAGATTTTTGCGCTTTGCTTGGAACGACTGGATGAGTAATATAATTGACGTTGGTGCTGAGTCTAGCACATACGACCATAGGTCAGTGAAAACTGGGCATCCCGTCCGAAATCCCCCATTCTCACCGTCGTTCGTAGATACAGGATCCCAGCGTGTTGTTGTCTGATGTGGGAGCCCGACCCCCGGCCGATGCCCGTTTGGTCGAAATTAGCCAGGCTCAGGGTCTTGTGGACGTTGAAGTTGGAATTGCAATTGTAAGAGGGACGTGATACTACTAAAGAAGGGCTGGATATGAAAGCCAGGTATTAGGCTCCTGTTCTGCGGTAGACCACATTTTCTAATCAAACGAACAATAGAATCGTAGTTCCAGGTTGAAGATCCTAGAATGTATGTGTATCGTAGTGTGAAATCTCTTAGGTAGAGGTATACATAAAGAGGTTGTCTCACAAACCAAGACATGTGCTATAGACGAACATCAACAGCATCCAGCCAGCTTGCCTCTTCTGATCCCCCGTTCCTATTTCTTGGGTCTCCCTTGCTGTTCCCTGGCTTGCCTCCATTTTCGACTACTCAGCCGTGATGTTCAGAAGCTGGACTCCCGGCTCTGGCTCGAGGTTTCAAGCAAGCTGGCGCTTGAAACTTTGCGTACAACCTGAATTGCAGGATCCAGGATCCAGGATCCAGGAGTAGAGGTCAAGGCCTCTGCATGCCGCCTCCGCGATCTCATTACAGCCGCAGTCGCGCGGGAAGGACCGCGACCCTGCCGTTACACTTTCCTTTTAATGCGTCCAAGGGTTGTCGCTGCCAAGCCGAGGGTGATCAGCGATTGCAGGGCCCAGGCTGGAGTGAGGGCGGGTCATGCTGTTCTCCAGCTAGCAGTACCTACAGTTTCTCTCATAATTTGCCACATACAGTGACCGTTGATTTCAGTGTCTTCTTGCGTACATACATATTGATTGTAAACAACATATATCAGCTGTGTGTAGCTTATATATCATCTCTGTGCAAACCATATAGGAAGTCTGATCGCATTCCATTCAGTAAGTTTGTTAAACATATATGTCGAGTCTGTAGGACATGTACAACATTTATACAGCTTACCCCGCAGGCACAGATCCGCAATGCTCCGAGCATGACTATTCATTCAGCTCAATGCTACCAGCAATTCTCTCAGCACGATCCCCAGATTGAACTGTTACCCACCTGCTGCTGGGCGAGTTCAAGATATGAGCATCAGAAAAACTCGGCACTCAACCTAATACACAGGAAATAAGTCAATGCCACAGGGAGAACGAGAGCTTAAAGAGCGTTGGCTGTCCTAGGCGCCTGGCTTGCTGCATGTGTCTTGAGCAGCCGCTTTTTAGGGCGTTCTGGCAGCCTCTTCCGGCGATCTGCGTCATCATGCTACGGTTATGAATCCATAATGCTGCTCGCGAAAGATTGGGCGATAAGTGGAGACTTGAGACACATGGCGGATGTTTGCGGACCTCACCCTGTGATGTGGGCGACACTAAGACGTGTATGCGCACAAGCCTATTGGCTACAACATTCGACTCTGAGATGTACATGCATGCATGTCTAAAAAGTGTCTGTTATGGCTCGGAATTGTACTTGATATTCTGTCATCCGCAAAGAAAGCAATGGTGAACTTGACCTGACCTCTCTACCTCTACTTGCTGAAATGGTACGGCAAGTCTAGCACGACTACCCAGCAGTAGCATGTATTCACAGCCAGGCCTGCAGCCCGGCGATGGCCATATCAGCTATGTGCTGATGAGAGCGCGCGCTCACATGAAATTCGTCCCTATTGTGTCTTAGTGATCAGATCTCTACTTTTTCAATTCTCCCACTACTCACCAAAAAACACGTTTTCCGGGCTCGGGGCATAACGTCACGTCAGGCGTCTCCCCATACGCTCCAACGAGACAACTTCCGTACGCACCGAACGGCTCGAAACCATAAGCCGCAGGTTCGCCGTAGTAGTAGAAGCGACGGAACAATTTCGCAAGGTCCAAGCTTAGACAATGTGGTATCGTTGCACATAGGGTTCGAATAGCTGCCGCATGTGTCGAGCCCCATGCCTTGAGCTTGTCTTTCATCGCCATGTCGTCGATGAAAGCCGCATATGGTATGAGCATGAGGTCGGGATAGCTGGGAAGAAGAAAGTGTCGGGCTCCTGCGTGCTGCAGCTGAGTGACCGCACTTGAGACGGCTGCCGCAGATCGTATACCACTGATATCAGGGTTGAAGAAGACATCGTTCCCGCCTGTAAGAATTACAAACAGAGTGGTGTCGTAGTCGGAGGAACGGGACGAGTGCGTTATGTGTGATTGAACCTGTTCGTCCATGGAAGGGATTGGAATGTTGTTCATTGCGCCCGCAAATCCTTGTACGAGTAGGTTGGAGCTTGTCGCTATCACGTTTCAATTCCATTGTCTCCCAGATTTCTTGTCCTTAGCACTTACAGCCACCGATAGCGTAGTCGATGAGCGGAATACTCAAATTAGACGCTACGAGTTCTACCCATGTCGGTCCGTTGCTGAATCTTCCATTGTGACTGCACGAGTCTGAGCTTCTATGCTCGAGAAAGGTCAAGAGTCTACATACTATGCTGGGTGGGCTGGCCAAGTGTGATTGGTGATAGGGTATGAGCCATTTCCTGGTCTGTTTCAGTCTCTGTAGCGGGTTGGTTCAAATGCAGTCGAACGAACCATTGTCTAAGAATGAATCTCCAAAAGCGACGACGCGCGATATGTTCAATGCAGGATGGCCTAAGGCTTCACAAGAGAACAGGGTAGATCCTGTAGATAAAAAAGTCGTGTAGCAAGCAAGCTTCCGAATGAAGTTGGGCATTTTCTCGAGCCACATTGAATACACAAAAACGGAAGATAATTCTCTGTAATGACAATGTTTATCGATGGTATTCATATCGTGTGTGATGTGTTTTGCCGAAGCAAAACTGCGGTTGCGGCAACGAGCGATGCGCTGGACTGTGCCAAGGAACCATTGCAGTAAGTGTGCAGTGTCACTGGCGATTGCATCGTTGTGCCGCACATGGACATTGTCTAGAACAACTGCGGCTGGCACGAAGAGGAAAATGCGGGTTGCAGCTACGAACTTCATGCAAGAAGCCCGAAGCCATAGCGTTCGAGACTGCTCTACCCCGATCCATGGCCCTGGTCCCTTGTCCGCCTGCCGTCTCCGGCAGCCTCAACTTGCTTGAGCCTCTTGGCACCTGACGTTCATGAGGTGGTTTCACGCAACGCATTGGTTCTAATATTTCAAGACGCTATAAATTGGGATTCGACGAGCGGCATATTGTGGCTTCGACGCTACTGTTGTATGAGTGCTCGTGGCCAATGCTGCGAGAGGAACACGTGGGATGAGTGTGGCTACTTCAAGTGGGCGTCTCCGCCCGTGCTGAGATGGAACTGTGGCATCAGACGTACATACCTGTTGCCCAGTGCTATTGTTGTTCGACTGTACACCTTCACTCAAGCAGATCATGGAAGTCACTCATCAACCTCCTGACGGTATAGCTCGGTTTGTCGACCCAAGCGACGAAGTACACGATGCACAACCTGTAATCAACTATGGATCCGCGAAGAATTTGGTTGTTGCTACGAACCAGTATGGTTTTGTTTTCAGTAAGGTGATAACGGTTGGAATTTCCGAGTGGGTCTCTGCTGACATGACTGATGCCTCGAAGACAATTATCCCGCCAGCGATCCCTTGCGAGAGACTGTCACGTGGTTGGATGCGCCAGACCCACAAAGTGACTTCGATAACGCACGCGACAAGCGTCTCACATCCGTCGAGGGAGGGCGGTGGTTTGTCAATGGGCCGGACTTTGACAAGTGGAAACGCTCCCCCAACTCTTTCCTCTGGCTTCACGGCATTCCGGGTTCTGGCAAAACAGTGTTGTGCGCCACGATCGTCGAAGCTGTCCGGAAACATTGCAAAACTACTGGAGGCTCGGTCTGCTTGTACTTCTTCTTCAAATACGATGACGAAAGAAAACGTCGCTACGAGTTTATGGTAAGATCTCTCGTCCTTGAACTTGCCCTATCGTGTGAAGTCTTTCCGGAGGCTTTACTGGAATTGCATAAGTCCTGCATGCTCTGGAAACGAGCTCCGAGCGCTGCAGAACTCCTGGAAGTCGCAGCCCGAATCATCGATCAGTTTGAGCATGTGTATCTTGTGATAGATGCACTCGATGAATGCAGTGATAGGAGAGAATTGCTTGATGCCCTCGAATTGGTTTCGAAGTGGCAAAGTGGCAAGACGCACATTCTGAGCAGCAGCCGAGACTTGAAAGACATCCAAGTATCCATGGAAACATGTACGACGGACACGACGGACATCAGTCTAAGCACTGAGCTGGTCAACAACGACATTCGAGCTTATGTGGACGAAATTCTCAAAGTCGATCGTGAACTAAAACGCTGGCGAAATAATCCCGATGCACAGGAGCTGATCAGGTCGATCTTGGTGCACAAATCAAATGGAATGTGAGTCAACATCTCAACATTGGAAGCGGCGGGCTACACAGCAGTGCTAACACCGATAACAGGTTCAGGTGGGTTGCTTGTCAACTCGACGAGCTGCGCAAGTGTTATGACCTCCCCCGGCTACAATCGACCCTTGAAGCACTGCCGGCTTCTTTGGAAGGAACTTATGCACGAGTCCTATCACAAATTCCTCCCACATACCAAAACGACGCGAAAAGACTGCTTCAGTGTTTGGTAATAGCTGCTCGTCCTCTGTGCCTTGAAGAGACCGTCGAGATAATAGCGATTAACCCTGAGGGCAATCCGTGCTTCTCTCCAAGGAACCGACTCGCCGAGTCTGAAGACATCGTCCTCCTCTGCCCAAGCCTTATCAGCATAGTCAAGGAGCGCTTCATCGAAAAAGGCCAGACTCTTGTGAGACGGGTCGTTCGTATCGCACACTTCTCTGTGCAAGAATATCTGGTTTCGCAACACATCACTTTGGGTGAGCCGCAAGAGTATCTGGTTCAAGTTGACATCGCCAACAAGATGTTCGCACATCTTTGTGCTACATATCTCATGCATATCGAGGAGGATATGAGCAACACGCCGCAGGTTCTGATTGACTACCCTTTGGCGCAATATGCAGCCAGGTATTGGACCCATCATGCCTTTGTCGGTCAGACAGAAGTCGAGCCGCCACCAAGACCCAATCTCTACGAGGTTCTGCCTTACCTGCAGAGACTCAGGCGAGCCTCTTGCTATATCCGTCGCCTCTTGTCGTATGTCACCAGTCTGATCTTATGGGCATTGTTCCCCAGTACGGCAGACAACCCGGCAAGCATGATTCTGCTAAACCTTCTTTGCTCGCATGAGCCCTTCCTCACTTGGCAGCGCATCTATGATCCCGATCAGCCCAAGAAAGACTCCGATTTTGCCCGGAAGCGAAGCGATATTGCCTCGCCTTTGTACTACGCCTCACTCGCCGGACTTATTGCCCCTGTCAGGCTGCTGCTTGATTCTCATAGCAACTCTATCGACTCGAAGGGTGGCCGTTATGGATTTCCTTTGATAGCGGCATCATGGGGCGGTCATGCGCATGTGGTCTCCCTGCTGCTATATCATGGTGCGCATGTCAATGCAAGCGGCGGAGACTGTGGGTCAGCCTTGTATGCAGCAGCCGATCGTGGCCACGAAGAAGTCGTGAGGCTCCTGTTAGATTGTGGCGCTGATGTTACCGCAACTGGGGGTAGCAACGGTCAGGCTTTGGCAACTGCTGCGGAAAAGGGCCACAAAGCGGTAGTCGAGCTTTTGTTGGACAGAGGCGCAGACATACACGCGAACAGTGGTCGCTGTGGGGATGCCTTACAAGCAGCTGTTGCCGAAGGACATGAGCCCGTTGCCCGACTTCTGATCAAACGTGGTGCGAATGTTAACGCTCGTGGTGGCGTCTACAGAAACACCATACTTGCTGCAGTCTGGCCTGGCCATGGTAAGGTCCTCACTCTCCTGCTGGACAACAAGATCGACTTTGACGCAATGGATGATTTGTACAGCAACGCACTCTATGGTGCAACTCATCAAGGCCACGAGGCACTGGTGAAGGAGCTTCTCCTCAGGGGAGCAGATGTGCATCTTCAATGTCGCGGATATGGCACTCCACTATACGCCGCGGCCCTGAACGGCTTCGTTCGAATAGCCAAGGTCCTGTTAGATCATGGCGTGGACGTCAATCAAGAGGGTGGTAACTATGGCACGCCACTCCAGGCGTCTGCACGCAATGGTGACACTACCATGGTCAAATTATTGCTCGATCGTGGAGCCGACGTCGATCAAGAAAGTGGATTCTACGGCACAGCTCTGTTCGCTGCACACGATAAAGGCCACAGAGATGTCGCAGAGCTTCTACAGAGAACAAGAATTGCCAAAGGCCTACAGACTGATGTCGAGCTCCACCTAGAGATGATGAGCCATGCGGACTTGGCCAGAGGTACGGACGAATACTTTACTGATAGTACCCATGCACACAACGACCGGGCTGGAGACTTGCTGCAAGCGGCCGTATATCAAGGCGATCGGCAAATAGTTCGTCGGTTGCTCGAAAGAGGTGTACCGGCCAATTCTCAAGGTAGAGGGTTTGGGAAGCCGTTATACACAGCTTCTGCTCGCGGAGACGAAGGCATAGTCCGACTGCTTGTTGAAGCAGGTGCTGAGCTCAATGCTTTGAGTAGAGGCTTTGGCAGTGCGCTCCAGGCAGCCGCCAATAATGGACACTCGGCGATTGTCCAGTACTTGCTGGATAATGGCGCCGATGTCAACTTACGAGCCGGCCTCCATAATACAGCACTGCACGCCGCTGCATACGAATCCCGCGAGGAGATCGCAAAGCGCTTGATTGATCATGGCGCCGATGTCAACGCTGTGGCTTCTGACTGGAAGACCACACCTTTGCAGGCTGCATGTTGGGGGGGCAGTGAGCCAATTGCGGCACTATTACTGGAGCACGGAGCAGTTCCCGACGCACCCGGCGGGTCATGGGGATCAGCAGCTCAGGCAGCAAGTTTGAGACGCCACGATGCGATTTCAGAGCTTTTGAAGACTTATATGCCGATATGATTTTGCTCTCGTTCTCGTGCCCCTTGCACGATTCGACGAAATGAGATATTCACTCTCTGTACAAATGCAGCTTGCAAGTTTTGAGTGTGTAAGCATAGTCCGCTCGAGATGTGATCTGAATGCAGCGTCAGGAGCCTCCGAGTTCTTACAAGACCTCGTGTGTATCCAGGGAAGACTCGCGAGAGGTAAGCGAAAAAGGCTTCAGCCACCGGCGCCACTCGTTACTACCATCATGCCATTGGTGCTTATTCACGGGAGAAATGCCGGCGCCAATATAGTCTGTTACACTAGAACTCCAAAAGCGTTCGCCAAGATTAGATTCTATACTAATAGGGTCACGCGGTCTTCGTGATGTACTCACGTGTTGTATCTGTGGTGTTACCCGCGCTTCGTGCCGTGTGCATGCAGCCAAGCCAAAAGCTGATGCGTCGGATTCTAGGCCCAGAACTTCCCAAAGAAGGACCGGCAACCCTCAAGCTGCGGCTACCACGATCATCACCGTCATGTACTACTTGATGATCTGCAATATCGCAAACGAAACGGGATCGCTGCCGTTAGTGTGGAAGACCTAAATCAAGACTACATTCTCTGGCTGTACGCACTGTGTGGCTTGCTTCGAACGCAAGTATGGGAAAGGGCTGGATATTTGATGTGCCTTTGTGCGCGTAGTGCACACATTCACTCATCTATCAGACATTCGAGCGGTCATGGCCACAGCCGTGTCAGGCGTTGCGGTTAGGGAAGGATGCACTATACTCCATGATGACCCTCAAGCCCAAGCAGAGTACGTACAAAGTGCTGATCTTGTTCCACGGCGAGGTCGCATAGCTGATACACGTGCAGTATTGTCCTTGTCCATGGGCTGCAGGGTCATCCGAAAACAACATGGATGTACGGCCCTACTGGAACAGACACACAATCAACCAGACCGAACTGGCAAGCAACCGGAAAGAAACTCTGGAAAGGCCTGACCAATTTGGTACATTCGAAAGACTCCACCGCACATTCACCCAGCGTGACTATTACCAAGACTATGCCTGATGGTCTCGATTTTTTCTGGCCTCGAGACGCTCTCGGAGTCGACTTCCCGGCTACTCGCATCATCACTTTTGGATATGATTCGGACGTTACTCATTACTTTAAGCTTGCCAATCAGAACAACATTCGAGATCATTCGAGGACATTACTGAATGCAGTCGTAGCCGAAAGATCATATTGCGTGCGTCTGACCGTACATGAATGATATGTGTTCCGCTTGCTCCGGCCATGAGAAACTGACTACGTCATAGGCCCAGCGCCCGATCATATTCATCGCCCATAGTCTCGGCGGTATACTTGTCAAGTCGGTAGGCGTGTACCAAGCTCGCATGTTGGACAGTCCGCTGATAGGTCTCTGATCAGGCACTACGCCTTTCTAAAAAAGCGCAAGACAATCCAGGCCAAGCACACCTTGGCCAGTTTTTCGAAGCAACGCAGGCTATAGTATTCCTGTCTACGCCACATCGGGGCGCAGACGCTGCGGGATGGGGCCTTCTCTTGAGAAATATTGCCATTGCTTGTGATACGAACCCTACCGTACTGAGAGATCTAGATCCTAAGGTCGACACTGGTATGCTGGAGGAATTGAGGGAGGACTTCGCAACAATGCTGGCAACAGGCAAATTCAGAATCCAGACCTTCCAAGAAGCCAAAGGGATGGCGGCGCTACGGCCAGCGAACAGCAAAGTTCGACTCCGATACAAATTTGTTGACCATGGGAGGAGGCTGACATACGTTTACAGGTTGTACCGAACGCATCATCGTCCCTCGACAGTATCTATGAAGCCAAGGACACCATCAACGCGAACCACATGCAAATGTGTCGTTTCAGGTCTAAGGAGGACACCGAGTATAAGAAGCTCAAGGGTGCAGTCGAGCGCTTCTTGCGCGGACGTGGAGATCCACGACCAAGTATTCCAGATAGCGAGGCGTCCCATCAGCTGTCTATCCCAGGTATGCTTCGCGAAGGCAGCAGTCAAAGCAGTAGGCGATCGAGTGACATCGTGATCGCACCAGAAGGACCGGTGCAGAACATAGTGGCCGGGTACGACCAACGTAACTTCAACTTCCAGTAGCATACGCAATCAACCCGGCTGCATGGTCTTCCAAAGCAACTGCGCCGCAATACATCGGAATCGTAACACTCGCGGATCGAATTAGTTTCGAGTAGATGGCACACTGGCGAACGCAAGCTCGGAGGACTTTAACCCGAGATTGGTCAATGCAGACCGAGGATCCGTACCTTGTGCTCGACGAAACCCACATCATCCGAAGTCGTCGTGTTCTTTTTCCTTGGAACTTTGCTAAAATACAATTTTTCTCTCTTTGCGGGTCGTCTGCTGGATCCTACAGCGCGCCGTCAGAGCAATTCGACCATTCCTTGACACAACTCAGCTCCTTTTCGTCGTTTAAAGACTGCGCTGTCAGAAGCCGCCCATGCTGGCTATCGCTTCCGTCCTTTATGGTGGCAAACTGGCTGAGTATCTACAAGTCCTACAGAGTGAATGGTGATAGGTCCCGCGGTCCGCGAGGCCTATAACCGACCAACGGAGTACGGGCGTTAAACAGAGAGTGCTCGTGTCTGCGAAGCATAACAATATTAGCAATCTTCGAAAAGACCTCGAAGTCAGGGTATGTTAGAGCGCAACGGCGGACAAATTTTAGGTTCTTAGTATCCTTCGACTTTTAGCCGTAATGTTCCACCACGTCCATTCCCCAGATCGCGGTCAACGAAGCCAGATCCCGGAGCTTACGTTTCGGGTCGCGATCTAGTAAGTGCTGACGCTCGGGCGCGAGGTCGAAGAACTCTTTCTAGACGTTTGGGTCGATTTCTATCTGTTTGCAGGACACGACATTGCGGACCGTAGACACACATATCCGAACGAGCTCATGTTGGTTGAGGGTGATTTGGCGGATCTCATTCAAGATCTGCTGTGGAGGTCGTGTCGCACTCGATCAATGGCCCGTTTCACAACGGGCCTCAATAGGCTTGGGCTCACGAGGATGGCCGGTGGATATTTTCTTGAAGGTTAAGCAGGAGTTCTACCTCGGATTCGCTGTAACGCAGGCATTGCCTGCTGTTGCTATAGATGTCCGTCCGAAGCGCTCCCTCCAGCATTTCGGGAGTTGTGTTTCGACACCAAACAGCCATT
>Ga0265797_10012213_pt1 | contig 10572 bp, 18 predicted proteins | sample P2T30metagenome_FD_192433 | JGI IMG/M metagenome (GOLD analysis project Ga0265797, IMG submission 192433) | Plant litter microbial communities from East Loma Ridge, Irvine, California - P2 T30 | ecosystem: Environmental > Terrestrial > Plant litter > Unclassified | place: USA: California... | reverse complement strand
GAACCTGAACTAGAGGGTCAGTCTAAACAGATAATGTGGTTTGCGGAGCTGATGAGTAGGCTACTTTGATTCTGTCGCCTCAGAATTCGAGATCAAAGAACGTATGGACGCAATCAACAAGAAGATTGATTACGCCCAAGAAGTTCAATCTACTCTGAGAGCCCTGTTGACAGAGGTGAGCAAATTTAATTAACTTGAATTAAATTGGACTGACGATCAGGCTTCTGGTCACAGAATGGAAATTATCATTATCCTACTCATCGCTGTCGAGGTCACTATTGTACTCATCCGTGAAGGCCACGAACTAGCACAGGGCTTCAAGTCGTATTTCACCTCGGATCCCTTAGCTGGAGAAGCATGGTCAGACGCAAACAAGAGCGAGACTGCTTTAATTGGAAATGCCTTTGATATGGCCAAACCTAGATTAGACGAGGTTAGAGGAAATGAGACGGAACGTAGATTAGTCTAGATATCTCACGATGCACACCCTTCAATTGCAAAACATCTTCCTCAAATCACACATGCCGGCCCGACCTTGTACGTCCTAACGATGTCTCGCTCAGTAACGTTTGAGATATGGTCACACGAAGTTTGGACGAAATCAGAGGGAACAAATTGAAACATCGTCTAGCCTAGATGTTGCTCCGTCGGTTATTCTGCAATATATACATATCCATAAAACTATACAAGCCCTTACCACTCGGTAGGTTTTGGCCCATTCTTCTTAGTGGGTACAGCAACGACCTTTTGTCCCTTTTTAGCGTATCCAATACCATCAAGCCAAGGCCAAACGGTCGTTCGTCTCGTCTCGAAAGACTCGATTGCATCCCTGTGCTCGAGGGTTAATCCAATATCATCAAGACCATTGATGAGGCAGTGTCGCCTGAAGGGGTCGATTGAGAATTTAACGGGAGGCTGGCCATTTGGTCGGACGACTTCCTGTTTCTCGAGGTCGACGGCGAGTTCGAGACCGGCTGCGGCGTCTTTGTAGAGCTCATCCAAGTCTGCTGCGGGTAGTTCAAGGGGAAGCATACCGTTCTTGAAACAACTGCCTGTTAGCACATCATTGAGAATCGGGGTGAGGGGACCTACTTGTTCTTGAAGATGTCACCAAAGCTCTGAGCCATGACACATCGGATACCGAAATCGTTCAAGGCCCAAGGAGCATGTTCTCGGGAAGATCCACAACCAAAGTTCTCTCCCTTACAAACGAGTAAAGTAGACTTGTTCCAAGGTTCCTTGTTGAGGCAGAAATCGGGCTTCTCGGCACCAGACTCGACATCGTATCGAATAGGCCAGAAGAGAGCGGATCCAAGACCGGTCCTGAGTAGGGTCTTTAGGAATTGCTTGGGGATGATCTTGTCGGTATCGATGTTTGATTCTTCGAATGGAGCGGCGACACCTCGAACGATGTTAAATTTGGGTAGACCGGCAGAAGCGGCTGCGGCGGCCTTGACGGGCGTGGCACCAGCTTCGGTCTTTTCGGTAGGTTGAGCAGGAGGGGCGGGGACAGTAACGGGAGAAAGGAAATCGGAGTAAGAAGTGATCTTCATGCCTCCATCGCCAGATAGACCGGCACCCATGACTAGCCTGACATCGGTGAGCTGACCGGCAAGAGCGGCAGCAGCGACCATGGCGGGCGACATGAGATGCGTACGTCCACCTGCACCTTGACGTCCCTCAAAGTTTCGGTTCGAAGTTGAAGCACATCGTTCTCCGGGTTTGAGCTGATCGGGGTTCATTCCCAAACACATAGAACATCCTGCTTCTCGCCAATCGAAACCGGCCTTTTTGAAGATGACATCGAGACCTTCAGCTTCGGCTTGCTGCTTGACTAAACCAGATCCAGGGACGACCATGGCGTAAACGTTGTCGGCGATCTTGGCGGAACCGTGAGCCTTTTCAGCTGCAAGAATGACTCGGGCGGCTGATCGGAGATCCTCGATTCGACCGTTGGTACATGATCCAAGGAAAGCCTTCTCAATCTTGACCTGGTCCATGGGTGTACCGGCAGTCAAGCCCATGTACTCGAGTGATCGCTCGGCGTCCTTTCGCTTACCGTCGGGTAGGGCACTGGGGTCGGGGACGGAACCGGTAATCTGGACGACGTCCTGTGGCGAGGTACCCCAGGTAACGGTGGGGATGATATCCTCTGCCTTGATGTCGACTTCGATATCGTATTTGGCAGCAGCATCCGACTTGAGAGTTCGCCAGTAGGCCTCGGCACTTTCCCATTCTTCACCATCACGGGGCGATAGAGGTCGTCCCTTGAGGTACTTGAAGGTAATTTCGTCAGGCGCAATCATACCTGCCCTAGCACCACCCTCGATCGACATGTTACAGATCGACATCCTCGCTTCCATACTGAGTTCTCGAATGGCGGATCCGGCGAATTCGATGACACAACCAGTTCCACCGGCAGTACCGATAACACCGATAATGTGGAGAACGATATCCTTGGAAGTGACTCCCTCGGCGATCTTGCCTTCGACGGAAATTCGCATGTTCTTCGATTTAGCCTGGGGAAGGGTTTGGGTAGCGAGAACATGTTCGACTTCCGAAGTACCGATACCGAAAGCAAGGGCACCAAAGGCTCCGTGCGCTGCTAGTCAGCAAGATTTGAGCTCAAGGGACAAAACAACGTACTGGATGTATGGGAGTCACCACAAACGACTGTAGTACCGGGAAGAGTGAACCCCTGCTCAGGGCCGATGATGTGAACGATACCTGCTGTCAGCACATGGTCCGCTCCACCGACTGAAAATGCTTACCTTGACGCTTGTCGTCCATTCCAAAGTAGGTCAACCCGAATTCCTTGACATTGTCCTCAAGAGCTCCGACCTGAGCACGACTATCAGGTTCTCCAATGAAAGTAGCGATGTTCTTGAAGTTCTTTCTTGGGATCGTTCTACATGTCAGCAAATTCCTTTATCCAGGTAAAATGGGTAGCATACGGGATATTGTGGTCTACAGTGGCAAGAGTACAATCTGTTCTCCTGACTTGTCGTCCGGCGTTTCTTAGACCTTCAAATGCTTGGGGTGAGGTGACCTCATGGACTAGATGTCGATCGATGTAGAGCAGAGTATCTCCTTCTCCAGAGTAGACGACATGGTCATCGAAGACTTTGTCGTATAGCGTACGTGGCGCAGAAGTAGGTGCGGGCATTGTGTCTATTTGTTAGTGAGGTGTGATAGGTCTGGTAAATGGAGACTCACTTGTATATATATATAGAGATGGAGTATGGAAAGGTTCGGTGAGTCGTCGACGATCTTGGTCGTCGGGTCAGATGAGCGACGGTTCGGCCGAACTCCAGACTGACCAACCAAATTTAGGCCGTTACTCGACGGAATTAAAGCCACGGGCTAGTCGCGTGGAATCCATATGCGCCGGGCGGAACATGCTGTCGAGTATCTAACAGCGCGCTTACTGTCGTGTCACGTCCGGACTGATTGTACATAGTAGACTATAGCGCTCGTCAACTAAAATGTAGATGTAGAATTTATACTACCTACTTGCCTTCTCGCAGTATAACTGATTCAGAGAAGGTGCATTGGCAACACTCCTTTCTCATCCTCCACGAAAGCTATCAACACCGCTGCTCAGTCTAGAAATATCAACTTCAACTCGACGTCCTTACACCCATGATGATCACCCATACCCTTAGAACGGTGCGACTACGCACAAACTCTGTCAAGGGTTACAATCGATGCTTAACGACTATAGGGATACGGAGAGAAGATCCAGCTCGGGTCTGGGAACGTCGCACACCCCTCACTCCGGAGGCCGTCCAGTCATTACTCTCTTCCAAGAAAGATTTGGCGGTAGAAGTAGAATCATGCGAGAGAAGATGCTTTCCAAATAGGCGGTTCAAAGAGGTCAGCCCATGTTCTTCTGGTATAGGTCATTTAGCTGATCAGCAGGCGGGTGCGAAGATTGTTGACGAGCTCTCTGGATCTACGGATCTAGTTATAGGAATCAAGGAGGCGCCAGTCCGAGAGGTGCAGAAACTACTTAGCAAGGAGCAGAGGAAGAGAACCTGGATGATGTTCTCCCATACCCACAAGGGCCAAGTACGTCTTTGCTAGGTAGTGAACTGATGATAGGTGTACAATACACCCCTCCTTTCTTCATTTCTGGATCAAGCTCGCGGACAGACGTTGATTGATCATGAACTCCTAACTGCGCCCAAAGATGGAAAGTTGAAACGAGTAGCTGCTTTTGGGTGGTATGCTGGAGCGGTTGGTGCTGGAGAGGCGTTATGCCTTACTGGACTGGCACTATTGCGTAGGGGTACCGCAACGCCTTTATTGGTAAGTGATCTTAGGTGGGCGTTCTAACAGGCAGAATCTACCTCGACCATATACTTTCAACTCGGTGGAGGAGTACAAAGCTGCATTGAAAAAGGTCGGGGAAGTGATCAGAACAGTTGGCTATACTGGATCACCTATAATCATCGGTATTACGGGGTAAGTCCCAAACCACGCCAAATGTACGTATAGCTGATAGGCAGGAGCGGAAATGTCGGAACGGGAGCTCGAGATATGTTGGAAGCCCTAGGTGTCGAGTGGATCCAACCGGATCAGCTGTCCTCTGTGAACGATATGAGCAAGGTGAGCTCTAATTCTGACGAGCTCAGCTAATGGTAGATATACGGCTGCATACTTTCTCCATCTTCTTATATGGCTCGACTGGACAATGACACCTACAGTCGAGAAGATTATTACGCCAACCCTTCGGAATACTACAGTACATTCGCTGAGAAGGTACACGAACTATACCTGCGCGCCAAATAACCTAGCTAACGATCAGATCGCCCCTCATTTGACTGGCTTGATCAATGGAGTAGGCTGGCAATCTGGATTTCCACGTACAATGACTCAGCGGGATATTGATGGTCTACTCGCGTCCAGCAATGGCGAACTAAGGTTGGCGGCTATCCAAGATGTCTCGTGTGATTTGAAAGTGAGTCTATCGCAATTACTCGGCTGAAGGGTAGGGCGGATTGGAATTCGTTGATCGCCACACGACCATTGATTCACCCTACTTCGAAGGACCAGGTGGCATGCTGATTAGTACAACCGATATCTTACCTACTGAACTACGTGAGTCCTCTTCAGCGACTACAGCTAACAGTCAGCCATCGACGCTTCGACTCACTTCTCGAACTGCATCCTGCCCTACGTCGAGAGGCTCATCTCTGGCAATAAGATGGGCGACGAGATCGATAAAACGCTGGAAAGGGCCAAGATCGTCAATGAAGGTGTTATTACCAGCGAACATTCATGGCTAGCCCCGAGAGTTGAGGGGTGGCGAAACACCCAGGCTGGTAGTAGTCGATCTGCATCGACCACCGATGCCGCTCAAGCTGTCAAGTCAAGTATCATGAAGGACAAGAGGGAGAAAGTGCTCCTTTTGGGTAGCGGGCTGGTTGCTGGTCCTGCCGTGGATGTCTTTGTCTCGAGGGGTGATGTCGAGCTCGTCATTGGTATGTCTTCCTGCGGACATAATCGTCGAGGCTGATGAATAGCAAGCAACAACCTCGCCGAAGCTACTGCGCTTGCCAGAGGTCGTGAGAATGTCAATGTCACCAGTCTGGACGTATCCGATCAAAACGCCTTGAAAGAGGCAGTCGCTGCTTGTGATGTCGTCGTCAGGTATGTCTCTCCTAGATTCAATGCTGATGATAGTCTCCTCCCAGCACCGATGCATCCTCTAGTAGCTAGGCACTGTATCGACCACGGTAAACATCTCGTCACGGCCTCATACGTTTCTCCAGAAATGAAAGCACTGGATAAAGAGTGAGTGACGCTTCCATAGATGACGATGCTGATGTTAGGGCTGAGGAGAAGGGGGTACTTTTACTTGGCGAGTGTGGGCTTGACCCAGGGATTGATTCAATGTCAGCCGTGTCCCGTATGAGACTGAATGTACTAATGACCAGGGCGGCGATGCGGATCTTAGATCGAGTCAGGAGAGAAGGAAAGAAAGTAACCTCCTTCGTATCTTGGTGTGGTGGTTTACCCGAGCCAAGCGCTAGCAATGTACGTTCGCCTCTCATTTCCCCAACCTCAACCTCACTGATGATCAGGTCCCACTAGGATACAAATTCTCTTGGTCACCAAAAGCAGTACTTACCGCTGCCCTCAACCCAGCAAGCTACAGACTTGATGATAAACTCCATTCCATCCCTGGTGATCAACTTCTGGCATCTCACTTTGCGGATGTACCATTATGGAAGGGCTTGGCGTTGGAGGGACTTGCTAATAGGGATTCATTACCTTATGCCGAGAAATATGGGATGGGCGAAGTATCAGACCTAAAGAACCTCTTTAGGGGAACACTGAGGTATGTCTTGATTGACTGTTCCTCCTTTGCTGATGATAGGTACAAGGGTTTCTCGACGCTACTGGATTCGTTTAGGCGATTGGGACTTTTGAGCTCCGAGCGCATCAAGGGGGTCGAAAAATGGGATCAATTCTTGATCAATTCGGCAGGAAGCGTTGTGGGTCAGGAGATCAAGAAGCGCGATATTGGAAGTGTCATGAAAGACATTCTCGGATCTCAACAGGAAGAGACGGAAGAAGCTCTCAAATGGTCAGTCTTGTTTAGACGCGTCAAATCATGCGAAGCTGATCCATAGGCTTGGTCTCCTACCTTCCGCTACAGCTCAAGAAATCATACGCCCGCCACCTCCATCACTAAATACCCCTATCGATCTGCTCGCAAACCTCCTAGCCCAAAAACTCGCTTACGCACCCCACGAGCGAGATTCATGTCTCCTCCATCATTCTTTCGAGCTCGCCCCCACTCAGTCAGGCCTAGATCAGGGTCAAAAAGTCACGGCCTCGTTACTACTAAACGGGGTTGAAAATGCTTCGGCAATGTCTGTCACTGTCGGTAAGACACTTGCGTTCGCTGCTGGGCGTGTTCTTGATGGGAAAGTGGGCGTGAGGGGGGTTACTGGGCCTTATGATCGGGAGGTCTGGGAGGGGGTTCTTGATGATTTGGAGAGTGTTGGGGTCAGGGTCAACGAGACTTGGTCTTAACGATTGCATGTGATGACAAGCGGAATGGAGGGATACAACATTGCATATGAATGCGATGAATATACAGCATGACTACAGAGGGTCAATATGCCACTCGGAGATCAAATCTCTATACCACCTGACCCCTCCACCAGCTTGTTCATCCCTCACAATCCCACTCACACCACCTATGACCCCAAACTCTTTCCGTGTCATTTCAACACTTTCAAGTAATTCACTAGTCATACCAATAGCTAGGTTCTCGATACTCGCCAGTTCGATTACTGAGATACTCTTCTCTTTCTCCTCTTGAATCTCTGAACCCATTTCTGATGATGATGTTGGATTGAGCCTGTTGAGTAGTCGAGATAAAAGTGCTTGAGTCGAGTAATGTGGAGTATGTAGGACTTTGAGTGATGAAGGTAAAGTAAGGAGATTGATTTGTGGGTTGGTGAACCGTGGTAAATCCCCCAAAATCGAGATCAACGTATTAGGCGGCAGTAAAGCTATTTATCAGCTATATCAAGTATCACTGGGCAGAGAGGACATACCAACTCCCCTAGCCCTCATCCAAATTACCCAGACTTCATCCAGCCCTACTACTCCCCTTCCTCCCATTAATCCATTCTTCCCATCTCTGCCTACTAGTAATACACCCAATTCTTTGGCTAATCCCTCGAGGTAGAGACGATCATCGCGGACCATATCTTGTGTCAAGGCTGGTGTGGGGAGTCCGAGCTGCACTAGGGATGTTCGGAGGAGTGTTTCTTCCTGGGAATTTTGGGGGTTTTGAGGTAGACGGGATGACAGGGATTGAGCTAGTTTAACCTGTTTCGTCAACACCCCTCCTAACAAGACGGGTGCGTATTCGAAGGACCTACCATCTCTCCCGCTCTGACCATCAAGACTTCAAGATCCTTGAATGCATCCTGCATCCGATCGTCTTTAGCTTTAACATCGAGATTTATCGATTGCATTATCCCATCTGTCATCAGCTCCCCTGATGGTGCTTTATTCAAAGAAGAGTGAGGATGGACATACCAATACCTGTGCCCCTCGTCTCTCCATTTCCATTGCCAGTCACGACCCTAGACTCCCATGCTTTATCACTCAAAACATTCTTGAGGCGCCTATAACATTCATTCGAACCGCCTTTTCGGAAACTTAGCCGAATCACATTCTGGCTTTTCTCATCTACCGACGTACTCGTTGTCGCTGGTGTAAAGGGCGCAGCTGCTTTCGGAGCCGGGCGGGGTAGAGGTGTATCGCATATCTCACAAGTCCTGATAGAGGGGTGATTGAGGAACGTACACGCTGGACATGTCCCCACCGGCACCTCGGCTACCGGCGCAGGCGATGTTGGTTGAGTAGGAACAGGAGTCGAAGGCCTAGATAGCGGAGTTGCTCGGCCATTAGGCCCCATAGATGCTGATTTCCCATAACTGACTCCACAAAGCCCGCATTTATCTTCTCCCCTGGGACCCCTCTCTCCTGAATTGTTGGAATGCCCACAAACGGGACATGCCCATTCGACACCTACTTCCTCTTGTTGTGTTTCGGTGATATCGCCGGTAGGGCCTAGGGTCAATGTGATCTTCGGCGAGGATCGCATGAAGCCGACGTAGAATTCCGTTTGACGAATGTACGACATGTTTATCTGTAATCCCCTCTTACTCGAGGACGGTTCCGAGAGAGCCTGCAGGAGAAGTAGTCGGTGGGTGGTAAGGTGGACTATAAGGTCCTGGTGAGATGGGACTTTGTTGTTCCTACCAATCAGTGCTGATTCATTTGCGAAAATCATGAGATGATAGGAAGAACAGAGATCACATACTGCTCATAAAGCCCGACACCGTCCCATTGACCTATCCATTCCTCCCCACTTTCGAGTGACTCATTAACGCTCAACCCAGTCCTGGGGTTCCAAGACCGCCAATAAGATGGCGAGAGACCTGCTGGGATGTCTCCCGACATCTTATAGCCTGCTGAGGATAGTGACTGATAATGAAAGAAGTCGCGTGAGATAGAGGGAGATATGACGATTTGTTGATGCGTTCAATCTAAGCCTCCACTTTTGTCGTCCACCTTCAGTAAAAGTTTGATTTCATACATTTACTCGTTTGAATACAACATACAATGATTGTATCAAGTATAGAAACACCTCAAAGTCAACTAGAACGACTAAGAGAACAATACTACTCCATCTACCCTATATTCAGACTCAATCTCCCATCCCCTCAAATCCTATTCGAAAATCAATCCTACCTCATTTCGCATATCCTAGACGACCCAAATTTGAGTAGATATGCACCAGAGGCGGTATATCAGAAGTCTTTCTGGAGAAAGATTGTTGCCGGACTAGAAGATGGTTTGCGGAGTATGTTAGAATCGGATCCAGAGAGTGTATGTACCCCAATGTCTGTATTCCTGGAACTGATGATTAGGAGGTAGAAGTAGACGAGAGGTTTTATGAACTAATGGCGGACTTGATGGTCTGTCCCACTGGGACTTCAACGTCTAGCTCAACGTATGTCCCGCTGCGTACCAATCAATACTAATGAGCAGACCTGGGAGCTCATATCGGACCTTCATCTACCACCATCCGAGCAATACGAAAGAGAGACAAATCACTTTAATAGAAGAATTAGCTGCTATACAAGCTGGAACAACAGGCCTAAGGACTTGGACAGCAGCGTACGTCTTTCAGTGTATACATAGACTAATTTACAGATTACATCTAGCTCATCATATCCTTCGTGATCCCAATCTACTTCACCCGAGCGGTGAACTTCCTCCGATACTGGAGCTGGGGGCCGGGACCGGATTCCTATCGATATTGCTCGCGCAGTTAGGAGCGGATGTTGTCGCTTCTGATCTTGGTGACTCAGACTTTGACGAGGACATGGAAGGCGAGCGCCGAACACCTTTAGCGAGACTTCAGGCGAATGTCGAGCTCAGTAAGTCGCCTATTCTCCGGTCCACTCTAGCTGAACGGATTGCAGACTCCTTGGCCCGTCCCCCTCACGTGGTTAGCCTAGATTGGATGGACGCATCCAAAGATCCTCGTCCGGATCCATGGCCTACACTCCTCAGCGAAGGTCGGACGCTCGTAGCTGCCGATATCGTATGTCCTTCTCCCTCCGAAGCTGACCGATAGATCTACGACCCAGATCTAGTCCCTGCTATCGTCTCCACACTCTCTGTATTCCTCCAAACCGGGTCCAGCGCATTGATAGCCGCTACTATCCGTAATATAACCACCTTGGAATTGTTCATTGATACCTGCAGTGAGTACTTTCCCTTAGTATCAACTAATCAGTAGGAAATTGTGGCTTGTTTGTAGAGACACTGGGAGTAGAACCAATGAGTGAGGAGAGCCCGACATTCTGGGATTCAGCGTTAGAAGGTCGTTCTGAAGTCCGTATCATGCGCATAAGCAAGCAGTAGTCAGATGTATCCATATCCATCTCCTCCCAGTCCTTGGACAAGGGATGTTTTAACCCGAAAAAAATTGTAGTCAGGTGTCATTATGCCATATAATACAATGCA
>Ga0265797_10012212_pt1 | contig 10572 bp, 9 predicted proteins | sample P2T30metagenome_FD_192433 | JGI IMG/M metagenome (GOLD analysis project Ga0265797, IMG submission 192433) | Plant litter microbial communities from East Loma Ridge, Irvine, California - P2 T30 | ecosystem: Environmental > Terrestrial > Plant litter > Unclassified | place: USA: California... | reverse complement strand
GCTTCTTCAACGAGGGGCACCGGTTCTCCGGGCTCGACCCGGCGGCCCTCGGCGCGGTCTACCGCGGTCGCGCACAGTTCCGCGCGCCGGTCGTGGACGGCAAGCGGCAGCGCAGTGCCGGTGAGGCACAGCGACGACAGACCATCGCGGAGCGCAAGGCCGGCAACGGCGGCGCTCCGAACGGGAAGGACAGCTGATGGCGAGCTTCAGCAAGTTCGGCAACGACCTCTACACCGGCAAGCGGTCGTACGACATCGTCGGCCGCCGCCGCACCTGGTACCTCATCGCCGTCGTGGCGATCGTGGTCTCCCTGGCGGTGCCGTGGCTCCGCGGCGGCTACCAGCTCGGCATCGAGTTCACCGGCGGGTCCGAGTTCACGATCTCCGACGTCAAGTCGGTCGACCAGAACCTCGCGACGAACGCCGTCGAGGACATCGTGTCCGACGAGATCCCGCGCGTCTCGCAGCTCGGGACGCACGGCATCCGCGTGCAGACCGGCCAGCTGACCGACCGGGAGACCACCGAGGTCCAGTCGGCACTGGCGAAGGCGTACGACGTCGACGAGTCCGAGGTCGCCTCGACCTTCATCGGTGCGACGTGGGGTGCCGACGTCCTCGCGCAGGCCATCCGCGGCCTGGTGATCTTCCTCGCCCTGGCGGCCGTGTTCATGGCGCTCTACTTCCGCACCTGGAAGATGTCGCTGTCCGCCATGGTGGCGCTGCTCCACGACCTGCTCATCACGGCCGGCGTGTACGGCATCGTGGGGCTCGAGGTCACGCCCGCGGCGGTGATCGGCTTCCTGACGATCCTCGGGTACTCCCTGTACGACACCGTGGTGGTGTTCGACAAGGTCCGCGAGAACACCGCGATGGAGTCGCACCGCACCTTCGTGCAGTCGGTCAACCTCGCGGTCAACCAGACGCTCGTCCGCTCGATCAACACCTCGATCGTGGCGCTCCTCCCGGTCGCGGCGATCCTGTTCATCGGGTCGTACATCCTCGGCGCCGGAACGCTGCGCGACATCTCCCTCGCCCTGTTCATCGGCATCATCGTCGGCACGTACTCGACGATCTTCATCGCCTCGCCGATGTACGCGCACCTGCGCGAGAACGAGCCGAAGATCAAGCAGGCGGACGCCAAGAAGGAAGCCGCGAACGCCAAGCGGCGGGCCGAGGTCGGCGTGCCGGCAGACGCAGCGGCCGAGGCCTGATCGCCGTGCAGGAGATCACCGTCGAGGACGCCCTCGCTCGCATCGAGTCCGGCTCCCGCCTGTACGACGTCCGCGAACCGGGGGAGTGGGCCGAGGTCCACGCCCCGCAGGCGACCCTCGTGCCGATGTCCGAGTTCACGGAACGGTGGAGCGAGATCCAACCGACCGACGACCCCGCGATCATCGTCTGTCACTCGGGGATGCGTTCCGCCCGTGTGGTCGCCGCGCTCGAACAGGCGGGCGTGCCGGCGGTCAACCTCGCCGGCGGCATGGTCGCCTGGGAGTCGGCGGGTGCCGCGGTCGTCCGCGACGACACCGACCCCGCAGCCTCCGGCGAACACGGTCACGGGCACTGACCCGACGCGCGTAGTGTTGTCGGATCAGGTCCTGGGAGGCGCAGCATGACGGACATCCGTGAATCCTCGAAGCAGGACGACTCCGCGGCCAGCCGCCCGGGATCGCCCTCCGAGCCGACCAGTCCGCCACTCGGCCCCAACACCACGGGCAACCTCGGGTCGCTCCGGTCCCTGCTCCCGCGGCTCTTCTCGCGCGCACAGCCCGCCGGAGCCGTCGACACCCTGATCCGCACCGTCCGGTCGCACCACCCCAAGGGCGACGTCACGCTCATCGAGCGGGCGTACTCCGTCGCCGAGCGGGCGCACGACGGCCAGAAGCGCAAGTCCGGTGAGCCGTACATCACGCACCCGGTGGCCGTGGCGCAGATCCTCGCCGACCTCGGCATCGGCCCGATCACCATCGCGGCGGCGCTCCTCCACGACACCGTCGAGGACACCGACTACCAGCTCGACCAGCTCCGACAGGACTTCGGCGACGAGATCGCCATGCTCGTCGACGGCGTCACGAAGCTCGACAAGGTCAAGTACGGCGACAGCGCCCAGGCCGAGACCGTCCGCAAGATGGTCATCGCGATGTCGAAGGACATCCGCGTGCTCGTCATCAAGCTCGCCGACCGCCTGCACAACGCCCGGACGTGGGGCTTCGTCGAGTCCACCTCGGCGACGCGCAAGGCCAAGGAGACGCTCGAGATCTACGCGCCGCTCGCGCACCGTCTCGGCATCCAGATGATCAAGCTCGAGCTCGAGGACCTGTCGTTCGCGGTCCTGCACCCGAAGCTCTACGTCGAGATCGACAGCCTCGTCAAGGAACGCCAGCCCAAGCGCGAGCAGTTCGTCCAGAACGTCATCGGCACGCTGAAGAAGGACCTCAAGGCCGCGAAGGTGCGCGGCGACGTGATGGGCCGACCGAAGCAGTACTACTCGATCTACCAGAAGATGATCGTGCGCGGTCGTGAGTTCGACGAGATCTACGACCTGGTCGGCATCCGCGTCCTCGTGCCGACCGTGCGCGACTGCTACGCCATGCTCGGCTCGGTGCACGCGCGCTGGACCCCGCTGCCCGGGCGGTTCAAGGACTACATCGCGACGCCGAAGTTCAACCTGTACCAGTCGCTGCACACCAGCGTGCTCGGTCCGCAGGGGCGTCCGGTCGAGATCCAGATCCGGACGCACGAGATGCACCAGCGCGCCGAGTTCGGTGTCGCCGCGCACTGGAAGTACAAGCAGCGCGCTGCCGGCCGCGACGTCGACACGTCGAGCGCCACCGACCAGGACATGGCCTGGCTCGCGCACATCACCGACTGGCAGGCGGAGACCAGCGACCCGGGCGAGTTCCTCGACTCGCTCCGCTACGAGATCGGCGCCAAGGAGACCTACGTCTTCACGCCGCAGGGCAAGGTCATCGGCCTCCCCGCCGGCGCCACCCCCGTCGACTTCGCCTACGCCGTGCACACCGAGATCGGGCACCGGACCATGGGTGCGAAGGTCAACGGACGCCTCGTCCCGCTCGAGAGCTCGCTGTCGAGTGGCGACGTCGTCGAGATCTTCACGTCGAAGAACCCCGACTCCGGACCGAGCCAGGACTGGTTGACCTTCGTACGCAGCCCGCGGGCCCGCAACAAGATCAAACAGTGGTTCACCAAGGAGCGCCGCGAAGAGGCGATCGAGCAGGGCCGCGACGCCATCGCCCGCGCCATGCGCAAACAGAACCTCCCGCTGCAGCGCATCATGAGCCAGGACTCGATCTCCGAGGTCGCCTCGGCGATGCGGTACGACGACGTGTCCGCGCTCTACGCCGCCATCGGGGAGGGCCACGTCTCGACGCAGTCCGTCATCGAGAAGGTCCTCGCCGGCGTCCAGTCGGAGACCGAGACCGACGAGCCCGAACTCGCCTTCCCCCGCCAGGTCACGAGCCGGCAGCTCCGCAACAGCGACAGCGGCGTGCTCGTCCGCGGTGCGCCGGACATCCTCGTCAAGCTCGCGAAGTGCTGCACCCCCGTGCCCGGCGACCAGATCGTCGGCTTCATCACCCGCGGCCAGGGCGTCTCCGTGCACCAGGCGACCTGCACCAACGTGAAGTCGCTCATGAACGAGCCCGACCGGATGATCGAGGTCGAGTGGGCCCCGTCGTCGAAGTCGGTGTTCCTCGTCCAGATCCAGATCGAGGCGCTCGACCGCTCCGGCCTGCTCAGCGACGTCACCCGCGTGCTGACGGACCACCACGTCAACATCCTGTCCGCGACGGTCTCGACGTCCTCGGACCGACTGGCACTCTCGCGGTTCGTGTTCGAGATGGGCGACACCACGCACCTGGACCGCGTGCTCAACGCCGTCCGACGCATCGACGCCGTCTACGACGTCTACCGCGTCAGCGCCGGCTGAGCATCGTCCGACCGGGCGGGATCGACGTCATGTCGGTCTGAGCAGCTCCGCGAGGCGCCGCTCGGCCTGTCGCACCATGGGCACGGTCCCCAGCAGCTCCAGGCGGTGCCGCAGGGCCGGCGGGTCGACCGCACCGATGGCGATGAGCCCTGCGACCGACTCGGCGGAGGCCTCCCAGGCCGTTTGTCCGTGCACCCGGAGCAGGTCGAGGGCGGCTCGGACCGGGGTCGTCACAGCGACGCCGCCCGGGTGGACGAGGTCCTCGGCGGTGATCGCGACCTCTCGGATCCGTTCCCCGCCCCGTCGGTGGATGCGCTGGCCGGCCCGGACGCAGGCGTCGTGGGGGAGCGGCGGTCGTGAGCGGGCGCCCCAGATCCACGTTGCCGTCCGACCCGCGGCGATGACCCTCGCGTCGCCGGTGCTCCACGCGAACGACGCCGCTCGCAGGCCTGCGTCCTGCGGTTCCGCGATGGAGGCCCAGCACGCGCCGACCTCGACCAGCTCGCCCGCCAGTGTGGCGGCCCGCAGTTCTGCCGCTGGCCAGTCGTCCGTGGTCAGCAGGCGCGAGGAGGGCACCCGCACATCCTGCCCCACCCACCACGACGACCGGGCACGCTGTGGACAGCGCCCCACCGGCACCACAGCGCCGCAGACCGGATCCGAGCCTCCCGACCGGTCACGACACCCCGGCGGCGGTCTGTCGACTGGTCACGGTCCGTCGTCGCCGGAGGCGCGCAGCGACGTCTTGCGACCGCTCGGTGGACCTGAGCGGGGTGTCGTGACCACTCGGCCGCGCCGAGCCACCAGGCACGACGCCCCACGCGCGAGCCGAGCCGATCGGCGCGACGCCCCACGGGCCTCCCGGCGGCTCAGCGCAGGACGTGCGCCCGGTGCACGAGCGCGGCTGCTCCGATGAGGGGGCCGTCCTGCGACAACCCCGTCGGCACGATCTTCACCTTCGTGACGAAGCCGAACTCGACGCGCTCCGCGACGGCCTGTCGCGCGTACTCGAACAGGTCTGGCGTGACGTGGGAGAACCCGCCGCCGATCGCCACGACCTCGAGGTCGACGAGCGACGTGGCGGCAGCGATGGCCTGGCCGAGCGCCCGGCCGCTGCGCTTGACGGCGGCGACCGCGATCGCGTCCCCGGCGGCGTACGCCGCCGACAGGTCCTCGCCGGTCTCCCCGGTGAAGCCCTGGCGCCGCGCCCAGGCGACGGTCTTCGGGCCGCTGGCCACGGCCTCCAGGCAGCCGGTGCCGCCACAGGCGCACGGGTCGTCGAACCCACCGCACTCGACGTGGCCGATGTGGCCGGCGTTGCCGGTCGGCCCGCTGACGGTGCGGCCGTGCAGGATCAGGCCGCCGCCGACGCCGGTGGACACGATCATGCCCATCACGTGGTCGTGGCCCTGCGCCGCACCGAGCCAGTGCTCGGCGAGCGTGATGGCCAGGCCGTCCATCCGGAGCACGACGGGCGTGCCGGCGGGGACGTGGGCAGCGACGCGGTCGCGGAGGGGGTACCCGCGCCAGACGGGCATGTTGAGCGGTGAGACGCGACCGTTCACCTCGTCGACGGGTCCGGCGGAGCCGATGCCGACCCCGGCCAGCGCAGCACCTTCGGGCAGGGCGCCGAGGGCGTTCGTGACGGCTTCGTCGACGGCGGCCTGGAGCTCGTCCGACGTCCGCTGCGGCCCGGTGGGGCTGCGGAAGCGGCTGCCGGGCAGGACCACGCCCTGGTCGGTGACCAGCGCGGCCTCGACCTTGGTGCCACCCAGGTCGACGGCGAGGGCCAGCGACCCGCTCAGGTCGTCGGTGGCGGGTGCGGGGTTCGACATGGGCGCTCCGATGCGTCTTCTCTGGAGGCTCGGAGCGGCTCCTCGACGCGGGCGTCACGTCGGGCGCGCACCGGCTCGGTGCTGGTGGGTACGGGTCAGTAGGAGGTGGTGTCGTCGCCGACACCGGAGGCAGCACCGGTCGCGACGCGGTGCGCGACCTCGTCCAGGATGCGGGCCGAGGCACTCGTACCGATCCGGTCGGCGCCGGCGTGCACCATGTCGACGAGGGTGTCGAGCCCGCGGACACCGCCAGAGGCCTTCACACCGGTGTCGGCACCGACCGTCTGACGCATCAGCGCGATGTGCTCGGTCGTGGCCCCGCCGCCGGCGAACCCGGTCGACGTCTTCACGAACGCGGCACCACCGGCGACGGCGGCACGGCTGGCGGCGACGACCTCGTCGTCGGTCAGGAACGCGGTCTCGAGGATGACCTTCACGACGGTGTCACCCGCAGCGTCGACGACGGCGCGGACGTCCTGCTCGACGCGCTGCCAGTCCCCGGACTTCGCAGCGCCGATGTTCTGCACCATGTCGAGCTCGAAGGCGCCGTCAGCCAGGGCCTGCAGCGACTCGGCGACCTTGGTGGAAGTGGTCGTGGTGCCGTGCGGGAAGCCGATCACGGTGCCGACGCCCACGCCGGTGCCTTGCAGCCGCTCGACCGCGTGCTGGACGTCGCTCGGGCGGACGCACACGCTGAACACGCGGTGGGTCGCAGCTTCGTCGAGCTGCGCGTCGACGTCGGCGCGGGTGAGCTCCGGCTTCAGGATCGCGTGGTCGATGAGCCGACGGACGGCGTCGGCGGTGACGGAGAAGGGTGCGTTGTCCACCGGGCAAGCCTAGCCTCAAGGGGCAGCGCGTACCGTGCCAGGCATGCGCGTCCTCGTCACCGGGGCCACCGGCTACATCGGCGGTCGTCTCGTCCCACACCTCCTCGACGCCGGACACTCCGTCCGCGTCCTCGCCCGTACCCCGCAGAAGCTCGACGACGTCCCCTGGCACGACCGGGTCGACGTCGTGCAGGGCGACCTGCAGGACGCCGACGCCGTCCGCACCGCCGTCGACGGCGTCGAGGCGGTCTACTACCTCGCCCACGCGATGGGCGCCGACGGCGACTTCGAGGAGGCCGAGCGGGTCGCCGCCCAGACGATGGCCGACGCGGCGAAGGCCGCCGGCGTCCGCCGCTTCGTGTACCTCGGCGGGCTGCACCCCGACGGTGAGCTGTCGAAGCACCTCCGCAGCCGGAAGGAGGTCGGGGACATCCTGCTGGGGTCCGGCGTCCCGACGATCGCCTACCAGGCCGGCGTCGTCATCGGCTCCGGCAGCACGTCCTTCGAGATGATCCGCCACGTCACGGACGTCCTGCCCTGGATGCCCGCGCCGCGGTGGGTGCGCAACCGCATCCAGCCGATCGCCGTCCGCGACGTCCTCTACTACCTCGTCAAGGCGCTCGAGATCCCGGCCGACGTCAACCGCACGTTCGACATCGGCGGCCCCGACGTCCTGCGGTACGGCCAGATGCTGAACGGCTACGCGGTCGAGGCCAAGCTCCCGCAGCGCCCCATCAGCCCGCTGCCCGTGATGACGCCGGGCCTCGCCGCGCACTGGTTCAACGCGGTGACCCCGATCCCGCGCAAGCTCGCGACGCCGATCATCGAGTCGCTGCAGTTCGAGTGCGTCCAGCGCGAACACGACATCGACGACGTGGTGCCCCGCCCCGAGGGCGGCCTCACCTCGTACCGGCGTTCCGTGCGGCTCGCGCTGCGGAAGATGCGCGCCGGCGAGGTCACGACCAGCTGGCGCAACGCCACCCTGACCGGCACCGCGGACCCGCTGCCCAGCGACCCGGACTGGGCGGGGCACACCGTCTACGTGGACGACCGCAACCGGCACTCGTCCGCACCGCCCGAGGCCGTGTGGAGCGTCGTCGAGTCGATCGGCGGCGAGAACGGCTGGTACTCCTTCCCGCTCGCCTGGGTCGCCCGTGGCTGGATGGACAAGGTCCTCGGCGGCGTCGGCCTGAACCGCGGGCGCCGCGACCCCAAGCGGCTCGAGCAGGGCGACGCGCTCGACTGGTGGCGTGTCGAGCGGCTCGACCGCGGGCACTACCTGCGGCTGCGCGCCGAGTTCAAGTCGCCCGGACGCGCCTGGCTCGAGATGACGGTCACCCCGACCGACGACGGTGGCTGCGACTACCACCAGCGCGCGATCTACTTCCCGCAGGGCCTGGCCGGACGCCTGTACTGGTACGGCATCCTGCCCTTCCACGGGGTGATCTTCCCGGGCATGGTCGAGCGCATCACCGCCCGAGCCGAGCGGGAGGCCCACCGCACGGACTCGACGCAGACCAACCGGACCGAGCAGAATGGGTCCCGCGCGCCGTCGCACGAGGAGGCATCATGACCGAGAACGACCGAGAACTGGTCCTGTTCCTGGGGGACAGCATCACCGAGGGCGGCTCCTGGGACCAGCGGCTGCCCGACGAACGCACCCTGAACCAGGGCATCGGTGGCGACACCACCGATGGCGTCCTGGCCCGGATCGACTCCGTGGTCGCGGCGGCCCCCGACGTGATCGTGCTGCTCATCGGCACGAACGACTTCGGCAACCACCGCAAGAGCGCCGAGCACGTCGTCCGCAACGTCGAGACGATCCTCGTCACGCTCCGTCGCGAGCTGCCGGGCGTCCGCCTGCTGCTCGTGTCGATCCTGCCGCGACAGGCCGACCACACGCCGCGCATCGAAGAGGCGAACCGGCACCTGCGGCAGTTCGTCGCCACGTGCCACGCGCAGTACCTCGACGCCTGGCCCGCCCTGGCCGACGGCGACCACCTGTCGGACAAGTACACCGACGACGGCCTGCACCTCAACGACGAGGGCTACCGCGCCTACGTCGACGAGCTCGTGCCGGCCCTCGAGCGGCTCCGCGGCCTGCCGCCCATGTCCCGCTCGATGACCGCGATCGAAGTGGACGAGGCCTCGGCCTGATGGCGGCGCGGAAGGGACGGCCCGCAGTGGGGTCGTCGCTCGGCTCGACGCGTGGGTCGTCGTTCGGGACCGGCGCGACCAGGGATGGTGCGGCCGGCCCCGGTGCCGACCGCGCCGGGACCGGCGGCCGCGCTGGCGGCGGTGGTCGAGCCTCCCGTCCCGTCCCGGACTTCACCCGGCCGGCACTGGCACCCGGCCTGATCGCCGCGATCGTCCTGCTCGCCTGCGTGGCGTTCCTCGACGCTCCGGCGTTCATCGCCGTGCGCTGGGGGATCACGGTCCTCGCGCTGATCATCCTGGTGTTCGCGCTCCGCGGCCGTGCCTGGTGGGCCCTCGTGGTGACCGCCGCCATCGCCGTCTGCTGGAACCCGCTCGTCACCGTGCCCATCCCGGGACAGCTCTGGGCGGCGCTCCAGATCGTCGCCGCGGCGCTGTTCGTGGTGATGGGCCTGGCGGTCAAGGTGCCCCGAACCACGGAGACACCGGCCGCCCGGTAGGATCGCTGGGGTCGGGTGCAGGTCCCGACCGCACGACCAGAAGGGCATGGATGAGCAACGAGACCGAGCCGGTGACCGAGAGTCCTCTGCTGCACCCTCGACCGTCCTCCGGCGGTCTCGACCGGTCCGACGTCGTCCTCCGCAAAGGGCGCTTCACCCTGCTGAACGGGCACCTCACGCCGCAGCAGTCGATGATCGACGACCTGCTCTTCCTCGACGACGCGCTCACCGCCGGCGACGTGGACCACCTGCTCATCCGCGGGAACGACCAGCGCCCGGTGATCGCCCTCGACGAGCGTGACCGGCAGCGTGCCGAGTCCGCCGTGATGGACGCCGCCGTGGGGGAGCCCTTCTACGCCAAGCCCCCGGGCAAGCCGGCTGTGCTGGTCGTCGACGACGGCCTCGGCCCGGTCGACGAGACGGTCCTCCGCGTGTTCCGGCCCCGGCTCGAACCCATCGGACGGCTCCGCTACGGCGCCGAGACCAGCGTGCAGATGGAGTTCTGGCGGGTGACGGACACCGAGGTCCTCGCCCCCGTCGAGAACGCCCTGATGCGTCGCAGCCTGCCGATCGAGGAGTTCGTCCTCGTCGACATCGAGCGCTACGGGCGCACGTGGCAGACCGTCGAGCACATGTTCGACGACCACGTCTCCGACATCCGCTTCCCGATCGACATCGTGTTCTCGTGGGTCGACGGCAACGCGATCGAGTACCAGCGCGCCCGTCAGGCAGCGCAGTCCTCCGCCGTGCTCGGTGAGGGCGACGACGCCCCCGCCCGCTTCCGGCAGATCAACGAGCTGAAGTACGCCCTGCGCTCGGTCTACATGTACGCGCCGTGGGTGCGGACGATCTACATCGCGACCGACTCCCCGGCTCCGGCCTGGCTCGCCGAGCACCCCCGCGTCCGCATCGTCCGGAGCGAGGAGTTCTTCGCTGACCCCTCGGTGCTCCCGACGCACAACTCGCAGGCCGTCGAGTCGCAGCTGCACCACATCCCGGGCATCAGCGAGCACTTCATCTACTCGAACGACGACATGTTCTTCGGGCGACCGGTCGACCCGTCGGTGTTCTTCAGCCCAGGCTCGGTGACGAAGTTCCTGCTCGCCGACACCCGCATCGGCCTCGGGTCGAACAACCCGCGGCGCAGCGGCTTCGAGAACTCCGCGCGGGTCAACCGTCGCCTTCTGCAGCAGCGCTTCGGGGCCGTCACCACGCGCCACCTCGAGCACGCGCCGACACCGCTCCGTGCCAGCATCATGACGGAGATGGAGCACGAGTTCGCGGACGAGTTCCGCGCCACTGCGGCCT
>Ga0265797_10012210_pt1 | contig 10573 bp, 18 predicted proteins | sample P2T30metagenome_FD_192433 | JGI IMG/M metagenome (GOLD analysis project Ga0265797, IMG submission 192433) | Plant litter microbial communities from East Loma Ridge, Irvine, California - P2 T30 | ecosystem: Environmental > Terrestrial > Plant litter > Unclassified | place: USA: California... | reverse complement strand
CATAATTGGGACAGTTGTCTTTCCGCAGCGAAGATGTATTTCATCGTAGTCATTCATCTCACTACTGTTTGTCACGAGACTTTGATAACTGCCTGTCACGAGACTTGTAGTAGTGAGGTCCTGCCCAGAAGCCAAGGAACCCTCGTGAGGCTCTCTCCAAGCAGCCTTTCACACTAGGAAGCCCACGCAACCGTATTCCCAATAAGCGTATCTCTGACCATTCACGAGCTCGCTTTCTCCTGCACGACTTCACATCCCATCATGCACGATGCGACGCTTCGAGGTCCGGCACGGTGCCTCACCCGCCTTGGGCTGCCCTGCCGCTGTGCTCTCCGACGCGACGGTAAAAGGATTCTCTTCATGACCGGCTTTGCCACCGGGGTGCAGCGCTGGTGCTCCTGCCTGGACTGCGTGCTAACGGGACTGCGTGCTAACGGGACTCCGTGTGGCCGCCGGCTTTTTGCTTCTTGCCCTGTTGCTAGGACTTTTGTCGGTTTGCATCGGGTCTTGTCCGATTCGCATAAGGTACGGTTTAAATGCGGTCGGGCTACGGCTCTCCAGCGGCAGTGCTTCCGGTCAGCTGATATGACGGAGAAGCACTCTCGCAGAGATGATTTTCTGCAGAGTCTCGAGAGAAACCAAGTAACAGACGTCATTGACGAGTCTCTGCTATCTAACAGCTACCTCGCCCGTGAATTATCCATATGAATAAAACGAGGACTGGCGAAGATAGCAAAGAAAAAAACGTGTTGCTACGACTGTGATACGAAGACGGGCCATCCCACGCTCGCGCGACGTTCGGAAGCGACTTGCGCAGCCTGGCTGCCTGCAAACCGGTGTGTTTTACCATCCAAAAGGCCGTGCTGCAACAATTTCAGTCCCTCGCACGCCTCGGCCTTGCGCAGTCACCGCAGTGTTTTCTCTGCGCAAAGCCCACAGCAATCTAATTCAATCGCCAGCCACCCCAAGCCCAAATCGCAACCCGGCATACGGATTAACGTTTGCCCTGGCTTCGGCTTCTGGTGGGAAGCTAGAATGCGGACCGCACAACGCTTACGCTGCATTAAGAAGGCGATCGTATTCGCCGGCGGCAAACTGGTACAGTAGTACAGGTATCTTTATCGCATCGCGATGACAGCTGGAGTGGGTGGAGGATGTCTGGGGGAAGTCGGGGAGATAGGCTCGATAGGCAGGATGGTGTTTGTTGGTGCGTATCACGGAAGAGCAGATGATGGTCAAACGGTGCCGCGTGTTGTGCACACATGAGGCATGTGGTGGCGGAAGGCCGCCGGTGACTTGGTTTGGGCACTGGCTCCTGTGGTCTTGTCGCTGGCGGGTGGCTAAGCGTGATTGGTTTGTGATAAGGATGACTCCGGAAGGCCCAGCACTGCTGAGCAGGCAGCTTTGGAAGAATCCCCCACGTCCAACTCGAGCCGTACTCCGCCCTCTGCCTCGCTGCCAGAAGCCAACGCAACTCTTGGCCGAGACCGAGGACGTGCATGCGGGCGTGCGTCAGGCCGTCTGCTGTTATCGCTGCAGTAGGAGGAGGTACCTGCCCGTGTCTCACGCCTACATAGATAGACTATACTCCAGGCGATATCCTCTTCTCCCAGGCTAACACTATTCATCCACGCTTCCTGCCCACCTGCGAACGAGCGGACTCATCCCACGCGCCCTGAGCAGACCCTGGACTCGGCCTTACGAAACACCAGAAATATATTACGGCATAGTCTTGCCCGGCCCGTCGCTAGCATCGCGACGTCAGCGACTAGACATCGAGCAAGGACTGCACGTACGGCGGCCGTCCTTCGGCTTGCGCACACTTGCTACACACGCGCTGCAGGAACCGGCCTGTGCATCATTCTAGAAGGCTTGTGTGAGAGAAATATACCGCGACGACCTGGCCCTACGCCTCACACTCGACGCTACCTGCTCCGGCAAACGGTCGTGAAGGGACCGCTCGCACCATATCCTTGACTAACACGCCTCCACCGTCCGCCGCACGGTCGACTCACACGACCCTTCCGCTTTAATGCCATTGTCAGCAACAACATGCTGGTCCCGAGGTCTTTCAAGTACTCCAGCCCGCCTGCGACTCCAACCAACGATACCAAACCCATACTCCGCAACACCTCACGCGACAGGCCGCCTGCTACCCCAGACGCTAAGCAACGGTCACCACGTGCTGCCATTGTGAGCAGATCACAAACACCTCCACCACCAACAACAGACGACATGATGCGTAAGCCTAGTCGCCCGGTCGATGTGCCGTCGCCCGAGAAGGCTCGCTTCTCTGGATCGAAGACCATGGGCCACGGCAAAGGAAGAGCTTCAAGCGCAGGGAGGAGGAAGGATCAGATGCCGGCGCAGCACCGCGCGGACGCCCTCTCGCCTTCTGTTGCTGCCCTTCTGGCCATGACAACCATCCCTCGCCGTCAAAAACAAACCCAACGCCGATCAAGTTCTAAGCGTCAAGTCTCCATTGACGAGCTTGTCAACGAGTGGAAGAGCGATGACAGCCTGGTGAAGAGCTACGAAAGCAGTCCTTTGAGCATCCTCTTGGAGAGTGCCGATGAGCATGAGGAGGCCAGGTCGAGCTCGCTACAGTCAGAACTATACAGATCCTCTTATGAGCGATCGGAATCGAGCGACTCTGTACCATCACTGGAGGGAGACGCGAATTCGATGTTCTCCATGGGCAGCCCAGCAACACCAACATCAATGCGTAGCCGCAAATCTAGCATGGTTCGCAAAGAATCACCAAGGACTCCTTGCATACGCGAAAGCTGTGTGGATCACCCTTTGATCCCGCTTCCTCACGGAGACGAAGACGAACTCGAGTTCACTACATCACACGACCTCGCCACGGGCAACAAGTCCAAATCATCCTTCAAATCAAACCTTACAACATCCCTTCAAGCTCTGAAGCTGGCTGCGTTATCATCATTCGCACCACGCAAGAGTTCTTCCTCATTCTCACTACGCGGTCGACGCTCTGCGAACAAGGCTGAACAAGCCATCGTAGCCTCGCAGCTATCAGACGAAGTTCTTTGGTCGCACCCGTTCCTCTTCCCACGTGTAATGAACGAAGTGCGTCCTGAATACAAAGGCACGCCTACATCCGCCCAACGCCGCTACCTAAATCCTATCTCGCTCTCATTCGAAGAGCAAGAAGCGCCTTTCCAGCAAGCACTACACGCACCTTACCTCAAGGAACGCTATCCTGGCACTGAAAATGGACCTACGATCCAGATGCAGACTTACTCTCGCTCCGGCAGCAAGGGCAGCAAGGGCAAGATCTCCAGCAAGACAGACGCTGAGGCAGATGGCTCAGCAGCCAACTCCGCCGTCGCAGCTGCAATGAGACAGCGCGAGCCCAGAGAAAACAGCGACTTCCTCCGCGTCGTAGTCCTCGAAATGAACATGCGCCGCGAGGGCAAGCTCGAAATGGGCAGAGCCAAGATCTGGCTACCTCCCCGCCAGAGCGTGGAGAGCGACGTGGCCGTGCAAGGCAAAATCCCACGACGATGGATCGGTGTGAGCGCTTCATAAGCAAGCGGCCGCCACCATCGTTTGCACAATCTATCACAGCTACTATTTCGTGCGGCCAGATCTATGGAAGAGGAAACGGAGAACAGCAAGAATCATCAGAAACACCAGAAAGAGAAAGCCCAGCGAAACACCACCAGAGCACAGCGATTTTTTTTACATCCAACGACGAGAGAGCGGTAGAGCAGAACGCTTCCCGCACGATAACGAGAACACACTTATATAATGACACACAAATACCGGAATGACAAACAAATTATTATAACTACCTCTTTTGCAAACTCCTCCTTAAAATGCGTGTTTTGATCATGTCGCTGTTCTCGCTCAGCCAATCATTTTCGAAGCCACCTATCACCACCAACCGTCCATCAAGGACAGCGGAATCTCGATTATTATACCGTGTATCCGTACAGAGAGGTACAGTACCCAAAGACAGTCGTGGCCAGAACATCAGAGGCTTTGCAACCGCATGTAAGGCGCGCGAGGCGTACCATAATTCACACGCGTCGGCAGCTTTCGAGAGCTGCAAATACATGAGCTCGGTGAGTACATGTATGATGTACACATCTCGATTTTTGGCTTTCGATAGTTTGCGCTTAACATGCAAGCTTGGTGGCTAGTGGGAGCTGTGGGAGTGACTGAGTTTATGATGTGCATGGAGGAATGACTGACGTCTTGGGATGCACGTATGTGCTGTAGGAATGACAGACTTCTTGGCGAATAGTGACTCTGCACTTGACGGTGGGACTGAGATGTGGAGTACTGCTGAATTGCTGGTTTGTTTGACTGATGGGAATGACTGACTTGATAGCAAACGGTGACTGATATTGACTGGCTCGATAGCAGCAAGCAACTGGCGCGCTTGACGCTGGTATTTAGGTGTAGAGTACTGCTGCCCTGCAGGGTCGGTCCATTTTGATATCGTTGCGTAGACATGCGTACGTTCGACATGCCGCGTAACGAGACGCTACACAATGATCGCCATGGGTTCGACGACAATGTTCACTATCGATGAAATCGAGGCGCTTGGGTATATAAGACTGCTTTTTTGATCGAGAATGTTTCAACTCTTTATTATAAACTTCGACGAAATCTCGAGACCGATCCCTCACGGCCAGGCAGAATCATCGTTATCATCATCGACATCGAATCGACCTTGCCACTCAACAACGAAAACACGGAAGTTCCATAGCGATGTGTGGAGATTGCTGTGCACATGCCTTCTACGCTTTTCTGTGCTGTTTCCTGCCTTGCATTGCGAAGCAAAGTGGCCGGCATGAAACTACTCATGATCAAGAAGAGGCGCCGCGGCCGGTGATACTCAAGTCAAAGGGTCACAAACGCAGTGCCATTCCCCCCAAAGAGTCTTCTCCTCGCCAACGAGTGTCAGCCCAGCAGGCTCACACGGATCTCGTTGCAAACCTCAGTCAGCCCATGAACGGCAAGCAAACCGCCGCGCTGTTCAGGCTTCGCATGGCGTTCTCGACTGCGAAAAAGCAGCATCTCAGCCCTGAGTTCTTCGCACCAGTGATCAAGGACTTGGACAACGTGCTCTTCAAGGGCTGTCTCAGCGATCGGATTCTCGTCGACTGGGTGGATATGCCTGCAACATCACGCCGCATGCTCCGTGGTGTGAGTTTGCCGTATGGAATCAGCAGAATTTTGAAGGTTAAGATTCGATTGAACACGGTGATGTTGGAAGCGAGCACCAAAGAGGAGATATGGGGAACTGTTGTGCATGAGATGGTGCATGCCTATCTGGCGCTGAGGAGTGGTTGGAGGGGAATGTTGATGAGGCATCGCGGTTCGCCCTTCGAGGAGTGCTGCAAAGCAGCGGTAGGAAAACTTGCTCTGGATGGATTGGAGGTGCATCATGTGGTTTGATGCTTTAACACCTGATATAGCTGTCTGCTACCGTGGTATTGACATTATCGTGGCGCTTTGCCCTGAACAGTTGTGCTATCATGTCGTCAATTTTAGCTTCTCTTTGCGATAGGCTCCCAGTCCGCGACATCTCCATCCGTAGGTACTAGCCATACAGATCCGCCCGTCCATCCGCGGTCTAACTCTCCAATGGCGGACATTCCTGATTTTGCGAGCTTGCCTTCAATCCTTCGCTTCACGTCTTCGGTGACGCTGTCTTTCGAGCTAGAAACTCCAGTCAATAAAGCCATATCGTACAATGAGAACACTTGGCATTCAAACGCACTATAGCAAGCTGACATGAGGGTCATACTGCGCCTCGTCGATGTTCGCGCTCGAAAACGCCCGGCAGTTCGATGCCAGTTGCAAGAGAGAATCCGACCGTTTGCACCGGACGAACAGCCTCTTATGAAACGCGTCGCCGATTGCAAGTTCGTGCCACCAGACTTCGACCGAGGATATGTCAGACAAGTCGATCCCATCTAGCCATTCTTGGGGGTCTGAGGTGATTGACTGTCTTGGGATCCGGGAGGCGAGCGTTATGTGAGGTTCGAACTTAGGCGCAGAGCCCGAGGCGCGCATTTCGTAGGGTACGATGTCGTTTATCGCTCTGGTCAGGACATCGTAGGCGTGGCTGTCCTCAGGTGGGATTAGCCATAGGGAGAAGCCTGGGTCTCCTGCGCTGCTGGTTTTGGCGCTGCTTCTTGTGGTCACCATTGGAGATTGCTGAAGTCTCGTGGATCAGGTACTTGGGGAGACAAAGGAACGAGAAGCAGTATGGTAGATCGTATGGAAGAATGATAGTGCTTGCTTGTGTACAGTCGCTATATATCTTCGGTGACGCAGTTGCTGCTCATCTCATGCATGTCACCATATTGGGAGACGTCGTTAACGCCCATAGATTTACATACGAGAATCTCACAGAGAATCCAAAGAGCCATATGTAAACTAATTGACAGATGAAAGGGTCTTGCGAGACCACGACTCACCATCCGTTTCACCTTCCATGGCGCATTCATCACTGCATTCGCATCTCCTCGATAATACATCGAAGTCCAGAAGTAGCGTCACGGCACACCAAATGCACGCAGAAAGACTACTACGCCATATCACGCACTTTTCGGGGACGCCAGACATGTGTTTTTCTTGGCTCGTTATCCTCTATCTGCAACGAGAATTCTCGCTATGCACCAGACGCTCGTAGCAAGAACACTCACACTGAAGAAGACCACCGCTTGAGCATGCGCCGATGGGCCATCGCCTCAAGACTGACCGGGGCTAGGGTGGTGACACGGAGAACTCCTGGAAAGACTGCATTGGTTCTCGTGAGGTGACATCGGTCATCGAATAAGTACCCGAAACCCAATTCAACTACTAGCTACTGCATCGACTGCTTCTTGGAATTGACGGAACACATCGTATGCTGGCCCTCAATCCCAAGGGCATCCTTGGCAACAGACACCAATGTATCATGCGAAGATCTCGCATTGAGAGCGAGCATGCTCCGCATTATCCGAATGCCTGTCCTCTCATTACTGTAGATCATGGATATCCTACAACTCAAGCTCCGGATCGTGTTAGCCCGAGATTTACGGCAGTTGTTGGACATTCATGTCAACTTGAGGTGTGACGGCGAGACAAGGCGGCAATTCCGGTTAGCCAAGGCTACAGAGACCTAACTACTCCGCATCAGCTCACATGAGCGACTGACTACAAACACATTTAGGACAGAAATGACTATAGCGTACATTTACAATGCGGGGGTGCCCAGACATTTGGTCGTCACCGGCAATGCCGATAATTTGTCTCGCAAATGATCTTCGACTACTCGGTAGCAACCACCCCGAGGAGTATTAATGGATGATACTACAAAACATGAGGATGCCTAAGATGTCAAAGCAGGAGTATCATGAGCATTCTTACCAGTCACCATGTCCGTTTCGCTCTCCCAAATCAGCTTTGAGCACCATCGAGAGGCGCTCGGCATTGCAGAGTCCCAGCCACGCATATCCTGGCGATTCGAAGGAAATGTTGTCAACTGGGAACAGCGTTCGTACGATCTGGAGATCGAGCGAAACGACGACGGAGTTCCCGACGTGTATAGCGTGAACTCCACAGATTCGATATACGTACCATGGCCTGGCGAAGCACTAAAGTCCGCCGAATCTGCTCACGTCCGGGTGAGAGCGCATGGACTGGAAGGACAGCCCTCGACCGATTGGTCTGGATGGGCATCCGTCGAGACCGGTCTCATCAACGAAGAGGATTGGGGCGATGCAGTACCGATCGCAGCCGCTCGCGAGACTGAAGTCGATGCTCCCAAGAGACCTGTTCACTTCCGCAACGACTTCACCATTAATGGCAACATCAGTTCAGCTCGCCTTTACATCACTGCTCTGGGCGTTTATGAGGCAGAGATCAATGGGCTCCGTGTGGGCGATCGTGTGCTTGCACCTGGTTGGCAGTCATACGACTATCGACACGTTTATGATACTTACGACGTGACGGAGCTGGTCAGCAATGGCGACAACGCGATCGGAGCCATAGTTGGCGAAGGCTGGTACGCTGGTCGACTGGGCTTCGGTGGTGGCAGTCGCAATATCTATGGCGACACTTTGGGATTGCTAGCACTTTTGGTTGTCACCACAGATGATGGCGAGAAGCACTCCTTCGCTACGAATGGAGACTGGCATGCCTCTCTTGGGCCTATCATCACTTCTGAGATCTATGATGGAGAGAAGTACGATGCCAGGCTTGAGCTTGACGAAGATTGGTCATCTCCCAGCTTTGATGACAGTGATTGGATGGCAGTGAAGCAACTCCCGCCACTCAAAGGAGCATTGGTGCCGGCAGATGGACCTCCGGTTCGGAAGATGGAAGAGGTCAGACCCATATCATTCCACACAACTCCCTCTGGCAAGACTATTGTCGACTTTGGCCAAGTGCTGGTTGGATGGCTGCGCTTGAATGTGTCTGGACAGGCCGGTACCAACATCTCTCTACACCATGCGGAAGTCTTGGAGGACGGAGAGCTTAGCCTAAGGCCGTTGCGTAATGCCACAGCGGCCGACACGATCATTCTTGCGGATGATCAGCCGAAAATCTGGGAGCCACGCTTCACTTTCCACGGTTTCAGGTATGCCCAGCTTGATGGCTTCGATCCGGCTTCATCTGAGAACGCCGTTACTGCAGTTGTAGTGCACAGCGACATGGAACGGACCGGCTGGTTCGAGTGCTCAAACCCTCTCCTCAACAAGTTCCACAGCAATGTGCGATGGTCGATGAAGTGAGCAGTTTCACCCTAGTAAATTTTGCAAGAACTAATTATATCGCAGAGGAAATTTCCTTAGCATTCCAACCGACTGTCCTCAAAGGTAAGTCCTCTGATCGCATGAGGCAGTATTGTCGCTGACGCTTGACACAGAGATGAGCGCATGGGCTGGACAGGTGACGCGCATGCCTTTGCACCAACGGCTAACTATCTGTACGACACCGCCGGCTTCTGGCGAGGTTGGCACAAAGATATCTGGTCTGAGCAGCAGGCCGCGTCTATGATTCCACCAGTCACTGTACCGGTAGTTCCTGCCAGCAACTTCACTCAGCCAGCAGCGGTATGGGGCGACGTAGTCGTGGCGAACCCGTACAACTACTACCAGGCTTTCGGTGACTTGGTCATGCTCGCAGAACAGTACGACAGTGCCCAGGCATGGATCGATACAGGCATTCCTAGGAATGAGGTCGGTTTGTGGAAGGCAGGTCGCCAATTCGGCGATTGGCTTGACCCGAAATCCCCACCTGACGACCCTGGCGCTGCAACGACTGCGGTACTTCTTGTTGCCGACTCTTATCTCATTCGGATGACCGAGCTCTTGGCCAACATTAGCCAGGACCTTGGCTGTAACGACCTTGCTGACAAGTACCGTGGACAGCACGACGATCTGCTGACAGAATTCCACAACACGTGGGTTGCGGATGATGGCTCACTTGCCAACGAGACCCAAACTGCATATGCCTTGGCTGTAAACTTTGGCCTTCTTCCTGAAGAGCAGGAAGCAAGCGAAGCAGGCGCGAAGCTCCGACAGATTGTTGCAGACAACGACTACCTTGTGGGCACTGGCTTCGCCGGAACGCCTGCATTGGGTGCAGCACTGACCAAGATTGGCGGAGCCGACGACTTTTACAGCATGTTACTACAGACTGAGGTCCCTTCGTGGCTCTACCAAGTCGCCATGAACGGCACTACCACTTGGGAGCGCTGGAACAGCTTGGAGCCCAATGGATCCGTCAACGCAGGAGAGATGACGTCCTTCAGTAAGTACACTCATACTCTTTGGGGTCCTTTGCTATGCTTGAACAACTTGCTTACACTGTCACACAGACCACTATGCATTTGGTTCCGTCAGTGATTGGATCCACACCAACATTGGCGGACTCTCGCCTGCGGAGCCAGGCTGGAAGCGTGTCAACATCGCGCCCGTTCCTGGTGGCAACATCACTTCTGCGAACTCAAAGTATATCAGCCGATACGGTGAAGTGAGTGTCCGCTGGTACTTTGAGTCTAACGAAGACGCCATTACTGCACACAGGAATGGCTTCCACTTGGAATTGCAATTGCCGCCGAACACGCGAGCAACGGTTACAGTGCCCAGTGGAAGAGGAGATAGTGGCGTTGAGTTCAGCGAGCCTGTCGATGTTGGTAGTGGGTACCACGAGTGGTTCGTTTCGGGATACCAGAAGCCATAGTCGGATTGGAATATTGCCCGATCACACTGCGCTTGAGCGCCTGAAGTATTCCACTGAACCTTGGCATTGCATCCAAAACTTCCTTTGCAATATAGCCTTACGCCAACGCATTCGCACTTCATCACGAGGCTTTCCAACTCTCGATCACATCAGTAGCAATCCACAATGCCAAGAAAGATCGAGATCTGTCGCCTCCCGTGTAGTCCGCCAAGTCCTGCACCCATTACAAGCCCATGCCCGATATGGAAGCCATTGCGAGCCAAGAAACTACACCCTATGCCAACATGCTCAAACCTCAATCTCTTGGTTCTTCTCGCATACATCGACCGTTATGTATATAGCTGTCGCATCACAGTCT
>Ga0265797_10012209_pt1 | contig 10574 bp, 9 predicted proteins | sample P2T30metagenome_FD_192433 | JGI IMG/M metagenome (GOLD analysis project Ga0265797, IMG submission 192433) | Plant litter microbial communities from East Loma Ridge, Irvine, California - P2 T30 | ecosystem: Environmental > Terrestrial > Plant litter > Unclassified | place: USA: California... | reverse complement strand
CCGAGAAAACCTTTCGGGAAATAAAAGTGGCCGCAGATTCATCGTCGGACACGGTTGGTAATACGGCGAGACGATGGCAAGGTTTTACGGGTTTTGTCTGTCTTTGTTAATCACGGATCATTCATTGTGCTTGCATGAACACACCCGTTGCCACCACCATTTCGCAAGATTTTGAATCCGGATTCCGAATGGATCCGCATGCCTGCCTTCACGGCCAGCTCATTCATGTCATGCGCGGTACGTTGGAAATACATACAGGTGGGCAAATCTGCCTGTTGACCCCACAACGCGGCCTGTGGGTACCTGGATGCGTCACGCATGGCCTGCGGGCGCGCAGCAAGGTTTCCTTGTGCCGCGTCCTGATCGATTCCAGCACCTGCCGCCAGGTTTTCCCGGCGCTGCCGCGCACGGTGGTGGTGTCGTCGCTCCTGCGCGAACTCGTTCTGCGCATGGTGACACTACGCACGGACTGTCACGACGAGCGCATCGCCGGCCTGATCCAAACCCTGATTCCCGAAGAAATCTCATGGGCGGCCGAGCCACCCTTGCTGCTACCGGAGGACGCCCGATTTCGCCGCGTCTGCGAGGCGATCCTCGACGATCCGGCCGACCGCCGCGGCCTGGTGCAATGGGCGGCATACGGAGCGCTTTCCAGCCGCACCCTGGCGCGCCTGTTCCACGCGCAACTTGGCATGTCCTACCAGTACTGGCGCCAGCTGGCGCTGGCCACCAGCGCCCTGCCGCGCCTGCACGCCGGCGAACCGGTCACCAAAGTCGCGCTCGACCTCGGCTACGAGACACCGGGCGCGTTTTCCGCCATGTTCCGGCGCATCATGCGTTCCTGCCCCAGCCAATACCGCGCGCACCCGCCCGTGGACAGGTCCGCCTTGCGGGCTGCACTCCCAGTCCAATCGTTGACGCGTCCACCGCCACCGCCATGACCACGACATCGTCACTGCTCGCCTGGCACCGGCGATCCGCAGCCGTGATCGCCCTGTTCGCACTGTCGCACATTGTCAATCACCTGGTCTCGCTGGCAGGCGTCGCCGCCCACTTGCGCTGGATGGATGGCGCGCGCCTGCTGTACCGCCAACCGCTCGTCGAATCCGTGCTGCTTGCCTGCGTCGCATTGCAGACTGCCAGTGGACTGTGGTTCGTGGTGCGCGGCTGGAAGCGACGGCTCGGCCTGGTGCCACGGCTGCAAGCGGTTTCCGGTGCCTACCTCGCCTTGTTCTTGCTGGCCCACGTGGGCGCGGTCTTGTACGGACGCGCCATCTTGCATCTCGACACGAATTTCTACTATGCCGCAGCGGGATTCCACGTCCAGCCATGGGGATTGTTATTCGGTCCCTACTATTTCCTGGGCGTGCTTGCCCTGTTCACCCATCTGGGATGTGCCGCGTACCGTTACGGACGCCACCAGACTGCGCGCGTGCGCAAGCTCCTGCTCGGCTTGCCGATTTTGCTGGGCGGCGTGGCCGCCCTGCTGATCGTGCTGTCGCTCGACGGCAGGATCGAGCCAGTCGATATGCCGGCCGAATACAAGGCCACATTCCAGGATAAGCCATCCTGAGCGTGGCCCGCCCGAGTACTTGACACGAAATACATGTGGATTTTTTGGCAAACCGGACTGGGTGCGACGCAAGGCGGCACATGCGGCGCACCGCGAGCCAACCCGTTCATCAACTGACGCGTACTCAGATGACACCGCAGGCGATTGCCCGCGCCACTGCCTTGTGACGGCTGGTGACGCTGAATTTATCCATGGTGTTGCGCACGTGATGTTGGACTCCATGTTCGGAGATCCCCAGTATCCGGGAAATCTCCCACGTCGACTTCCCGTCCGCGACCCACTTCAGGCATTCGAGTTCACGCGGCGTGAGCGGCGCCTGAAGCAATAGCTCGTCTGTGCGGACCAGGTGCAACATCGCTTCATGGACGAAGTTGGCGATCGTCGCGCCATACAGCCATTTGCCGTCACCGTATGCGTCGGCGCCGCTTCCGCCATCGGTCACCAGGCTCAGGATACCGACGGCACCATCCTTGTGGTGCACCGGGAAGCTGATCCCTGTGGCAGTCGTATCGCTTCCGACACGCGCGGTCCAGGCTTTGGGCATCAGGCTCTGGCTGGCACACTCGAGCGCATCCTTCACGCCTGGAAAACTGTGGCGCGGCGCCTGCTGCAGCCACAGCGCAGGAAGATTGCCAAGGACACGCTCCAGATGCCTGGAGCGGTCGTGCCTGAACTGCCCCGCGTACAGGAAATAGGCGAAGCCCAGGCGTGCGGTCATGCCTTGCACGAGTATTTCGATGTCCTTTTCAGTCTTGCACTGTGCCAGCGCACTCAATTCGCGCAGTTCACCGGCCGCGCCAAGTAGATTCTCCATACGCCTCGCCCCCAAGCCACCAGATCCAGAACCCTGACCCCGGCCGGCTTGCCATCGCTTGCTACGACGACAAGCCTGTGCCTCGTCTCATCATGCCCGCGCGCCGGCGCGGGCGCTGATGCAATGACGACAATGGGTGCGCCGACATCGCCAACCTGGGCCTTCTCGTACTGCCGGCATCAATCGGCGCTTTCCAGTTCTTCGCGCAGTGCGATGCCGCCCAGGTTCTGCAGCAGGGGGGCGTTCTCGCATGCGAGATAAACGCATTCTTCCTCCCCCAGGTTGGCATGCTGGTGCTCGGCCCACACCGGCACATAAAACGCGTCGCCGGCGCTCCAGTGCACCTCGCGCTCCCCCACCCTGGAACGGCCCTTGCCACTCATCACATAGATGACGGTTTCGTAATTGTGGCGATGCAGGCGCGTCGCCTCGCCGGCATCGAGCCGTCCGATCGTCATGCTGATGGTGGTGCTCGGCAAATCGACGATATGGACCTTGTGCTTGCGCTGCTGCGAGAATGCCTGGTCCGCGCCGCGGCCTGAATCCATGACACAGGCATGCTTGAGACGCTCCGGCATGCGTACGCTCAGCCGTGACGGCACGCGCCAGAAGTCGCTTGAGGAGTAACGGCCATCGGCTTGCTCGGGCGGACGCGCGGCCTGCGCCTGGTGCGCGGCCCAGATCGCATCGAACATCGCGACACGCAGCGCAATGACCTGCCTGCCGACACGCGCGGCATCGGCGCGCCGGCCCGGCTGGTCCCGGACGATACGCCGCATCATGTCGAGCATGGCAAGCGCGTGATCCGCATCCTCTTCGATATGTATGCTGAAGAATTCGGTAGCATCCTTGCCAAAACCCAGGCGCTCCAGCGAAGCCAGCATGGGCCGGTAGATGAGCGGTACGATCGCTTCCGCGCCCAGGCACAAGGCCGCCAGGCCCGCCAGCGGATCGCTGGAGCGGCAATGTACCGTCATTGCCTGCACCAGCGCCAGCGTCGCCGGCAGCGGCGGGTGCTCGGCCGGCACGACGCCGACGCGGCGCAGGGTGCGCTGGAAGAGTTCCGCGTGGGTATGCTCGGCGCCACCATCGACGCCCATCTCCTCGCGCAGGTTCTGCAACAGTGCCAGCACGTCGCCGTGATCGCCCAGCTGCCCCAGCAAGGCGACCAGGTAGCGCGTGAAATGCCGCGAATAATGGCTGTGCTGGACCAGCGTGTGCTTCAACAGCGCGTGGCTGTTGTCCGGCCCCGCCAGCGCGGCGAGCAGCGGATGCGCCCTCAGGTCGTTCAGGTCGGCCTCCTGGAGCCATCCTTCCCAGATCGGCTTGGCGTCCGGCGCTTCGATAAGGACTGCACGGGGTGAATCCACGACTGCATTCATGAGTAAGCCTTTCTGATGCGTTGAAAAAGCCGGCCGAAGCCGGCGCGAATGTCGCTACGTAGCCTGCGTTCAGGTACCGAGCAGCAGGCGTGCGCCGGCCAGCACCTCGTTGGCCCGCGCCGGCTGGAGCTGCTCCTGCAGGTCACGCCGCTGCAGCTTGCCGGTCGGCGTGCTCGGAATGCGCTCGACCACCTCGACCCGGTCCGGGCGCAGCGCTTTCGGTTTCAGGTCGCGCTGGATGCGCTGCATGAGGGAATCCACCACCGCGTCCGCCGTGGCGATCCGGTCCTTCAACACCACGAAGGCGCGCAGGCGGACCAGCCCTTCCGGCGTCGTGACCGCCAGGGCCGCCGCCCGTTCGACACGGCGATCGGCCAGCAGCCACTCTTCCAGTTGCTGGGGGAAGACCCATTGCCCCGCGACCTTGACGCGTTCGCTGCGGCGTGACTGGAAGCAGTATGTCTCGCCACTGCGCACGAACACGTCATCCGTGAGAAACGGCGCGTCCGGCGGCGCGATGCCGCCGCTGCCACCGGCTAGGAGATAACCGAGCATCATGCAACCCTGCGCCAGCCCGAGTGTAAGCGCGGCGGCGCCGTCGTCGGTACCGAGCGCAATCCGGGTATATTCGAAGCCGCCCACGGACACCATGCCGGGACCGGCGTCGCGCAGCTCCGACAGGTAGGGCGCGAAGGTTTCGGTGGTGCCGATCGAATCGAGCATGGGCGAGCCGCTGTAGGCCTGCCAGCCGCAGCGGATAATATCGGGCAAGCGCTCGCCTGCGGACAGTGACAGGGACAGGCTGGACAGGTCGTAGGCACGCCGCGCGCGCGACATCATCAAGTGATACAGCGTCGGGACCCCGAGGAAGACACTGACCTTTTCGCGTTCAATCGTGTCGAGGAACTCGGCGTGCTGGGTCCACTCGGGCAACATTACCGCCGTCGCTCCGACTCCGAGCGTCGCATGCACCGCCTGCAGGCCAAAGGAAAAGTAGGGTCCGCCGCTGCCGAGGATGCGGTCGTCGCGCTTGAGCGCCCACATCTTGCGGCTGACCGTGCGCTCGAACTCCCAGAAAGAACGGTGGGCATGCACGCACAATTTCGGGCGGCCGGTCGAACCGGAGGTCGCCAGCACCAGCGCCGGACGCAGGTCGAAGGATCCCGCCAGGGCACTGATTTCGGCGCCGTCATGCACTTCGGCGGGCGCGGCCGCAGCCAGGCGGCCGATGTCCTGGCAGGGCTGGCCCAGCGCCGCGCCGGCCAGACGGTCGTGCAGCACCAAGTCCGGGTCGAAGCTTTCCCACAAGGCGTCATACTGTTCGGCGCTCAGGTCGGGGTGTGCCAGCAGCACCAGGTGGCCGCAGCGCATCGCGGCCAGCCAATAGCAGATGGTCTCGAGGGTGGCCCCGCCCGCCAGCGCGATGCGGCGCTGGGTGCGGCTTCCGGCGAGCGATATCGACAAGTCGCGCGCAAGGTAGACGGTCACTTCCTGCAACTGGCGGTAGGTCAGGGTGCGGCGTCCCGGCCGGCCTTGTTCGACCAGCGCCTCGCGCTCGCCATGGCCGGCACGCACGTGGCGGTCGACCAGCAGGTCGACGCAACCCGGCGACATATCGATAGGGGTAGCGGTCATGGTTGTGCCCATCCTTCCTAGCCCGCGGCCGCGTCGGAGACGAGTGCGCGCGGGGCGCACGGCAGCTCGGCACGCGCCGTCTGGCGCAGGCAAGCCAGCAGGACCTCCATGGTCCTGCGCGGTTCGGCGCGCTGGAACAGGTTGCGTCCCACGCACAGCCCGCCGGCGCCTGCGGCCACCACCGCATTCGCCAGTTGCAGCAAGGCGTCGTCGCCGGTCAGCGGTCCGCCGGCGAACAGCACTGGCGTGTGCTCCTGTACGCCATAGATCAGTTCAGGCATCAGGTCGAGGTTTGCTGGCGGCAGGATCTTGAGCGCATCCACCCCCAGCTCGACGGCGGCACGCATGAAGTGCCGCAGTGCCAGCGGATTCGGTCCGGCATTGTCGAGCTTGTCGTACACCATCGCCAGCACCGGCAGTCCGAGCGCATGGGCGTCGTCGACGACAGCGCCCAGCATGCGCAAGTTGTGCGAGGCGCACTCGCGGTTGAAGTTGACCTGGACCGACACCGCGTCGGCCCCCAGGCGGACGGCGGCGTCGACCGAGGTCAGCATCACCTTCACATCCGGGTTGGCATCGATGCTCATCGACCCGTTCAGGTGCAGCATCATGCCGCAGCCGGGCACGCCGCCGAGCCGCTCGGCCATCCCCTTGTGGAGGATCACCCCGGTCAGCACATCCGGCGCCAGCCAGTCGAGGATATCGCGCGGCGAACCAATGCCCTCGATCGGCCCCAGGGTCAGGCCATGGTCGATCGGGACGACGAGAGCCTTGCCGGACCGGGGGTCGAGGAAGCGGTTCCAGCGGCGTTGGCGTGCCATGTGCGTCATAGTGCAACTCCTTGTGGTTTGAGGGTTTGCTCAGGCGTCGGAAAGGGCCTGGCGGATCGAAAGCTTCAGGATCTTGCGCGCGGGTATCCAACTGGCCGCCATCGCCAGCAACACCATGGCGCAGATCGTCGCGCCATAGACCGGCGCGACCCAGGCGATATCGACCGGCACCGCATTGCTGGAGCCGGGAGGCGTCCACATGATCTGCGCGGCGCGCACCGCCGCCGTCAATGCGGCTGCGGCAAGCAGTCCGCCGCCGCCTGCGCCCAGTGCAAGCCACGCGTTCTCCGCGGCGGCCAGGCCAAACACGAAACGGCGGCTGAAGCCCAGGCTGCGCAGCGTCGCCAGCTCGCGCCGCCGCTGCATGAAGTTCATATAACTGGCATTCAGGAGGCTCATGAATGCCACGATCGCGGTCACGACCAGCACGAACCCCAGGAAGCCGGCCAGCACGCCGCGCACCTGCTGGTAGAAAGCGGCGCGGTCGGACCACAGGAACACGGTCGCATCGGCGCCCTCCTCGCTCAGCGCCAGCGCCACGCGCCGGCGCGCCGCCTCGAGATCGGTTCCCTCGGCCAGCAGCACGTGGTATTCGCCGACGCTGGCAGTGCCCATCAAGGCCTGCGCGGCCGGCAGTGGCAGCACCACCAGGCGGTCATTGATTTCCTTGATGCCCCAGTCCATGATGCCAGTGGGCTGGTAGTGCGCCGCGTTGACGCGGCCGTCGTCCAGCGTCGAGACGACCAGCTCCAGCGGACCGGGCGGGCACTCGATCGGACGCGAGGCCGGCGTTTCGCCCGGCCGCATGGGCGCGAACCCGATCGCCGGCACTTTGCAGCCGAGGATGCCGGCGAGCCCCTGCCCGAGCAGCACCGGGGCGCGGCCGCCATCCATCCACAAGGGCGTGCCGGCCACGACGTCGTATTCGTAGGCCGGCCCCTTGATCTTGCGGACCTCGGCGACATCCTCGCCGATGCCGGCGAAGATGGTGCTGTTGCCTGCGTTCGAGAGCATGCCGGCGATGCGCAGGATACGGGCACGGGCCCGCACGGAGGGCTCGCGCCCCAGCGCGCGTTCGATGCGGACCTGGTCGGCCGGCGCGATCGCATCCTGTCCGGCGCCTTCGACCAGGCGCGCCAGCGGCGAACGCGGGCGTTCGATGACCAGGTGGCCGCGCGCGCCCCAGCGGATGAAGGCGTCGCGGATCAGGTCCAGGTTGGCCTGCACGTACCCGCACAGCAGGCAGAAGGCGGCGGCCGACAACAGCATCACGACGAAGGTGGCGACCGACTTCCGGCCGTGTCGCAGCACGTTCTTGAGAGACATGTCGAGGATCAAGGCAAGGTTCATGTAGGCATCCCGATGGCGTTACAGGTTCATGAGGTTGTCGGGCACGAAGGTGCTGTCCGGCGTGGCCGTCTTTTGCACCGCGCTGTACACCAGCTCGCTGTAACGATCGGGGAAACTCGCGTTCACGATGCGCATGCTCGAAATGAAGGGGATGTCCTTGCCGTCGATGCCGATCCGGTTGGCATAGGCGAAGGTCGCCGCCTTGAACACGGCGTCGTCCGAGGTCATGAACTCGGCCCTGGTACCCAGCAAGGTCTTCTTGTCGATGTAGTAGATGATCGTGGCATAGGTGGCGGCGCTGTCGGCCGCCGTCAGCCGCAGCCGGTAACAGGGCGCGCCGTCGACCACCGCCTCGCCCTGCCAGGCAGGCGTGTATTCGCGCGCATACTGCACCGCGGCGATGTCGCCGTTGGACGCTTCGCCCACCAGGCGCTGCTGTGGGCTGATGGTCACCGGCTTGCGCAGGCCCGGCTTGACGAACCACATCGAACGCGCCGCGATCAGCACCTTTTCGCCCTGGTAGCGCTTCGGCTCGATGGTGCGCGCCAGCGCCTTGCTGGACTTGACCGTGACGGCATACGTGGTGTCGGTGGCGCCCGCCGGGTCGGCGGTATGGATGCGCAGGGTCCAGCCGTAGTTGCCGTAGCCACCACGCGACAGGTCGGCCTGCCTGAGCCAGCCGATCATGGTTTCCTGCGTCGGCGGCGCGGCCTCGGCAGCGTGCGCCGGACCGACACGCATGACCAGCAGGCAGGCGGCGCCGGCCAGCAGCTGCACCAGCGGCACCGCACGGCGGCCGGGGCGCACGGCGCCGCCGATACGCCTGCGCGCGCTGGCCCATGCCCCGGCCACGATACCCGCCATTGCCGCCAGCAGCGCCTCCAGCGCGAGCGCGGGCGGAAGGTCCAGCCGCAACGGCGCCGGCGTGGCCACGCGCGGCAACTGGGTCTGGACACCGGCCGCACTCAGCAGCCAGATCAGCATGTAGGTGCACGACAGGGCCAGTGCTGCTGCGATCGCGCTGGTGAGCACGCTCTCGCGCACGAACATGCCGCCGATGGCGCCGCGGCTGAAACCCATCGCGCGCAGCATGCCGATTTCGCGCACCCGGTCATTGATGTTCATGGCGATGGTGTGCTGGATGGTCGCAAGCGCGATCACGAAGACGACCGCGCCGGTGCACGCGAAGACCAGCTTGAAAAAGCCCATGAAGCTGTTGTACAGCTGGCCGATCTGCGGATGATTCCAGGCGGTGACCTCGAAGCGCCCGGGCCGGCTGCGCTCGAGGGCGCGGGCCAGCTGCTCGCGATAGCCCTCGCTTGCCTGGCGCCCCTCGAGCTCGACGACGACACGCGACACCGACCTGGTGTCGTACAAGGACTGCATCAGCGCGACCGGCGCCATCAGTCCTTTGTCTTCGGTCGCTTCGATCCCGGTGCTGAACTGCGCGCGCACGGTGGCGTCGACGGCATTCCCGCGGTTCTGGTAACTGGCGCCGACCAGTTGGACGCTGGCTGCGGCGGAGGCGCCGAGCAGGTCCATCATCTGCGCCGTCAGGGCAATGCCGTCGCCATCGGGCACGCCCGCGTCGGCGGCCCGGGCGTCCGGGGCGGATGCGCGCATGCTGCGTTCGAACGCCGGATCCACGCCGCGCGCCAGGAACACCGCACTGCGCTGCCCATGCTGGACCACCCCTACCCCGACGATCTGGGGCGAGGCGCGCCGGAACCCCGGCAAGGCCGCGGCCTGCCCGAGCACCAGGGCCTGGTCGGCCTCGTCGAGCGAAAAGCGTGCCGGGTAAGCGGCCAGGTTCTGGGGGCCGTTCTTGCGGTACACCTGTACGTGGCCATTGGTCTCGCCGTAGATGACGACCCGGGCCAGCGCGCCTTCGACGAAACGGACATAGGCAAGGAACAGCAGCGCCGCCACCAGGCCGACCCCGACCGCGACAATGGTGGCGAAGGTGCGGCGCCGGTCGCGCTGGAGATTACGCAATGCGAGCAGCCACATCATGCCGGTTCTCCCATGCGGTATTCATCGGCGCTGGGGCGCGGCGCCGCCTGCCCCGGCTCGCGCAGCCAACGCAGCTTGCCGTCCTGCAGTTCGACGATGCGGCGCACATGGCGCAGCAGACGCTCGTCGTGGGTCGAAAACACGAAGCTGACGCCCTGTTCTTCATTGAGTTTCTTCATCAGCATCACCAGCGCATCGGCGTTGGCGCTGTCCAGGCTGGCGGTCGGCTCGTCGGCCAGCATCAGCTTCGGCTGCGCCACCAGCGCGCGCGCGACGGCCACGCGCTGGCGCTGGCCGCCGGACAACTGGTCTGGCTTGAACCCGGCGAAACGCGCCAGGCCGACCGCATCGAGCGCGGCCAGCGAGCGGCTGCGGATCTCGTCGCGCGACAGCTTGCGCAGGTACAGCGGCAGCGCCACGTTGTCCTGGGCTGTCAGCACCGGCACCAGGTTGAACGACTGGAAGATCATGCCGAAGGTGCGGCCGCGCAGCGCGTCGAGCTCGGATTCCGCCAGATCGGCAACCGGACGGCCTTCGACCAGGATTTTCCCTTCGCTGGCGAGGTCGAGGCAGCCGATCAGGTTCAGCATGGTCGTCTTGCCGCTGCCACTGGGGCCGGTGATGGCGACGAAGTCGCCCTCGCGCACGGCGAAGTCGACCTTGTCCAGGGCGATCACGTCCACCGCACCCATACGGTAGCGTTTGCTCACAGATACGAACTCGATGATGTTCATGGCACCTCTCAGAAAAATGATTCGACGATCAGGTAGGCACTGCGTCCGAGCGGACGCGATACCGCCAGCGCCGGTTCGGCGACACTGCGCGTGTGGCCCAGGTACAGCGTGAGCGCGTCACGCGCGCTCCAGGATAATTCGACGAAACTGTCGGTCGAGCGGCGGTCCAGGCCACGCAGCGCGCGTGCCGTCAGTCCCCAGCGCTTGTTCCCGAACAGACTGGGACTGGTGAACTGGAGCAGC
>Ga0265797_10012208_pt1 | contig 10575 bp, 6 predicted proteins | sample P2T30metagenome_FD_192433 | JGI IMG/M metagenome (GOLD analysis project Ga0265797, IMG submission 192433) | Plant litter microbial communities from East Loma Ridge, Irvine, California - P2 T30 | ecosystem: Environmental > Terrestrial > Plant litter > Unclassified | place: USA: California... | reverse complement strand
GCCGTGATTTTTCGCTCGATGCGACCTATTTCACTTCGCGCCTGGAAGCGTCGAACTACAACCGCAACTACATGACCGACATGCTGGGTTCGGGCGTGATCGGCGGCGACGTCGCGCCGGATGCGTACACGGTACGCAACGGCACGCTGACCTCGGCGTCATGGGCCAACCGCGGCACCGCCGCCGCGCCGCTGCGCTACGGTATCGTCGACAACATCAACCGCGAAGGCGCGTATGCCAAGACGCAGTTCTTCGATCTGTCCGGTCGCTGGCGCGTGACCAATGAACTCGAGCTGACCGCGAAAGCCGGCAAGACCCGTGGTACCGGTGCCACGCCGGCGCAGGGGGTGTACGAGGGCGACATCAACAACTCCGGCGTGAGCTACCAGCTGAATGGCCTCGGCAATCCGGCCACGGTCAAATTCCCGAGCATTAACACCGCCAACTTCACCGGCACGGTGCTGGACTGGGTATTCGGCGCCTCGCCGGCGACCACCACCGACGAAGAGAAATACGCGCAGATCGACGGTGCCTTCCGCCTCGACGCCGGCCCGCTGCGCGAAATCAAGTTCGGCTTCCGCGCCACCGACCATGGGCGCAGCAACCTGGAAGTGTCGCAGGGTCCGAACTGGGCGAATACCAGCCCTGGCACGGCCGACACCAACCCGGCCTGGAACGGCACCACCTATCCGGGCGACTACGCCAGTGACCTGGGCGGCGACTTCCCGCGCAACGTCTGGCAGCTCGATCCCGACATCCTGACCGCGTGGGCCAACCTGCACTCGAACCGCGACGTCAGCCGCACCTATTATCCGGACATGTTCAACCTGAAGGAGAAGACCAAGGCGCTGTACGTCTCGGGCGACTTCGAGGGCGACGGCTGGAGCGGCAATGCGGGCGTGCGCGTCGTGCGCACCGAGGGCACCTCGAACGGCTACCAGATCCTGCCGAACCAGCTCCCGGGCGGCAACCTGCCGGCCTTCCCGTGGGGCGGCTTCGTGCAGCAGACCTCGGTCGAGAACAACAGCACCTACGCGCTGCCGAGCGCCAACGTCAAGTTCGACGTCAACAAGGATGTGGTGGCGCGCCTGGGCGTGTCGCGCACCATGACGCGGCCGGACTTCGGCGCGCTGGGTGGCACGGTCACGCTGACCGACGAGAACCACACCGGCAACGGCGGCAACGCCAGGCTGAAACCGGTCATCTCGAACAACATCGACGCCACCGTGCAGTGGTACTTCGCGCCGCGCGCGCTGGCATCGGTCGGCCTGTTCTACATGGACCTGCGCAACTACGTCGGCTACGGCACCACCACCGGCACCTTCATCGACAGCCGCGCCTCGCAGCAAACCGGCCAGGGCGTGTTCGCCACCTACGCGATCACGGCGCCGATCAACGTCGACGCCAGCGTCAAGGGCGCCGAGTTCAACCTGCAGCTGCCGCTGGGGGCGGGCTTCGGTACCGATGCCAACCTGACGCTGGCCGATTCGAAGCAGGACTTCGGCACCTGTCCGGCGACCCAGAACGTCACCAGTTCGGATCCGTGCGACATGCTGGGCGCGTCCAAGGTCACCGCCAACATCGGCGCCTTCTACGAGAACGACAGGTTCAATGCGCGCATCGGCTACGCCTGGCGTTCGTCCTACCTGGCGGCGCAGGACCGCGGCACGCCGATGTACCAGGACGCCGTCGGCCAGCTGTCGGCCTCGCTGAACTGGAACGTCACCAAAAACATTACCCTGACCGCCAGCGGCCAGAACCTCAACAACCCGGTCCTGAAGAACTACGTGTACAACAAGGACCAGCCGCGCAGCTTTTACGTGAACGGTGCGCAGTACTACCTGGGTGTCCGTATCAAGTATTAATCACCATACCGATGCGCGAATACGCCCACGTCGACGCCGCCCTGCTGCACGGCGAGATCGTCCCGGGCGCCAGGCCGGCGGTATTGCGCGGCCTGGTCGCCGATTGGCCGGCCGTCGCGCGTGCGCGGGCGTCGCCCGAGGCGATCTGCCACTACCTGCTGGCTTGCGACAGCGGCCAGCCGGTCGATGCGCTGTTGCTGGCGCCCGCCGAGAAGGGCCGTTTGTTCTACGGCCCCGGGATGGATGGCTTCAACTTCGCGCGCCGCCGGCTGCCGGTGTCGCAGGTGATCGAGCAGCTGGCGCGCTACTCGCAGTTTGCCGATCCGCCGTCGGTGGCCGTGCAAAGCGCGCCCATCGACGCCTGCCTGCCGCGCTTCGGGCAGGAGAACCGGCTGGATGGCGGCCTGCTGGATGGCATGGAAGCGCAAGGTGAGGTCACTGCGCGCATCTGGATCGGCAACGCCATCGTCACGCCGGCCCATTTCGACGAGTCGGACAACATCGCCTGCGTCGTCGCCGGCCGGCGCCGCTTCACGCTGTTCCCTCCCGAGCAGGCCGGTAATCTGTATATCGGCCCGCTCGACTACGCGCCCACGCCGACGCCGATCAGCATGGTCGACTTCAGTGCCCCCGACCTGGTCCGCTTCCCGCGCTTTGCCGAGGCGATGGAAGCGGCGCTGGTGGCCGACCTGGGGCCGGGCGACGCCATCTACATCCCGCCGCTGTGGTGGCACCACGTGCAGTCGAGCGCGCCCTTGAGCATCCTGGTCAACTACTGGTGGAAGGCGTCGACGCAGGAAGCAACGCCGGCGCACACGCCGATGCAGGCATTGACGATTGCCATGGATGCGCTGCGTGCCATGCCGCCCGCGCAGCGCCAGGCCTGGGCCGCACTGTTCGGGCATTACGTCTTCGATGCCGGCGTCGATCCGGCCGCCCATATTCCCGCGCACCGCCAGGGTGTGCTCGCCAAGGTGAGGCCCCAATGAACAAGCCGCTTGCCGTGCTGTTGCCCGCTGCGCTGATGCCGGTTGCGCTGCTTGCCGCCGTCCTGCCTGACCATGCGCTGCCGGCCCAAGCCGCCCCCGCCTTCGTCGCCGGTCCCTATCAGTTACTGGCGCTGAGCGGGGGCACGGCGCAGCGCATCCCGCACGGCACCCTGAGCTGGGCCTTCGCCACCGGTGAATGCGGGGAGGAAGTCTGGCATGCGCAAAGCGGCCAGCAGGTCGCCGCACGCAATGTGACTGACTTCGTGAAAGCCGGCCGGCCCTACATCATCTCGACCGGCGGCGCCGAGCACATGTTCACCTGCGCCAGCAGCGCCGGCATGGAACGCTTCATCCAGCGCTACGATTCAAAGCAGCTGGTCGGCATCGATTTCGACATCGAGGATAAGCAGAGCGCCGAACAGGTCGACGCGCTGATGGCCGCCATCCGGGCTGCGCAGCGGCGCCGCCCGCAGCTGCGCTACAGCTTCACGCTCGCCACCCACGCGGCGTCCGACGGCAGCCAGGCCAGCCTGAACCCGCTGGGCGAAAGCATCCTTGCAGCGGTCAGGGGCCATGGCGTGCAGGACGCGGTGTTCAACCTGATGGTGATGGATTACGGCCCGGCTGCGCCCAGCGTATGCGTGGTGAAGGAGGGCATGTGCGACATGGGGCAGTCGGCGCTGCAGGCGGCGCGCAATGTGCATGCCAAATACGGCATACCGTACGAGCGCATCGCGCTGACGGCGATGATCGGTATGAACGACGTGGTGTCGAACGTGTTTTCTCTCGACGATGCGCGCGTTATGGTGGAAGGCGCACGCATGCTGAAGCTGGCCGGGGTGCATTACTGGTCGCTGGGGCGGGACAAGCCGTGCGGGAAGCCCGGTGATAAGCCGATGACCGCGGCCAGCGATTCGTGCAGTGGTGTTGATTCCCAAGCAGGAGCATTCGAAGCGATTCTCTCGCAAGATCGTTAGCACCAGTAACTTTAAAACGTCGTTCCCGCGAAGGCGGGAATCCAAGTTGCGCGCATTACCGTGGCGCATGCAGAGCTTGGGTTCCCGCCTGCGCGGGAACGGCGATTTATTGGTGCATCATAAAGCTTCGGCTCCTGCCTGCACCGGCGCAGCGTTTGATGTACGCGGCGCCTGCATCGGAATCAGCTGCGACAGCACGGCCACCGGCAACGCCGCCACCAGCACCCACAGGAAAAAATGCTGGTAACCCAGCGCCAGCTGGATATCGCCGCTGACGTATTTGAACAGCGAGAAGCCGAGCTGCATGAACCCGGTCGAGAAGGCATAGTGGGCGGTCTGGAACTTGCCCGGCGCGACCACCTGCATCATGTACAAAATCAGGCCGACGAAGCCGAAGCCGTAGCCGAACATCTCGGCCGACAGCGCCACGCCGATCACCGGCAGGCTGGTCGGCTGCGCCAGCGACAGGTAATAGAACACCGCGTTCGGCAGATTCACCGCCAGGATCAGCGCCAGCATCGCGCGCTTCAGGCCGAGGCGCGCCGTAAAGTAGCCGCCGGCGATGCTGCCGACGATGAAGGCGACCGTGCCCACGGTGCCGTACACCGCGCCCACTTCGGCGGTCGACAGGCCCAGGCCGCCGAGGTTGCGCGCCTCGCGCAGGAACAGCGGGCCGATGGTCTGCACCTGGGCTTCGCCGGCGCGGAACAAAATAATAAACAGGATCGACACCCAGATGCCTGGCTTCCTGAAATAGTCGACGATGACGTCCCACAGCGTGCCGGCGATCGCGGCGGCGTCGGTGCCGACCGCCAGTGTGTTCCTGGCCGGCGGCAGCGCCCAGCTGTTGTACAGCCCCAGGGCGACCATCATCGCGGCGACGATGCAGAACACAACCGTCCAGGCAGGGACCGCCCCGGTGGTCTTTTCCAGGTAGCCGGCCAGCAGCAGCAGGCCGCCGGCCGAGATGAAGCGGCCGGCATTGAAGAAGGTGCCGGTCCAGCCGGCATAGCGCGCCTGGCCGCTGGCGTCCAGGCTGGCGATGTACAGGCCGTCGCAGGCGACGTCGTGGGTGGCCGAGCAGATCGCGACCAGGGTCAGCATCGCCACGCAGGCGCCAAACCAGAACGGCAGGTGCAGGGACGCAGCCACCAGGCCAAGGCAGGCGCCGCCGATCAGCTGGAAGCCGACCACCACCAGCTTCTTGCTGGGCGCCAGTTCGAGGAAGGGGCTCCACAGCGGCTTGAAGATCCAGGCCGACATGATGATGGCGGTCCAGTGGGAGATGTCGTCGTTGGACACGCCCATGCTCTTGAACATCTGGCCCGCCACGATGGCGACGGCGTAGAAGGGCAGGCCCTGGGCGAAGTACAGGCTCGGGACCCACGCAAGCGGAGAACGCGTGGTGCCTGCTGCGGGCTGCATGGGGATCATCGGCGTACCTCGGCCACGTATTCGTAGTAATCGCTGCGGCAGTAGGAGTGCGTCAGCTCGACCGCGGCGCCGCTCTCCAGGTAGCTGACGCGGGTAATGTGCAGCATGGCGGCACCGGGTTCGATGCCGGCCAGGCGCGCCTGCTCGGCACTCGCGTTGACGGCGCGGATGTGCTGCAGCGCGCGCGACGGAATCGCGCCGCGCTGTTCCAGGTAGCCGTACAGGGAATCGGTGACCCCGTGCGGATCGGGCATGTACATGGTAGGAATGGTGCTGGTCTCGATCGCCATGACGACGTTGTCGGCGGTGCGCAGGCGCTTCAGGCGCGCCACCGGCATGCCGGGCGACACGCCAAGCGACAGCAGTTCGAGCGGGGTCGCCATGCCGACTTCGCGCTGCAGCCAGCGCGAGCCGGCGGTAAAGCCGCGCTGCTTGAGTTCTTCGGAAAAGCTGGTCAGGCGCGACAGCGGCTGTTCCAGTTTTGGCGTGATGTAGGTGCCGGAGCCGCGCCGGCGCGTCAGCATGCCGCGTTCGCACAGCATGTCGATGGCCTTGCGCGCGGTGACGCGCGAGATGTCGAGCATCTCGGACAGCGTGCGTTCGGAGGGCAGCGCCTCGTTGGCGCGCCAGTCGCCGCTGACGATGCCGCTCGACAGTTTGTTCGCCACCTGGATGTAGAGCGGCGTGCCACTGTTGGGTTCCAGCCGGAAGTCGGCGAGTTGGGCGAGCACTGTCATGACGGCTGCATCTCCTGGGCCGCGCGGCGATATTCGATCATGGATTGGCTCGCTATTTGTATTAATCAGCTGTCAACGATCCCTGCTCGCAAAATATAAATTGGTAACGTTTCCATGTCAACAGGTATTTAAGTGGTATTGCCCGAGGTACCAGCCCCGGGCGCTTTGTCCTGGCGCGCAGCGCTCACACACGGTCCAAAGGCAGCGCCAGAAGGAAGGTGGTATTGGTTTCGTTGCTGTCGACACTAATGCTGCCGCCATGTTGTTCGGCGACGGTGCGCACGTAAGGCAGGCCAATGCCCCAGCCTGCAATGCCGCGCTCACCGTCGCCACGCGCACGGCGGAACAACTGGAAGATGGCTTCGGTCTGGTCCTCGGGAATGGGCGGCCCGGCGTTCGTCACGGCGACGATGGCATAGCCGGATTGTGCATACACGGCAGTCTCTATAGGGCTGCCCTTGTCGCTGTACTTTACCGCGTTGTTGAGCAGATTCTCGATGGCCCGGCGAATGGCCACCGCATGCCACTGTCCGCATAGCTGCTCGCCTCTCAGGCGCAGGTCGCGGCCCGACGAGAGGGCGACGCTGGCGACGGCCTCCTCTACCAGTTCGAGCAGCGCCGTATGGGTCACATCGAGCATGGCCGGGCCCGCGTTGAACACCATCATGTCGAGCAGGTCGCAAATCATGGCGGCGAGCGTTGCATGCTGGCGCATGGCAATCTGCGCCATGTGCTGGACCCGGACCGGATCACTGGCCCTGTAGATCAGGCTGACGGCGGCAGATGCCGCGGCCAGTGGCGTACGCAGGTCATGCGTTAATGCAGAAAAAAATTGTTCGCGGATCTGTACCTGTGCCTGCGAGAAGCCGGTCAGGGATTCGCGCAAGGCGATGTCGATCGCATTGTTCAGGCGGCCTACCTCGTCAAGCTCCAGGGTAAGGCCGGCACGGCTCCAGGTTTCGACAATCGCGGAACGCAATAGCTGGAATTCATGAACGATCGAACCGGCGTTGAAACGCGTCACCCTGGCACGCTGGCCACCATGCTCGGCTGCGATGCCGGCGTGATCGAATGCTTCGTCTGCGCCTGCCATGGTCAGGACAAGATGCTCGTAAAAGGCTGGCAAGGTATTGACCAGTGCCGGAAGCGATATGCTGCAAGCATAAGGAATTTGCTGTCGAACCTGCGCCAGCCATGTCGTAAGCACCTCATCCTTTGCGGAAAGCAACCGGGCGAGCCGAAGAGAATGTTGGGTCACGATGTTCGTCTCCAGTCAAATGAAGCGTCGGTCCTGCGCCTGCGGTGGTCCTGGACAAGACGATTGATGCGCCGGTCCAGGGCAGCTTTGCAGTTTCCGCGCTTCTTGCATTTAATAAGTGACCCCGCATCTTGTCGTTTTGCTCATGCAGATAATTCCTATATTACGCTGTAATATTTCTTACCTCTTTAGGAAAATTCCTAAATATGTATAAGAAAACTCCGAATAAATGCGCATGGGATATGTTGCTTAAGAAATTCTCACGTGCGCAGCATTACATGGCCCGTCGCCGCCATCGACGGCACGATTCACGGTGCCGCCGCCGTCCGTGCTCCAAAACCACTTTACGGACTTGAGGGAAATCGCCTATATTTCAAAAGAAGAATTTATTTCAAAAACAGAAAATAACGCGGTCCAAAGGCAACCAGGAGGCTTCATGCGCTACCCCGACAGAACGCCATCGTGCAGGTCGCTCCTGCTTGTCCTCGGTTTACTGAGCCTGGCACCCATTGGGTCTGCGCAGACGCCATGGACAATTACCGATGCCATGATCCCGATGCGCGACGGCGTCAAACTGCATACCCGGATCTTCGTGCCGGCCAATCGCAATACCGCGCTGCCCTTCCTGTTCTTGCGCACGCCTTACGGCATCGACGATTCGGCCGAGGCGTTGCAGAGCCGCTACAAGGAACTGGCGGACGACGGCTATATCTTCGCCTTCCAGGATATCCGCGGCAAATTCGGCTCCGAAGGCCAGTTCGTCATGATGCGCCCGCCGCGTCAGCCCGCCGATGCGAAAGGGATAGACGAAGCCAGCGACGCTTACGACAGCATCGACTGGCTGCTGAAGAACGTCGCCGCCAACAACGGCCGTGTCGGCATGCTGGGCAATTCCTACCTCGGCTGGACCACCGTCATGGCCAGTCTCGACCCGCATCCGGCGCTGAAGGCGGTGGCGCCGATGGCCTCGCCGGCGGACATGTGGATCGGCGACGACTTCCACCACAACGGCGCCTTCCGCCTGAGCTACGGCTTCGAGTACGCCTATATGATGGAGAGCGGGAAGGGCAGCGCCCAGTTCCCCTTCGACCGCTACGACACCTACACCTGGTACCTCGGGCTCGGATCGCTGGCCAATGTGAACCGCCAGATCTTCAAGGGTGCGATCACGACCTGGAACGACTTCGCCGCCCACCCTGACTACGACGCCTTCTGGAAGCGCCAGGCCTTCCCTGCGCAGAACCGGGAAACCAGGGTACCGACACTGAATGTGGCTGGCTGGTGGGACCAGGAAGATTTCTACGGGCCGATCGCGATCTACCAGGCGCTGGAAAAGGGCGACCGCAAGGGCCTGAACCACCTGGTGGTGGGGCCGTGGAAGCATGGCGGCGCCCGCGTCGGGCAGGGCGACGCGCTGGGCGCGATCCAGTTCGACAGCGCCACCGCCAAGTATTACCGCGAGCAGATCGAAGTGCCCTGGTTCGCCCATTACCTGAAGGACCGCGGCACCCTCGACCTGCCCGAGGCGCTGACCTTCGAGGCCGGCAGCAACCGCTGGCGGCGCTGGGACGCCTGGCCGCCGCGAACCGGCACCGAGCGGCGCAAGCTCTACTTCGGGCCGGCGCGTTCGCTCTCGTTCACGGCGCCGCGGGGCGAGGGTGCAGCCGACTCCGACAGCTACCTGTCCGATCCGGCCCACCCGGTGCCTTACCGCCATCGCCCGATCCAGGCCACCTATTTCCCCGGCGGCTCGGCCTGGTCGACCTGGCTGGTCGAGGACCAGCGCTTCGTCGACGGCCGCCCGGACGTGCTGAGCTGGGAGAGCGCGCCGCTCGACGCCGACCTGACCATCGCCGGCGACATCACGGCGCAGCTGTTCGCCTCCACCACCGGCAGCGACGCCGACTGGATCGTCAAGCTGATCGATGTCTACCCGGAGCAGGTAACCGGCAACTGGCCGATGTCGGGCTTCCAGCTGATGGTGGCCAACGAGGTGTTCCGCGGACGCTACCGCCAGGGCTTCGAGCGCCCGGCGGCGATGGTGCCGGGCGCCGTGGCCGGCTACCGCGTCGGCCTGCACACGCAAAACTATACCTTCCGCAAGGGCCACCGCCTGATGGTGCAGGTGCAGAGCAGCTGGTTCCCGCTGATCGACCGCAATCCGCAGACCTTCGTGCCCAACATCTTCGAAGCCCGCGACGGCGACTTCCGCGCGGCTACCCACCGCATCTGGCGTTCGGCGTCCTATCCCTCGCACGTGACGATCCCCGTCGTGCTGCCGTCAACGAAGTAAACATCGCAGGGCAGGAATGCACGGCATGGATGCACCGGTGCGCCGTGCCGGTGCGGGTGTGCACCCTGGCTGGACACCGCCTGTAGTTTTCCAAGTCAGAAAACAAATAAGCAAATTTTCTGATTGATTCATATCGTGAAAAGAATATACTAATTGGAAAACGTCTTGACCGCGGTTCCCACACCAGGAGTGCATCATCATGTACCGACGCGTTTTGCAGCTGTCCCACACCACAACAACAGGCCACGCGCCCGGGCAGTCGGCCACGGTCGGTGCGCCGCGGCGCAGGGCGGTCGCCCTGGCCGCGTCCCTCCTTGCACTCGCCTGCGTCCCTGCCGTGGCCCATGCGGCGGCCCAGGAGACCGGCCCTGCGTCCGCAGCCGATGAACAGGCGGCGACGGCGGTCGCCGGCATGAAAACGGAGCTGGTCACCGTCAGCGCCACGCGCCGGCGCGAACCGGTGCGCGACGTGCCGCTGCGGGTCGAAACCTTAAGTGCCGAGACCCTGGAGCGTTCCGGCGCCGCCAGCCTCACCGATTACGTCGGCGCGCTGCCCGGCGTCCACGTCTCCAGCGACGGCGGCCCCGGACGCGGGCAGGTCGAGATCCGCGGCGTCGGCGTCGGCAGCCTGAGCGCGCCCACGGTCGGCATCTACGTCGACGACGTGGCCTACGGTTCCAGCACCAGCTTCGTCGGCGAGGCGGTGGCGGCGCTCGATCTGTCGCTGCTGGACCTGCACCACGTCGAGCTGCTGCGCGGCCCGCAAGGCACGCTGTACGGCGCCGGCGCCATGGGCGGCCTGCTCAAGTACGTCACCAACGACCCGGATTCCACCGGCTTTTCGGGCAAGGCCGGCCTGGCGGTCCGCCAGAGCAAGAGCGGGGCGCTTGGCCACATCGAGAACGCCGTCGTCAACGTGCCGCTGAGCGAAGGCGTGGCGGCGATCCGGGTGGCCGCCTTCAACGAGCACGATGGCGGATACATTCGTTCGGTCGGCCGCGTGGTGGGCGACAACGTCAACG
>Ga0265797_10012206_pt1 | contig 10578 bp, 14 predicted proteins | sample P2T30metagenome_FD_192433 | JGI IMG/M metagenome (GOLD analysis project Ga0265797, IMG submission 192433) | Plant litter microbial communities from East Loma Ridge, Irvine, California - P2 T30 | ecosystem: Environmental > Terrestrial > Plant litter > Unclassified | place: USA: California... | reverse complement strand
CCTATCCTGTACTCCAAACAACTGGGAAGTCATCGATGGCTTCGACGAAGCAGAAGAGCAACTCATCCTACTAAAGCTCACAATCTTTAGCGTCACTTTCTCTACCCCGGAAGAATACGAAGCCATTGTCGAATTCTGGCCCGAGGACAAGAAACAATCCATCTACAACCTCACCCACGGAGTCGGGATCGCTGGCGGCCAGCTCCTCTCTATCCCAGCCGCACGCGACAAAATCGTTCGCTTTGAAAAGGCCTTCCTAGAGTCTTAGGGCCTGGCCAACGCACCTCTTACCATCCAGGACCTATACCCATCTTTCGCCGCCGTGCCAAAGGACGATTGCTACCACGAGGCTCTGAGGCGCGTAGCCCGCCCTATGCAAAGGCAAGTATGGATTTCAAACACCCAGGATGATTCAGACTTGCGCAATGAGTACTGGCTGAATTTAAGCATACATCGTGGAGCTGGGTCTTTTCGTCGCATGAAAGTTTGAATCTGGATGCCGAGGCGATGTATTTGGCATTGCTGGTGGAGTGTAAGAGTGTTGATGAAGCGAGGAACGAGTTTGAGAGAGCGATTGTAATGGGAGAGCCGGGGGTGTGGCCGGACGTGGCGTTCTAGAGGGAGATGGGTGAAGCGACGGCGGTGAATGAGCAGCTGTGGCAGCAGATTGGGGAACTAAGGTCAAGGATCGCGAGAATGCGGTTGGAGGTCGGGGAAATACAAAACGAGAGCGAGGGGATAGAATCTGCATGCGACGGTTACATGTGATGTAGAGTTTGTGGAGGCGGAAGGGTTGAGATGAGGAAAATGCATACATGGGGATGGAGATTTTATTGCACACAATAATTGGCTTGTACTTCCTTGTGCCCAAGGCATACTGCAGTGACCTCCGCTCTGATCATGACATACAAGTGCATCGACGATGTTCAAACTTGACCAGCTACAGGAGATCCGGTCACTGATGTGGCCCTAAGTGGTCAGTCACAAACGCTCTCCGCTCCTCATGGATCGTTACATACAAATGGTCCCAATGTCGTTGGTGGAGGAGTCACCAAAAATGGGTAAAAGGCATCTCATACCAGGCTTCCATCGCGCTTTACAAACCTTGGAACTCATGGTTCGTAATTGAGTTACAGAAAGACATGGCTGTGAATTTGACAAGATGCACAAGAGTAAATGGCGCAATGGTGACATGTGTTGAATGCTGGTTTGTTCGACTGTAGTGAAGACGCTCACACTGCCCACGTCACTAATATCGCCCAAGTGAAATACGTTTCATGAAGATCGCGACCTGCAGTCACTGAGTTTGTAGCACTTGTGATAAGCACAATCGTTTGTAGCTCGGGCGCTAGCGAAATTGCACTTCTCGCATAGAACGATAGTAAGACTCCACTACTCTCACGTACTCACGTCATCCAATGTATCTTATAACACGAGCCATAGACTACTTCAAGGACACACGAGGGCCCGCACCGATGTTCTCACCGCCAGAACGCAACCGTACCGATGCCGACACCAGACTCATCTGCTTCCACGACACTGGTCAAGGACCCAAGTCACCGCCACAGAAGACCGACTTACTTCCTGTACGCACGCGGACATTCGCTACACCCTTCTCGAATATCGTCATGTCTCAAGCCGAAGTAGGCTACGAAGAGATCGACGCCGTACCAGCTATTGCGCTAGGACTGAAAAGCGAGTTTGGCGCAGGACAGTGGCATGTGGTACACCCTATTACGTACTGGCAAGTACGCGACATGAGCAACAACGTCCTACTAGACATAAAGGAGTGGATCGAAGAGACGTGCCCGAATGAGTTGTTCACGCGAGATGCGAGACACGTACTGCACTTCAAAGCCGCGCGCGATGAGAGCGTGGATGAGATACGTAAAGAGCTGGAAAGGAGAAAGATAGTAGGAGACGTTGGTAGAGAGCCCGGATATACTGGAGACTGGAAGGTTGTCGACGATGATGTAAGCAAGAATGAGCATAGTGATGGGAGCGAAGACGAAGAAACGAGTATGAACAAGCCAACGCACATCCCTCGACATTCTGAGGCAGGGTTGGAGGCGGCGCGAGAGGCCGGTAGGAAGGCTGCTGAGGATGTGGAAGACCAACAGGAATGGGACTTTATGGATTAGCGTCAAAGTTCTGCGTACAAAATTGCGCATCAACACATTCCTACTTGCAGCAAGGCTTTTTCTAATGTCGTAGTGTGGATACACCAAAGCATGGTGTACTAGTGATACGACCCAAACCTGCATAGCTACAATGAAAGATGGCCTATTCCTCTAGTCCTCTCTTCAACGTCCATCATCTACTTCCCACTTTCCTCCTCCAAGCCTTTGACTGCGACGCCCATCACTCGCTCGTCCACGATGTCTCCAATCACAGACTCTGAGCTCGACGCACTTTTCGAAGAAAGCACTGAGGCAAAAGAAGACACAGCCATGATTTCAATTTCCATCATACCCGACCCAGTTCCTGCGATTCTCTTTCCTCCCAGCGGAGCTTCGATTCTAGGCTACGAAAAATATTTCGCGGCTGAGAACATCATCCACATCAACACAAATGGGACGATAGCTTTACCTCCACTCGTTCATGCATCAAATGCCGGCCGGCCGAAGCGATTTCGCCCACAAGTCTCTGCAAGATCGCCTCAGTGCATTGAGCGAGCAGTGTTCGGTGCCGAAAGCAAAGCTAGCCGCGCGCACCACGGCCACGTTTGTCGGTACCAGGAATTTTGGAAACCTGATGGAATGGGTCTGGAACCATGCCATTGATCCCAGTACGGTGACGGTATTCAAACAAAGCGAATCGTAAACTGCGCAGCTTAGCGGCTTCTCATCGCCGAACCTGATACACGGCACTATCAGCTTGGTTCGGCTCGTGCGCCTATACCGCCACTCTCCTGTGTTCCGGGCAAAGAGTCGGCAGATGCTGAAGTTCCTCAAGTGTGCAAAAGAGTTGGGATTCGATGTAGGTAGGGTTAACAAGAAGATAGATCATTGGCAAGTTTTCGTGCACACCCTGAAAGTTGTAGCCGATTGGCACCGAGGGCTGATGAGTAAGGGGAACACAGACAGGAATACTGTTGCGAGGAAGCGAGATAGCATCGAGAGGGAGGCAGATCAGATGGCGCAGCTGGTGTACGCTCTCTCAACAGGGTCGCTTCAGTCTGTGCGTCGACGAAACCTGGCCAGAAGAGTTGGAGTGTGAGTGTTTTCGGTGCGTTGTACATGGATTGTATTACAAATTGTCTCCCCTGAAAAATCTTCGATCGAAAAGATGATGAATCATGACGCCCTTGAAACCTCCTTTATTTATTCGGCCTTCTTGCTCGCCTTTGTCCTCAGCTTCATCAACAGATATACCAGCGCATAGCTGGAGAACGCGAAGAGAACACAAATACCTGCATCTCTCCATCCATTCGAGTATTTGGTCAGATTGAGTGTGTAGAGATAGTCGCTGCCTGTGTTGTACTGACAGACCTTGCAGCCAGCAGTTGCTTGAGGATTGACGAGGTTGTTGCGACTGCCCGGCCCGTTCATCCAGGCACCGAGATACTGAGCACAGGATTGCCCGGACGGAGGATCGAAGATTGCGAATTCGGACTCCTTGCACTGCACGTCCCAGTCCCAGTCCGAGAACACAAGTAACGAGCCCATGAGATAGTTGAATGGGTTGAGGTAATACATCCAGTATCTCCAGAATGGCTGGATCTGAGAGTACGGCACCAAGACTCCACAGAACGAAACGAGCACACTAATGATCAGCGGATTGACAAGCGACGCAAATACAGCGTTTGGTGCGTACGCGGCCACAAATTGGCCGATGCCGGTGTAGATGAATTGGTAGACCAACATAACGAAGAAGGTAGCACCCGCTTTGTTGGAGTCGGTAGGTAGGCCTGCCGTGTAGTAGAAGCAGACGAAGTAAAGGATAGCGCAGATGACGAGATAGGGTATCTCAGCGACGATCAATCCGGTCACGAACGCGATCCAGGAATACATCTTCGACTTCTTCTCGCGCGTCTCGTAGATATCTCGACGCTCGATGAAGAGAGGCTGGAGCTGCGCGATGACACCTGGAGCCACGAAAATGTAGTTGAAGAGCGAGAAGAGAACGAGTTGCTGATCGGCGACGGAGTCGCCAATCTGCCAGAACGAGAAGCCGACGAAAAGGGCGACACCAACATGTAGGGCGAACTTGTTGTTAACCTAAAGCCAAAGTCAGCAACCTGTCTATCTTCAATGCCCTTCTAGCCGGACCAGAAATTTGTAATAAAGTATCTCCGGAATAGACAGCCTGTGCTTTGGACTTTTCTCGTGTGCTTGGTAGCAGCACGGAACACTTGACGGCAGGAGTGATGTGGCACTTACATAATCGACGTTTCGGTACATACTGACATTCATACGATTGGTGACGATCCTTGTCTGGGTCCAGAGACTCGTCGCAAACTCATTGCCATCGTCCGTAGTGCCAGGCGGCTTGTTCGCCGCATCGGTGATCATGTCGTCGAGATCCTGCTTCATGCGACCTGCCTCTGGCGAGTCCAGCCAGACTTGGTGCCAGTCCTTACCATTGTCGTGGGTGCCGGTGACGACGTCGATCATGTGCTCGGCCGGGTTCACGCCTGCGGGACACGGTGCTTCGTAGCGACCAAAGTACTCACGAATGGTATCCGCGTTATCGCCAATATCGCCGAAGTAGACCTAGAGGTACGTGTACGAAGTCAGTGTATGTCTCACATACAGTGCGCACATGGAGTTCTGCTTACCGTCTTGCCGCCTTTAGCTAGGAGAAGAAGCGTATCGAACTGGCTGAATAGCTGCGCACTAGGTTGGTGGATAGTGACCAGAACAGCCTGGCCAACGTCAGCAAGCTTCCGTAGGAAGCGAACCGTATTGAAAGCAGCCTGTCCGTCTAAGCCAGAGGTTGGCTCATCCAGGAAAATTAGGATAGACGGCTTAGAGACGAGCTCGACGCCAATCGTAACGCGTTTACGCTGCTCAACAGACAGTCCAGCTCCCACTCTACCGATCAACGTATGCTCGAGATCATGAAGCTCTAGGAGGTCGATAATGGTATCGACATACTTCAGTTTCTCATCTCGAGGCGTATCGCGATTTTGGCGGAGAAGGGCGGAGAACTCGAGAGCTTCGCGCACGGTGGAAAACGCCTCGTGGACATCAAGCTGTTCGCAATAACCGGCTGACCTTTGGAACGATACGGGAAGTGGGCGGCCGTCTACGAGAATCTCTCCGCGAATAGTGCCCTCGGTTTTCTGCCCAGTTTAGTGACGGCGTAATGATTACACTGAAAAGAACCTACGCGTTGCGCCAGCACGTCTAACAAGGTCGTTTTTCCGGCACCCGAAGAGCCCATGAGTGCTCCAAGCATTCCAGGCTTGACGAAACCAGAGATGTTGTCGAGCAGTGTGCGGTCGCCAGACGGTGTCTTAACTATGTACGAAAGATTGCGCCATGTGAAAATCGAAGTATTGCGCACCAAATTGGTCTCTACTTCATCTTCATTGTCCGTCGTGTTCATAATCTGCGGTCGTTTCTCATTTGCCTGGGCTTCTTCGTCCGCTGGTGCCACCAATCTCGTGACCTTCTTCTGGTTTTCGCGTGGGATCAGAAGTGCACCACCGGAGCCGGCAGCATCATTCCAGCGCAAGGTGAAGAATATCGTCATGCCGAGGAAAAAGATCCACCATGCAAATAAGATGCCGACATTACGCCAGATATTCGAAGCGGAATATGAAAGGCTGGCAAGGTAGGCTTCGCCAGTGATAAAGGTGGCACCAGGTTCGGCACCGGCAATTCCAGCGCAAGACTGATGAGCGGTATCCAGATACTGGGGCAGAAAGTTTGGTATGAGGTTGTTGTATGCACATGGAATGATGGTGTCGCGGAACTCGTTGGCCATTAGACTTTCGAACCCGTATGAGAGGGGATTGATCTGGAAACAGTCAGCGAATATTTTCCACACGTTCAACGGCTTTTCAAACCCAGAATATCCAAATGAACCATGGGTGCATAGCCGGCTTTGGGATCTATTTTGGCAAAGTCAGTTGCTTGTTGTTAAAGATTGTATGACGCACGAGTCAAGGAGGCTCTCTAGTGCCTCAACCGGAGGTACGACTTACCTGATAGCCTATATAAAGTATAAGTGCTGTGACAGCAAAGCCAGAGACCTTAGAAGCAGCATCAAAATTGGGGAATCCAGCTCCAATCATCCTAAAAAAGGCTGTCATTGCGAAGGTCACAATGTACACTACAAACCAAGCAGTGAAGAACGCTGCGGCCGTGGCTTTCAGTGCTGTCATCCAATATATGCCTACAACGAGTATAGTCACCTGGAAAAAAAGGATGGGAACATCCGCCGCTACCTGCGCGATGCAAAACGCGGCAGGATTGAAGAACGCAAAGTTCTTTTGCTTTGCCAAGATCGGACGCCCTGCGAAGGAGTCGGTGACTTCAGACATCGCCAATAAAGCGTTGAACAGGAGCATCAGAAAGAGTGCTCCCCCCTTGATGAAAAGTCCGGCAGAATTATCGGGTGCGTTGTAGAAGAGCGAACCAGCGATGAGCGCTTGCACAACGGTCGAGCCCTGCTTGATGATGAATGTAGGCTTGTCGCCCCAGATAATCTGGTATTGTCGGATGACACATGCTTTGATTTGTTGCGGGAACGAAACCGTCATAGGAGAGGTCTTAGGTAGTCGACGCGACTTGTCGAGTGCGATAGCTTCGCGAAACAACCTGGTGTTTTCCTTTGCATCATCGGTGTTTGGGTAATCAAGTTCGCGTTCCATCCCTAGTTTGACATCTGATTGTTGGTAGGCTTGTTGCAGCTCGATATTGTTGCGAGGAAATCGTGTCTCAAAGTCAGGCTTGATTTGTCGCTCGCTTGGAACCGTGACGCCAGTAAGAAAGTCGGCAACGTTCGCACCGTCGCTGCAGACGAATCCGAGAGATTCCATGAAAGGGCGTGCTTGTTCGCGCGAGCCGTAGAAGACTTGCTTGCCCTCGTCGAGTACGAGAACCTTATCGAATAAGTCGTAGATGCCGTTTCCCGCCTTTGAAGTCAGTAATGATTCCTGTCTACCTTCGGAGATGCTTATGACTTACTTGGTAGAGAGTGACGATAGTAGCCATGCCCATCGTATCAGTCATGCTTCGCAGAGCGCGTGTATACTCAAGCGCCGTGGAAGCATCGAGCCCACGAGTCGAATTATCCCAGCACATGACGCTAGATCTTGTTGCAAGGGTCTCAATGATGGAGACTCGCTTGCGCTCTCCACCTGAAACGCCGCGAACAAACGCATCGCCGACCTTGGTGTCTTTGGTGTGCGCTATACCCATGGACTCCATCAGGAAGCTTCTGGTCTTCGATCGATGTTCCTCGGGGTCTTGAACGTCTTTTGGGAGCGTGTTCGGCACGTTAAGACGCGTCGCAAAGTCCATGGTTTGGCCTACAGTCAAGGTAGGATAAAACACTTCTTCTTCGTTGTTGATCACAATCGAGCCGTGGTACTGCTGGGCCTCTTTGGCGTCAAGCGAGCCATAATGCACCTCCCCATCGACCTGCGTGTATCTGAGGATAGTGAGTATCATCTCGATGAAGAGTACTAAAACACTCACCCTTTCCGCTTGTTCGCGAGCATCTTAAGCAGCGTAGTGCAACCCGATCCAGGCTTCCCAAGAACGAGCAGCATTTCTCCCGGCTTCACACTGCCGAAACTGCAATCCAAAATGGTCTTCAGCTCCGGCTTCTGGCGTGACTCTTTGATTTGCCGAGGAATGTTGAATTGAGACAAGGCGTTCTCTTGCAGGTGAGTGTCGGATGGCATTACTTGCACGCTGAGGTCTTTCCATGTAACACCAACTTTACGACCTTCAGCTTGATCACTCATGTGCATTTGTTTGAATTGTGCTGCGAGTCTCCATTCGTCAACTCTCGTCTTCGCTGAGTCGGCGTCTTCTTCGTCATTCTCATCGTATTGCTGCTGCTGTTGCGACTGCCCAGAGAATGTGCGTGACAGTGTGCGGTAGATGCTTTCACCAGCACCCGCGGGCAGCGCGGAGTTCATCACGGACACGCTGCTTCTTCTGCGCTCCATCGTGAATTACGTCGGTACCGTGTGCCCAGACTGGTGGTTGGAAGGTTGAACGCGTGATTGGTATATTGGTAGATGCGATGGGTGAGCGGTAGAAATGAGAACCTGATCAATAAATGAAGAAGCCGAACAGGTTGATGAAAGAAGAAATTATGTCTTACACAAATGATACATACGGAGAAGGCAACCACCAAGAAGGACCGACCTGAACGAAGAAGCAAGGACGGAGTGAGGAACTAGGCCAGGTCTGTACCCTATTCCTCTGTTCCATCGCACAAACACAACACAATCGGTCGACACTGTTCCGCCGAGAGCGAGCTTGCGTCAGGGACTGCCTCAACCAGATTGCAGGTGTCGACCAACGCGGGAATCCACGGGCTCCGCCTCCTTGGGCCATTTTGACGGGCACTAAGCTGCGGTCGGTGCATGATTGGCTACACGGATCTATGGGCAGTCTTTGCAGGATCTTGCTCCACTCGGGCATTGATTCCAGCCGATCCGTCATCAGCATGTAAGCCGAGATTGGTTAGCGTCTCGTGGCGGCGATCTGGCCGGGCACTCTGCGGCTCTGCCACGCGAGGCTCAAACACGGTACGAAATATTGGTAGATTGAGACCATGTGTACAGCACTTACTCAACGACAGCGACTATTACCGAACCCGTAGTTCTGACCTCTTAAACTGACGGTGTCAATTCATTCCAGAGCGGAACATGAGAATTGGGCTCCGCCATACACCTAGAACCTTCCGCAGCTCAAGTTGAACGTTGCAGTTTCGTCCATCGTCTTGCGCCTACGTACGTACGAAAAACCAACTAATGTACGGTAGCTCCCGGCAAGTACCGTTGGTAGACATTGTTCCTCCGCCGAAGACGCGGCTCAAATATGTTGGGAATGTAATGTCGGTCACGCTCAACACCGACATGCCGGTAATCGTCATTGCCAAGAGCGCGAAGAGCGCGAAGAGCGAGGGTGATGAGAAAATGATGAGTTTGCCTGGGACACGTCCGCGACCAGATTCTGATGGGTTTGATCACTGGGGTCGAGGTCCGATGGGAAGGGACGTTGAAGACGGCATGTGAAGGAGTGAGCGGTGGGTTTGCCTTAAGACTAAAGAAGTTAGCATCTTCGCGTCAAGATCAACAATCCCTTCACCACGCCCCTCACGAGTAATCAGGAAGTTCACAATGTTTCAGGGTAGAATGACTTGCTCCCGCCCGAAAGGAAGTAGCGGTCTTGTGCGCAAGTATGGCGTTGGCGACCTAAGGCATGGAACGTATTACCTAGGAAGAGAAGCGTTATGCGACGTACGCTACTATGGCCGGAGAGGTGTCAAAGAAGCATTTTGGGATTGAGACATTCGAGAAGGAGTTCTTTACCTCACGAGAGAGCATACCAAATAGGTACACGGCATCTACCACGAACAGAATCAGCCACCAACATCCATCGAAACAATACACTCTTAGACCTCAGGCTGCGTCGCCATCTTCTCCGTACACCACCTTCGCCAAACTCCGATGCTGTCGATAGCCCAGTAACCCCAGGACTTGGACGTTTGTCTCGAACATCCTCGTCAATAAGCGCTCGACCCGTGTCGAGCTTCTATTGCACCAAGAAAATACATTCTGAGCTACGTTTCCACAAACGGGCCATATCCAATATCCTGGGCTTCAACAAGAGACGTTGCAGCTTTGGGTTCTGGGAGCAGCATTCCACGACGCTTTTGATGAAACCGACAACGATCCTGTAGCAGCCTCTGCGGCACCCATCACCGAAGATGCGAAGTTGGACTTCTGCAACAACTCACGTCTCCCAACAATGTACGGCGAGCGACACGAGTTTGGGTCAGACTCGATATTTAAGATTCCCCTGTCAACGTGGTCTCCTTGTTGCAACCAGGATTATGTGATTTAACGACAGGGCGTCAAACGCAACAGTTGTCCCAGTAGTCAATGACACGTCGATTCACTGCTGGTAGTCTGTCGCATTCAATTATTCTTTTGGCCATAAAACATCGACCTTGGCCATGTCCACTACCTCCTCACGCAATCTCGAGCACAAACTCCAGCTTACTCACTTTTGTCTTATTTACAGGCTCACAAAGTTACAATACCAAATTTACACCTCCAAGCAACTATGTCGCGGGACCTGAGAGATTATTACTATCAGGGTGGACAGCTGTATCGCCAAGGCTCAACGACTCGTGACAACTCATTACATACGCTGCCGTCTCAAGGCTATTCTCTGAATCCAATGCGATCGCGTGTGGGCCCTCCATCTTCTCAGCCATTACCAGCTACCCGGAGCAGAGGTCTTGCTCCTCCCGGGCCGTGGACTAGATACCGTCCAGGTTTGCCCGGTAACCCGGTGTATCCCTTTCAAGGGAAGGCTATGATGGCCCAGGTCATTAGAAAGATTCAAGCGGAGCTCAAGAAGGGAAAGATGGCTGGAA
>Ga0265797_10012205_pt1 | contig 10578 bp, 6 predicted proteins | sample P2T30metagenome_FD_192433 | JGI IMG/M metagenome (GOLD analysis project Ga0265797, IMG submission 192433) | Plant litter microbial communities from East Loma Ridge, Irvine, California - P2 T30 | ecosystem: Environmental > Terrestrial > Plant litter > Unclassified | place: USA: California... | reverse complement strand
CAACATTGACTAACACTAAAAAATCGTATGTCAGCTGATCACTAAGTTGCTCAATCAAAGACTCGTTTCTCGATAATTGAGTTTATAAGTGAGCGTCATGATAGAGGTGTCAGGACAGTAAATAGAATCTACTAACATAAATAATTATAAATAAAAGTTTCTAGATTTGATTTACTAACAATTAAATGGAATTGCTTTTTCAGCTATTGTAAGTTAGTCTTTTTAGATAGTAAACTACTAACACCTATAACATAGAGATTAATAAGACCATCTTCAAAAGATAGTCAGTGTTGAAGAAGAGAAAAGTAAAAAAAAGTCTAATTTCAGAAAAATTTCTAAAAGATTTGAATAGATAGATTTTAGTATTTTAAAAGACCAATCTAACAAAAGACACCTTGGAAGAGTCTTAGTATATCTTAACAAAAGCTTTTATCTATTCCATATGTTCAATTTAATATAAGTTATCAAAATAGTTCATAAAAATCTATAAATATCGATATCTAAAGATTATAATTGATATAATGTATAAGTTAGTGGGTGAGTAAGCTTAGTAAATATCCCTTTATATTACATATCAATTCTAGAAGAGAAATAACTAACGTCCATCCCGGGGTCGCCGGACACCCTGCGTATCCGGACGCTTGCTCTTCAAACTTTCTTATATGTTCTCCCCAATACGAACACCGACACAAGTCACATCTCCTGCTGTTCTTCTTTTGCTCGCTGACATTGTCAGCCATGTATCACGACCCCTTTCCCACTTTGCGTCGTGCTATTGACCGTACCGTTGCCGCTGCCAATCGCCGCTTCGGCTTCTGGTGGTTCGCACAGATAATCGAAGGCGTAGATGAGGTTGACAGTAGGTTCTCTAGATGCGCCTGAGCTTGCGGAACACTCTGGATCCATCTGCACCCAACGCGCGACCGTTACTAATCGGCGCGTTGTGCCTGAAGCCGCACGACTCCTGTCTTGAAGGATCAGGCTTCGGCCCTGCGTATCTGGGCTGATCGCGGAGACCGACCGACATCGCACCGCTAGCGAGCGATGACCCAATGGAATAGCCCCGTGCGGGGACGAAAGGCTTGCCGCACTGCCGCTCCGTGCCATGTAAGGCCTCAAGGGTTTTGATGTTGTGAACGAACCTTGGCATCATCAATAGAGACTAGCGGCCGGCGACTTGGAAAGTTGTAGAAGTTTTGCACGACACGTGACCAGTAGCTTTAATCTCCTTGGCATTTACCAGCCTCCGTCTGTTCGGTGCCCCGGCCCTTGTTTTGACCCTATACACAACAACAATCGAACAGCCAAGCAATCTCGGCCAAAGGCAAGGCGCTCGGGAAACAGTGCAAGCGACAACGAAGACAACTGTCACAACTGGTACAGATGGATTCTGGCACGCGATTCGTTACTCACTGGCATAAACGGGAGAGCCTCCTCTCTATATACACCCACCTCCAGACCAAATTAGCCCGACTTTGCCTCTGGATCAATTTGCCTCTATTTTGGCTGGTTACCGTCACATTATGCACTGGAAAACTGCGCACAATTGTGCGTGCGCATCCCCACGCTGTGATGGGAACATACCTCGCTTTGCTGGTTCTGACCCATTCCTTCGCATCTACTGCCGTGCTCTGGGAGTTGAGCTGGAATCCTTATTTTCGCTGCCCATCGCTAAAGGGCAAAATCGATCGATGGGAACAAGAACAGCTGATGAGGGAAAACAATTGGCTGGTGGATTCCAAGGCAGCCAAATTGCCGTTATCTCGGTCTGAGGTTCAAGGCTATACTACAGGATAAGAGAAGGGATGCAACGCTGTTGCTGTCGTGATAAGTGTCCAGAGGTCATTGCCGTGGCCTACTCGCCGGATGGCGAAACAGTGGCATCCGGGTAGAAAATCGATACGGTCAAGCTGTGAGGCTTCAGCCGACACGGGCATAACGGGTGTCACGGTCGTCACTGATGCGGCGGATAGTGGTGGCGGCGCCGCCACGACTTGCAAAGGAGACGTGATCGGGTGACCAGCAGCTTCCATCAACTTAGCGTATGGCTTCTCCATATCTTGCAGCACTCTGAGGATTGAATACAAACAATCCACTCTCGCTCCAGCCAGAAAGGATGTTCCTTTTGCTGAAGGCTGTCTCCCTTGCAGTGCTATAGAGTGAGGTGAAATGCTGCTTTCCGACAGTATTCACGCCTCCTCGTTCCACGCACCCAACATTCTCGCGGTAAGCTGTTTTCAGCGGGGCAAACACCGCGATTTCGCACGGCTGAAGCTTGTGAGACGTGTGGGAAAGAAGGCGACACAATGATCTTATTAGCGAAACAGTGCTCCAGAATCTCGAGCTTTTCATGGGTGCCGAAGCCATTGCAGAAACACTCGGCTTACCGCTTGCCTGCTCCCTAGTCTGAGGGTCGAATACACGTCTGAGCCACTCCAGGCTCATAATCGAATCAGTATAACCGAAATCAGAAAATGCGTGGTGCCATCCTGGTGTGGGAAATGTTGTTCAGTTGGTCCGGTGAGTTGACGCTGGCCAGATTATCATAGGTTCCAAATACCTACCGTCGGCGCTTATGCACTCGACTGCGGTCACCATCTTCCGCTTGACTCGCGCGCCGCGATAGTCCCGCGTATCGTTGGCTGCTACAAGGACTTTGACGGATCCGAGCTTAGAGAGCATTACTCCAGTCTCGTCCATGCTGTATACATTCTCGCTCGTGATGTCCGGATGTTCCGACACCTTGCCGATCACCTCGAACCAATATGCAATCTTCGGGAAGATGTTCTTCTCATGACGGTCCCAGTCAAGTGCCTTGACCTTCTTCGCCTTGAGTTGAGGATGCCGGTCCTCTAGCGCTTTAGCCCAGTTCTTGCCTGGGGGCTTGAGTGGTCTATTGGCCTCGGGTCTGCCACGAGCGACACTGAAGGCTATAGAGGGTTTGTACTTGATGCGCACAGGTGTACCGAGAGCAGACATCTGCAGGATGAAAGCGATCATCGCCTTCTCTCCAAACGGCGTGAGGTACTGCTGGCTCTGAGCTTTCGCTTCGATAGACTGTTGGCCTCGCGCACGAGCATGGAGGGTGGAGCGGGGGACGTTGCTATGATCGGCAAGGGCGCGATAGGATCTCGGTACGCTCGTGGGAAGGCCTTGCGCCAGGGCCTGGCTAGCTTTGTCCATCCTTACAAGTAGTGTTCACTGCGGTACGGAGGTGCAGTACATGCGTGCACTGGAGACTGGCGCGACGCAACGACAGCGGGGGCAATCGACATCCCCAGAATTTGCCAAGCGACGCAGCCATGCCGATCACGTGTCTGTATCGTTTTCTAGAAACTTTTACGTCGCCGTCTCGGCGTTTCGAAGATGTCAAAACCATCGAGACAGTACATTGCGGGGGCGGGCCTTCGGCAAGCCGGCGCCGTCGCGCGGGGCTAGCCGAACAAATCGGGGCAGAGATGTCGCGCGACATCGGTGGGCTTCTGTAGAAAGCCCTATCAGCGGGGCCTAAGGCCAATCCTGTACAAAGACCGGTCTGCTGCTTAGCTGGATGTTTTATCCTCTATCAACATCCCCCAACGACACGTAAATAGATGCATATTAATTCTCTCATCACAGCGCATCTAGTAAGCTTAGTTTCGATATCACACGTGCGGTGCGCCATTTGCACACCGTACTGGAAGCTGAAGCGTGAGAGGGAGACAATCTCGAACCGACAGCTAGAACGACGATCCGGGGAGCTAGACGCTTCATACTTAGCCTGATTAGAGACAGACGACTAGAGAACAAACAGTATGTGATGGGTATTGTATCCGGTTTTGCGTGTGTCAATGTCGGAAGATGAATCTGGGTGGAATTGTCCAGTCACGCCGGGTGTCCGGCGACCCAGGGACGGACGTTATTACAATCATTAATTAGAAATAGAATCACTTTTCTATTATCTAAACATATTTTAGATATAAGATAATAGTCTACTGTAACTATTTTAAATCTAGTATATCTAATATCTAATTACTATTAAAAGTAATAGATATTTAGTCTAAAAGCGTTCCAGCTGATAAGTAGCTTAAATTAGTATATTTGTGTTGAGTAATAGAATAGAATAATAACGTGCCTGTAGGGGAAGTGGAACAGTAAGGAAAGTGGAACACTTTACCGAGGTTAGGTTTATAAACCCCGCTTTCTTTTCTACCGTCTCTCTTCCTTCTCTATGCCTTCGTATACTGAAGAAGATATAACTAACGCATTGAATGCGTTAGTAAACGGCGAATATCGATCACTTCGTCGAACTGCATTAGTCTTTGGAATCCCCTCTTCGACTTAATATAATCGAAGTCGAAAATCAAATTCAAGAAGAGAAAGTCATGTTAGTTAGCAAATACTAGCTCCGATCGAAGAATCAACACTCGAGAACTGGATTTACCGCGCTGCTAAGTTAGGGGCTCCGATCACTCTTCAATTAGTGAAAATCTTAGCCTCGGAAATTTAGTCTGAACAAGGTTCGAAAATCAACGAAAATGCATTAAGCTCTATCTCGGACCGATGGATCGATCGCTTTCGGACACGTCACCCACGAATTAAGACGTGTTTCTCGCGCACTATCGATATAGCACGATCTACGGCACTTGATTTTTCGACGATAAAATCGTACTTCGACAACTTAGGAGAGGTTTCACAAGAACACAAATATCCTCCTAGTGCGATCTATAATGTCGACGAAACCGGTTTCTCAATCGGATCTAGTAGAAAGTCAGTTGTTCTACTCGATCAGCTTAATACCCGCCGAGAAAAGAAACAGCCGGGGCGACAAGAGTGGATTACCTGTTTAGTGTGTTAGTGCCTCGGGGGTGACCCTGCCTCCGTGCCTGATTTTCAAAGGCGAAAATTTGAATTCAGGCTGGATTCCCGACAAGACTCCGGCAGATTGGAGATTTATTACGTCAAAAAAAGGCTGGACTTCTGATCTAATTGGATTCGAATGGCTAAAAGCGCATCTCCAGCCGTTCGTTAGTTAATCAACTAACTCGCGGCACCTCTTGATTGTCGACGGACACTCCTCTCACGTTACGGCCCGGTTCATCGCCTACTGTATTACATCAAAAATAGACCTCTTTCTACTACCGCCACACTCGTCGCATAGAACGCAGCCTCTCGACCTATCGATTTTCGGACCTCTAAAAACGGCAATAAATTTAGAGATCGACCGAATTTTCCGACATTCAACTACGCGTTTACTACGTGTAGAATGGACTTCAGCTTATATCAAAGCTAGAGGCCGATGTTTTAAGCCGTCGTCTATCGAATCCGGCTTTCGAAAGGCTGGGATCTATCCGTTCAATCCTGAGATCCTACTATCGACTCTTACCCCCCCTCCTCGGACCCCCTCTCCGGGAATCAAGTTTTCAGTCAAGTTAGTCACGCATCGCGGATTCTAAGAGCTAGGGGTAGTCCGCGTACCCCTAAGGCTCTTAACCTACGTCAGATTGTCGATCTCGTTCAAAATGATAGGTTTATACCGAGTTCAGCTAGAGAGCTTATCCGAGATTTAATCGACTTCGCCAAAGATCGAGATACCGACGCGATCTTAGCTCGGAGAGAGCTACGCGAGAAGGACGTACTACTTAATACCTGTAAGACACGTAAGATGGGCAAAAGAGTAGCTTTAAAGGGCAAATACCCTCTTACAAAAGAAAATTTTCCTAAAGTAGTTCAAGATCTCGAAGAAGGGACTAAGTAGAAAAAGAAAAGAAAAGAATGAAAAAAGACAAAATATATACTGATCCCTTCAGAAGAAGAAGAAGAACAATCGGCTGATGAGTCGGCTTAATTTGTTAGTTCGCCACGGCATTAGTGAGTTAGTTAGTGAGTTTTCGAAATCTGAAATCAAAAAAAGTGTCCTACGTCCTCTACTGTCCCACTTCTCCTACAGGCACGTTAGAATTATCTTTCAAAAATATTGATATATTTAATTAAAGTAATCTACTTTCAATATTTTGATATCTTCTGGAGTCCATATAGTCGTGTCTGTACCAATTTACTGATAATAAATCTATTATTTCTTATTGATCTCAAACTAAAGCTAGATTTATCTATATTATGAATCTTATTAATAAAAGGTTAATTTTTAAAAAAGAATTAGTTATTTAGAAAACTGGTTCACTAACTTATAAGATATACTATTAAATAAAAAGATACTGATTATTTGAAAATGTACTATAGAAAGTTTAGAGTATCATTTTTAGAACTCATCTAGCTATTATCAGCTAATAGAAAATAAAAGTTTAAAATTCAATTGGATTTTATTACATTTTCTTAGCTAATCTCAATATCAAGAAAAAAGAAAAAAACAGCTGTTTATAATAATCAACTGATCTACTTAATGTAAGTTGATTTGTTAGTCAATATTAGTAGTTATTGATTTTCATAACTTAGTTTTTATGAATTTATTTTCTAAAGCTAATCTAGAAAGATTATGAAGAGGATATTATAAGCACTAGTATAAACATATTGAAACACATGTTCTCGTTTATAGTAGGCTCTTAAGATCTTCACAAGATTATCTATCATACAAGAAAAAGTAAGAAAAAAAAAAAAAGAATAAACTAGAAAAAAAAACAACTTACAATGAAACTAACTTACCTTAATACTCTATACCAATGGATCAGTATAGAGGATTTCAGTGTCACGGGCGAATGTCGGGAGTGCAGGCAGTGCGTAGGTATGGTAGCAGACGGATCGGATACAGAGCTATGTACGTACGGATAGGCAACCCAGTGGTATGCTCTATTGACAGGACGTAGCTCGAAGAGCTACACTCAGGATGCAAAGTGCGAAGTCAGGAGTAAGCCGAGTCCTCGGCTTACCTGCTAGGCTGATCAGTGTGCCTAAGGCATATATCAGGAGCTGTCACGTTCTGACCGTGACATTCAGCCTAGTTAAGTGATCATTAACTAAGTTGTAGTACTAAATCCCAAGATTTAGAAATTTAGCTACTCTAAGACTCTAAATTAAATAGCTTATAGTTTAACCAGAATATACCTGATTATACTAATATTCTCACAGCCTCTAGATCATATAACAAACCCACTAAGTCAGACTATAGACTGTAAATCTTCATACTTCTTATTCATCTGTTCTACTTCCTCTGTGTATCATCAATTACTCAAGCTAAATGATTTAAAGATATTAGAATTCTGGAAAGAACATCATAGTAAGAGTTAAAAAGCTATATAGCTGCTTGATGATAGCTCAATCATTTATTAATTTACCGACATTTAATCTCTAGAGCTAGCTACGAGCTTAAGATTGATCTTGTTTATTATCTATGAATTATTGAGTATATTCTAGTTGATACTTGGATGATATATACAATGTAATATCTATAGATAAGACTTATATTAATTTAATTATAATAAGTATCTAGAGCTCGAATTAGTCACTAAACTATAACCTTATAGTATTACTAAGTCTCAATTAGTATGTTACTATATATACAATTGTACTATCTATTCTATAATGTTATGATAGTAATATAGTTCTAATACAGTAGTAATATGGTAGGAAGAGTAGACTAGAAAAAGCAATGGGTTACCATTTGAATTTTACTTATTCTATAGAATAGTAACTCTGAATTAGTTGAAAAGTACATGACTCACTAACTTTTACTTTCTACAAGATTCTAGTAATAACTTAAGTAACTTACAAATTAAGCATTTCAAGTAAACTGTGGAGCTTATCTGTGACTCTAGAATTTGATGATAGGAAAAACAAATTAGCTTGATATTTTGCAGAGATTTATTGGAACTAGCTTAGGCAACTCAAGGATCAATACTACAATTTATTTCTATCTTGATATCATTTTTTCAATATAGGGACTTTATTAATAAAGAGCTAAAACGTTATATTTTTAGCTCTTTTCTAATACAGTCCATGTCCTAGAAAAGTCATGATTCTATACCAAAAATCATAAGAATAATCTGAAGAGATTGATAGATAGATTCTGTCTCAAACTAAGTTACAGAATGACTCATTTTGATTTTTATCGAAAAATGCTAATGACCTAAGATCTACGCTTGGAATGGTAGTATTCCAGCTTATAGTAAATCCCTTTAAAAAGTGAAACTAAGTAATACAGAGACTTACTAGCAAGTACAGTATTTTAAAACTTAAGAACTTAAATCTATCTATTTTTCATACGACTAAGTTATCTACCTCTAGAGTCAGCTGTGATAGCTGATAAATTTGATTCTCAGAGCTTGCTAACTAAGTGTACTAAGGTAAGTTGATAAAGACATCAGCTTATTCGATCTAGCTTGATAGGTCTTATAGAGTGTAATAATGGTTTGTTTAGTGACTAAACTCTGAGTCTGATTTTAAGTAAGATCTGAAACACAACATAGCTGTAAGTTATAAATATGACTTATATATGAGAGAGAAAGTCTTATTATCTTAATTCTGGAAATCTAAGAGACAGAGATTAATTAAGTGATTCAGATAAGCTGATTGGTTAGTTTTACCAACTTATGAATTGATACAACAGTATAGCAGGAGGTAAGTGACTATAGAAGTAGGTCATAAGACCAATATCAGAGTTCATAGCCTAAAAGTAATTCAACTTAATAACTAAGGATATTGTCCAGCTAGAACGAAAGATCAGTAAGTTTATCATATCATTCAGGAGCTATTGGATTTTTAGTATGATAACACTAGTCCTAGCTAAGCTATAAGCTGTCTTAATTAAAGTCTTAGATTAGCTAGACTTCTGATTCTTAGGTTATATATAGAGCTATAACTTAGCTAATAGTTAGTTGATTATACTGAAATTCTCTACACCATTCAACTAGCTTATATTCGAAGTAGTTGCTAGGTAAATTAAGCTCAATAGGCCTTCATAGAGCTAGTATTAATCGATATAAAGACTCAAATAAGTAGATTTTAGATCTATCTTTGAATATCATATGATGAAGTAGTACAGTAGTTAACTCATAATTAGATTCATCAAGCAGTTCTAGGTAAATCTGCAGACTAATCAATATCTGTCTTAGTCTTCCATTTTTAAGATTTAAGACTTGTGATCCTAAGCTTAGTCAATACTAGCTCGATCAGCCTGGAGTTCGATCTCTAAAGATTCCATATGAGTTACTCAACTTACTACCGTAACACTTGACTTACAGCTTACTAGAACTAATATAGCTAAGCAGATACAGTAGTTATTTCACTTTATAGAATCTAGATCTCAAATAGAACTGTATAGCAACTCCTACCATGACATTAGTGATAAAAATCAGTCAACGACAAAATCAGTTGGTGTCGTGATCGGTTAGGAACGAAATCAGTTAGTGACATGATCGGTTAGCAGCAAAATCAGTTGGTGACAGAATCAGTTGGCGACATCGTCAATCAATGACAAAATCAGTTAGTAACAAAGTCAATTAGTGAAAAAGTCAGTTAGTGACGAAATCAGTTGGTGTCGTGATCAGTTTGGGGCAAAATCAATTAGTGACATGATCGTTTAGCAGCAAAATCAGTTGGTGACAAAATCAGTTGGCGACATGATCGGTTAGTAACAAAGTCAGTCAGTTAGTAATATAGTCAATTGGTCACAACATCAGTTCGTGACATGATCGAAGATCAGTCGGAAACAAAGTTAGTTGGTGACAAAATCAGTTGGTGACATGATCAATTGGTGACAAACTCAGTTGGTGACGGAAATCAGTTGGTGACAAAGTTAGATGGTATCGTAATTAGTTAGGAGCAAAACACACACCAGATATATCTATGACGTTAAGTACAGTAACTATAGGTGAAATTATGATGTCTTTTCAGAAGTGCCGAGGCTATGAAGAATATTTACTAATTTCAAGAAGTCATGAGTTAGTGAGTTACAGTACAGGCCATCCCGTAAACTGTGTCACTAACTGGCCGTGTCACTAATCGAACACGCCACTGACTGACCGTGTCACTGACTGACCAAGTACTGTGAAGGTGTCGCCGACTGGCCATATTACAGTGCTGAATCACTGTGTTGCCAATTGACTCCACTTTGACTTGACCGCATCGCCGCTCTCTAATCTTTTGTCTCAACGGTTTTTTGCTGAAGCTCAAATGTTTGTTCTCATCTGTTGCCTGCCCTCACAAAGTTACAGAATATCCGTAGCTACAGTACATGTTCAATAGTCGCTCATTTACATGTGCATGTGATGCCGTAGTGGGATCGGTTGTTGACCACATATTCGATCGCCCGATCACAAATTAAGGAGGCAGGAACACGGCTTTCTGAAAGCATGGCTTACATACGGAAACTATAAGCGCTGCGCTTGTGAAATCATCTCAATATAAGTTAGTATCGTAGCTGTAGTTTGAACTATATATCATCTACACAGCGGCGGTAGCCGTGCAACGGTTCGCTATAGAAAATTGACCGGGATTCCCCCGCGCCTTCAGCGGCTTGGTAGGCTTCCGCGTCAAAGGCGCGCGCGACGGTGTACAGGCTTCGGCGAGAACCGCCGAATGATCTGACTTGCCGCACTGGCAACGATTACCTGCATAAGAGTAAGAAAAACAAACAGTAACTTACAG
>Ga0265797_10012204_pt1 | contig 10579 bp, 8 predicted proteins | sample P2T30metagenome_FD_192433 | JGI IMG/M metagenome (GOLD analysis project Ga0265797, IMG submission 192433) | Plant litter microbial communities from East Loma Ridge, Irvine, California - P2 T30 | ecosystem: Environmental > Terrestrial > Plant litter > Unclassified | place: USA: California... | reverse complement strand
TGCTTCCAAAAGTTTACGGGGGTTGTACCTTTATTCTAGAGGGATTGGAGGGTCAGCTGAAACAGATTCTGCGTGGCAGGTATAGTGGGATTTGTTGCTAAGATGTCTGTGTTTGTTGGAATCCAATGTCGTTGGGACGCGGTATTTAAGTCGGATACAGATCGAAAAGAATTGAATTATCTGGGCTAGCACTAAGGCTTAGAATTCTTTAGAAAGCTTGGGTAATGCTAGTCTAATGTTCTACGAACTAGCTAAGTGCATTACCCGATACCAGGTGCGTTACCCGTTACCCGCGGACGTCTACCTATGGTTTGCCAAGCGAGAACGTGGCTTGGCGGGTGGTCTCTAACCTCCGTTCATATCCTACCAGAGAAAAATGAGGCACTTTTTTAAGATTAGGCCGAAGGTGGCTAAGTTCGATCTCAAGGAGTATCTTGTTTTTCCCTGGTAGGACGTGCGTCAGTTAGTTTCTGCCACGGAAATATCCGCGTAGTCCACTCATGGCGGTAGATGTATGGCGTTATTTTGCTGTACATCACCTGCCTTTGGGTTTGTCGGTTAATGCAGGTTCACTCTGCCGCATAAGGCGAAGGCTTATCGCAACCGCAACCGCAATACTGCGGCTACAGTGTTCGCTTCCCTATCTTCCCTATTCTTCGGCGCCGTGGTGCTCTATACATTTCCATTTGCTTCATCGTGGTCCTGTCCACAACAATCCTTCCGAAATTCGTTGCACTTGTCTCAATGCTAGAACACTACACAAAGATGAGCAGCAATATACAAGGCTAAGGCATACATCTAGTGTCACCTCAAACTTGTAGTCCTATATATATTCATTTGTATCCTTCTCATGAACAGAATTGTAGGGCTGTCCGAGGTTGAGAAGTACCTAGCTGTGACCTTTGTCCCACCATACCTATGCCTAGCCACGAAAACAAGGCTCCGTCGTGGCGTTCAGCCGCTCATCATTCCACCCCGAAACCTCAACAAGAACGAACGAAAGATATCCAATCGCGCAATCCCTCTTCAATAAAAACTTACATTGCCTCTACGCCACAATCAGTACTTCATCCATGTTCCTAGCAATGGGGCTGAGCCTCGGTCTCCGATTGTAACAATGGCGTAGTTTTCGGGGCCAAGATGTTTTCGTCGCCTTCGGATAGATGATGCATCAAGGGAAATGCGTCGAGAAAGATTTCATTTGGCTATTACATATTATGGCTGAGAGGCGCGGGCGGGATGCATGTCATGTAGTTCGGGTATTGAGAGGCGATTCCATGTAAGACGTATATATATATCGCTCTCCGTCTCAACTTTACTTCCGTCATTCAAACAGATACTCACAGCTACACACGAACAAAATGCTCTTTTACTCCTTATCCCTCCTCTTTTTTGTCAGCCTCGCTCCTGTGTCCGCACTAGCTTTACCAGCAGCAGCCCCGCCAATCGATGCCAACCCAGCAACAAGCAGCATGTCTCCCGTGTCCGGTAAACCTACCAACCCAAACCCCCTGAAAAGCCGTATCACCTAACCCTTGAATCAGACTGGCCCCAAAAGAACCCTCCATCAAGCTATCCGACACCGACTTCCGGCCCATCCGGTATCTTCTTCCCCAGTCTACCAAGTGGTGTCGTGCCAACAACCCCAATCTACTACTCGACGGAAACAGTTTCCTGGGGCACAGCCCTTCCAAGTACCCATTCCCATGCGCGTAAACCTTGCAACAGCTCAAGTATTTCTCGTACATCAACCACCACAATCTCCCTCTCTAATTGTTGTGAGAGCTGACTCTCAAGTAGATACACCCATACCGTATCCGTCTAGCTTCACGCCTGGCTTCCCAGACATCCCACCATACCCATACAAACATGTATCTAAATCGTCTCACAGCTTGGTGAAATCTACTGGATGGCGACACTCGCACGTGCCTGTGCCAACGGGATGTGTGGACAAATCAACGTATGGGACTGGCACTTGGGAGTACAGCACCGTTGTACCTTCAGGTACTGCCACTGCCGCGTATCACGGCGGCTTGTATGGATTCTGATGTACCTGGCAAACCATCTTGTAGGATAGTTTCAAGTGTTACAGGGTGCTAGGATAGCCGATGTTGATTAGCCCCCGACTCAATGTATCACCGTTTCAATAAGTCCACCCCTAGAGTAAGCTTTTCCACCTCGATTTACTTGCAAAGAACACGCTTTCTTTGGGTATCACTGGGTCTATTCTGACCTACATCTGTATCTACAAATACATTACTGACCGATCCATCATCGGGGCGCTATACGCGCGGAATGAAGCACCGTCTGCTTTTCCATATCCAGATTTCCAAACGCCATTATGCTGAATCGCAACAAGATCGGAAACGGATCCTGACTAGAAAGCAAAAAGACTCCTCATTGTCCAGATTTGCTCGTCGATGGTGCTAGGGGTCCATTCGGAAGACGTCATTTGAGCAGCAATGCTTTCCCTTTTATCACGCGATAGTACCAAGTAGCGTTCAATAAGGTCGCCATCAAGGACGCTCTTGACAGGAGCAAAATAGCTGCGATAGGCGAGATGATCACGACCAGAGAGCGGTTTGTCATCTGATCGGAGTGAGAGCTCCAACTGCTGGAACATCTTGTGCGTTCGACGAGAGGTGAAGGGAATAAGTGCACCCAATGTACCCTGTAGGCCAGCCCAGAAGATGATTCGATCACCGCCCGATATGAGGCTAACCTTCTTTATAGAAACAGGGATATCGTTGGTGAAGTAGTGTGCAATCAAATCCAAACGATTCGGGGTTCCTCCCAAATAGTTCTTGTCTACGAGAAGGTCTGACCCGTCTGGCGACTCATCTGAGGATTCGGAAATCTCTTTCCGACAGCGCACTAGCCATATATTACCAAACTTGTCACCGCCGACGGTGGTGTCGTAGTCCAGCATCTCTGATGCGCTCATGTGTCGAGCGATGCTATCATCGATGAAAGGAATGAGACGGTTGGGGTGGACCTGGTCTTTGTGTACGAAATATGTGACAGACTGTGCCTGGTCGGAAACAACTAGTCGACTACCCTGAGTCTTGATGTCGACAATGCGTGTGGGCACGCAGTTCGGTGCTTGAGCCTTGCGAAGAAGTGACTTCATACCGCAGTCGTAGAGACACAGGTGTCGGCCAACACCTGCAATAAGCTTGCCCTTGAAAGCAAGAAGCGCAAGAGGTGGTTCACTGACCCCTGTCTCGTTGAAAAGCTCAAGCTCGCGGCCGTCTGGACTAATCTTGTACACCTGTATCGAAGCACTAGAGAACTTGAAGGGTTGGAAGCTCAGGTCTTTAGCAAGTCCGACTGCCAGGAACGCCTCATTGCCACGACTCTCAAAGAAGACTAGCGCAGCACTGACGAGTGACTGGTTGCCATTGACTTCCACAGTATGAATGACGGCCTTCTCGGTCACAGGATCGACTACCTGGATACAAGATGCCCAACTACCCTCAGCCCTTGGGTAGCCAAAGTCGATTGCAGGGAGTTCTTCGCTTTCAGCGCTTCCGTTGGCCGCATCACCATTCGTCTGAACAAGTTCCATCGCGCCATTGGTGTCATCCTCTTGCTTGATATTGTTGTTGTCCTCTTTTTTCGTCTTGCCGTGCGCAATGAGCTGCTGCCGTCTGTCTGCACTAATAGTGTTGTTGTCGCTCTGAATGACGTAGAAGACACCCTGCTCGTGGTAGCCTACCATCTTTCTTGGCGTGTACTTGAGCGGTATATTTTCATAAGTCGTGTTGTCCGTTAGGTCGTTGAAGGTGAAGATTCTTTGCTAGTCAGTATCTGGTCCTCGAAATGTTGTGTTGTGAATGCAAATAGGTAGCTGCTTTCAGTAGGAACAATTGGAAATATGTTTTTACCCTCATGTGGTTTCGGGTTACAAATCTTCATCATTGCAGGAAGGAAAAGAAGGAAGAAAAAGAGGTGCTTACCGTAACTCGTTAGCGCTCACACAAATGATGCCCTTGAACTGGGAGCCATCGAAATTCCACGCAGACTTGAAAGGAATGTAATTCAGCGGTGTCAGCTGTAAAACTCCGGTACGAGGGTGGGTGTAGCCTAGCCATGGTCTGGAAGTCATTGCTAATATACCAGGCTCGCCTGCAACGGTCACCTTTGCGAACTTGATAGGCTCGGGACCAAGGAAGCGTCTTCGGGTGTCGCCAATGTCGCCAGTCATCTCATCTAGCACTGAGCGGATGTACACACCACTCCGCAGACCGATGTGAAGGCACTGACTGTACCCACGTGGCGACCTGTCTGTCATAAGATTGATTGTCAGGTCGCTTGGTGGTGAGGAGAGAGCCTGAACAGATATACTGCGCAGGATGTTGCCATCCATATCAGGACTCAGATTGAATATCCTTACAGTCTGGTCACTGCATCCGACAGCCAAGAAGAAAGCTCGCACACTACCCTCGGGGACATCAGGCATTGCGAGGCAGTTGATAGTGCTATCCAGCGAAATTTCTTGATCGGCCATGGCAAGCGAACCATCCGAGTCACATTCAAAGTACAGAATTTGACCAGAACTGAGAGCAATTGCAACTTGGCGATTGTTCGTCGCGCAGGCAACAATGGTTCGGTGTGCCGGAGGGTGCCAATCCATGAGGTTAGCATGCGTTGCACCAGCATCGTCGTTCGGAAACTGAATCCCCTGGATGTGACGAATGCCCTTCGGGTGAATCTGGATGATGCAGTCTTCACCAAACTGTTGCACACCAAGCGTGTTGGTATCTGGCAGAAAACCTGTGTTAGAGGCTTCCTCTACATCATCGCCAATCTTTAACACGAGTGTTCGACTATGAAGGCATAACACGATCAATGTGTCTGCCTCGTCTTCGCTCGTAAGCTTCGTAGTCCAGACATCGGAAGCATTCTGTGGCAAAGGCGACTCGATGAGATCCAGAACTTCAAGAGCATTCCTAGTGGTACGGAATGAGCTTCGGCCGCTGGTACCGTTGATGGTGTACACCTGCGGGGCATCCTCTAACGCGGGGTTGGCGACTTCCATGTCCATGATCGGGTTTAGACTGGGCATCGACTCTACCGGAGTGAGATTGACCAAGGCTCGGGGCTTGAAGAAAGGAGGCGCAAATGAAGTTTCGGGGTCGACAGGGAACTGGTCGCTCTCAAAGACTGGATCATCAGTCTCGTCACCCAAAGACTCTAGCTCGTAAAGGATGCGATCTCCTGACTCGCAAGCAGCATACACGAAACCTGCCCTAAGAATGCAGATGCTCGTTGCAATGGGGATGGTATCAAAGTACTTGATCTTGATCTTGTCGACCGTTCCACTGGGAGCCTCAACAGTAAGTTTGAAGACATCGCCGTCCTCTGTCTGCAAGAGATAGAAGAAGTCGCCACCTTTGAGAGAGTATAGAGTACCAGCGATGATCATACGCTTTCGGTTCGGGTCCTCAGTAGCCCCCTCACGACGTGGAATCGCCAATCGGTGGACGTTTGATTTGTTGTTGAAGATGCGACGGTAGGTGATGCTGTCCTCTCCGCAGCACAAGACACCACTTGGTGCGTTGGGGCCTCCTGGAACGCGGAAGAGGGTATTGGCTGTGCGATCAACTGGCTCTGACCATTTCCTCACTATGTGATTGAGACCAAGATCCAGCTCATAGTATACCAGCTCCTTCTTGATCTCTTCATAAGCCTCGCCAGTGGGGTCGGTCTCGGAATTGGAGTAATCAACTTCCAATGTAGCGAACATTGGGTTGTCATAGCCAACATCGAGTCCTATGAGACAGTAGACGAGTGTCTGAGGCTTGTGCGCCTCAAGCGGCGAAGAAATGGCAATGTCCGTCTGGCCACTTCGAGTGAGAATGTAAACCAGCTTGTTCTTCTCCGTCGAAGCGATCATGATAGCGCGCCCTTTCGGGTCGGCTGCCAGATACTCGCCCGGAACGACACGACGTATTCCAGACTTGCCGAACGTCTCGAAGTGAACCGTCTTGAAGGTTTGCTCATCTGGAAGATACTCGTACGTGACTAGTCTTCCTGAGTCTGTGGTTATGACAATGTGGTCTGACAGAGTCAGCAAAGGTGCTCGATGAGATTAACAGTCCAGTTCACGCAGGCTCAGCCAAATGCGAGCTCGAAGGTGTCGTGTGCTTTGAAAATCACTATACTGCTTGTAGCGGGGTGGATTTGGGGTGGACGTACCCTTGGTACCGCCGGCAATTCTGAATTTGGCGATGCCGCGTATGATGCCAAAGACATCCTGAGAGTAGAGCTCTTGGAAGCCTTTCTGGCGCCGCGAGACCTCGAGGATAGCCAGTCGCGAACCGCTCGCTGTGAGGATTTGCTGTTTGCCGTTTCCCAGGAAGTCGCCAGAAATGGCATCCTGAGTCGCCGTAGGCTGTTTCACCGTCAAGGCGTACAGGGACATGGTAGAGAAGCTCGTCATGATGGGCGACGGCGGGCACTGGCCCAGGTGCTATCGTCGCGTCGATGTGGGGTTGTGCACACGATTTTCGTGCTAGATGTAGAAGAACTCTAGGTAGGGTGTGAACTTGTGGGAGTTGATGCGCGCCGGTTTGCGACACCAGCGGGATGTTATTAGCATAGCGGTCGAGGCATCGTGAAATCTTTACGATTAAAGGTCATAGCTCCTCGGCGAAGCGTCGGTCCGGTCCAGCCAATGGTGGGTGAGAGCCCCACTAAAATTTCACGTCGCAAAGAAGTCTCGAAGAAGCCAACGGATGGGAACGCAGCTATCGAGGAAACCCGCCATTCACAATCGACCAGGAAAAAGTAAAAAATACACACCTGTTCTGAAGTACATTGGTCATTTGGGTCTTCTCGAGAATCGCAACCCGGCCTAGACCAGCGTCACTTACCCCGGCTTGAAGATGAAGCGCAAAGTGGGCGCTTTGGAAAAGCTCGAGTCCGACCATGCTGCGCTCAGGTTTAAGCTGAAGAGGGACCCTCAATCTTACCGAGACGACTTCGAGCAACAATATCAGCAGTATCGCACACTGCTCGACTTGTTTCTGGCCGACCCAAGCACTACGGATGGAGGACTTGTTGCGCTGAAAGAGTAATATCGGCCTGCGCATCTCGCATATGGAACACAGCTGACTCGAAACCCCTTCAGTCTCATAGAATTCGTATCGCATACCTCGAACCTCTATCCCGATCTTACGGCGCAATTCCCTCAAGACCTCATAAACATATTACTTCAACACCACGAAGTGCTTGAGTTTGATCTAAGAGACAAGGTCGTCAGCAGCATATGTCTACTCAAGAACAAGGGCGTTATAGACTCTGTTACACTTCTGAACACCCTCTTTCCCGTCCTCATCACAACGCCTAGCAAGTCTCTGAGGAAACTTTGCTTCGAAAAGATTATCAGTGACGTACGATCGTCCAACGCAAAGACTATCAACCACAAGGTGAACAAAGCGCTTCAAACAACCCTGTTCAACTTGCTAGAGGCAGACAGCGCAGCGCCGCGGGGATTTTTGGCAGTTAAGATCACACGAGAGCTATGGAAGCGACAGATCTGGACCGACGCGCGGACCGTCGAGGTGATGCGATTGGCAGCATTGAGCGACAATGAGAAGACCATCACTGGTGGTGTCAGGTTCTTCCTTGGTGGCGACCAGGAGAGAGAAGCGGCCGCAGAGGAGAGCAGCGACGACGACAACGATATTGACATGGCGAAGCTGAGGCATCAGGCAGGTATCAACAAGAAGAGCAAGAAGAAGGCTCGCGATCTGAGACATGCTGCGGTTAGTCTGAAGAAGAAGGAAAAGAAGAAACATGCACCGCATCCACTCAACTTTTCAGCCCTTCACCTTCTACACGACCCTCAAGGCTTCGCCGAGACGCTGTTCTCAAAACACGTCCAGAATTCCAAGAACAAGCTCGCGCTTGAATCCAAGCTGCTAGTTCTTCAGCTCGTAACTCGACTGGTTGGTTTGCATCAGCTCACAGTCCTCCCACTCTACTCGTACTTCTTGAAGCATCTCACACCCCGTGTAAGGATTTTCCAACTTCTTCATTTCCGGTCCACATGCTAATGGTTTGATAGCAAAACTCAGTCACAAGCTACCTAGCCTGTCTGGCGCAAGCGACGCATACCTATGTGCCTCCAGACGTCCTCGAGCCTCTGGTGCAAAAGATTGCAAACGAGTTCGTGTCTGAAGCATCCGCCTCTGAGGTTGCGGCAGCAGGGTTGAACGCGATCCGTGAAATTTGCGCGAGGCAGCCCTTAGCGATGACGGATACTCTGCTGCAAGATTTGGTCATGGTATGTGAGAATTTGCCTTGTCTGATGCTGTATACTGACGTTTCATAGTACCGCAAATCCAAAGACAAGGGCACCATGATGGCTGCCAAGGGTCTGCTCTCTCTCTACCGTGAAGTCGGTGCCGACCTCCTCAAGAAGCGCGACCGCGGCAAAGACGCCACAATGGGCATACGTGCCGGCACTATCAAGGAGAAGCGCTACGGTGAAGAAGCCATTGGCGAAATTGAGGGCATTGAGCTCCTCGAGAAGTGGAAAGAGGAGGAACGACGCAAGAAGCTGGAAGCAGCAGGCCTAGATCCAGATGCAGACAACGGTGATGTTGTACTCGACGATGACGAGGAGGACTGGAAGAAGTGGGATATAGAAAGCGACGGCGACAGCGACGACTCTGGCGGCTGGATCAATGTCGAAAGCGACGGCGAAGACATCCAGATCAGCGACTCTGAAGACGAGAAGGAAAAGGAAACCCGCCCGGCCAAAAAGGCCAAACTCGACACCACCAAAACACCCACACCCGGCCCTGCAGCAACAGACGAAAAGGAGAACGAAGCAGCAAAATCAATCTCCAAACTCCTCACAACCACCATCCTCACACCTGCCGACCTGAAACAACTCCAGGCTCTCCGCGCCTCCTCCTCGCTCTCATCAAACCTCCCGTCGCACAAACGCGCCCAACTCCTCGCCGCCCGCCACGCCGATGAAGCCATCACCGCGGAAACAATCGAACTTGCGGCCTCGATTGGCAAGAAAAATACAAAGGAAGAAAAGATTGCAATGGCCAAGGCCGACCGCGACACCAACCACCAGTCTACGACTGCCAAGCGCAAGGAGAAGAAGGAGGCCGAGGGCAAGAGCACGACGAACAAGGAGAAGGCGCGCAAGAAGAACTTTTTGATGACGCTAGGCAAGGCCAAGAGTAAGAATAAGAGGAGTTTGGGCGATGTTAAGAAGACGTTGTTGGGGCACGTGGAGAGAAAGAAGAGGGGTGGCAAGAGGGGAAACAAGGGGAATTAGTGGCTGGGTTTCCCCATCTTTTATGTTCACATTCATGTATGTGTGTGTGTGTGTGTGTGTGTGTGTGTATGTATGTATGGTTTGGTTTGGTTGGTTTTGAATGTTGTCATGGTAGAGAAGAAGAAGAAAGAAAAGCATCAAGGAAAGGGTACAAGATACGCTGGATTAGACTCCATTTTCGGAATCAAATGAGATGATGCGGATTTGCAAACGGGGATTTTTTTTCTCCTCACGTTTCGTATGAGAGTCGGGGTTGGAGAGTTGATGGTTATACATTGTTGTATCTTCTTTCTTCTTCCACCTACTTCATTACTAGCACTACACCTTTCATGCCTGCCATGGGTATTGCCAACACAAACACAGAGGTTTTTTTATGTTCGTCCTACCTCGCTTCAGCCCTCCTATATATCATGTGTACCTTGTTCATTTGGCGGATTCCCTGGCGGGAGAATAATCGTAGGATTGAGCTGGTGACGGTGTGGACATGCAATCTTCGTCTTCCTTCACCTCGTCATCTTCGCCATCTTCAGTCTGGTTCCTCGGACGTTAACAGCAGCATTTTTGTGTGGCGCGCCGTCTGGAGATATTGAACGAGTCTCATTTCCCTCTACTTGGACTCGTCGATGACGTATTCCGCCTTTTTGCAGTACGTATGCGTTTTGGGATCGTAGGTGCTGCGTTATTAGAAGTCATCAAGCTGATCCAAGGCTGCGAGGCTGGCGCTTTCACTGTAGCTTCAGTTGCGAGTCCATGGGTGCTTTGACAGTGCTGCGTAAGACGCACAACCGGCGATGGTGGTGGCGCAGCCGCAAAAACGTCAGCGACACCATGTCCAGTTCCATCTTGCCACATGTCTGCATTTGCGGAGAATACACGGCGCAATGCCTTGTCCTCTTCATTCTCGGCTCTCGTTCCTAGTCCTGTGGGTTGGGTCGTGCGATTGGCTACAAGGGCAGCGGTGTCCGTGTTGCTCTTTCTGCGCTTGGGTGAGTGTTGGGATTCTGCCTTTATCCATTGGGCTATGTGCTGGTTTTGCAGTGACACCAGCATTGAAATGTCTTCTCGTAATCCCCTTTGATTAGATGAATTTGGGTAGATTTGGAGGAGAGACGTTAGGATTGAGGCGTGCTCGATGAGGTGGTGGGTGTTGACACCACAGTGTATATTTTGGTGTATCAAGCCGAATTGGGGTGTAAACAAGGGTACAATAGTCTGATGCGGAGGCTGCCTGCTCCATGGAGGCTGGTTATTGACCGTTGGCTGCCCAGCTTC
>Ga0265797_10012203_pt1 | contig 10579 bp, 11 predicted proteins | sample P2T30metagenome_FD_192433 | JGI IMG/M metagenome (GOLD analysis project Ga0265797, IMG submission 192433) | Plant litter microbial communities from East Loma Ridge, Irvine, California - P2 T30 | ecosystem: Environmental > Terrestrial > Plant litter > Unclassified | place: USA: California... | reverse complement strand
TTCCAACGTCTTGCTGCCACTTCTCCGTACGAAATCTCGCGTCGAGACCAACCAGTACATCTCGAAGCCTACCAAGCTTCGAGCCAGCACACTTCCCTCGAGTTGCTATCATGCCCAGGTCCTTCTTTTTCCAGCCGTACATGACCGTATAACCTTGACGCCGACTCAATGCAAGAAACCAGTACGGAGGTAGCAGGCTTACACAGCTCACGGTGTTCATTGCTTGACACATACTTTGATACTCTGATAGATCGAATAAGATATGGTGGATATTTCGATATCGTAAACGCATCGCTCGTAAGTTACTAGGTACGAGTTTTGTCATCTCCAAGTACCCTTCCTTACAATAAGCCTCTGAACTAGTGCTCCATCACTGATAACCTCGAGGTACCTCGACTACCTGCCCGCCGACCCGTGGCACTGCATCAACACTCACCTACTCATGATTTCATAACTCTCGCACCCTTTCCTCTCATTTTGAGTATTTTCGCAAGTATATTAAAAGAAGTGCGGGTGTGAAGAAGAGTCAAGTTCGTAGATTAAGTCGGGAAAAGGGATTGAATCACTTGCATATTACTTTGCTAGTACACGGCATTCACTTTTCGACGAGTGCAGGGTTGACCTTGGGAGGGTTCAATAGCATCGATTCGAATACGGGGATTTGAAACGTGTGCTTGCGGTCTATACACTTCACGGATCGAAAAAGCCTTGAACAACTCTTAATCACTACTTAAGCACCCAAAACTCCTACCCTCTAACAGCCTCAAATACCAACACCCCCACTCTCTATAACCCTTCCACCTACCCCTTCCTCCTCCTCTTCTCCCTCTCATAAACATTCTTCTCCCTCCCCTCCTCTCCCTGAATCTCAGCCACAATCCTCCTATACTTCTCCTCATACTTGCGATCCTTATCCTTCTTCTCCCGCAGCTGCTCCCTCGCAATGAAATGCGCGTCTTTGCGCAGTTCGCGCAGCGCACCCTTCTTCTCGCGCTTGTACTCCTTGGCCAGCTTCGCGGCTTCGGAGCGCTCCTTGTCGGGGTCGTAGTGCTTGTTGGGGTCGAAGGTTTCTTCGAATTTGGGAATGCTGGTTTTGATGGGGAGGGGGCGGTGGTTGTGCAGGAGTTGGGGGCGGCGGCGGCGGCGGGCGGTGGTGAGGTGCGCGTTTAGGGTGCGGAGGGTGGAGTTTTGGGATGTTGTGGCGAGGGGGCCGAGGAGGGGCGTGAAGATCTCGGTGAAGGCGACAGAAGATGACCACAGGTCGGCAGCTGTGAGGATGTTGTTTGAGTGTGCGGCGATGAGGGGCTTCGTGGCGTGCGGCGATTTGAGGCAGAGTGTAGTGTAGCGGATCATTTCAGGGACATAGCGCTTCGAAAGCTTCTGGTACTGCAGACATAAGGCGCCGATGTATGCTCCAGTCGCGACGTCCTTGGCCGAGGCAGGCGTCGTCAGCCCCATCCAACGCGCCATCAGTGTGATGGCAGGTGTAACGACCTGATGGAAGTGATCCGAGGTAGGATATATTGACCCGATAGCCGTGAGAAGTGCAAGGTCACCGGGTGTGGGTGCGTTCGAGATCTGGAGCTGCTTCAGGTGTACCCGGAATCTTGTCGCAACCTGTGCCGAATATGATCGAGACAGCGAATGGATGTGGCGGATGACTGACTCAATGACTGCCAAAGGAGCAGCTGGTTCTTGATTCGAAAGGAACGAGACGTGGTCGACAAGTGCGCAGGCAAAGTCGGCCAGCTTGTTCTTGTTGTCAGAATGCAGGCCAGAGTGATAGAGCGCGCGTATCCTTTGGACTACAGTAGGAACATCTTCGACCTTCACAGCTTTGAAGACCTTGAGTAGCTCCTCGTGCGATCGTGGGCAGGGGTAGGTGTACGCAAGCTTTGACGAAGTGTCTCCGAGCGTCAGTACACCGTTGACAGCCTTGGACTGCTTCTCCGGCTTGTCAGGCAATACGTCCTTCAGAAACTCTGCATCATCGTCGTCCATGGCCATGGTGTCATCAATCTCAGACGCATCGTCCGACTCGCCCCCTGAGATGTCAGCTTCTGAGTCCGTTGCGATGAGGTCGTCGTCCATGAGGAAGTCATCCTCATCGTCAACACCTTCTGGTCTGGTCGATGGCTGGGCCGTTGCCTTGAGGCCGAACTCTGCTGCGTCGTCCTCGCTAGCGTACTCCTCATCATCCGCGTCCTTCTGCTGCGGCTCATCGTCATCGCTTATGGGCTCGCCGCGCATACGCCTCATACGCTTCTGCTCCATCTCTTTCAGACGAGATGCCTCCTCCCTGGCCTTCTCCTCGTCGGTCTTTGTGCGCTCCGTAGGCTTCGCACGTGCGTCCTGCATCATCTGCCGCACTCGCGTATCGTACTCCTTGTCCTTTGCAGCCTGTGATTGTCCTTCGAGTAGTGCCGCACGATCGGAATTGATGGCGAAGTCGTTCTTGGGCGCCACTTTCGGTGCTTCAGGCTCTGGCTTCTTCGTAATGTGGCCTCGCAGCGCAGCCAGGACTTCGTTCAGATCCTTGTCGAGCTCATCTCGCAGGTCGTCGTCGTCCTCCTTCTGTGCTTGGCGCTCGTACTTGTGCAGCTTCGACTTTGCCATGACTTCCTTCATGACCTCGGCCTTGCTCTTCTTGCGCTCTGGCTGGTCCTCCACAGGCGCTGCATCGCCGCCCTCCTCGCCGTCAACATCATCTCTCCGCCTCTTCCTCTTCAGAAATCCGTCTTCGCCATCGCTCGAGCCACTGACACTCGCAGCGTCGTAGTCCTCGTCGCCAATCTCGTGATCGAACGTCAGATCTTGTCCGCCGTGCGTGAGCATGACCTCAGCATCCCCGTCCTCAAGATCAAACACATTCCCACCCCTCTTCTTCTGCTGCTCCCGCTCAAAACGCGCCATCATGCGGTCGTCCAAGCTCATAGTCGGATCGTTCTCGCCTATCCGCCTATCCAAGATCCCGCCAACCTTATTCTTGCGATTCATCTCCGGCAGCAGAGACTTTCTGCGCGCCTCTTCGCCCTGGCTCTTCGTGACGCCAGGCCTGCCAAGAATCTTCTTCGCATTGTCGGCATTCTGCGTAACGTATTCGAACTTCTTGGGCCGCGCGAGGTGCTTGAACTCGAAGGGATTGAACGATTCGCGGATGGAGGCGAGGGCGCTATATCGCTGCGCTTTTGCGTCGGCGTTCTTGTTCTGTGACTTCTTTTGCTTCTTTGACTTTTGCGGGCCGGTTATGCCTTGCTCGCGGAGAGACGCTTTGAGCCTCTTCAGCTGTGAGGGCGGCATCTTGTCGAGTATTTGGCGCTGAAAGGTTGGCTTGTGAATGTCGCGAGATGGTCTCGCTCGCGCTTGCCGACCAAAATTTCGGCCAAGATTTCGGGGGTCCACTTTAACTCCCCTGCAGTCGCGTGCGCCTGCCGACATCACCGCCGCGCCAGCCGTGCGGGCATTCACACTTCAACACGCTTTCAAACCTCACTATGCACCTCCGATGACCATGAACATACACCCACCATGGCTCCCAGTCTAGCCAGTATCCCAGACGCCTACCTCTGGCTCGGCCTCGGTACATTCCCTCCAACCCACCACCCACCATCAACCTACCTTACTAACCAACTCCTACAGGCGTCTTCACCTTCATCGCCATCCAACAAGTCTCCCACGGCCTCCGCAACATCGTGCACCTCACCGAGATCCGCCACCAAGATCCATGCCCACACCATGCGCCCCAACGCCTACCCCCCAACCCGCGCCAACAAGAAGACGCCATCAAGACATCCTCGCTCCTCACGCTCGCAACATCACCCAACTTCGACATCCGCTCGAGCGCGACTAAGATTCTGTGCCAGCGCTTCTACGCTTCTAAGAGCGCTAAGAAATTGCTGGTCAGGGATCTGGATAGTAGGGACGACGAAGTTAAGCATCGCGCGCATTTGGCGTTTGATCTGCTGGCTACGTATGGCGCGTTGAGGGACTTGGCATTGCCGCCGCGAGAGGGGTGGAGGGTGCATGAGCCTGTTGCACCGGTTGCGCAGGACGCTGCTGATTTGAGGAGAAGAAGGCGGGAAGCAGTGGTCATTCATGATGGCGACGCGGAGCGCCCGATTGGATCTGAAGATGTGTATATGCGGGATGAGACGGGTGTGTTCCGAGATGATGATGAGCAGATGCTTTGGGATAGTATCGCGGAGCTGAGGGAGAACGATAGGACGTTGCAGGCTGAGCTGGATGAACTGTTGGAGGGGAGGAATGAGAGGGTTGGGAGTGCGGGGATTCTTTGATGGATTGGCTGGTTGATGGATATGTTTTATGATACCCCTTGTTAGTTGATGAGTATGAATACCACTATACCCAACGCTATTGCGTCGAGCCTCATTCCAATGATGAGGTACGGATAAATTTCTATACTTATACATCTCTACATTCCAAGAGACTCGTTGAATGGAGTACACACCTATTTACACAAAGTGAAGTTATTACAAAGCGAACGAAAAAGGCGCTCACTCCTTCTTAGCCTTCTCATCCTTCGCACTCGAATCCTCGCCTTTCCTCGCACGGTCGTCCTGCTCTGTGCGCTCCGAGCTGCCGCCGATCATCTCACCAGTGCTAGCCTCAGCCTCACTACTCTCAGCGTTCTTGGATTCTTTGGTCTCGGCCTTTGGCTTGTCATCCTCGTCGATATTGTCCTCGTCCTTTGGCGATGAAGATGCGGCCTTAGGGTCGGCTGATTTGCTCTGCTCGTTCTCCTCGTCGATAAGCTCTTGCTGCTCCTTGAGGACCTCGAGACGCTGCTTGTTGGTTGCGGCGCCTTCGGCAGTGTGCACTTCGAGCTCGATCTCGTGATACAGCTCTTCTGGGACGCTGGACAGAACCGTCTCGAGTGCGTCGATCTGCGAGGTCATTTCTGCGTCCTTGCCCGATGCGTAGACGAAGGCGTTGGCGAGGACGAGGAGGGTGGATGGAACGCCGTTCTTGAGACGGAGATCCAGCCACGAGCCTAGATCGTCCCGTAATCGGCCAGGAGACACGCCGTGTGTTCGGAGTCCACGACTTGCACAAGCGGTCTGCAGTTCGGGAACGGACAAGGAGTCGACGCCCTCGTACGCGATGGCTCTATCATCGCGCTTGATCTGTCGCATGCGCACGCGGACCTGGTAGCGTAGAATGTTGTCTGTGCCGAATGATGGGATGTTCATGTAGCGGCAGATGGAGACAAGCTGTGGTCGTGACAAGTTGTCGAGCGTCAGGTCGTCCTTGAAGATCTTGCAGACCTTGATGATGTCCTCGGGAGATGGCTTCTCGCCAGTCATTCGGACCTGATGGAGTTAGAGTATGTCCCAGAACTGCACATTAGCATTATAACGCACCTTGCGGAAGAAGGCGGAAAACTCCTCCCTCTTTGCGTTCTCAGCGGAGATGGGCAAACCAGTCTCCTTTAAAGTCTGCCTGAGGAAGTCGCTGACGTCCTTCCTCGTTGCTCGCAGTGTCTTTGCCTTCTTGTCTTTTGATGACTGTCCCTCGAATGTGCTGGGAAGCATGTTGGGGAACAGCGTCAGGACTGCGGGGAGCAGCAGTTCTGCAAACGGTACGATGAGGAACGGGAGGACCGGAATGAGTCGGCCGAGATCTTGTACGGTACGTTGCAGCTGGATTTTGTTAGCATTGTGCGCGGCCTACACGAAGGAGTTGTGCATACCTGACGGCGCTCACGGCGCGTCAACTCGTAGCCAGCAGCCATCTTCAGGGCCAGCTTCGAACTGATGCGGACCTCGGTCACGAGCAGCTTTCCGCCATCCCAGTAGTGCAGCAGCTCCTTCTTAATCTTTTGGCCGAGCGTCAGCTTGACCTTCTCGTCCTCCTTCTTGGACAACGCCTTCTTCTCTGCTGGTGTGTCAACGTCGGCCTTCTCCTTTCCTAGTTCCTTAAGCGTTTGCGCATCTTCGGCAGCCGTCTTGGGATGAGATGTGGCGCCGGTCTTGCCGATTATGGTGTCCTTCTCCAGCGGACTCGCCTCCTTCTTCGGCGGCTGTTGTGTCTGCTCCTGCTTAGGAAGTGGTTTGCTAGCTTTGTCGGCGTCGAAGCCGGGAGGCGGGTAGTTTTGGGATTGCGACGACGTGGACTCGGTTTGCAGTGCTCGGAGCGGGATGTAGATAGAGACTCGAGATGTGGGCAGGCTCCTGTTCAGAGGACGATGGTTCCGCAGGGGCATGCGAGTGCCGAACCGGAACGTGGCCGGCGCAGCCCTCGATGCCATCCTGGTGGCGTACATTGCGCGAGCGAGCTGGGCGGGTTGGAAAGGAGCGACGAGTGGTGGGATATGCTAGAAAAGTGTTTGGTGGTGTAAATGGTGTTTGGTGGTGTGGTGGAAGAGGAATGGAGGCAACGGGTGCATTGTGTTTGTTCAAGAATCTCCAGGGCTGACGACACTTTTCCGCCGCGTTCCAGGGCCCGCCGTTCTCGCTTCGTCAGGCACCAGAGGGCGATCTTCTTGGCGTCCTCTTAACGGCCATAATCTCGGTGCTCTCGAAATATCACGTTGGAAGCATGCATGTTATGTGTGCATGTCTCACAAGTGTAAGAACTGTTGAATATCGACTCAACAATCCTGATCAGCACATTCAAGTCACTATTCTCAAGCGCAAGCAAGATGTATTTTTTCGTGAACTCAACACGCATCGCCTTTCACAGATAACTACTGTATGCAAAAGATCTTGTGGTGTACATTTATGCGCTGTGCTGCAAAGCTGGACCTCCTGTCGGAACTTCCTCTGCACGTCGGCTATCTATCTCAAGTGACGTGCACGCAAGCCTTCCGGAGCTTTGGGGCACGCGGCTTGACTTTCCCCTCACCGTCCGACAACCATCCCGCGCGCACTTGATAGGCGCCAACTAGGTCCCTGCTTCTGTCAACACATTCCCTCCTGTGCTTTTTACCATCGTACACTATTCTTAGCCCACCCTCAACCGCCATGGATATTTTCTGACAGCAGATCGTCGAAGGAGCCTTCGTACTTCTCCCCGCCGGTCATCGGACTTATATTCTTAGCCCCCGTCTCCTGGAGCACCACAACCACAGATCATAATACGCATAGACAATGGCTGTCACGGCACTATCGAGAGCGGCGCGCATTATTCTGGTGGGCGCGCCTGGCGTCGGAAAGGGCACGCAGACCGAGCGCTTGATGAAGAGATTCCCAGAGGTCGCATCCATAAGTTCTGGCGATCTCTTGAGAAAGAATGTCCGGGAAAGGACGCCTCTGGGTACGATGTGCGCTCCAGTGTTCACTACGAATATTAACACGACTCAGGCATTCAAGCTGAATCCAAGATGAAGGCCGGCGCATTAGTTCCAGACGCCATGATATTACGACTGATCGTCAACGAACTCACCACGCGCGGATGGATACGAGACAGCACACTGCGACCCTATGCTGTATACGCCAGCTCTGTAGAAGTAGAAGATACAACGGTCGACTCCGTCATGATACCCTCAGGCCTGCGCACGTCAAGATATACCTTCTCAGACCGACCCTCCGCATCCTTCATCCTCGACGGCTTCCCGCGCACCGCCGTCCAAGCAGTACAACTCAACGACATTATACCCATCAATCTCGTAGTCAACCTCAACACACCAACCGACATCATCATCGATCGCATCTGCAATCGCTGGGTACACGCACCTTCAGGACGAGTCTACAACACCACATTCAATGCGCCAAAGGAGGACGGCAAGGACGACATCACGGGCGAGCCGTTGACGCGGCGGGCAGACGACGATCCAGAGGTGTGGAAGGCACGGCTGAAGAGCTTCAAGGAGAACAACGAGCCGCTGCTGGAGCACTACGACAGGATGGGTGTGCTGTGGACTGTGGATGGCGACAGCAGCGACGAAATCACGCCGAAGCTGTTTGCAGAGTTTGCGCGGCGTTTTAGTGTGCCCGAGATTGAACCACGAGGTTTGTGATGATCATCGACCAGGCCAGTCACATGTTGGCATGGCCTGTCTACCCTCGACACCTCCATAAGCAGAGGCTGTGGATGCTCCATGATTAAGCGGGATGCGTTCCTCGGACTGGTCGAGTTCACTGTGGGAACACTTCAGTTTCAGACGTCGTTTGTATACCCATTGTCTTGTCAGAGTACTCGCTGGACTGAGCTGGCAGGAAGCTGCTGTGTGTTCTGTCGGTGCCTTCCGCATTCACTGTACATATTTTGCCTTTTGTAAAGCAGGACCCAGCTCCAGATACCATATTAATTGATTTCTCGTGCTTCTCCGCTTTCTTGTGAATGCGCTAATCATTTTTTTACCAACATGTCGTGGGAGCAGGGCGAGGATGTATGGGGTTCGCGCGCTAGCGTCACCAGTAGCAAATGGTCCGCCGACGTCACATCTGTGACAGCCTCCAGTACATCAACACCAAACAAGCTGCTCGAACACCCGCTGGAAGACATTATCGACAATCCCGAATACGACCGAATCAGCGACCGTAGTGAGATTGTAGAAGACGAGGCTTGCTGGCGCAACGACCCCAAAGCTATTCGGAGACGCGCACTCATGGCCGACGACTTTGAGAAGGAGGGCAAGCTCGAGACGGTGGTGGACAGCCCGCAGAGAGAGCAGGCGGGGCAACCAGCGCAGCAGTAGGTGTGCATATGCAAAGTGTGTCTGAGACATACACTAATCTAGCACCTGCATCTCTTCCAGCATCTCGTACCTAGTGACTACCAAGTCGGACTTTCAGTCGTTCCAGAAGCCCGAGTTCTCCGTCCGACGCCGCTTCACAGACTTTGTCTTCCTCTACAAACAGCTCTCGAAAGAATACCCACAATGCGCCGTACCGCCGCTGCCAGACAAGCACAAGATGGAGTACGTGCGGGGCGATCGGTTCGGGACAGACTTCACACAACGGCGGGCGCATTCGCTGCACCGCTTCCTCAAGCGCATGTCGATACACCCAGTGCTGCGGAGAGCCATGCTCTTCATCACATTCCTCGAGACGCCCGACTGGAACCAACACATGAAGGGCAGGTCATCGAGAGCCGCCAGCGGGTCTGACGGCGGCAACGGGGGCATCATGGACTCGGTCGCCGACACCTTCGTCAACACCTTCACCAAGGTGCACAAGCCCGACAAGCGCTTCGTCGAAGTCAGCGAGCGCGCCAACAAGCTCGTCGAGGACCTCAACAACGTCTAGAAAGTCACTGTGAAGGTCGCCCGCCGGCAAGGCGACCTAGGCACCGACTACGCCGACCTCGCAACCCAATGCCAGAAGCTCACCTCTCTCGAGCCCGCCGTCGAAGCCACCCTAACCTCCTTCGCCGCCTCCGTAACCACCACCTCACAGGGCTTCAAGTCCATCCGCGACCACACCGACCAGAACTACCTCACGAGTCTACGCGACATGGACGCCTACATCCAAGCCGTCAAGATCCTCCTACGCACCCGCGAAGCCAAACAACTCGACTTCGAGTCTCTCTCCGACTACCTCGCCAAGTCCGCCGCCGAGCGCGACCAAATGGCCTCCTCACACGGCGCCGGCCTCGGCGCATCCGGCTTCCTGCGCAGCAAAGTCGAAGACTTCCGCGGCATCGACCACGAGCAAGCGCGGCGCGCACGCGTGCGCAAACTCGAAGTCGAGATCGAGCGCCTCACTACTGAAGTCGAGAACGCGAAGAAAGCGACCGAGGCGTTTGACGAGCACACTGTCAAGGAAGTCGCGGATTTCGAGCGCATCAAGGCGGTGGAGTTTAAGGATACGCTGGGTGATTTGGCGGATGCGCATGTCGAGTTTTGTGATAGCACGATTGAGACGTGGGAGAGGTTTCTGGAGGATATGAGGAAGGAGGAGGATGGGAGGAGGGCCGTTGCGGGCGACTCGTAGAATGAGGATCGGCGCACGTTTACGCCGGGTGAATTGGCGAGGGCGGCGGAGGCGTACAATCAGCGGGTTTTGGCGAATATGGAGATTAGTGGGATGGAGAGGAGTGTGTTGGGGTGGATGGAGTGAGTGAATGGCCGGGCAGGACTGCTTCAGCGTTTTGTATGTCAGGCGGTATTGATACTCCCAAGGGCGCAGATATTGTTTCTGGCGATTGAATGATATCAGATTATGACAAATGATGAGTGTCAGTATGCTATTGCTTTGCTGGTCCCCTGAGGAGACATAAATACAAGCACGTTACTGACGACCGAGAACGATCAAGGTATATCAGCATCACTCTCATCCCCGCCAAACCCAAAGCTAAACCCACCTCCACCCCCACCCTCATCCACCTCCTCCCCACCCCTCGTCAACACCTCCCACCTCCCCCTCCTCCCCCTCCTCTCCAACTCCCCCAATCCCTCCGCCAACACCCGAGGCTCCCTCTCCCCCAACCTCTCCACAAAAAGCTCAAATGCACGATCACACACCCCCTCCTTAAACCCACTCACCTCACCCCTCTGATCCCTCAGAAAACCCAGTACATCAGCGACCTTTCCCCTCGGCACGAAATTCTGCGTCAGCGCCAGACTATCCTCTAGATTCAGCACGAGATGGAACCAGCCGGACGGTACGTGCAGGAC
>Ga0265797_10012202_pt1 | contig 10580 bp, 7 predicted proteins | sample P2T30metagenome_FD_192433 | JGI IMG/M metagenome (GOLD analysis project Ga0265797, IMG submission 192433) | Plant litter microbial communities from East Loma Ridge, Irvine, California - P2 T30 | ecosystem: Environmental > Terrestrial > Plant litter > Unclassified | place: USA: California... | reverse complement strand
TGGCGCCTAGACCGGTGCCTCGCCCCAATGCGTGCTCATGGCGAGCTTGCAGACCACGGGTTGCCCGGCAAGCCATCAGCAAACTGCGGCTGATGCTCCTTGGATACGAGCGGACCTGCGCTCAGGTACGCCTCTGGGGGCCGTTTCCATCCATCAGATCCCTTTCCAGAGCTGACAGACAGATTTGGTCGCGGGCTGCAGACTGCAGACGGCACGCTGAACAGGTGGAGCAAGGGTGTATTCACAACCCAAGCCCCACAAAACCATGCCATGTACTAGCTCTCTTCCCATTGCACGCCTCGCCGGCTTGCAGGGCAGATGCATCGCGCACCTATGGGCAGCGACGGCTAATGTAAGTTATGCTACTGCATTTGTCACATGTGCAGTCATTCGATAGTTGCAATTGCATTCTTTGTCCGCATCCAGCTGTAATCGGGCCTGACCAAACATGTTCGCCAACCACCTGAGCATTCTATGCCATGATGCCATGATGCCATGACGCCACTTCACCGGCCATGCTGAACTACATCGACTTTGCTCGCATCTTGGCCAACCGGCCGTGCTGCCCGCCTACCTTCAGCAGCCTCACTCATCCAATTCAGGCCCCAGATGTGTACCGGTAAGCGACCAGCAATTGCGTCTTCACCCCATTTGGTTCAAGCCACAGTCTACTTGCTCGTGTTTCATCCTCCACACGACCTCGCTTCCTCCTCCCTAAGTACGCCGAGCGCTGCCGCCACTTTTTGCCAATTATTACACAGCAACCGCCCGGCCTATACACGGACAGTTTCATAAAAGTCGACTGCCGCCCTGCCCCTTCCCCAGCCCAGAAGCACAACGCCAATCTTTACCACCTGCCCACCAGACGTCCGTTCACTCTCATTTCTCCACGCTCGCAGTCGGGGTCTCGAGCTTGACAAGCGCGGAACCTCCGGACCTGAAGGGCTAGGTCCACTTCCGCCTACCTGTGAGTCTAACCGCCCCCGGCCTGTCGAGCAGATCGTCAATTTCAGGGTTCAGCATTCAGCATCCTAGGCAGACCTCGGGAAGACGCACGTCGCCTATAACAAATACATAAACCGTACTCCGTTGTCACACCGCATCTCAGGCACTGACGGACAAACCCAAAGTCAAGATCCACCACTCCATCACCAGAGACGTTGTCTTATCGCATGCGCTTAATTTGCTTTCCTTGCTAAAGTCTACGAGCGGCCACTTGACAGAACCACTTTAGAGCCCCGCCACCACAAACGAGTCAGGCCAGAAGCGGACATAACGCTGTCGCCAGAGCCGACGGACCCCAATTTCGAAAGCCATGACCGAGGCTATTTCCAACCCACCATCGAGGGCTTTGCCACCCATTCCACACCATCAAGAAGTAGTCAGCGAACGCCGCCCCGACTGGACTGGTGCAAGCAGTCCGCAACAACACAGGCCCAAGCACCCACGACACTCCTCTATCCCCTCGTTCAACTTCGACGAGCACGATGATGCACTAGCTGGAGGCCGCGATTCCAGACAGTCGGGATCTTCTTTCAACCAAAGCTCCGACGGGCATTCAAGGACACCCTCGAGAGAAACACCAGACATAGGCGTGAATAGGGATTCCGTAAACTCGATACCGCCAGCCCAGGACATTCCCTTTCGCAAACTACAAATCAGCGACGGATTGAACGACGTTCGATATTCGCACATTGCCGAAATGGAGGTCGCAAACTCACACGATGCCGCTCACCACATGTATCAACCAACCCCACCCGCTGCCACATATCCCCCCCGCGAAAACGCACAGTCGCCGACCGCTGGCTCGCAGCATTCCTCGAATGACAACAGCGGGCGCAACAGCAACATATACCCTTACGCGCAGGATGGACCACTGCAAGTCCCACGTACCACAGTTCCCAGGCCTAGCTCCGCATACACGCTGGGCTCGGAACTGAACGGTCGTACGCAATCCCCTCGCCTTTCAGTAGCCGGGTCTCCGTCACCTGGCGGATCACCTCATGCCCGAACCAATCGCCGTTCCCCAGACGTCAGACCAGAATCTTCCTACATTGACTTGACCAACCTCCCCTACAACCAGCAGACTGCGCCTGCGACAAACTTCGGTAACACGGGGCTACGGGGCGTTGTGGGCCAGAATGCTTCGCTGCTTGACGAAAAGAAGACGCTGGAAATGTACAGGGCAAATGTCAAGAAGACTCAGGACACCGCCGTGCAGTATGAGTTTGCGTTGTTTATGATTCAAGTCGCACGTGAGGTAATGGCGTCGGGGAATCCAAATGATGATCATGGCATGGCGCCGGCCGAGTTGTTAAAGGAAGCACGGCAGATTCTACAGAAATTAGCCGACCGTAGCTACCCATTTGCACAGTACTACCTGGCGGATGGCTACGCCTCGGGTTTGTTCAACAAAGACAAGCCAGATTACGACCGAGCGTTCCCGTTGTTCATCGCTGCAAGCAAACATGGCCATGCCGAATCAGGATTTCGCGCCGCGCTTTGCTATGAATTTGGCTGGGGTTGCCGCAAGGACTACGCAAAAGCTGTCCAATTCTACCGCGCCGCAGCGTCAAAGAACCACCCTGGAGCAGCGACGCGGCTTGGAAAGGCGTGTATAACGGGCGACATGGGGCTCCAGAACAAGTACCGAGAAGGACTCAAGTGGCTAAAGCGAGCATCAGAATCCGCCGATTTCCAATACAATGTCGCGCCATACGAGTTGGGTTTGCTGCATGAGACGGGCTACGGAGACGACATCTTCAAGGACGAGGTATACGCCGTACAACTTTTTACACAGGCCGCAGAGCTGGGTCATGCACAGGCAGCCTTGAAACTAGGGGAAGCCTACGAACATGGCTTGTTGCAGTGCCCCAAGGATGCCGCACTTTCCGTACACTACTACAACTGCGCTGCCCAGGCCGAAATACCAGAAGCCATGATGAACCTCTGTGCTTGGTACATGGTCGGAGCAGAACCGGTCCTGGAGAAGGATGAGAATGAGGCGTATGAATGGGCCAAGAAAGCCGCCGAGTATGGTAAGCACAATCCTCGTGCAGTCCGCCTGGGTGTAGTCGCTAATGACTCTAGGTCTTCCGAAAGCAGAATACGCATGTGGGTATTTCACAGAAATGGGCATTGGTTGTCGGCGGGATCCTTTGGAGGCCAACGTCTGGTACGTCAAAGCTGCGGATTCTGGGGACGAAAGAGCAAAGCAGCGCCTTGCAATCATTCAGGCTGCATCATCTGGGCAGCCACGTGCGCCAGCAAACAACAAAAACACAAAGAGCAAGGTTGTTAAGACAGACAAGCTTGTGAAGGAGAGAGATACGAAAGAGAAGGAGAAGGAAGAGAATTGTGTGGTAATGTAAGAAGACATAGGGGGTCTACGCGTTGTCTTGGTCTACGCTATACCCATTTTGCGTTTGTGCTTACCACTGCGGGCATTGGGCCTCCGCCATTGGATTTTGGAATTCTCAATGGCGCTAATGAGAGGTGGTGCATATACGGCGTTTGATGCTTATCTATTGCATACTGCGCTTGGAGCTGAGCGGCGGTGTACCATAGCACTTTTGGCGGCATACTGCTCAGCCGCAGCATCCTAAAATACTGCATACTGAAGACGAGTCGCATGCCTGTACAACGGCGAGTGATAATCACGGGTGATAACGGCTTTGTGCTTTCGATCCAGGTCTCGTGATGCATGTTTCGAAGCGCCGATTGGCTCAGAGTTAACACCGTCTTACGTAGTGTTGAACCGCAAAGTAACCGACGTCTTCCCGTCTGCATGCGCTGGTAGTCTCAATAATTGATTCCCACAGTACTGCCTCTACAGAGAGTACATGAGCAAATTCTAGCGTGCAGCTGCGCAACTAGTGACGCAGCATGCTGTATTACGAATACCGACGTTCTAGGAGAAGATGTGAAGCTTGTCCGCGATACAATCGATAAGACCTTGGCGTGCATCCTTTGTGGAGTCGCTTGTCGTCGCTTTCCCCAGACCGTTGCTAACCGTTACCGAATCGGTACACATGATGCAGGTTCGCAGTTCGCGGCTCCACCACCTGCACGCCTTTCGACTACATACGACCATAGGGCGTGTGATAACGACAAACCATAATTGGCTTCTTCTAGACCAAAGTTAAAAGCTCTCCTCGCCCCTATCTACTCAGCTTCACTTTATACCAACCTCGACCATCCCTTGCACGTGCTTTTCAAACAGGCTTCCAGAGAACAAGGAAAAGCATTGGGATTTCCACAACTTACTGAGAGAAGACATATGAGCCAGGAAACAAGGTCACATACACAATGTCACCACCGTCCGCAGTCGAGGTGTCAGCCACCTCTGACACATCTGGAGTTACCATTCCAAATCCACTGAGCGCACCGGTGCAGAGCAACGAGATTCATGGAAGGAGAAAGAAGACAGCTGCGTCACAATGGGGCGTTGCGGCGCCAGCGGATACAGCAAACTTTCGACTCAAGTCCCATGACCACAAGCCCAAGGCAAAGCAATGGACTTGTATGTTTTGCTCTGGCATGATGCAATCCCATCCGTCAGCGCTAATGGGTAAACCCAGATATCATGACTAATGAGGCTACCATTCGGAAAGGAAATTCACTCAAAGAAGCTGCCAAATTTCTCGGAACACCGGGCATCATTTCCCTTGGCGGCGGTCTGCCATCTAGCGAGTACTTTCCTTTCGAAGAGCTATCTATCAAAGTTCCCAAGATTGGTCACTTTTCCGAGGCCGAAACGAAAGAATCTGGCGTGACCATTACAGCCGGCAAACATGATCTCGCGGAGAACAAGTCCACCTTTGATATCGCCACGGCATTCAACTATGGCCAGGGGGCTGGCTCAGCACAACTCTTACGGTTTATGACCGAGCACACGGAACTGGTGCATGACCCACCATATGAGGACTGGAAGTGTACAATGACGGTTGGAAGCACATCCGCCACCGATATGCTTCTACGTATGTTCACGAGGCCAGGCGAGATGATTTTGTCAGAAGAGTACACCTTCTCCGCCTTTGTCGAAACCGCCCGACCCATGGGTGTGCGCGTATGCAGCGTTCCAATCGACAATGAAGGCCTACTCCCTGCAGAAATGGACAACATACTCACAAACTGGGATCAAACTGCTCGCCGTGCCCCGAAACCACATCTCCTCTACACTGTGCCCACTGGCCAGAATCCCACTGGCGCAACACAAAGCACAGACCGACGACGGGCTCTATACAAAGTATGCCAAAAACACGACATCCACATCATAGAAGACGAGCCCTACTATTTCCTGCAAATGCAACCCTACACGGGCCCCAACGCCCCCGCCATACCTCCACCGTCCTCCCACGCCGATTTCATCAAAACCCTTGTCCCCAGCTACCTCTCCATGGACACGGACGGCCGCGTAATCCGCATGGACTCGTTCTCGAAAGTCATTGCGCCGGGATCCCGAGTAGGCTGGATCACAGCACCTGCCCAAGTGGTCGAGCGCTACGGCAAATACGCAGACGTATCCACGCAGAATCCATCTGGTATCTCGCAATTGGTGCTCTTCAAGCTCCTCGATGAACACTGGGGCCACGCCGGCTACCTCGACTGGCTCATTCACATCCGCATGCAATACACTGCCCGCCGCGATATCATCCTGGCTGCATGCGAAAAGTACCTCCCGCAAGAGGTCATGGCGTGGAAACCGCCAATGGCGGGAATGTTTCACTGGATGCAAGTCGACTTCAGGAAACACCCTGCTTACCCTGAGAAGAGCATCGAGACTATCGAGGAGAGTATCTTCATGCGCGTCATTGACCATGGGGCGTTGGTTATGCGGGGGAGCTGGTTTTACGCGGATAGTGAGGAGCTGCATGATACCTTGTTCTTCAGGGCGACGTATGCGGCTGCGCCAGGCGAGAAGATTGAGGAGGGTATTAGGAGATTGGGAGAGGCGGTTAGGGAAGAATTTGGGCTAGGACAGTAAATAGTAGTATGCATTGCTCGGAGAATAAAAGAAAAAGAGGAAAAAAAACCCCTCCCTCGTTATTGCATTACTGCTAGCCAAGACGCAACTTGGTCATGGATATATACATGTATGCAAATTCAGAAATTGACAATATGCACTCACTAGTTATCGGTTTTTAATTCCAAGTATGACATGATCGTATGATTGCAGTGGGGAGCCAGCGGTTTATTATCCAAGCTTTCGATCTCCTTCATAAGGTCTGTAGAAGGAGATTGGTACTCCCAGCAGGTGCTGTATTCTGCATGTCCCGTGTTGTGAACCCCATGCCTTCATCGTAAAGAATTTTTTGTAGCCTCCATCCACCTTCATCTCTTGTGTAATCTGCTTAGCATTTTCCTTTATCACTATCGGGTGCATTTGTAAACCATCATGAGCCACGAAGCGCTCATTTCGAATCGATCCGAGGCCAGGCTAAACATAACGTCCCGCCAGTCTCCTATTTACCTAAGTACTGTCCTTGCTCTTCCTTCCGTCGCTCTCATCATCGTCACTCTCTGTGTCGCTTACCAAGCCAGCCAAAGCTTCATCATCTAGACTCTCAACATCATCTTCTCTTCCAGCATCCTTATTGACTTTGACATTCACAAATAATACCCACAGTCCGAGATCATACGTGATCCTGCAGGCACCACTCGCCAAGAAGGCGATCCAGAAGTTATCGTGACCAGAAAGGAAACCAGTAATCGATGGGCCAGCGCTTGCTGCAAGTGTACGCAGCATACCTGTAATGCCCATGACACCTGTGCGCTCCTCGGGCTTCACGACTGCAGCGATAAAGGCTGCACGAGGGGCTTGGTCCATACTGTTTAGTGCCGCTCGAAATAGCAAAAGACCAACTGTCCAGCCAACACCTGATGGCAGCGGGATGAAGGCGCTTGCGAGCGAGGACGGGATATGTGTGAACACCATGGTGTTGATGAGACCGATACGTTTAGACAGCGGCCCGGCGAAGATTGAACCAATAGCGCAGAGGAACTGTGAGGCTGATGTGATGTCTCCAAGCGTCGTCTTGGGGACGTGGAACTTTTGCTCAACGTAGTAGTTCATTAGCGAGTAAGGAGTCATGCCATCTGCCAAGCTATCAATAGCCAAAAGGATCCAAAGCTTGAACATGATGGATCGGGTAGGCTTCGATATCTGGCTGAAGTAACCGGGCTTCTTTGCGGATGGTGCGACCCTAGGATTGGCCTGTCTGCCTGCATTGCCGTGGTCTTCCCCAAATCCATCGGCGGTGCTAGGTGTCATAGCTTCCAGAAGTACTTCTTCTTCCTCATCATGCCCACCTCTTCCTCGTTCCTTCATCTCTGCATGCCTTTCACCAGCAGCTTCACACCTGTTGCTCAGGCACAAGCACAGAATGCTTCCAAGGACACCAAAGGCTGCGTAGCCCCAGAACAAGGTATGATATGCCTTGGTCACATTTCCGCTGTGTTTCTCAAGTGCGTGCACTGCCCTTCCCGCAGCCTCGGACCCAATTGCCCCGGCCATTGTTGTCGCTGTAACATACCAAGCCAGCACATCGCTTCGGGTCTTGTCATCCGTCAATCCACTTAGTATGCTCTCTTCCACCGCCCTGAAAGGCCCGCAGTCAGCACCGGTGACAGAAATAATGCCGAACACGGCCGCGAGTAACAGGATCCAGAAATTCTCCGATAGTGCGAATGCGACGCCTGAGCAGGCCATCATCACACTTCCCATGAACAGAATTCGTCGTCGACCAAGCTTGTCAGCCACAAGGGTAAGTAGCAACGACAGTAATACGTCTCCGAGCAGAGTCAAGGTCATGAAGACTCCAATCCTCCCATCAGGAAATTTGAGCGAGGAGAAGAAGAGAGCCAGGATGAGACTCGGTATACCGGCCGTGAACATGCGTAGGGAACGCAGTGAGATGATAATGTAAGCATCTCGTCCTGTTGCGTTGAGCGATGGAATTCCGAGGAAACCAGCGACTCGCGAGATGACAGTAGGAGCCATGACGGCAATGCGACTACACTGCGCACAGAAGGACGGCCAAAGAACTCGAGCGCAATGTATGTGACACCAAAGGGCCACAAATTCAACGCTCACAGAAAGGATAAAGAAGAAGAGAAAACCCGCATCCTACCTCGCGACGAGTGATCGCGTGTCGTGCTAGTGCCAGCGGTATACCCGTCTCGGTTTTGGTGAATCCGTCCCGGGTTTAAGCTGCTAGGCCCTTCTGAGTCACACATGTGTGGCGGGCACCTGCATGTTCTAGATTGTGGTTGGAGCCTTGTCACTTCCGCGCCCGTGTTTGCTGTGACTGCTGGAGAGGTTGCGCGGTCGAGATGCTGAGAGCAGCCCCGCATTGGGATGAATGTGTGGCGCTAGATTCAGCCTATCGCTGTCACGTGCCCTATCTCATCTCTTATAAAGGTTACGATCCTGCAAGAAAGTCCTTCTCGGTCGCTCACAAGTTGGATAGGTTTCTGGTGTTGGAGACGAATCAGGCAGAAAGCGGATGCACAATAGAATGGCCATTTGTCCACATTGACCCAGATTTGGCCGCCTTAGAGACGCCCTTTCTTCTTTCTTATCATCGCCTTCTGGGTATATCATTTGCGTTGTTTATACTTCTTTAAATCTAACAGCAAGCAAGGTTGCATCAGCAAACGTCTGTTTTATATTTAGAAAAGCACAGTAAGATACTCATCGCTCCGCATTAGTATTGCCAACTTCACCAGGCGGCCAGCATAAGTCGTGTCTACACCTACTTTATAGACTCTAATCGCATTTTGCTCGAAGACGCTTTCAAAAAAAGATATCAAATAAGCTCAAATAGGTAATCTCCAAATAAGCACCAAGCCACGATAAAAACGAAAAAATAAGAAAGATAAATGCGTGTCAGTGACGGTAATAAACCTTTGGTTCTAGCAGATCTCTGCGTGAAATTGTCGGCACATAAACATGATGAAAAGAATACTGGTCATAACAATGCACATACACTGCCTTTCTCGCTGCAGGCGTGTCCAGAGACCGCCCAAAACGAAGCCGTATATCATGTGGCATAAGTCCCACGGGAGACATAGTAGAGGTGAATTCGATCTGTTACGTATTGTACTTGATGTCGTTGTTAGCTATTGATTATTAGAACAATGATATAGGGAGAACATGCATTGTGTCGATAGCTCTTCCGTCTTCACTAGTCTTTATATTGGTATTGCCCATCACCGAGGTAGAAATATCTCGTCCGACGTGTCGTTCGCAGGCAGCGATAGCGAAACGGTGTGTTTCTCTATATGAAGAGCGCACCTTGATATTGTAACGAATGAGAGATAGAAGATTTCAAAAGGGTTGCCATCATTTTGGAGTGGAGCAGCAGGGGGCAATGTAATAATCTACGGGGAGCCCGCTGATTACTGAAGAGACACCTGACGTCGGAAGCAAAAAATAGCCAGATTATAGTTAGCAAGTGTAATCGGTCTTGCTTCTGTGCCATAGAGGAACCGCCAACATGACTCGGCCAACCGATCATAATAACAATCGTACTTCCACGCCCGGTGAACGTGGTTGAAGGCACCTCGGCTTGGTTTCAAGTACTAGGTAGGCTACGCTGGAAATGACATTGGAAAATCTGGTACAAAGTTCCTGGCAATTAGGTCTGCAGTAATAGACAGTTGCGATCAAGTGTTACACTATCTACGCTATTCGCGCTCGGGAGGGACCCAGTGATCGTATGGGTTCGTGTAGGCCGTGATTTTCTGTAAAGTTCGAAGATCAAAGTTGACATACACCGCCCCTGGCAATTGTGAGCTTTCCGTCGCACCAGGAAGAATCCAATCGGAGTCCCATAATGAAGGGCTTCTGCGGGAAGGGCTTGGTGCATGCATAGCCTTTTCCCTAGCAATACTGCTGGCAAGATCTGCTCGGCCGATAAGAACGAAGTGGGGAGTTTGAATTGATCCAATAGGCCGCATAACGATGGCAGCTTCGCAGCCCCAGAACCTTATGAGAACGTCACCAACCTGGGCAGCTGGAGGCACCAGCCCCATAACATAACCTGTAGCGAGACATATACGTGGCGTCTGATATTTGTTACTCGCAATATCCGCCATGTAGCTCTTTTCGTCAGTCTTGCGAGTAGGTTCATCACCTCCACGGCCGCGAGATATCCTCCAGGCCAAAGTTTGAGGATGGTTAAGAGGACCAATTAGAGCCAAGTCGCGGTGGTTGTAATCCAGTATCCTAGCCGCATATTCTTCACCAATTCCTCGAATTACCTCCAGCTCTTCATCCTTCCTGTATTGTCTCGCCCAACAATCAGTCCAGTTTTGTACCTCAGACGATGAGCCAACAAACGAACTATAATCAGGTCCAAGTTCCAAAATTTCACCAGCCACATAACCTACAGCCCTAATAATCGGCCTTTCATGCTTGTACTGGGCATAGTCAGCATGAGTAGGTTGGAATCAAGTAGCTGGCCTACCAAAGTTTCACCCCGATTGTCAAGCTCCTCACCTATCTTCTGATCGAGCGCGTTTTGGATCACACCTGCAATCTTCACAATACTAACTTCTCTCTCTCTTAGGGGCTC
>Ga0265797_10012201_pt1 | contig 10582 bp, 12 predicted proteins | sample P2T30metagenome_FD_192433 | JGI IMG/M metagenome (GOLD analysis project Ga0265797, IMG submission 192433) | Plant litter microbial communities from East Loma Ridge, Irvine, California - P2 T30 | ecosystem: Environmental > Terrestrial > Plant litter > Unclassified | place: USA: California... | reverse complement strand
ACCAACGCCATTAAATTCACCAAAGACCGCCCTCAAAAAGCCATCACCGTCACTATCGGTGGCTCCTGGACCCGTCCACCTAAGTGCTGGAACGAGATAACCTTCACCGACGATGAGAAGCCCAAGACAGACATCACCGACAAAGCCGAATGGGGCGAAGGCAAAATAGCATTCCTCTGGCTGAAGGTTAAAGACACCGGCTGTGGTATGACCACAGACGAACAAAAGAAACTCTTCTCCCGATTCTCGCAAGCAACACCACGCACGCACGTTAAATACGGCGGTTCAGGCCTCGGTCTTTTCATTTCCAAGTCGCTTACGAAGCTACAAGGAGGTGCCATCGGCGTCCACTCCGAGAAAGAGCAAGGCTCAACATTCGCCTTCTTCATCAGCACGCGCCTCGCGCACCCACCAGCCGACCAAGTCTCCGCGCGCGCCGTGCAAGCTCGCCCCGTCCCTCGTCGTACCATGACAGGCGAAGAAGCCATGCAATCAATTAGACTGAACGTGCTCATCGTAGAAGACAATCTCGTCAATCAAAAAGTCCTTAGGAAGCAGCTGCAGAAGTTCGGCTGGAACATCAGCGTAGCAGGCAACGGCCAAGAAGCGTTGGAATGGCTAAAAGACAGCGTATACTGGCGCAACGAGGAAGACAGTTCCAAGCCAGAGAAGAAACACGACCTCGACATCATCCTCATGGACATAGAAATGCCCATCATGGACGGCCTGACCTGCGCCCGCCTTATCCGCGACTACGAACACCAAGGTCTGCTTGCGGCGCCACCAACTCCGGGGGTACCATCGTCGGGTCGAGCTTGTCATAAGAAGACGTCGTCTACGTCTTCGGCGTCGCATGAGCGACCGGATAAGCAATCGCTTCGTCTGCCTATTCTGGCTGTGAGTGCGAATGCGCGTATGGAACAGATTGAACAGTCGCTGGCGTCGGGGATGGACGATGCGATTTCGAAACCTTTTCGGATTCCGGAGCTTTGGCCGAAGATTAGAGGGTTGGTTGGGAGGGTTGCGGATGCGGATACGAAGGTTAGATCGTGATCTTTCTGGGTATATGGTTCATTGGGTGGGGTTTGCATACAAGTGGCGTTGGGTAGATGTATAAGCATGGATGCGGCGTTTGGTAGGAGTACGAATGCAGTGGTTTCGATAATGCTAAACATGGTATGCAGGAAAGTGCCATGCGACAGAGTGTGCGATACGTAAGTCTTCATTGTGTCTACATGTATTCAACCACGGCGTCGGAATATGAGCTTGACTCGTCGGACCACTCCTGACTGCATGCTCTCCGCGACCCAATGAATAGCTATGTACCTCCTCATAAGATGCACATGAATCAGTATAAGCCTGTAGTTTCCTTGATAGGACAAGACATTGATGGCCTTGGCAGAGCGCATTTAGAGCATACCGTGTAGACGTTTGATCTCATGCACATCCATTCTGAACAATTGTTACTCCGACTGTGCATATCTTCCAAACGTTTGCCCGCCCCGACTTGGCGATACATCGAGTTTACTAAGCTGGATGCTTAAGTCCGATGCATCGTGTAAGCTCAGTCAGCGTCTCGTACTCTGCCAAGACGATCGAGTAGCGCAATAGGAAAGAGTAGTAAAGCAACAGCGTTTCGAGCCAAGAAGGCGTAGGAGACCTAATGCATGATGTGCAAGATATGGATGCCTTTGAAGATGTGGGAATGGATAAAGCTGCACATACTGACGGTGTTCTGGCGACCTACAGTCAGTCTGCCCATCCTCCAGTATGAAGCTCGCCAGCATCATTAGCGCTGTTGCATTCGCTATACCACAGATTACGTTGGCGCAATTATCGAAATTCGATGACTGGGAACACGAGCGCATTCAACTAGATGATGTCTCGATCCACTTCCGCTACCATGGCGAAGGACCGCCTGTCCTCCTCGTGCATGGGTTTCCTCAACACTCACTAACATGGCATACCATCGGTCCAATCCTGGCTCAAAACTGCATGTCTTCGCACATATTCGGTAATGAGAGAGTGAACTGCTAATATGAAACCAGACACGGTAATCGCCCCAGATATCCGCGGATGCGGAGACTCGTCTATCCCCACTTCCAAGAACTACACCGCTGCAGCCGCAGGCGCAGACCTCAAAGCCATCTTAGATTACCTCAACATCTCATCTACATACGTCTTTGCGCACGACAAGGGTGTAGGGCTGGCGACATCACTCGCTATTGAACATCCTTCGCTTATTAAAGCCATCATTCTCACTGAATACGCACTCCCAGGATATGGATATCCCTTAACAGTTCAGAGTCCCAGCTTGTACCAGAACTGGCAGCTGGCCTTCTTTGCCGTGCCTGATGCAGCTGAGTTCTTCATCCGAGACCGCGAAAAACAGATGTTGAGCTGGTATTTCTTTCACGCGAGTTATTCTGGTACGGCGGCCGTGAGTGAAGATCACTTGCAGCGGTATACGAATGAGATTGCGAAACCGGGGTTTTTGAGGAGCGGCATGGAATATTTCGCAGCGGCGTGGGACGACGAGGCGTACTTTACTTCCGTGTTTAGCAGTGGACATAGATTGCAGATGCCGTTGTTGGCGCTGGGTGGTGAGGCGAGCTTTGGGCCTGTGTCGCTGTTGGAACAGGTATGGTTGCAGGTTGGCGATGACTTTGTTGCTGAGTTGATTCCGAAGGCTGGGCACTGGATTGGTGAGACCTTTTCTTGGATAGCATGTCAGCTATAGCGAAGAGCTAACGACGTTACAGGTGATGAGAATCCTATTTGGACTGGTAATCGCGCCTTACGCTTCTTTGAAGAAGCTGGGGAGGTGAGCAGTGTTGATCTGTCCTACCTCAAAGACCGAGTGACATTGCAAGGTGGTACCATCTGATGAAAGGTGATAGTAATAGTTCAAGATCGCGATACGGCATAGGAGGAGTTTGAAGAAGAAGTAGAAGGATTGTTGGGTATCGCGCCAAGGTGGCATTGGTATCATGTACTAGGGCTTCCTTCAAGCCCACTGCGACGGCGAAAGTCTTGCAACCAGTTCGGGTTGTCTGCTACTGTTTGGTTCCACTGTCGTAGATGTTAGCATTTGTCTGGTATATAATGGATCGTTTCGCTTCCTTACCGCATCATCCGCATCCTGGTATAACAACCTCCGCGACTCGCGTTGAAACATCTCATCCGTCGGTATAATACCCGACAACATCTGCTGTCTCGCAAATCGACTAAGATGGCGCGTCAAAACCTTCGCAAAGTCATAATCGTGCTGCGTAGAAAGGTTTCGGAGAGCTTCCAAAGAGTCTTCGAAAGCTTGATGGTCCGGTGTCTGGGTAACCTCTTTCGGAGACTCTTGGACTGGCTCTTCTTCCCGTTGATATTCTTCCCGTTGGATCTGCGAAATCATTTGCTTTGTATGATCGATGGATCCGGGATTCGTGGCAGAGAAGGGTACGACAGTCTTCGCTTGTTCGGCCAGTAGGTAGGGTGGAAACGCATTGATGACACGGGCAGCCACAGCCGGTTCGAAATCGTGATCGCCTTTCCAATCGGCCATGGTTTTGCCCTCTTTGAAATGTGCGGCGAGGTGGTCTGCTCTCTCATCCCAACTACTTAGATTGGCATTGCATATACCACAGCGACATGTCACTGGCAGAGTCTCAAGTTTCCAGTCGTCGATGAGAGGTAGCGTTTCGAGTCCGTGGACTAGACGAAGGTGTTGCGTGAGATGGTCTTTGCGGTGGAAGATACGCGGGCTGTTGCTGCCGTCCGTGCATGCCGCGTGATTATGTTTCTGCAGATGCTGGGGTGTTGGATCTAGTGCACTACAGTAGGCACAGTGTACTCTACCCGTAAGAGGTAGCACCACAGAAGCTCCATGCGGCGTGCACATCCAGCTTTCGAGGTTTAGATGTAGCGATATCTCGTGTCGCTTCCAGTCGTACTTGTGCTTGAAGGTGTCGCAACAGAAGGTACACTTGAATATACGATCAGGGTCCAGCATATTGCCTCTGACTCTTCCCTTGCTTCTAGTCTTTGCTTGACTGCGACGCTTCGATTGCGACGTGGCGGAGCGGCTCGAATTCGCGGATCGTAATGAGGATTCGCTTGCAGCGCTATCGAGACTCGTGGTAGAGGAAGGGCCTCGATACTTGCGGAACGCATCGCCGCTGGAGGGCCGACTGATACGTGGTGAGTGGCCTATAGGCCTGTCCTCCAAGGCATGGTAGATAGCCGACAGAGATGCGGCTTCGTCTTCAGGCGGCGAGTTCCGCCAGCGCTGAATGGCCAGTGACTGACCCTCTTCGTGTCGAGGACTTCCACTCGGTATTACCATCGGGCTGACAGTGCCCGTTGACCTTCGCTTAAAGTACTTGCTTCGACGGCGAGGGAGTGTGTGATGACGCTGCGGCTGTGGGCGCTCGTGAAACTCAGTCGGCTGGTACGCGTCGAATGGATAACTTGGCGAAGTCATACCACTCAGCGGTTGTAACGTATCATCTAACGTAAAGTCGTGGAAGTTCGGGTCGATCGCCAAGTCGTCGTCGATGCTGAATGCGGCAGGAGCATCAGATACAGCGTTAGTCGCACCCTGGCCGACATCTGTAGCGAGGAAGTTGTCGAACCACGAAGGGTCGATCGTATCTTCGTTCCATGATTGGAAGTTCCAGTTGTTCACTTGTTGATGATCCATGGCTCCAGAAGTCGCGAGTGTTGTTTTGGAGATGACGACAATGGCTGGAAATGGAGGTACGATGAAGGCGTCAGCCCGAAGTCGGCGCCGCTACCGATGCAACCTTTACCAAGTGATCGCGTATAGATCTAGGTTAGCAAGCGAATGTAGTACACCGCAAAGAACCTCGGGCTGTCTCTGGCCGACTGCTAGATATTGCGAGGCATGCAAGGCGTAGGGCGTGAGGTGGGGCGAACTTCAGAACGCGCTAGCCCCGCGATCTAGACAATTCTTCCCTCTAGCGCAACAGGACCGGATGTTCACGACGCGACATAACGTGACTTGCGATACGATGGAAGACGAAAACGGCAAAGCTGTTGCGGAGCAACATGAACAAGTTCTCGAAGGTGTTTTCGGTAAGTGATATCTTCGCCTCCCGCCCGTACCTTGTTACTAACTCTGTATAGCCGTGGTGAAGCCTGCGAATGTCTCCTCAGCAGACGTGCTTCTTAAACTCCAGTCAACATTCGCTTCCTCAGATACATTCGCGCCACTGCGCAAACACCAGCCCAAACGTACCAGCAAATCCTCCGACCAAGTATTCCGCCTAGGTCATGGCGGCACGCTCGATCCCCTGGCCTCCGGCGTGCTCATCATAGGCATCGGGCGTGGCACAAGATCGCTTTCACAGTACTTAGCATGTGACAAAAGCTACGACACCACCATTCTATTCGGTATGAGTACCGACAGCTACGACTGTACTGGAACTATGAAGACAAGAGCAGACGCCTCGCACGTGACTCGTCAGCTTGTCGAGGAACAGCTACCCAACTTTCTAGGAACAATCCAGCAAGTTCCACCCGTGTATTCTGCGCTGAAGATCAATGGAACCAAAGCATGCGAGTATGTGCGACAGGGCAAGGAGTTGCCTCGCGCGTTGGAAAGTAGGGAAATGGAAGTGAAGAGGTGTGATTTACTGGAATGGTATGATGCGGGACAGCATGACTTCGCCTTCCCCGGCGAGGAGGAACCCGCTCCAGCACCCGCGGTGCGGATCAGATTGACGGTGTGTTCTGGCTTCTATGTTCGCAGCTTCGCGCACGATCTGGGTGTCGCTTGCGGTACCGTTTCGCACATGGCCGCGCTGAAGCGCGAAGTGCAAGCCAATTTCGTGCTCCAGCCTTCTCCGTTTCCGGAGGATACCGCTGCGATCCCGTATGATGATTTGGATGTTGGTGAACATGTCTGGGGCCCCAAGCTCAGACCACAGCTCGAGGAGTGGGTCGCGGCCAATCCAGTCAGCCAAGGACATGTCAACGGCCGAGAAGGAAGCACGAAGAGGAAGATGGCACAAGAGGGAGAAGCAAAGCCCAGACAGAGGTTTCGTGGAGAATGGGTTGCTGAAACGAAGAAAGAGCGAATCAAGCAACAAGGTGGCAAGTACAAGGGGAAATGGGGACGGAAGCCCGAGGTTGACGCACTTATAAAGCATTTTACGCAGGATATCAGTAAGTATCAATGATACAGCGGCGCCCCATAACTCCTCAGCAAACTCAACCACTCCGCACTCCTATCCGTCAACTCGCAGCACTCGAGCATAGTCCATGTCCCCAACTCGCCGCACGGCTGCGCCTTGCTGTTCAAGACCAAACTCCTGCCATCCACCACGCCGTTCTGGAGTAACTTCTCCATACCGATGTAGTTGTCTTTCCGAATCGCCGACAAAATCGCCGAAAGCCTGGGTCGCTGCAACGCATATCCAACATCCCATTGGACCACCATGTCGATGAGCTCAAGATACTGGGTTTGAACTTCCTGTTTGGTGGGGGGAGTGCAGTGCAGCAGCATGTCGTATATGGGTGGTAGAGCGGCGATTTGTTCGCGCAGGGCTGCTGCGGAGATGGCGTTGAGAAGGACGCGCACTGCGTCTTTGTTGGAGCCCTTTATGGCATAGCTCAACGCGTCGTATGTTAGTTCTGGGACGAGGCCGATCATCTCTTCGAGCATTGTAGTGTTGGTCGGACTGTTTTGGTACGCGGCGAATTGCAGTACATTCATGTCTTCGAAAGCTGGGTCGCGGGGATGTGCGCCTGCTCTGAGAAGCACACGCGCTGTCTCCAGCGAGTCGAGTGAGAGAGCAGTGGCGAGCGGTAGTGCTTTGGTCTCTTTCTTGTTTCGTCGGAACGAGATTTCCTCTCGTACCAAACTGCCTTTGGTCTGCAAGATGAGTTCGACCACCTGTGCAGCGTCTGCTGAGATCGCACGGCTGAGCGCTGTCCTTGGGCCCAGATCTGTAGCCGTCCGTTGCGTGAGACATAGATTGAAGCCTCTGTCGATCAGTAGCCTTAGTATGCGAAGTGCGTCTTCCGGTCGCTTATCCCAGGTCTCTTTGGTCAACGCGTTGATTGGTGATACGAGTCTTGTAAGCTTTTCTTGGTGCAGCAAAACATCGTCTTCCTTCTCATAGTCCCTCGGCATGCCTTTCATGCTCAACATCTCTTCCACTGCATCTGCCCATCCAGCACGAACGAAGCAAGACAGAACAGAGTACTCGTACGTCGTCTGCCACGGGCGATTTGTGACACCAGCGTTTTGAATTTCGCTCTTGTTGTCGAATGCGCCGGACACGAAGGCCGTGGGATCGAAGTTATGATGTTGCATGACGAGGTTAAGGGTGCTCATACCGCGATCGACATTTTTCCACTTCGATAGGCCATCAAGGAAGCTGGTCTTCGTGACGCGAACCTGTACTTCGTTCCAGTAGTGTTGCGCATCATACATTTCTCTTGGCCATTGCTCGACCATTGGGTTTGCGCCATGATATACAAGACAATCGATGAGGTCTGCATGTCCCTTGTAGGCAGCCGCCAAGAGCGCGCGATCCATTGGAGTGTAGTCTTCTCTCTTCGTTGCGTCTCCGTAAGTGGCACCCTCTCTCAAGAGATAGTCGGCCACTCTGGCTCGTCCGTTCATGGTAGCTTTCGCTAAGGCCTCGTGCTTTACCTTCTTCAATTTACCAGTTGATCGATAAATAGGATCAGCTCCCATATTGATGACTGCCCTGACCAGTGAAAGACTACCCTCTGCAGCAGCTTCTTCGAGAATATCGGTCAGGTCGTTTTGTGATGGGCTACTAGCTGGATTTGGCGTAGTAGCCGCTCTTTTGAGTAGGAAGCTCTTCTTGAAAGGAGATGCACCCTTCCGATCTGATGGAGGCTCCTTCCTGCTCAGTCTGCGCAGTATCTCAGCTCGAGCATCGCCGGGACTCATGTCGGATGCTTCACTCTCTATACTTTGCGTGGTGGATATAGAGATATTTCTTCGTGATGACTGATCTAGACCCCCAGGTAGATCTGGCAATACGGATGAGCCCATGCTAGAGCTGCGATTACCGTTCGCCATGTAGGTAGTGCTCACACGCTCAGAGATGCCATGGACGACCTTCAGTGGTTGTGGTGTCGAAGTGGAGGGCGAAGGATGATCAAAAGCGATATACATGGATTGCATCCTGTCTGACAGACCGTCTTCAGTGCTATCGGTGCTCCCCCAAGACATGGGAGGAGTGGGAGGGACTGTTGATGCATGTTTCAGGAAGCGTAAAGGCTGTGGTGGAGAAGACTTCGACGCGCGTTGTGGGAATTGTGGCCGAACAGCTTGCGAGTCTTTGCATTCTGGAGGTCGGGAGGATCCATTGGTTGGGGGCTCGGAAAAGGGTTCCATTTGAGGGTTATGCGATAGTAACGGTCCTTCGCGCAGTGGTGAGAAGACGTTGCCAGACTGGAGAGATATGCCATCGGCTGTGAGTGGCTGCATAGCGATACTGGCCCCAGACCCAGTAATGGAAGATGCCAATGGAAGACTTGCTGCCTCTTGCCGCTTTCGCGGCACCTTGTGAGTATGGTTCGGATAAGTGGCATTCTCGTCAGCCTTCCCTGTTATTGTTGGAGATATCGACGGGTGGGGCGCAAGGTATTCGAAGGATGGTCCGCCATAGAAGTTGCCGTACTCAGCAAAGCCGTCTGCATATCGCTGCTCTTCTTGCTGCACCGCCATTGTTTCTTAAGCTCTTTGTTCGAGATTGATGTAGCTGTATTGGCTGCGATGAAGCGCTGCCAGGTGGTGAGGGATGCTAGGAGAGCGCGGGGTAAAAGTGTTCCCGGCATTGATGTTTGATTGCTTGTCAGCATGCTTTAATCCAGCCTTGTCACTAGAAGTGACATTTCAGGCGTTCATTACTACCGGGTGGAAGACTGGCTTCCGAGACCCTGACAAAGGCGCAGGCGGGCTGTGGTGCCGGCGCACGGAAAGCCGTCCAACACAGGGATCATGGCCGCAAAGGGGCGTTCATCGCAGCCTCTGAAGGACTTTGGCTGGGAGTGCGAGATGAGCATGCGGTATAAGCGAATTAGGTTCGTGAACGCAGCACGTGGGCGGAGAACTTCGGGATGCTCTCAATTCGGCTGCCATAGATGTCGCGTCAACGTTCTGTTCCGCCGCTCGTCGTTTGTGAACTTCTCTCTTGTCGTGGGGAGCATTGTCAACATGCCGTAGCGCCGATATGAAAAGTGATCGGTGGGTGTTTCTTTGTTCTCAGGTTGCCAAGCTAGGAGTGCCTCAGCCCTGCATGGAGAACCGAAATCCCGAAGCCTACATCCACCACTCTTATCTCGATCGTTTAGATGCCATAGCCGCGGAAAATTTTGTCATCAGAACCTTCCAAGCCACTGCTGAGTCGTTAATTGCTTACCCATCCTCCATCAACGCGTTCTTTTCCACCATATCAGCGCGCATTGAAGATGAATCTTGCCAATGTTGGTCTGAAGGACTATCTGGTCATTGGCTCTCTCAGCGGGCTTTTGCGAACGACGTCGATGCAAATTGCTGGCTACAAGCAGAGGGACCTCACATACTTTCAGTCTTACGGGACGTGGGCGAGCGCGAGCCTCGTTGCTATTGTCGTATACACCATTGCGGTGCGGCTGCTAAGGGGACCGGCATTGCGGGAGGGTCGGACCAAGTAGCAGGAAGCAACGAAGCGGTGACGCAGCCACGACAAGGGCGTCTCGAGGGCGGCTCAATTCTGAGGCAGTGAAGATATATCGGCGAAGGGAGCCTCAGTGACATTGTACATGCTGGAAGCCCTGTGATGGTCCCTTCCGCTGAGGCGGGATGAATCGGGACGAGTGCACGGGTGCAGTTACTCGGCGAGGAGCTTTGACCAGGTCTTTCGTGCGTGCCGTCATCACCAATGCCGTCCATAATCTCCAGAACACCAGAACCACCGCCAACTTTTCTGTATCGCATCGAATGTCTTCTATCGGCTCCCATGGTCGAAAAGAGCTACTTTTGAACTGTTCGAATCCTCTTGATGATATCAGCTCATCGTCATTTCAATTTAGGAAGCTGCGACGGCCTGCATTGCGTGGCAGGCTGGGTTGGACCGCTTTCTACCACATCCTGCTCTTACATCGCGACGATACCTGGATCTTGTCTTGTCCCCAAGGAGGATATACAAGCGTCACCAGTTTGCGCTCCCCTCTCAAGGCAACTTACCAGAATGGCGCGATCAAGAGTCGCGCATTATGTTCTTGACTTTGCCGAGATATCTTGTGCCGAGGAATCTCGCGCTCCATACCAAGCTCATTTATCTGGAAATCTGTAAGCCTATTGACATGATCCAGATGTTAAAGTGGCACAGTTGGCCCTACTGTATAAGGTTTGCTGATGTCGCGTCATTCCCCTCTAGCGCAGAGCCCCTGGAGGGTCGGAGCATGGCTGCGACACCAGACGCTGATTTTGCCAAGGGTACTGTACCCTCGACCTCAGATCCAGGCCATCTCCACGGGTCCGTTGGCCCACTCCACAGAGATCTGTAGATCAGTGCGCGATGATTGTGGAATCTAGGGTCGG
>Ga0265797_10012200_pt1 | contig 10582 bp, 9 predicted proteins | sample P2T30metagenome_FD_192433 | JGI IMG/M metagenome (GOLD analysis project Ga0265797, IMG submission 192433) | Plant litter microbial communities from East Loma Ridge, Irvine, California - P2 T30 | ecosystem: Environmental > Terrestrial > Plant litter > Unclassified | place: USA: California... | reverse complement strand
TCTGCGAGTCGTGCGGGCAGGAGATCCCGGATGCGCGCCTTTTGGCGACGCCGACGGTGCGCATGTGTATCGCCTGCCAGGATCGCATCGAGAAGGAAACGCATACGGGGCGTGGTCCGACGATGTAAATTTTTGGCGATGAATCGCGTAGGGTTGGCGGCTATGCCGCCGACGCGGTGATAGTTTGCGGCCAGATCATTCGGCTCGACGTCGGCACCGTTAACAATCACCGCATCGGCGGCTATGCCGCCAACCTACCGATCATCATCCTGCAGCACACGGTAAGCAGGCCCTTCAAGATCATCGAACTGCCCACTCTGCGCCGCGCCAGAAAACACCCGCAACGCCACCCCCACCAGCACCACACTGAGCGGCACCAGGATATACAACGCTTCCATCAACGATCCTTTCGCAGCCGCAGCGCATTGACCACCACCAGCGCCGAGCTGGCCGCCATCCCGACCCCCGCCATCCACGGACTGAGCAGGCCGGTCGCCGCCGCCGGAATCGCCGCCACGTTATACACCGTCGCCCAGGTCAGGTTCTGCCGAATCACCGACAAGGTACGCCGCGCCGTATCGAGCGCATCGGCCAGCGGCGTCAGGTCGTCCCCCATCAACACCCCATCCGCATGCAGCTGCGCCAGCTCGGCCCCGCGCCCCATCGCGAACGAGACATCGGCCCCGCTCAGCACCGCCGCGTCATTGATGCCGTCGCCCACCATCGCCACCACCGCCCCTTCCTGCTGCAGGCGCCGCACAAAATCCAGCTTTTCATCCGGCAGCTTGCCGCCGATCGCGGTCGAGATGCCCAGCTGCGCCGCCACTGCCTGCGCCGCATGCTGCTCGTCGCCCGACAGCAGCACCACCGTCTTGCCGGCAGCGCGAAAGCGCTGCACCACCTCCGCCGCCTCGGGCCGCAGGCCGTCGGCCAGGTCGAAGCGCGCCAGCCAGCCATCGGCGTTGCCGAGCCAGACCGAGGTGGTCCCGGCCGGCACCGCCGCACGGGCCACGCCGCCGGCCACGCCGGCAACCCAGGCCGCACTGCCCAACCGGTAGCAGCAGCCGTCGACCCAGCCCTCCACACCCTGGCCGACCGTGCAGTGGATGCGCTGCGCGTGGCCCGGTTCAGCCACCGCATCGCGAATCGCGATGGCCAGCGGATGCGGGTTGTCCGCTTCCAGCGCGGCGGCGATGCGCAGGCATGCGTCGCCCGCCACCTGGCCGACCGGCACGGTCTGGCGCAGCGTCGGGCGGCCATAGGTCAGCGTGCCGGTCTTGTCGAACACGATGTGGGTGGCGCGGTCGAACGTTTCCAGCGTATGCGGCTGCACCGCCAGCACGCCGCGCCGCAGCAGGCGGTCGGTGGCGGCGGCCAGCGCGGTGGGCGTGGCCAGCGAGAGCGCGCACGGGCACGACACCACCAGCACCGCGATTGCCACCTGCCACGCGCGCCCCGGGTCGACCTGCAGCCAGGCGACGTAGGCCAGCACGGTCAGGCCCAGCAGACCGAGCACGAACCAGCCGGCGACGCGGTCGGCCCACAGCGCCAGCGCCGGCTTGCCCTGGCCCGCACGCTCGACCAGCCGCACCAGCATCGCCAGCGTGCTGTCGGTCGCGGCCGAGGTCACACGCAGCACGATGGCCTGGGTCGCGTTGACCGCGCCGCCGGGCAGCGCGTCGCCCGGCATGCGGGGCTGGGTGCGGGTCTCGCCGGTCAGCAGGGCCAGGTCGATCTCGGTCTCGCCTTCGTGGATCACGCCATCGGCCGGCACCGCCTGCCCGGCTTTGACCAGCACCAGGTCGCCGACCTGCAGCGTGCTGGCGGCAATCAGCTCGGTGTCGCGCGCCAGCGGATCGCCGCGCAGGCGCAGCGCCGCCGCGGGCAGGCCCTGCTGCAGGCGTTCGAGCGCACCCGCCGCCTTGCGGCGCGCGCCCAGTTCCAGGTAGCGGCTGCCCAGCAGCAGGAACACGAACATGGTGACCGAATCGAAGTACACATCGCCCTGCCCCGACAGCAGCGCGCCCAGGCTGCCGGCGAAGGCAGCGCCGATGCCCAGCGCCACCGGCACGTCCATGCCGGGCGAGCGGCGCACCAGGTCGCGCCAGGCTCCCATGAAGAATGGCTGGGCCGAATACAGCAGCGCCGGCAGGGTCAGGAAGAACGAGGCCCAATGCATCAGCGCCGTCATGCCGGCATCCATCGTGCCGTCGCCGGCCAGGTACACCGGCACCGCATACATCATCACCTGCATCATCGACAGGGCCGCCACGAACAGCTGGCGGAACAGCTTCTTGCGCGCGCGTTCGAGCTGCTCGCCGTGGCGATGCGCGTCGTACGGATAGGCGGTATAGCCGATCGCACGCAGTGTGCGCAGGATGCCGCTTGGACGGCACTCCCCCTGGTCCCAGCGCACGAACAGGCGTTCGGTGGCCACGTTCAGGCTCACGTCCAGCACCCCGGGCACGCGCATCAGCTGGCGTTCGATCAGCCACATGCAGGACGCGCAGCGGATGCCCTCGACGCTGAAGCTGCCTTCGCCGTCCATGCCAGCGCCGTCGACCAGGTCGAGTTCCGGCGCGCGCGCTGCCTCAAGATCGGCCTGGACGGCGTAGGCAGTGCGGGTCGTGTAGTAGTCGGCGAAACCGCCATCGGCGATGGCCTGGGCCGCTGCCGCGCAGCCGGGGCAGCACATCTGCTGCACACTGCCGTCGATCGTGGCTTGCCAGCGGCTGTCGGCGGGGATCGGCAGCCCGCAGTGGAAGCATCCCTGCGGCGCCTTATCGCGCACCGCCTGGTCCAGCACGGCGCTCATGCGCCGATTCCCGGGGTCAGGCACAGCGTGTGCATCCAGCCGGGCGGCAAGCCCCCGGCCGCACGCGCGAGGCCCAGCAGGCCGAAGGCCAGGATCGCGACACCGCAGGCCAGGCGCACCACATGCCGTCCCATCAGGCGCCGCACGCCCTGGCCGGCCACGCCGAGGGCCGCCAGCATCGGCAGCGTACCCAGGCCGAAGGCCAGCATCACGCCAGCCCCGTCCAGCGCCGAGCCGCTCAGCATGGCCGTGACCAGCACGCTGTACACCATTCCGCACGGTAGCCAGCCCCACACTGCGCCAAGCGCGAACATGCGGCCCGCTCCCGCCTGCGTCCCGGCCGGGTTTACGCGCCGCAGCAGCGGCGACAGGTGGCGCCACAGGGATTGCCCGCCGCGCTCGAGCCAGGCCAGGCCACGCCAGGCGTCCATCAGGAACAGGCCGAGCGCCACCAGCATCAGGTTGGCGGCCCAATGGAAGGCCGCTTGCAGCAGCGGCAGCGAGGACAGCGCCGCCGCGCCGCCCGCCATGCCGCCGGCCAGCGCCCCAGCCGTCATATAGCTGGCGATGCGGCCGGCGTTGTAGGCGCCGACGTGGACCAGCGAGGCGCCATGCACCGTCGTCTCGGTACGCACCGGCACCGGAAAGGCGAGTTGACGCACTCCCGGGCTGCCCATTGGCGCCGCGACCGCGCGGCGCGGCATGGATAGCGCCCCGACGATGCCCCCGCACATGCCGGCGCAGTGCACGCTGCCGGCCAGGCCAACCAGGAAGGTCGGGACTAACAGCGCGGGTAACAGGGCGATGCCGCTCATGGCGTTTTCCTCACATGGTCTGCGAGTGACGCGGGCCCTCGGCCTTGCGCGCGAGATAACGGTCGAACACCATGCACACGTTGCGGATCAGGAGACGCCCCTTCATCGTCACGCTCAGCCAGTCGGCGCCAACCTGCACCAGGCCATCGGCCTCCATCTTGCGCAGTTCGGCGAGCTCGTCGGCAAAGTGGCGCGCGAACACGATCGGAAAGGCTTGCTCGATCGCCGCGATCGACAGCTCGAACTGGCACATCAGCTTCTGGATGATCGCGCGACGCAGCGCGTCGTCCATCGACAGGCGGATGCCGCGCTGCACCGGCAGCTCGTTCTGGTCGATCAGGTCATAGTAATCGTCGAGCGTCTTGACGTTCTGGCTGTAGGTTGCCCCCACCGCGCCGATGCTCGACACGCCGCACGCGACCAGGTCGGCGTCGGCATGGGTCGAATAGCCCTGGAAGTTGCGGTGCAGGCGGCCCTGGCGCTGGGCCACGGCCAGGTCGTCGTCGGGCTTGGCGAAATGGTCCATGCCGATATAGACGTAGCCGGCCGCGCCGAGGCGCTCGATGCACAGCTGGAGCATGGCGAGCTTGGTGGCGCTGTCCGGCATTTCCACGTCGAGGATACGGCGCTGCGGCTTGAACAGGTGCGGCATGTGCGCGTAATGGTAGACCGAGATGCGGTCGGGACTCGCCTGCACCACCTTGTCCAGGGTTTGCGCCATGCTGTCCAGGGTCTGCTTCGGCAGGCCATAGATCAGGTCAATGCTCACCGAACGAAAACCCGCGACGCGCGCGGCATCGATGATGGCCACGGTCTCGGCCTCGGGCTGGACCCGGTTGACGGCCTTCTGCACGTCCGGATCGAAATCCTGCACGCCCAGGCTGATGCGGTTGAAGCCCTGGCGCCGCAGGCTGTGCACGCGTTCCACCGAGACTGTGCGCGGATCGACCTCGATCGAATACTCGCCTCGTTCGTCGGGCGCGAAGCGGAACGAACGCTGCAGATGCGCCATCAGCTCGCCCATCTGCGCGTCCGACAGGTAAGTCGGCGTGCCGCCGCCGAAGTGCAGCTGCTCGACCTCGTTCATGCCGGCGAACAGCAGGCCTTGCATCTCGACTTCGCGCTTGAGGTACGCCAGATAGGTGGCCGCCTTGTCGCGCCGGCGGGTGACGATCTTGTTGCAGGCGCAGTAGTAGCACACGCTCTCGCAGAACGGGATGTGCAGGTACAGCGACAGCGGGCGCTTGCCGCGGGTGCGTACGCTGGCCACCGCATGCAGGTAGTCGCGATACCCGAAGTCGGCGTTGAAGCGGTCGGCGGTGGGATAAGAGGTATAGCGCGGACCGGACTTGCCGAGCCGGGACAGCAGGTCGCCATCGAATTCGACGACCGGATGGTAGGCAGTAAGGGCGATGGGGGCCGGCGCGGTAGGCGCCGGTTGCGCTTCTAGCATGACAATGAACTCCAGCTGCTCGCCACCTGCAGAAAGCGAAGTGGCACGATTAGCTCCCAGTCTATTGATCCAGGTCGGCCAAATCCTTGACATGCATCAAATATGGCCGAGTCCGCTCTAACGGGAGAGGGCTAATTTACGTTCAAACTTGAACACCGATAAGGCCAGCGACAGGCGCGCCGCCTCGTCGGCCACGCTGCTCGAGGAGGTCGCCGATTCTTCGACCTGGGCCGCGTTCTGGCGCGTGATGGCGTCGAGCGCCGTCATGGCGGCATTGACGCCGGCGATGTCGCTGGCCTGCTCGCGGCTGGCCTGCGTGATCGCGTCCATGATGGCGGCTGCCTCGGCCACCTGATCGACCACCGCGCGCATGGTCTGGCCGGCGTCGTCCACCAGTTCCGCGCCCTGCCCCACATGGCCGCTGGAGACGGCGATCAAGCCCTTGATTTCGCGCGCCGCGCCGGCGGTGCGCTGGGCCAGGCTGCGTACTTCGCCCGCCACCACCGCGAAGCCGCGTCCCTGCTCGCCGGCGCGCGCCGCCTCTACCGCCGCGTTCAGCGCCAGCAGGTTGGTCTGGAAGGCGATGCCGTCGATCAGGCCGATGATGTCGCCAATGCGCGTGGCCGAAGCGCTGATGTGGCCCATGGACGCACCGACCCGCTCCACCGCCGCGCCGCCCTTGCCGGCGACCAGGGTCGCAGCCCGCACCATGCCATCGGCCTGCACCGCGCTATCGGTATTACGGCTGGCGGCGCGCGCGATATTCGCCAGGCTGTCGGCCGTGTGCTCCAGGCTCGCGGCCTGGGCTTCGGTACGGTTGGCCAGGTCGGCATTGCCGGCGGCGATGGCGCGCGTGGCCTGCTCGATCGAGCTGACGTTATCGCGCACATCGCCGATGATCGCGGTCAGGTTGATGTTCAGCTGGCGCAGCGCCAGTTGCAGGCGGCCGATCTCGCCGCCGCCCGGCGCCGGCACCGGATGCGCCAGATCGCCGCCGGCCAGGGCATAGACGGTCGCGGTAGCGTCCTGCAACGGACGCGCGATACTGCGCTGCAGTTCCCACCACACCGCCAGCGAGGCCGCCACGCCGGCGCCGGCCAGCGCCCGCCAGGCGTTGCCGTCGACCGCGATGCCGAGTGCTGCCAGCACGGCGACCTGGCCGCCCATCATCCAGCCCAGGCGCTGGCGCAGGGGGAGCTCGCGCAATGCACGCAGGCTGCGGCGCCAGCCGGCGCGCACCACCTGGCCGCGCACGATCGCCAGGTGGGCGGCCTTGCCAGTGCGGATTTGGGTGTAGAGAGCGTCGGCGGCCTTCACCTGTTCGCGCGTGGGCGCGGTGCGCACCGACATATAGCCGGTCACGCGCCCCTGCTCCTGGATCGGCACCACGTTGGCGACCACCCAATAAAAGTCGCCGTTCTTGCGGCGGTTCTTGACCAGGCCTGTCCATGGCTCGCCGGCCTGCAGGGTCGCCCACAGGTCGGCAAAGGCCGCCGGCGGCATGTCCGGGTGGCGCACCAGGTTATGGGCCTTGCCCAGCAGTTCGGATTCCGCGAAGCCGCTGACTTCGACGAAGCTCGGATTGACATAGGTGATGCGGCCCTTGGTGTCGGTCTTGGACACGATGGACTGCCCCGGTTGCATCAGGTATTCGATCCCGGTGACTGGCTGGTTGTTTCGCATGGCGCTCGCCTCTAGTTTCTTTTAGGAAAAATATTGTTGAGCGCATTCTATCGATGGGTAATTGCCGAATAGTTGATCTACATCAAAAACGACCGAGTAGCACTGGGCATGTAACCAAGAAAACCTTGATTTGGTTCAATGTCATGCTTTCAAGCTAAACTTGCGGAATGGATAACCTCACCCATTCTCTCGTCGGCCTGGCGCTGGGCGAACTCGCCGATCGTGCCCTGCCGCCGCACCCTGACCCTGGCACGGCCCGCACCCGCCGCCGCGTCCTGCTCGCCACCGGCGCGTTGGCCAGCAATTTTCCCGATCTCGACCTGGTGCTGACGCCATTGCTGGCGCCGCCGCTCGGCTACCTGCTGCACCACCGCGGCCATACGCATACGCTGCTGTATGCCCTGCCCCAGATCGCCCTGCTGCTGGGTCTGATGTGGCTGCTATGGCCGGGCGCGCGCCGCCTGCTGCGCGACGACCCTAAGGCGCGCCGCGCGATCCTGGCCACCGCCGCGATCGGCATGGTGCTGCACCTGTCGCTCGACTTCCTGAATGTGTATGGGGTCCACCCCTTCCACCCGCTCGATTCGCGCTGGCTGTATGGCGACATGGTGTTCATCATCGAACCGGTGTTCTGGACCGCGCTCGGCGTGGCGCTGGCGCTGCGGGTGCCGAACCGGATGCTGCGCTGGCTGTTCGCGGCGCTGATCCTGGCCGCGCCGCTGGCATTCACTTACCTCGGCTTCCTGCAGTGGGGATCGCTGGCGGGTTTGCTGCTGGTGGCGGGCGTGGTGGCGTTCATGACGCGCCGCGGCGGCACGGCAGGACTGGTAACGGCGCTGGTGGCCTGCGTCGGCTTCATCGCGGTGCAGGGCGTGGCCGGGCATCTGGCGCGCGAGCAGATCCGCGCGGCGCTGGCCCAGCTCGAGCCTGGCAGCCGGGTGCTCGACCTGCCGCTGTCGGCCTTCCCATCGAATCCCCTGTGCTGGTCGTTCGCGACCGTCACCGACAATGGCGGCGCCGGCAGCTATGCGGTGCGCCTCGGGGTATTGAGCCTGGCGCCGGGCGTGAGCGATGTCGCGGCCTGCCCGGCGCGCTTCGGCGGCCAGCCGGGCGCGGCATCACGCACGCTGGCCTGGAATTACCGCGAAGCGGGCAGCCTGGAAGGCCTGCGTGGCCTGCAGCGCGAGAACTGCCACTTCGATGGCTGGCTGCGCTTTGCGCGCGTGCCTTCGCTGGCCGATGGCAAGGCGACCGATATCCGTTTCAGCGCGCCGGGAGAAGAGAATTTTTCGACCATCCCGTATGCGGCAATGGCACATCAGCCCTGCCCGGCGCCGGTGCCGCAATGGGCGCGGCCGCGCCAGGACTTGCTCGATTAATGCAGCGGGCGTGACGCCAGCATCACGAAGGCTGCGTCCAGCGCCCGTTCGCCCTGCGCCACCAGGTCGACGCTGTTCGGCTTGAGCAGCCAGTCGCCCAGCAGTCCGGCGACGATGCCATGCAGCAACCGCGCACCGAGTTCGGTGTCGAGCGTCGCCGGCAGTTGCCCGCGCCCGACGGCCGCCGTCAGGATGCGCTGCAGCGATTGGCGCGAGCGTTCGACCGAGGTACGGTGCCGCAGCAGCAGGCTGCCGGCCGGATCGAGCAGCTCTTCGCGGTTCGACGGCGACGAATAGACCTCGTCGGCGCCCTGGGTGGCGGCGACTTCGGCCAGGAGCGCCAGGCAGGCCTCGCGAAAGTGTCCCAGCGGGTCGTCGCCGCACCACTCGTCCACGCCGGCGTCGATCAGTTCAGCCGGCAAGGGCGTCGCCTTGCACACCGCGTCGAACAGGCATTCCTTGCCGGCGAAGTGCCAGTACACGGCGCCGCGGGTCACGCCGGCGGCGGTGGCGACATCCTCGAACGTCACGTCCTTCCAGCTGCGTTTGTCGAATACTGCGGTTGCCGCGTCGAGGATGCGGCGGCGCGTCTCCAGCGCCTCTTCTTATGTTTTACGGACCATGTCTCTTTATTGTTTTTCAAGCGAGTGAAGGGAATAGCCCTTTCACGTAATGGTAGATCGTCGCCTTGACCGCCGCGTCGTCGCCCGCAGGCTCGCGGATCGCCTGGATCGCCAGCCCGTTCATGAAGAACAGCATCGACAGCGCACCGGTGCGCGCCATCTCGGGCGGCAGGCCGCCGCCGCCCTGCTCGCGTGGGGTCGCCAGCCAGCGCTCCAGGTCTTCGCGCACCGCCACGTCCGACTGCGCTACTGCCTGCGCTAGCGTGGCGCTGCGGGTAGCTTCGGCACTGGTTTCGGCAAACAGTGCCGCGTTCATCTCTTTCGGATCACGGCGACGTCGAAGCCCGACGGCAGCAGCGCCGTCTCCACCGGCGCCCCGGCCAGCAACGCCAGCTGGTTGCGGCCGGTGGCCACCAGGCCCGCGAACTGGGCGGCGTCGGCGCGTGCGGTTTCGACCGTGGTGCGGGCCTGCTCGACTTCCAGCGCCGACACGGCGCCGATCGCCTGGCGCTTGACGATCAATTCGAATAAGGCCTGCTGGTCTTCCAGCGTCACCTCGGCCACCCGCTGCGACTCAATATCGGCCGCTAGCGTGATGTACACATTGGCGATCTCGCCGATCAGCGTGATCTGCACGGCGCGGCGCGCCTCCTCTTGCGCCAGGTACTGCTGCAGCGCCGCTTCGGACAGATTGTGCACGCGGCCGAACAGGTCCAGCTCGAAGGTCGAGATGCCGACGCCGGCCGAATACACATCCGGCGTGGCGGTGGCCAGCGCGCCGCTGCCGCCGGTGCGTTCGCCGGCCACCGCCAGGCCGACCGATGGCAACCGGTCGGCGCGCTGCACGTTGTACAGCGCGCGGGTGCGTTCGACGTTCAGCGCGGCTTCGCGCAGGTCGCGGTTGTTGTCCAGCGCGGTGGCGATGATCTGCACCAGCTTGGGGTCGGTGAAGAACTCGCGCCAGCCGATACTGCTTGCCGGCGTCGCCCCTGGATCCGTTGCAGGCAGGCCGGTCGCCGCCGTCGGCGGCTCGGGCCAGCCGGCCGCAATATTCGGCTGCGCCTGCGGCAGATCGGGCTGCAGCATGCCGCAGCCGCCCAGTGTCAGCGAGACGGCCAACGCCATGGCCGATGAGGTGAACTTAGTCATGCTGTGCTCCTGCGGTGGTGGCGGTGGCGGGTGCGGCTTTTTTCTTGCGCTTGAACATGCGCCCGATCACGACATAGAACAGCGGGATGAAGAACACGCCCAGCACGGTGCCGACCAGCAGGCCGCCGACCACACCGGTGCCGATCGGGCGCTGCGCGCCGGCGCCGGCGCCCGAGGCCAGCGCCAGCGGCAGCACGCCCAGGCCCAAGGCCAGCGACGTCATGATGATCGGACGCAGGCGGTCGCGCACGGCGTGCATCGTCGCTTCCACCAGCTCCATGCCCTTCTCCACGTTCTCCTTGGCGAATTCGACGATCAGGATCGCGTTTTTACTCGTCAACCCCACGGTGGTCAGCATCGCCACCTGGAAGTAGACGTCGCGGCTCAGGCCGAACGAGAAGTTGGCCAGTACCGTGCCCAGGATCCCGAGCGGCGCCACCAGCAGCACCGCGGTCGGCACGCTCCAGCTTTCGTACAGCGCGGCCAGGCACAGGAACACGATCAGCAACGATAGCGTGTACAGCGTCGTGGTCTGGTGGCCGGCCTGGCGTTCCTGGTACGACAAGGCAGTCCACTCGACGTTGAAGCCGGGCGGCAGTTCCTTGGCCAGGCGTTCGATCTCGTCCATCGCGGCGCCCGAACTCACGCCAGGCTTGCCTTCGCCC
>Ga0265797_10012199_pt1 | contig 10583 bp, 7 predicted proteins | sample P2T30metagenome_FD_192433 | JGI IMG/M metagenome (GOLD analysis project Ga0265797, IMG submission 192433) | Plant litter microbial communities from East Loma Ridge, Irvine, California - P2 T30 | ecosystem: Environmental > Terrestrial > Plant litter > Unclassified | place: USA: California... | reverse complement strand
TCGTGTGTCATTGGTCTTCTCATCTCCCCATGGCCCACTTCAGATCTTACTCAGCACGTACTCTTCACTTCGCCTTGTAGAAGCTTTGCAGTACCGAAGAGATCGTGGCGTAGCATCAAAACCTGCGAGCTTGAACTTTCTCCAATTAACATTGCAACTTTGGAGGTGTTCCCGTACCGTGAAGGCGACTTCCAAGTACTAATAAACTACACCTCCTAAGTTCAATCCTCGAACTCATGTAGTACCGCGGAAGCTACATGTATATTACCCGGACTTCGTACGCTTCGAATATTCGCCCAGGATGATCACTCAGCACACTCGTTCACTCATTCGCGCTCTGCTAAGAGATGTCTAGATAGAATAAACACAGCGACTGGCGGGCGCAAGCTGCACGACCATCGATAGACTTTCCCAGGGTGGACCCTTATACGTCTATAGTTGAAGCACCGACTACTTTTATGCAGATCAAGGCCCGAACAAGCCAGCGCAAAGCGCCTATCAAAAGGCGTCCTACCCGGTGATCATGCAGCCACTAGACACAATATCACCAATCTAGCAGACCGAAATGGGCGCACGCGGACGACACTAGCAGTAGGGCACTCCAGCTCGACTACAAATGGATCGCAATGGACTGAACTGGTCACGACTTCGAAATCTCATCCGCTCACTACTCTCGCAAGACTCTCTCGTTTGGTCTTATTTTCGATTTCGTTCGATTTGTATGCAATTCACTCGCTCTCACTATTCTCAACAAACACAACGATGAAATCAGCCCTCCTCTACGCCGCCGGCCTCATGGCCACTATAGTAACCTCGACACCAATAGCGACCAAACGAACCGTCCCGGTGCACAACGACTTCTCCTGCCGCAGCGCAGAACACCCCAACCCCGTCATCCTACTCCACGGCCTGGGCGCAACTTACTACGAAGACATCAACATCCTCGAACTCTACCTGCAAACCCAAGGCTTCTGCACCTTCAGCACGACCTACGGCGAATACCCCGGCTTCCCCTTGGTCGGCGGCCTCAAACCCATCAAAACCTCGTCCGACGAAATCGCGCAATTCGTCAGGGAAGTCCAAACGAAAACCGGAGCGTCGAAAGTAGATCTGGTCGGGCACTCCGAGGGCGCCTTCCAAGTCTTGTACGTGACCAAGTTCGGCCAAGGCGTCAAGGAAATCGTGCAACGGGTCTTCGCTATCGCGCCGCCGACCCACGGCACCACCTTCCTAAGCTTGTACAACGTCACAGATATCGCGCCGCAGCTCACGCGGCCACTGGTCGACACAATCCTCAATACCGTCGGCTGCGCTGCGTGCGCGGACCTACTGCCCAACGGTGATGCTGTCAAGAGGCTGAACGAAGGTCCCATCGCCCAGCCCGGGATCTCTTATACGATCTTGACTTCGACGAATGATCAGTTGGTGGTTCCTACTGAGACGTCTTTCGTGCGCGAAGAGGGTGTACGAAATCTTTATGTTCAGGATTTCTGCCCGCTGGATCAGGTGGGACACATTGGGGAGGCGTATGATCCTAATGTTATGGAGATTGTGAGGAACTCTCTTAATGACAGTGAGGCCGGGCCGGAGGTGTGTGTTTTGGGTTTCCCAGGAAAGTGAGGATCGAAAGGGATCTTTGTTCTCTTTTTGTTTGGACTTGAGAAGCGTTGCTTTTTCTCAGCGTTGCCTGTGTGGCAGGATAGTGAGTCTATTCGCACATGCCGTAAGGGAGGGATTGATATGTATTAGAGGCTTCAGCTCCAGTAGGAGTCTGGCGTCCAAAATGATAGTAATAATACCATCTCTTGAAACGAAAGCGGCATTGCAACGACTTTTCATTCGTCGAATTTGAGTTTCTCGTCCGTACCCGGCAGCGAGGCAATAATATCCGACAGCATGCGCGTCGAATAGCGGGCCTCGACGCGAACGCAAAGGTTCCGGCCTCGAGCGCGCGTCGGCTCTTGATCCTGATCTTGAAGATGAGTAAACAAGGCCACGCGGATGGCGAAAGTCCAAGGGAGGACTCCCGTTGCGGATTGTCGATACGAAAACTCCTCTGCGATGTCAAGAATGCTCTCTGTGAGATATGTGATCGACCATGGGAGTGAGGTGGTGTAGATCGGTTCGAGGCGAGTAAGTAGTAGCCAGGTTGATAGGTGGAGGACTACTGCCTGTGCGATTGAGGCGTCTACTAGGCTGCCGTCGCTGAGGTCTTGGACGACGTTTTCGAGGGTGGTCGATGTGTTTCCGGGCGATGTGATGCGGTGTTGTTGTTGTAGTCGCTGGAGGCGCCACATGTTCAATGCATCTACGACTCGCGACACACCTGCATGCAGACGCTTCGTTGTAGCCCCTTCAACGCGGACGCGGTCGGTCTCGGCCAGCAGGCCAGGGATGAAGACCAAGGTGTCTACTGCATGGTCCATCAAGTCTTTGGCGCAGCCGTCTGACCAGGGCACATGCAGCCACTCGGGACTTTCCAAGAATGAATGGCGGCGGAGAAATAGGTTCAAAGGTACCTGCTCTCACGTTAGTATATGGGTTCTCGCCCGCGAACAATTGCAACAGGCGTTGCGAGATTCCTACATTGAACAACCGGATCAGCCTCAGTGTTCTAAGCTCAAGAACGCCCTTGAAGGCATGAGGCCCCAGCGTCTGAACAATGGTGCTCAAGCCCCAAATGTGCATCATCCATGCTTTGGGGTTATTCCACACCAGAAGCTCCTGGTAAGAAAGCAGGAAGACCAGATGGATCATATTGAGGCAACGAGTGGCGTCCGAACTCGACAATCGTTGCCTGATGGCAGGCAGGATTTCAGCGCATCTGTGCCGCCGGACTGAAGCTGTAGTGGTACTGTCGAGGCCACAGATGAGGGCCTTGAAAGCGTTGTGAACGAGCTCGTCGTCGCGCACCGTGGACACCAAGCTCAACCAGTCCGAACTTTGGGTGCCGGCTATAGCGTGAAACCGCACGAATACATGAGCCATCTGTCGGCCAAATAGCTCGTCTTGTAGCATAGTCGGGGAGCGTGGTAATGACGGTGCTGTCAATGGGCTGTAGTCTTTGTCGTCGAAGTCCTTGGCCTCAAGCTATGCATTGCTTAATCAACCAACCCCGACAGAAAATGAACATTGCAGGCAGTTAATTACCTTGACTTCTACCTTGGGAGCCAGACGTCCTTTGACGACTCGCACTGGAGGGCGCTGTTTACGACGGCGTGTCTGGTGGCCCCAGGCAGCGGCATTGGCTCGGATGAGGTTCTTGGACCTCGCATCGTTCGATGACTGAGATTCATTGACGAGCCATATGAAGGAATTGCTGTTACGAGCTGTTCCGGTGGCAGACATTGTTTGCGGGGGCGTATTCGAACGTGTCTTGGCTGTCAGGTAAGGTGTCTCCGCGCAGCGAGGTGTCAAAAATGTTCAAAAGACCGCGAGTAGTAGTAGTGGTATTCTCCCTGCATCGCAGACTCGACTGCTGCCATGGCCTGTAGTAGCCCTAGTTAGTCCAAACCCCAACCCATACCAGGGCAATTGTGTACGTTATTGAATAATGTGCCGAGTCAAGGTATGAATTGGGAAGGGAAGCGAAGGGGACGATATGCAGTGTCCGTGGCGAGGTGGGCCCGTGGTTTCGCTTTCGAGATCGACCTGCATGAGGATCAACGCATCACATCCATCCCGTTCCCCCGAGTTCCGTGCCCGGACCTGTTCTCAGACTCGGAGCCTAGTGCAAGCATATCACTGGCTTCTGGCGTCGCTTCGTCCTGTGCCATTGAAAGCAGCTAACCCCACGGTTGGTAATCAAATGATCAACCACCCGAAGATCATGCGTTTACGCAAGCACCTCAGCCGAGTGATCAATCTGAAAGAGCTGCAAGTTTTAGGAGTCCTCTCTCCTCCCCGGTCAGATCATTGGCTCACAGACCGTTAAAAGAAATGATCCTACGTGATTTTCGTCTTGGGAACATAATCCTTGAATGCACTCATCTTACTAACAATAGCTCTAATCATGTTCACGGCTCTGCAGACGCGCGTGCCGCGTAACACAAGTGGCAGTGTCATCAACAAAGTATCGCATACTCTTACAGCCCCACTACTGTACAGCAATTCGCACGCCCTCTAATCGATCATGTACTGCAAGCAGCCCTTCTTCGCCATTCCCCTCCCATACTTGTCTCCCCTCTCGCACGCATCCCAGAAATTCGCCAAACAATCCTCCTCACTGCCAATATCGACAGTACAACCCTTCTTCGCGGTCAATCGCGCCGTGGTCATCACACCACTCGGGTCGAAGCCACCTGCGGTGTAGCCATTGAACGAAGTGTCCACGACCGATGCGGGGTTGTCGCTGTCGCTGTCGTGATTTTCGACTTGGGCGCAGAAGCCTTTGATGGCCGCGGCGGCGCCGGATCCAGTCGAGAGGGTTTTGGTGTAGCAGACGTCTTCGGCTGTAGAAGAGGCGGATTCGGACGAGGCTGGGTCGTCGTCAAGCGATGCGCCACAGGCGAATGGTAGAACCGCGACAATCGCCATTGTGAAGATGGATGGGATGCGCATGATTTCTTGCAAGGACTATTGGGCACTTCGTGATGAGTATGGATGGAGTGTTTACAGGAGATGTTCGGACTTCGAAAGTGTGGTGACCCGTTATTCAGATCGACGAGTGTTTGTTCCGGTGTGAGTAGGTGAGTAGACTGTGGAACGCAATACACAGGAAGGTGTGGGGGATTAGACAAAGGAAATAATCTATTGCCGTATACAGGACAAAGAAATGTCCACGCTTGCGGCTGCACGTGTCACAATGGCGGTACACCAGGTATTGCCAGATGGTGGACTCTCTCTTTGTTGCTGTGACAGGCCCAAACCAATTGAACTCGTGCTGCCATTCATAGCAGTTACCATACGTGTGCCGACTGATGTTGACCGTATTGTCAGTAGCCATTGGTGTAGCATGTTCCATCCGTGGATTCAATCCGTGTGTTCACGTCAAGTCCGACTTCTGCATCGCATTTGGGTCGACGCCACTTGATACGTCTTTGAGAGGAGTCATGACTGATGAACGATTAAGTCTTGTTCCATCATCCAAGTTTCATTCAAGTTTCATCCAAGTTCGTGTAGTGGAAGTGGAATGCCGGCAGTCAATGAAGCTTGGTGGTTCAATAAGCCACTCTCTGATCTTTCTCGTGATGAACACGGTTATGTAGATATGTCGAGAGACTCGCGGTAGAAGTATCCCTGTACATCCTGCATCTCTGGTGGTGGCCTAGGAGGAGGAAGAAGGAAGAAGGAAGACAAGCTCTCCGCCGCCAGCGTCTCGTCTTGTCCATCACCCCCGAAGTCTTCTCCGCAAATCATTGGCCGACAATCACCTTCACTCACCCACGCATACGGCACCACTAATTGTTGCTTCTAAACATCTCGACAACCAGCAACCATGTCTCGCCCTCTCGCCCTTCCCTTACGCCTCGTCAACTCCTCAACACAATGTCTTCGCCAACAGCGCGCGGGCTACATCGCCCTCCATAGCAACACCATCTCATCCTCGACCACAACCCGCCGCCAATGGACACCACCCGCCAAACGCACCTTCACCAGCACCACCTCAAACCGCAGCATGATGCGCGGCCAAATGCGGCAACCAGCCCAGCCCTCCATCAGCCGCGCGCAAAAAGAGCAGCAGGAAGAAATGATCCGCAGCGGCCAAGTCCCCGACGACGTGGGCCTGCTGAACGACACCTTCATTCTGCCGCGCGCCTCCAGCGACCGCTGGAGCTGGCGGCTGCGCAAGCGTTGGGCCTACACTCGCTTCGTCGAAGCGTATGGCATGATAGCCTTCAAGTGGCTGGTGAAGCCGCGACCGAAGTTCGAGCTGTCGAAGATCGCGCCCAAAGCCGCCGAGATGCACGAGGAGATGTACAAGGCGTTCGCGGAGGGGAATCTGGATCGTGTGAAGTCGCAGGTCTGCTCGGGCTTGTTTGGGTCGCTGCGGGGGAGGGTCGCGCAGCGGGCGCCGAACACTTACTTACGCTGGGAGGTGAAGAGGCAGCTTTCGACGCCCAAGTTGTGCAGTTTCAAGGCTGCGGTGTTGCCGGGTCCCAAGGGCGAGAGCTCTGAGGAGCGCAATGCGCAGATCCAGGCTGTGGTGAAGCTGCACACGTTGCAGAGCCTACAGCATATCAAGAGGGTTACCAAGCGGGTCAACCAGAAATTGGTGACCAAGGAAGAGCCTGTTGGTGCAGAGGAGGAGAAGGAGAGTGTCGAGTATGTTGTGATGCAGAAGACTCTGAGGAAGGGCAAGATGAGGAATTGGCAGATTTGGGGTTTCACTGATGAGACGAGCTTGCAGCAGCTCTTGAGAGAGGACGCGAAGAAGGATGAGTAGGGGATTGTGCGTCGAATGGGCGTCGGTCTCCGCTCGTGTACAAATACATAGTGTACCAGATATAGAGGAGGGCATCAGCAAGGCATCAAGAAGATATCATCCGCTTGCATCTGTAAATATCCAAACTTCAACTTGATGGCTCTCACAAGACATATTTGTGTGTCATTTCCTTTCATACGCACAAATGTGGTGGCTACGGAAGAAATATGAATACCACAAAAGACATTCCATGTCCTTCCCAACCGCTGAACATTCCTTCATAAGCATGCTTGCTGTTGTACGCCAAAGTTCGTAGCCGGAAATGCGTCGTGCGCCTGTCGACATCCCCCTAGGAGGCAGGGCCGAAAAGCGCAGCCAGGTGAGCGCTCAATTTCCGAAGTCCCGTGCTGCTTGCAAGTCGCCAAATCAATCGGCCTGATGTGCGGCTTGAGATATGTTGCCAGCGGAGAGGAGACTCGGTCCGAGCTGCTCGTGGCGACGGTTTCGTTTAGAAACCGTGCACCTTCACGGTCGGGGCCTCGAGACCCATACCTTCCTTCTTATCCGTGAGGAACTCCTGAACATCCTTGCGCTGATCGCCTTGGAGCTGGATGACCTCACCCATCTCGGTGTCGCTCACGATGGTGCCATTGCAAGCGAACTTCTTCTTGATCACCTTGAGGATCTTCTTCTGGTCGAACTTCTTGGGGAGACCCTGGACAGTCGTCAAGGTCTTGCGACCGTTGCGCTCTACGTGTGAGTGTTAGTGGGCTATGCGGTGTGCGGTGTCGACGTTTTAAGCAGGAGACGTACGCTGGATACGGATGTGGATGTAGTTCTGAGACTGCTTCTCGGTACCGCCGTCTTCATCCGCTTCGGCGAACGGGTCTATGATGTTTTGTCAGCGTTGCGATTCTTGCGCTGCGAGTCGCAGTCGCCCCTCTCTTGAAGATGGCGCCTGGGGCAGGCGCCGTAGTAGCTACGACGCCTATGGAGGCCGGCCCGCAACACTGCCGCGTGTCTTCAAGATAAGGCGCGCGTGGCGACGCGGTGTTGCGAGCAGGCTCCAGCCGGGCGGAGTCACGTACCGAAGGACTTGAGGTTTTCGATTGGGCCGGACATAAAAGATGCGCTGCCTGGGTTCTCCTGGAGAGTTTGGTCTTGAGTCGCTTGGTGGGTGATTCCCTTTGGTTCGGATTCGAGGATGGGGTTATGGATTTCGGAGTGGAGAGTTGTGCTTTTTGGTTGTGGTTGAGGTGTCGGGTGGTTGTTGTCAGAAGTCAGGCTGAAGTGGGGGGTTTGAAGCAGGCGCGGAAGATACGGGAGCTACCCGTCGCCAAGCGCAGAAACTCAACTTAAACTTACGTCAGTCGTTCGTGTGTTTCATGCACTCACATACTTTTGGGTCGCGTTACCTTTCACCTACAATCCAGGTTCCTCTATTTTACTACATTCAATGGTTCCGTACTGACGTGCTCACACCCAAGGATGTCGGAATCACAAGTGAGAGACTCGTATGTCATGAAATACATCGCTAGTGGGCTGGCATAAGGGTCAAGGCAATATTATCGCCATGTGGGGGCATTCAGTGCGTTCAACGCAACTCATTACACATACTACTAAGGCTACGAGCGTTTTCGCCGTCGCCGTTCTCATTACCGGCATTCTCGTCAATACAACCAAGGTCACCAAGGCCTCCGATCATTCAAGGCACCAAAGCACTCAAGATCATTAAACCCTCAAGGATCCGCATTCGCAAGATCGTGCTTGTACCTCTCCTTCGCCCTCTGCGCGCTCTCTTTGAAATCCACGTGAGGCGCCGGATAATCCAGCTTCTTGAACTCCGCCTCGCTTAAACGCTCATGAGGCGCGAAAATAGCCTTGCCTTTGACATCCCTCAACTCAGGCACCCACTTGCGGATATAGTCGCCATCTGGATCACATTTTTCGCCCTGGGCAACAGCATTGAAAATCGTGTAGCTCGGCTCCCAACCTTGGGTGTTGTTCGACATGTCCCAGTCAATGAGGTGCTCGGCGAAATAGCGCTCGCCGCGACGGTAATCGATCAGCAGGTTGCCGCTGAGGTACGACGAGGTGTTCATTCGCAGGCGGTTGTGCATGTATCCTTCGGAGTTGAGTTGCCTCATGCCAGCATCCACGAATGGCACGCCTGTCTTGCCCTCGTACCATTTCTTCCAACCTTCTTCGTCGTCTTCCCATTCGACATTGTCGAACTTGAGGTTTTGGGGCAAATTCATCGTCGTGTGAGGCGTGATGACCGTTACCTGTCGGTAAAATTCGCGGAAAACCACCTCGCGGACCCATGCAGCCACACCTGCATCTCCCTGGTCAAAGTGTTTGTTCTCGTTCCACTTCTTCGTGATGGCGAGAGCCTCACGCACGCTGATGATTCCAGACGAAAAGTAAGGCGAAAGTCTGCTCGACGGATCCAGGGCCGGCATTGAACGATCTTGGGCGTAATTCCCAATCTTCTTGTCGAGGAACTCGTGCAATCGCTTGATGCCTGCATCGTGTCCGGCTGGCCAGAGATTGCGAATTCGCTGCTGGTCTTCTTTGCTCTCGAATTGTTTGCTTTCGGGCAGACTAGGGATTTCGGAGTCAAAGAGTTCTTTGAATTGCTTCGAAGCTTCCTTGTCGTTTCCCTTTGGTGCGGGCACGAGGTCGAGCAAACTGGGGTCATCCTTGGTCTCAGCGAGCCATGCCTTATGATAAGGCGTGAAGACCTTCATCGGCCCGCCGCTGCCAGTCACAATAACACCCGGCTTGACAACAGTCTGATCATGCAGAGCATCGAAGGAAATTTCCTTCTGCTCCTGCACATGCTTCGCCATCTTGATATCGCGGCGCAGCTCGTCCACCTCATACTCGATATTCGCAAAAATGTGCGAAACGTCGTGGTCTTTGACAAACTGCATGACCTTGTCCGTCTTCTCCGCCCGCTCCTCCGCCGTGACAATCGCAAGCGGGATATTCTTCTCCTGCAGCGAACTCTTGAGTTTCCGCAGACTCTCGAGGATGAAGTCGGAGCGCGGCGCGCTGGTACCATGCCACTCCATATCCTTAGGGGAGAACAGGTACATAGTAATCAAGCTGCCCGAACCCTCTTTAGCTTTCTCCGCCGCCGCGTGCAGACCGCGATTGTCGTCTTCTCGTATGTCTTTGGAGCGGAACCAGTGCAGGACGTTGCGCGTGTTCTTCTGATCTTTACTGGTCTTCTCAAGCAGCTCTTCCAACTGCTGCATGGGAGTGTCTGCGTCGATTTCTTTGGCGCGTTGCGTGGTGGGGTGCTTGAGCATATCATCTTCGCCCTGGTGGACGGATTTCCCATTGTCGTCTTTGACGCGCTTGGGGGAGGGCTGCTGCTTCGCGTTCTCCGTGCTCTGGGAGCGTTCGTGCTTCATGGCTGCTGCTGTGGCTGTAGAGAATGAGTGGTAGATGAGATGGCGTGATGTTACTTTGAAAGAGATAGCTGAATAAGTGAATAGCAAGCTACGCATTGAAGGGGGGTTTGTAAAGAGATGTGAGGAGAGACCTGTTTCTCAACTAATGCACGTTGGTTTTACCCTTACCTTCGTTCATCCCCATGCTGCACGGTTGCGGGTGAGTGTTATGGACTGCGTCATGGGTACCTGACTATCGAACCGTGACCTAGCTGAGTTGTGTGTCGATCGCGCTAAGATCTGATCTGAATCGGCTCGAAGGCACGGAGAGGCTATTTTTTTGCCTTTGGCGCGACGGAGGATTTTCGCCCAGCCATTCACGTCATCTTCTTGAGGGGGAAAGCAGTTCACACCATCCATGGAAACTGCCACAAATGAAGGCGTTTCGCTTCTGTGAAGTTGCAAGCTCATTCCGAAATCGTTATCTCCTAGCCTCTGTGATTTCGAAATCGATCTTATAGACATTGTTGACCTCCGATACCACGCGCCTTACGGTCTTGTCCTTCGAACTCCATCTTTTGATCTCGTCCGATCGTTCCGATTCAACATATCATCAACTCCTGCCACTCGTTTCCTCGGGTACAAATCGCCCGCTAACATGTTGTCTGCTAGTTGGATTGACCCATAACGCGATGGCCCGGCCAGCAGACCGCGAAGCTCCAACCATCGAACAGCAGCCAAGTCTCTCTCGCTGATCCGCCCCCACGAACTTCGACCCAAGTCCGCAGAGTTTTCAAAAAATATAATTCTCCCTCCAG
>Ga0265797_10012197_pt1 | contig 10585 bp, 12 predicted proteins | sample P2T30metagenome_FD_192433 | JGI IMG/M metagenome (GOLD analysis project Ga0265797, IMG submission 192433) | Plant litter microbial communities from East Loma Ridge, Irvine, California - P2 T30 | ecosystem: Environmental > Terrestrial > Plant litter > Unclassified | place: USA: California... | reverse complement strand
CACATGTGGATGGTACAAGCATAACAACAGCAAATGCAGCAACGAGTGCCCCAGCGGGACTGTTGAGATTGGCTCGAACAGCAAATATTGCAACAAGGTTCAGACTTACCAAGCTGCCTGCTGTACCACGGACACTAAAAGTATGACTCTGTATACCAAGGGTCAGTGGGGCAGCTATCCTGACTGCAACTCTGACCAGGGTTGCCCTTCTGATAAGAAAACGCTACTCTTTGAATCCTCAGGAGGTACAGGAGGTAGTGTTTGCAAAGCGAACTGGACCACTATCTGGACGCACGAAGCCTATTTTGAGTCGCGGAAATACTGCTACGACACCAGCGACAAGAAAGAAACGTTTTCCGATTGCCGATGGTACAACAACATTGGTTTCTCTCCTTCGGGTGCGCCCAAGAAGTTCTGTCGCAGTGGCTGCCCCAGCGATCGCGTACGTGTAGGCATGGACCCGAACTCAGAGGATTGCTACAACGAAGGAGGTGGTGGCGCCAAATCCCAATGCTGTATTGCCAGCTTCTCAGAGCAGGTAGAAGTCGAGAACCCGTTGATTGAGGATTACCGCGATGCCATGGAAGAATATGTCAAGGATCCGACGTGTAAAAACCCTGACACGTTTGTGCCGCGCGGCTTGCACTCCATATCGAAGCGGGACGAGAAGTACACGACGAAAAGGGCTCAAGCTCTTTTGCTTGCTTTGATTGTGCAGTCTGGGTCCAATGCCTTGAGGGATATCATGGGAGAGATTTGGAACAAAGCCATGTCTAAGTACAAGAATCTGCAATTCCCAGAACTACGCAACTACCTTACCGATCTTGACGCCTACGGCACAGAAGGCCCAATACGACTCGCTTCCAGTATCATCTGCAGTCCTGCATACTGGAACAACATTGCTTCCAAAGCAGAAGAAGAGAAGCTGGTTTGTATCGATGCGATCTGTAATGAAGATGATTGTCCTGATCTTGAACCTCTCGAGCGCCGAACAGAATCTCTGGTCCACATCCACAGACACAATCACTACCATCGTGATCACCGAGCAAATCACATCGAACGGGGCCTTGTCAAACGAGTGGGCGCTGCTAGAGATTACACATTCAACGTTCCAGGTGGTGGTTCCATTACAATCACACTGCCGTCGGTAAGTTATGCAATATAACGTGCCCATGCATACGTTGACACTTCCCAGTACAATCAAATAAGGGATTACCCTATAGATGATCCAGCTCTGGATGAAGCAGTCGATTTCGTAAACAGGGGTGACTGCGGAAATTCTCGCATAAGTCATTTTGTGATCCCAATTGGAGAACTGTTCCAGGGTACGAAAGCAAACACCACGCTTTCAATATCGAACCACGAGCAAGCAGCTAACTGTGCTGATAGTGGAACACACATTTGATGGTAATGTCATGACTTTATTCATGGAGGATGCCGCCAATGGCCGGTAAGAAGACCCTTAGAAATTATGCTGGATACAGCTCTGACAGCATTTTGCAGTCTCAGGAGCGGTGCCATTGCGCAAACGGCCGCAGTACCTGCAACCTTCTTCCGACAAGTTCGAACACTTCCAATGGATGTCAGTACAGGTGCACCACCTCTCCCTGGAGGTGCAGACTACGTGAGACTCTTTGACCGAGTCATGGAGTCTCTTGGTAGTAGGACAAACGAAGCCTATTTTGTCCTGGCCCACAGGGATATCAACAGGGTGAAAGGCCACGTAAGTTCATCTCCTGAATCTGATCATGTTATATGCAATGGAAAATGCTCGGAATATGAGCTAACTCGTCATTTTCTAACAGCTGATGAGGGGAAAACACCCTATCAGCAAAAAAAACATACGCCGCAAAGCCGCTAGCTTCACCCTCAATGATACCATAAATTTGCTCGTTACAATGAGGGCCTGTGTGGGTATGCTCAGATACCTCGACCACACAGGCACGCCCAATGTCAATCGACGCCTCACCGACGTCGTCAACAACGTTGGTGCTCAGTGGAATCATGGACAAGCAGTTTGGAACGCGGCCAACCCCAACAATCGAGTTTTTGTAGGTGATTTCTGGAGTGAGTGGGTGCAGGACTATTACCCTGCGATCATATTGCACGTGGAGACATATGTTCAGTACGCAATTGACCAGATGCGACAGTATTGGGGGGTTAGCACAGATGCCAGAGCTCCTGCAGTGCTCAACATTTTGGCAAGTCTGGAGTCACAGTTAGGCACGCTTACTATCAACACTGCGGGCATGAATTAGTCGAGCAGCACTTCCCTGGATTTTGACGATAAAATCAGATTAGCAAACTCTACATGACCGCAATGTTGAACTGAAGTGACTCTAAATCTCAAATGCTTCGTTTGTGAACGATTGGGACTCTTGTGCTCTTTCGCGTTACAATTGCCCTGCCTCCCAGATTACCAAGTGATTTCCCCCAATTGTCGGAGGGGCGATTTCACTCATCTCAGCGAGACCTAATTCAACCCAAAAATCTGCCACGCATCCAGCCTTCATTGGCATCCAGCCATAATAACGTTGTCCACCCAACCCTGGATTCCGCGGAATATGGTCTTCTGCACGGTAGTCGACATCTACACATTTGACAATAGAAGCGGCAGGATCTGACAGAACCTCATCGTCGGCTAAAAGAAATATCCGGTGCAATTTGAAGTCTGTGTTCATTGGTTGGCTACCCTCGCCACTGCTACTGTTGTATAGCTGGCGAAGTTGATCCATGTCAAGGCCAGCTAGAGCAGGATCTGAGCGTGCATCAAGACGGAAAAGCGACCACAACTCCTGGAATTCAGGATCGTCTTCAGGGTCTTCTTTCTCAGATTCAATAGCTTCAAAAGCTCCCTCGTGCGCACCAGCCTTGATCGTTTCGAGAAGTCGCTGCCATTGCTGGTCGGAGGATGGTCCGTATCCGGTACGATAAATGGTAAAGCCCCAGTGCCTGCGGCCGGCGAAATCATCGTCCGATGGGATGAGAAGCTCATTTAACCACGTTTTTGCGTCGGTAGTCATGGTGGTCGTGCGAAGGATGCCGCTCTGATGCCAAGTGCAATATGGAGGCCCAAAGTCAACAAATGTAGTAAGGATGCGATTGCTTTGGAGTTGATAGCTCAAGCCTAGTCCGGCTCGGTAGACTTATAGTTCGGTCAAGGACTGCAGAGGCTTAGGTAGCTGCGTATTGTGCCGGCTATAAGGATCCACTAAAGCGTTGGGCGGGTGCTACATAACACGGATTTACCCGCGCACGGACATCGTTGCCAAGTCCGATAAAAATCTTCGGCCCATTGCCTCCTTCACCTTCTCTGTTAAGAATAGTGCGTTATAGAACGTCTCTTGGCGACAAATGGATGCACGAATCACACGCTATGCGCAAGCCGGTATGGGGGACTTCATTCCGTCGTGCCTTACCCGAATTCTCGCGGCCACATGTTGAGCCTCGCCTTGGCATTAGACCGACTCTGCCCCTGCATGCCCACCTCATGCCCATCGGTATTGAGCAAGGGTTCTGCAGATGTGTTGATACCTGTACTGTATAGTCAAGGATTTTAGAACAACGTAATCTCCGCTGCGTATGCGCCTACAAAACGCGAAGATTCGAAATTGGCTTGAAGGATGGAAGGCAATAGCGCTAATGTTGAGCCCATGGCCTAGTAGACTGCGCAAGTTGCCTGCTCGTTTCTGGTCAGAAGCAAAGTGTTAAAGATGGTATCACTTATATATAAGTCGATTCTTCGTGTGTATGTGTGGCACATCATCTTCCTGGCACCAACGTTCTCATAGTAAGCTTCCTGCATATCTCAGCGATGCGGTTCCATATTGCTCTTGGACTGCTCATTTCGGGCAGTGCTTTCGCATCTTCTAGCCTAGAAAAGAGGCTACAGAGAAGGGTCGGGCTTCTCAACAACAATCGCAGCATCAGCCCACGACAGAATGGTCCAGTCGCACCCGACACCGCTTCCGACTGTACCTACTATGATACAGCCTCCAGCGGTTACGACACCTGTGAGATCTTTCAGGACAGTTGGGGTCTGACGTTCGAACAATTCTTCGACTATGTACGTTGTCTTTAAGGAGCCGCTTCTTACAACTTGTACTGACATCCATATGAGAATCCAAGCATCAAAGCAGATTGTAGCGGTATACAGATTGGGAATTCATACTGCGTCGAAGTCAACAATGGGCTGCCTCGTCCCACATCCGTAAGGACCACTTCGACTGCCACCCCAACCACCCGTACGTCCACCACTCCTACCGGCACCCCAAAGCCAAGTCCTACGCAAGCTGGGCTCATCGAATCGTGTACGAGCTTCTACTTCACTGTCGCCAACGATAACTGCAACAAGATTGTTGCATCGTATGGAACATTTACGTACGATGATTTCGTCAAGTGGAATCCCGCTGTTGGTCCTACCTGCGACGGCCTCTGGGCGAAGACATGGTATTGCGTGGGGATACCCGGAACCCCGACAGCGAAACCTACTATAACATCGTCTGCGCAATCATCGTCCCAGCATCCTACTACGACGGGATCGCCAAAACCATCACCAACTCAAGACGGCTTGATCACGAGCTGCACCAACTTTTACTTTGCGGTTAGGGGCGACACCTGCGCCAAGATTGTAAGCAAATACGGCACATTCACTGAGCAGAACTTTGTGTCTTGGAACCCTGCTGTTGGCGATGACTGCAGTGGCCTCTGGGCCGAGACTTACTACTGTGTTGGTGTTCCTGGGACGCCTACTACACGTCTCCCCACCAGCACCAAACCCGCAACAACTGGTAACGGCGTGTCGACACCCCTTCCTACGCAGCCTGGCATGGTTACGAACTGCAACAAGTTCCACTTCATCAACCAAGGCGTGAGCTGCAGTCAGGTCATCAGCTACCAAAAGATTACTCGTGCTGATTTTGTTAAATGGAATCCCACTGTCGGCAGCGACTGCTCCGGCATGCTGGCGGAGGTTAATGTCTGCGTTGGCGTCGTAGGAGGACTAACAACTACAAAAATGCCTACCACGACTACAACGAAGCCCGCGACGACTACGACGGCAGGCAATGGCGTCCAAACTCCACAGCCTACGCAGCCGGGCATGGTGACGAACTGTAAAAAGTTCCATTTCGCAGCCAAAGGCGTGGTATGTAGCCAGCTGACCAGCTACAACAAGATCACCCTCGCCGATTTTGTAAAATGGAACCCAGGTGTCGGCGCGGACTGTCGGAGTATGTGGGCTGATACCTACTTCTGCGTTGGAATTTGAGGTGGAGTTACTCCGCATAGCTGAGTTAATTAATGGCGAGCTCGTTATTACGATATGCTATTGGTACTGGTGATTGCACGCGATGGAAGAAGTACGCTTAAGACCGAGGATTAGGTGGTTGTTTGACGTTGTGACGGCCTAGATGATGTTGCATCGATACACAAGAAGAATATGATGATAATGTGTTTTGAACGACCAACTTTTCTTCTTTCGTAAGTTCACCGCACACACTTCACCGACCGAAAACTGTCTCCCTTCTCACATGTGCTGGACGTGCGACACACTGCCTTGTAGACTCTAAGAGCCTTAGACGTGGACGTGAGCTAAGTATCACGTGACTGCACCAGATCCTCTCCTCCGCGCTAGAAATTGCAGTACAGGCGATCCCATATCACCTAAACGACACCACCCTTCTGATTGGCGGATCGATAAACAAGCCTCTGGGTGGTGTCTCATCTACATGTCAGCTCTCTGCTCGTCCGCGCCAAAGATTGCAGTGCAAATCGTTGATCTGAGTATTGATCTATTTCGTACAATAGCACGAGTCCCATCAAGTCATCATAAGACTAACCCTTACACATGAATTGTGGATTGCCTGGAGGCAAGATGAGAAGAGGCTTTCTTGGGGCTACTGCACCACTTCGAGTTAGTAGCGATCGAGAAAAGTCAAAAGAACGCAGCGGCATTCTGGGCGGAGTAATTCAAGACAAAGCAGGCCTTACGTGAGACGGGGAAGCAAGTTACACGGGAGTGAATGATTGCGGATTGGGACGTTTGTCAAGAAAAAGAGACTGGTGTGATCATCGAAACAAGGAGGTGGGACGAAAGTACGACATCACAGAGACCGTGGGGCTGTGTATAGATATCGAAAGTGCTTGCCAGTAGGACATGTTCTTCATGTGAAATCTGGTAGTTGCTCGGGACGCATCCGTAGTTCAAGCTAATCCCTCTTTATCAGCCGTATGAACGGCCTTCCGATGGCACTTGTGATAAATTCATACAAGTGAACGTCCGGGAGTTAGTACTGAGACGTCTCTTACATATCTGCGTAGCGAAGATCAAGCATATATAACAGCATCGAATCGCTTTGACAGTTCTACAAAGCTTGCTTCTCTAAATAATCTTACTTGCCCGCCTTCCCGCCTTAGTGTACAACTAAACAAACACCTCGTACTCTGTATATCCTAGTAGAAAACACGGTTTCTCTACTAGTTCTCTGCTATATGGACTTTCTTCTTTTGGTTTCTCTTAGGGTATACTAGCGGTAGAGTTCAAAGATAGATTCTCTAGCAGTAAGTATACCTAAGCACTTAGGTTAACCTTGCGAGCCTCTCCTACATTGATTGTGCCTTGATAGCCATGTTTACTGTGAAATACATAAAACATGTTTATAAATCAGCTAACATATCATCCAAAGCCTTCTCCCCAATCATGAATGTCGGCAGACTAGGTAACTCTCCCGGCTGTACTGGGAAAATAGAACCATCAACAACACGAAGGCCATCGACTCCACGAACACGGAACTTGGAGTCTAGAACTGCTAGCGGGTCATCATCTGAGCCAATCGCACAGGTACCAGTGACGTGGTGTGAATAGACGTTTGTGCGGTGGAATCTAGCCTGAGCGTCGTCGGAGCAAAGAGTGCCAGCGGCACATGGTCGCAACTCGGTGAAAGTGTTGTTGGAAAGTTCTTGAAGCGCGGGGCGAACCGTGTTGATGGCTTCTACCATCGATGCGAGATCGTCGTCGTCTCCTTGCGAGAAGAAGCCTAGGTGGATATTTGGCATATCCCGAGGATTGGCGGACTTCAGAGTTACCGAACCATTAATGTTCCTTGGGTGAAGTTGCATGAAACCACATGTGAACTCGTTAGGGTTCCAACCAGGCATACCAGGCCAGAATCCAATAAATTGCATCGCGCCGCAGTAGAAGTGTATATCTCTGGTCCTTAGCGCTTTCGAGGTTTTCGCGAAGATATCATAGAAGCCGTACACAGTGTTTGCGAAGGTCCCGTAGATAGTTGTCTCGTAGTTGTCGTGCATGTTCATCCCCACACCGGGAAGATTCTTAACAATAGGAATGTTGAACTTATTGAGCTCGTCTTTGGGCCCAATGCCACTCAATTTGAGAAGCTGCGGAGTGTTGTATACGCCACCAGATACGATCACTTCCCTGGAGGCAAATGCTTTGCCAGCAACGCCTTGTATATTAGGGTCGTACCTTGGATCAGCAGAATACATGCTTTTGCCTTCGAGAAACTCAACTCCGATGGCTTTAGGTCTCGAGACCTTTGCTCCCTTCCCCTCAGCTTTGGAAAACAATACTCTAGTCGCCAGAGTGTTTAGCTGGATATATAGTGGGAAGCGCCTTGCGTCAGCCAGTGTTTGGCGGATGTAATTGTTCGGGCTGGACCGAACTCCATGGTCTGAATGGGTGAAAGGCCCGAAAACTCCGACAGTATCATCCCTGTTTGGGGAGTCCTCATTGATATCTCTGGTTACAAGATGCGTCAAATTCCAGACACCTTCACCCGCGACTGCGTTCTGGTGTCTAAGGGCCAGTTCTGCTGCAGGCGTTGTGTTGTAGGCCCAAGATACATCACCCAGCGATGTATCGATGTAGCCAGTAAACCCATGGGTAGGAGTGCTCCCATTGACGAGATAGTGACATCTTTCCAGCCTCACAAGATATTGGCGCATGTTCGCTGTACTCCACGAGTCGTCCCCGGTGATATCGACAATGTCTTGCCAGTCGACGTCGGCTGGAAGAGAAATTGACGCAGCGTTGTGCATCGTGCAACCTCCAAGAGTTCCTGCTCTTGGGTAGTAGACCCCAAGGCGTTCGGCACCGGCTGGCGGATCCAGTCCAACATAATATTCCCCATTTGCCTGTCTCCAGGTGGTAAACTCAAATCCTTCGTCGAATTGGGGCTCGTCTCGACTAACGAAGAAGTCCCAACGAGTTAGAGGATCATTTATAGCAAGTGTGTTGTTCCAGACTGTTGCCGAATTGGAGTTATTCCATTGATCGTCTCCAGCTTCGATGAGCAGAACGGAATGGCCGGCCTTGGCGAGGTTCGCTGCGAGTGGTCCTCCACCTGGACCAGATCCAATGACGATGTATTCATAAGTGTTGTTTAGTTTGGATTCCGCGGCCTTTACCAAAATTCCGAAAAGGGGTAGGAGAAGGTGGTAATGCATGATTCTGATCTGCTCTGTATATCAAGACTTTCCGAAACGATGATCATTCAGCCGTACCTCGAAACAATATAAGCAGGTAATAGTTCAAAGGATATCTTACTGTCGTTTTATACAACTCAGTCTATCGGTGAGAATGTGCCTTGAGGTATTCACTACCAAGAGTCCAACGGCGTTAAAAGTTGGCGAAACCCCGAAACGCGAAAATACGCACTTCATGTCTTGAGTGTTCGTCCGCTTTTAGTAGGCTTGGTGCATCTCAACTTGGGAAGGGAGGGGGCCGTGTCCCATGTCACAGGGTTCTGCCAGCTAATTACGTGACGTATGGGGATGACTATACGTCGATCCTCACCTTGAATAGATACTTCAATACTAACTTTACTGTTAGCACTTTTTATGTAGTCTTCAATCCGTGTCGATAAACCATTCTTGTTCACGGTTGCAATGTACGTGCGAGCATTCAGAATTTGTGAACAAGCGGCCGCAAGCAGAGGCTCACCGGACGAACATGTTGAAAAAAAGTGACGATCGTTTGCTGGTGAGAAATTTGTTACTATACACATATCGTAAAACGGGGAACAGTCTATCCTCGTGGACTACCTAGGTAGTTGTTTTTGTTCTTAGGCACGACCAAACACCCAAGACAACTGCGGCCGTACATCGAAAATTTTAAAGCGGACATTATGGCTTAACTCCGACACTAACGATCATTCGAGCATTTTCGTGTCTGGGCACCCCAGAAACTAATTCGCATTTTGTTAATGTCTTATGTCCGTATCGGGCTTGGCGCAGACCGAACTGCGATCGGGGAAACTATTACCCATGAGACGAGAGTCGACCACTGTTTCGTCCATGCCTGGTCACTACAACGCGAATACGGCCCAATAAGCAGATTATGGGGTACTGAACCATCAGCACCTGTAGAAGTCCAATTTTTGTACTCAAGTACAAATGTGGTAGGTAACCTCGTCACGATCTCAGTATCACACGTTGTCCAACAATTGACATCATGAAGCAGCAAATACTTCGACTCCTCCATCTATTCGCTGCATTTTCTCTTTCTCACAGCGAATCCGTACTCTTCGAGAACGGCACCGTTATATCTTTCAATGAAACGAGCGGTTCCGTAGAAATACTGCGCGACCACTCTCTCCTAGTTGTCAACGATACCATTAGCGCAATCTTCCCGACGAACTCAACAAGCTCGATCCCAGCGGAAACTACTCGAATCTCGGTCGAGGGAGACATATTGTCCCCTGGCCATGTCGACACTCATCGCCACGTTTGGCAAACCGCTCACCGCTCTATCGGTGGCACTGCTACACTAGCAGAATATCTCACAAGATGGACGAACACAACAATCGCTGCAAGAATCTACGACACGGAAATGTCTTATTTTTCAGAGCTGGTCGGACTCTGCGAAGCTGTTAATGCAGGAGTTACAACTATTGTGGATCACCCATCCGGATCTTTCACGAGCGACATTGTTGATGCATACATCCAGGCTACCAAGGACAGTGGTATCAGGAGCATCTTCGCATACAACTTGGGAGGCTACGATACCGTATCATTCGACGAACAGGTTGAGCATTTTAAAACATTGATGACCGATGGTACTCTGACTGGGAGTACTGTCAGTCTTGGTATCTCGTATGAAAGATGGACTTTTGGTATAGAATCGGAAATACAAGCCATTTCAGCGTTGATGAGGTAAGAGCCTTGTATAACGCGATTCTGGTATTGGATGTTTCTAATCTTTCACAGTGAATTTGACATTGCTGTGCTCGAGACTCATGCGGTTGGCGGCGTATACGCAACAGAAAACAACCCGTCTGTACTGTCACAGATACAACTGGCCAACGGAACGCACCTTCTCAATACTACGGTGCCCGTCGTGTTCGTACACGGCACATCTCTCACGGCCACAGATTTGACGTTATTGCGCACCTACAATCATTACATGGCATATGCCCCAGAATTTGAAATGTCGCACTCCCGAGAGGTGGGCCAACAGCATCTCGCCATGGACCAAGCATCCCTCAGTGTAGGCACACATTATACAAACAGCGGCGATCTGATCACCCAAGCAAGGATCTGGCTCCAGAATGTTCGCGAGCGT
>Ga0265797_10012195_pt1 | contig 10585 bp, 10 predicted proteins | sample P2T30metagenome_FD_192433 | JGI IMG/M metagenome (GOLD analysis project Ga0265797, IMG submission 192433) | Plant litter microbial communities from East Loma Ridge, Irvine, California - P2 T30 | ecosystem: Environmental > Terrestrial > Plant litter > Unclassified | place: USA: California... | reverse complement strand
GCACCGTCCCTCTCGTTGTTGTGAACCGGTACGCGAGGCTGGTTGATGGGAATTTGTTCAAAGTTGGGTGATCCCATGTTGCGGTTGAGTTGAGTGTCGAGGTACGAGTACCTATACATGCGTCAGTGATGGTCTCACTTGGCGTGTGTATACGAGGAATTATACTAACATTCGTCCTTGTAGAAGCGGGTCTTCGGTGATGTCTACTCCGCGCACAAGATGTCCTGGCTGGAACATAATCTGCTCAGTCTCGGCGAAGTAGTTGCGTGGGTTGCGGTTCAGGGTCAGCTTTCCAAGAGGCGTGAAAGGCACAATGTCCTCAGGTACGATCTTGGTAGGGTCAAGAAGATCAAAACCCCATCGAAGCTGGTCTTCCTCTTCCATGATCTGAGCCTCGAACTGTGGAAATATAGTTAGCTATCTTCGCTTTTGCACAAAGCTAAGAGTTACTTACCACCCACTCAGGGAAGTAGCCCTTGTCGATGGAGTCGAAAAGGTCCTGTCGGTGCAAGTCCGCGTTCATACCAGCAGCCATTTGCGCCTCTTCCCAAAGGAGCGAAGCCTTTCCTTGGAGCGACCTGAAGCGGAACTTCACCAGCTTGGACTTTCCGGCGTCAGTCACGAATCGAAATGTGTGGATACCCCATCCATCTGTGTGCCTGTAGCTTCGGATGGTACCATGACCAGACATAGCCCAGAGAAGGGTATGCATGGAAGATGGTTGCTGACTGAAGAAGTCCCAGGCCGAGTCGTGAGCCGTTGCCGCTTGAGGAATCTCAGAGTCAGGCTTGGGCTTTACCGCATGGATCAGGTCTGGGAACTTGATGGCATCCTGAATGAAGAAGACAGGGATGTTGTTTCCAACGATGTCTACAGGTAGGCCGCGTTAGCAAGATGAAATCTTCTCGAGGTGCTACAGCTGGATACTTACCAAAGTTGCCCTCATCAGTGTAGAAGCGTACAGCGAAACCGTGCACATCTCGGACTGTATCAGCCGATCCACGCGAACCAGCCACAGTTGAGAATCGAATGAAGGTGGAGGTCTCCTTGCCAGGCGCGTTCAAGAAGGAAGCTCCCGTGATGTTGGACCAATCTCCATAGGAAACAAAGGTTCCATGGGCACCTGCTCCACGAGCATGAACAGCACGCTCAGGAACGCGCTCATGATCGAAGTGCATGATCTGTAGAGATGTGGAGTTAGTATGTATCGTAATGACTGATGTTGTTATGAGTACAACTCACCTTTCGTCGAAAGATCTGGTCCTCCAGTAGTGATGGGCCACGCTCACCAGCCTTGAGAGCGTTCTGGTCTTCAATTGGCCCTCCAACGGGGTTGGTCAGGTAGGTACCCTTATCGTCGACTTCATACTGGGCCATGAACTCATCCGTGGACATAGCTTGGGGGCTGTCGTCTCGACGAACGACAGACTCGCCATCCATGTAGGGACATCCTGCATTGGCAACATGTAGCAGTGCAGTGACCGCTGTCAAGATTTGAGTCCTCATCTTGAAGTAGGAGATGTTCTGTGAGACGTGAAGAGTGCAAAAGGGCGGACCTAGGCGATTTATACTGTCACCCTGCGTCTCTAGGTCACGCCAACAGACGTGCTTGGTACCTGTACCCTTCTAAAGCTGCTAGCTTGGACCCTGGTACTCTGCAGTCCTGGATTATCAAATGAAAATACTTGCATTTGAGCAGGCGAGCATCATGGCAGGTTTGGGAAATTCCCAGGCTAGCGGTGTCCACTCACAATTGGTCTATTAGAGGCCTCGGGATGTTTGTATGGGTCCCAAGCCATAGGTGGATCGAAACGGCTGCATGTAAATGATGCACGCGTAAGTCCACAACCGGCCAAACTACCGTCTTCACCTCTGGGGGAATCCTCCGTCGTACACTGCCGTACGTCGTTGCGCCGCACCGACGCCGAGATTTCTTGAATAGGGATCAGCGCCTTTGGTGACCCCTGCAAGCCCCAGCCGGCGAAGAACTCAAGCCTACACTAGACTGCCGTCTTTTGTGTTGAGCGGCAATTGCTAGCAGAAAAACTGCAAGTTCGATATCTCAGTTGTTGTTGATTGCTGTGCCACAAAAGCCAAGAAACATCCCGGAGCTATGTTATCGAGTCGAGAAACCTACTGTCTCTCGGCGCCTTCAACAGGCTGTCGCCGAATCCCAAACCGCGCCATTAAACACAGAAACATCCGATTAGTTGCGCGGCGCCAAGCCGGTGCCGTCATTCTTCTCCAGAATGGTCGCCCACCCGAAGTAGATCCATCGTCGGTGCTTACCTATGTTCGTGGTCCAGCCCCGGATTGGTAATTCGGATTGGTCCATTTTGCCAAGTCCACGGCTAGGCGTAAGGACGCTTGGCTTGACGGTACGCAAAATAGCACCTTTCCCCTGTGCAAGCGCCCAAATGCCATGTTGTTGGTGGTCAGCTTGCAGAATGAAAGCATCTCATCACACTCCAAGCAATTGACGGATTCAGCCTGTTCCTAAATAGCAACACGCACCGTGCCGCAGAGATAACCGAACCGTCGAACGGATGCTCTCGTTCACAGTCGTCTAGGTACCTAGGTGGCGACGATGCGTATCGTCGATGTTACTCGGGGTGGAGCCACGGGTCTGTAGGGCTACAGCAGCAATGATCATGTGATGGATCAGCACCGCCCCGAGCGTACAAAAGATGGCATTGCGTTCCAAATACCAGTTGTAGCGGTGAGCGTCTGGTGAGCGATACAAAGTAAAATGATGGTTGCCCGCGGAGATGAGGTCGACAAGCGTAGTTGCGAACACATATAGGCGTCAACGAACCTTGGAATAGTAGTCTTTGGTCACACCAAACATGCTCGTCGCAGTCTGGATCGTCACCCGACGCGGCGGGAAGGATTCACTGAACGTCGCACCGACAAGATAACGGCCTGGGAGGCCAATTATGCGGCCTGAAGAGAGCCACACCTGGAACGCCTTCACGAACGTTAAAGCAACATGGCCACAAGCGACCTTCTGCCTTTCGGACATGAGTGCGCGTGTGTATTAGCCTCGCATCCAATTCAAGCTCGTCGAGTGATGCAAGTACGCGCGTTGCGACAACGAATAGACCAGAGTATTGCTAGGTAGATCAGCATTCTAATTTGTTCCTGGAGATGGTGTCGCGAACCCACAGAGACTATCCTATCGCGAGCCAAGAGATTGAGTACCAGCCGTCTACCGTGTGGCGTGTCAAACTGTTGCATCTCATACGACCGGTATCCACATACCTACCAGAAGAAGAGAGTAATTCTTGTATCTACCTGAGATATGGTAAGTCTTGCACGCTGTGTGATCAGTAATCGCGATAATATTGATAGTAATATAGGCCTTCAATTGTAGTACTTGATCAAAGTTTAGTCCTGTGGTCTCGAGGCGCTGCAGCGCATTGGACAATCCTAGAACACTCTGAGGCTATACCACAACCAACAGCGCTTTCGAAGCTAGTGCTTGTAACACCTGCTCTGACAGCTCTCAAGGTGAAGATGCTACACGGCCTGGACTCAAAATTCTGTACGCCCGTTTACGGCCAAGCCGTCCGATCGATTGAACGGAGAAGAGGTGGAGTAACAACCTTCTCCAGCGTATAGCGTGCTCACGATGACTTGCTGGATGGTCACGTGCCTGACATGTGCGTGGAACGAACGTGGAAGATAGTCTCGCGAGGACAGGCGTGGCAACCACCCGAGCTCACCTGGGCACTTCGCCACATGTGGCTGGAAAAGTCGCGGAAATCCACTGATTGCTGGACCAGAGCAGAGAGTACTGACATGAACTTGAAACTAGGTAGTACCGAGCGCAGTGAGTGCAGTGGAGGGTGGCTCGCTGTGGCGTACTACACGTTAGGGAGTCGTTTCCCGGAGAACGGCTCTGTCACGTGCTAGTAATCTCGGGCTAATGCAGGGCAGGGAAGGCGTGGTAGCGGAGATTATGGGCCAACTCTAACGGTGGGAACCCGTCTCGACTACTGGTCCAACGCTGCCCGTCTCCTTACTCCACGTTTTGCACTCGTAGACGTGGTGTGTCGCATAACAAGCTTCAAAACATTGCAGCTGAACGGGTCCGCTTCCACACGTCAATCAGCCGCACGCACAGCCCCAGTGATCAGCACATCCCGAGGCGCATTCGCTCGCTGATCGCCCCAGAATCGGACCTCGTGTGCAACCGCCGCCTGTTTGAGCGACGTTGTCAACCCCGAGTCTCTGGGACACACTTTACCTTTGACAAAGAAAACACTCAAACACCATGTCGGCCGCCGCAGCAACCAAGCCGCCGGGCACCCCGCGTCGCGAAGTCAACACCAGGACTTCCTCGTCTCCTGGAGCTGCCAACCGCACTCCCCGCTCCTCGACGCCCACTACGAATGGCACCACCCCAGTGTCACGAACACGCTCTGTCCGTGGAGGCACCAATGGCACGCCAGTCTCAGCGCGCGCAGCTGTCAAGAAGCCCGCCGCATCCTCGAATCTGAGCACCTCACAGGCCGATGCTGCCGATAACGATGCCCGAGATGAGCAGACTGCTCTCCTCCAAGATCTTAAGGAACGCCTGCAAAAGGCAGAGAGCGAGGCAGAGGAGCGACAGAAGCAGGTCGAGATCCTCAACGCTCGCCTCGACGATGCTCTCACCGAGCAGGCCAAGCTTGAAGAACGTGCCCACGAGGAAGAAGAGAAGGTCGAGTCGTTGGAGAACGTAAAGCGCGAGCTGACACGCCAACACCGCGAGCTCGAGGGCATCTACGAGGCCGAACGTGCGCAGATCATCAAGGAGAAGGAGGAGACGCAGTCGAGGGAGGAGGAAATGCAGAACACCATCCAGCGCCTCAAGGAGACCATGGCAAACAAGAACATGCCTACTGGCGAGGCTGAAGAGGAGCAGCACCTGTCCCGAGCGTGTAAGTCACACTCATTGGATCAGCGTAGGAGTCATGTAGATGCTAACACAGCTGGCAGCAAGCTTCCGCAACAACCCATCCCGCACCAACTCCTCCCAGAACCTCGAGAACGTCGCATCCTTTGCACCACCCAACTCGGTCAAGCGCAGCGACTCGCGAAACAACTCGAAGCTCATCCACCAAAAGGACAAGATCATCGAAGACCTGCGTCTCGAGCTCGCCGAATACCAGGTCAAAGTGTTGGAGGTAGAGAATGCTGGCGGCGGACGCATGCGCGAACTAGAGAAGCAACTGCTCGAGACGCGCATGACTAACGCCAGACTCATGGAAGACAACGAAAGCTTCCAGCTTCTGCTCGGAGAGAAGACGCTTAACGGAGACTTGAGCCGCGGCGACTTCCTGCGCGAGACATCCAACACCGAAGACCGCGCACCATCTCGTAGCGGCCCTTCAACCAGTCTGGCTGACGAGCTTCAGTCCGCCGAGGAAGGCGACGCCGAAGTCGTTCGCAAGCTCGAAACTGAGCTCAGCAGCATGAAGGCGCAGAACCAGGCTCTTACCCTCTACATCAACAAGATCATTGGTCGCCTACTCACACACCAGGGCTTCGAATCGGTCCTAGGAAATGATGTCGAGAACGAAGGCTCTGGAGGCCCCAACAAGAACAAGGAGCTACCACCGCCGCCACCCCAAGACAGCGACCAGCCACAAGGATTCCTCCAGCGCGCGAAGTCTGTTGCCATGGGCGGGAACCGCAAGCCACGACCGTTGTCCATGATGGGACCTCCCGCCGCGCCCAACCAGACGAGTGCCCATGAGGATCCAGCCACTGCTCCGTCGATTCCCTTGACGCGAAGCACGTCAGGCCGACACCCGAGCGGCAGCCACCACCACCGTCGCTCAACTTCTGAGATTCCGGGCCTTACAAGCAACCCAACATCGCCCGGTATGGTCTCGCCACGCAACTCTTTCTTCGGTCCGCCAGTCATCTCGAGGGCGCCTTCCGGTCAAGGCCCCATCCCCGAAGACAAAGAGGTGGACACACGGACAGAGTCTTCCTCGGCAAGCCACGTCGATACACCATCTCCACCACAGCAAAAGCTGCCACGCAGTGAGACCACTGGCCCCATGACGGGTAAAGGCATGCGACCTCTGCGCCTTGTCCAGAACGAAGAAGAAGCTTCAAAGGCCCGCAAGGCCGCCAACCGCGCAAGTTGGTTCGGCGGACTCTTTGGCGCCAACCAGCCGCAGCAGAACCAGGAGAACGCTTAGTACAACTCACGACGTCCTCCTTGTTAAACAGACAATTTCATGTAAGTACTTCTAGAACGGCGTGCTTGGCTCCTTTGGATACGACGGATGGATCAACGACTTAATGTTGGGAAAGCAATGAGAGATGAGGGATGATGAGGAATCGATTGAATGGGGATGAGCAAACATATATACATTTGTGGGTGAGGGGTACCAGTCATGAGACTTTCTTTGTTGGACTCCTTGCTTGCACTATTCTTGTATACCCCCCTTCCCTGTCTTTTTGGATAGTCTATACTTGCATGTGGGTTTTGGGTTGGTAGTTGGTGCAATGGTATGCTTTTTACTTTTAATTCGTGTCTTCTATCGTCGTTTTGTGATTGCGGCTCTTTTCCTTGTTCTCTTCGTCGGTGGCTCCGGAGCACTACAGACGGGGTTCGTATCGCTCTTCCCTTGCATGGAAAGCGCCAAACTCCTCTTTCGCCCACGCCCCTCATTCTCAAGCTTGACTTCCACGACCCCTCCACCCTCGCCATCCTCCTCGTCTCCCACACTCTCACTCTCCCCATCTGTATCCACAGGCCACCCCTGCATCGCACAGCTCAACCTCCGCTTCCTACTCTCTGACCCTTCTAAGCTGTCCACCAAGCTCTTCCTCGGCAGCACACTCAGACTACTCCTTCTGTCCTCGCACCTCTCGCAGATTCCTCCTTCGCTAATTTGTCGTCGCTTCATTCGTGATGGACACCGATTTGGGTCTAGGCTGTGTAGTGCGGCATGGCTGCATTGTGTGTAGCGGGTGCGAAGGATGTGAGCGCATATGTGGGGTTGGTGGGAGGAACAGGTTGAGACGAGAATGTAGCACATGCTTGTCGATGTCGTTCGATTGGACACCCAAAAATTGTGACGATGTCAATGCGCGTCGGATAGTTGCCAGTGCGTGGATACCGGTATCTTGGTGGGCGTGTTATACATACTGGATGCTGCTTGATGCTACTCAGTTTGTGATTTCGATTGTGTAAGTGCACGAGACATTTCCCATTGTTCTTTCATTCAAGGGATTGAGTTGCCCAAATCTTGCATTTTCTTTGTGTTGGCTTCGGTATTGTCATGTTTCATTGTTACATATCTTGCTAACATCGGCATGTCTCACTTCGCAATTCAAGGTATGAGCGCTAAGCAAACAGAAAGGCAAACCAGCCGGAAACTCCCTGAGATGTATCCCAGTGATTTGATGCTTAAAGAAACACTGCGCTCATCATCAAGTCCCATTGCCGTCGGATTCCGATACCATCAGAATGTCGTAGAGGATGAGCTCAGTCCCGCAGCCTCCAGCTTCATCCCCATAGAAGTTCTCGCGACGTTCAATTTCGCGCCGGTACCGTGTCCTACCACACAAGATATTCAGGAACCGTAGCTTTGTCTTCTTCGTCAACTTTTCTAAGCTTATCCTTTCAAGATCCTTATTGGAAAGGTGATTGCTGCAAAGGAATGGGAACTGGCGGTGAGCGCGCGAAACGCCTTCACGAACCTCAACACTTTGGATTCGGAAGAGTGACTCATAAGGTTGAGTGATTTCATCACCCTCCGTAATGCAATATTCCCCCCATGCGTATGCGAGATTGACTTGGAATGGCGGATTACCGGGCACCCTCTGGCTTTCACGCTTCTTAAGAAAGTATGGACCTATCTTGATCGAAATCCTGTAGAAATACCGGCAAAAAAGTAGGATCTCGGCGGGCGTGTCTGGCTCAAAATCGCCTTTGTAGCCGCAGTGCATGAAGATCGTCAGTTTGATGGGTTCCGTAAATGCGGTCAGTTCCTTGATGACATCGCTTGGCCATTGCCCCTGGACCATTGGGATAGCCATATCCAAACTCAACTCATTCAGTTTAGAGCACATGTTCCGAATTTTCGAAATGTCCTCTGCCTGGGGTACATCCGGGGTGTCTCTAATTCCTCCGCAGGGCCGAGAAATATCCAGGCTCTTTAATTGCCCCAGTGGCAGTAAGTTTAGCAGATTCCAGGGGTCTGCACGGTGATTGTGCTGTGTCGTAGTAAATCCGCTCCAAGGAGATCGGATCTTGAGGTGCTCAAGTGCTGGAAAAGGACATGATTCTTTGGAATTAGCAAGATGAGACTCGAGAGCTTCGGTGTTCTCCCCGTCGCGCGGAACAAGGCACAACTTTTCTAAAATCGAGGTATTCCCTACGAAAGGGATGAGTGACTTGGGGTCATTTAGTCCAAGCGAAACAAGTTCTTCCCAACCTCCTTGCTCGCCCCAAGCCTGTAGCTCATCTTCTGTGAAGATAGACGAATCTGACACAAACAAGCGAAAGTCTCGTAACTTTGGTAATGTGTGTTCTTTGATAATCTCCGTCAATGTTGTATAGTCCACTTCGCCTATACTGTCCGCGACGACTTGGAGGACTTTGAGAGCAGGATTGCGGATAACTATCCCCATCAATTCGTGTCGGAAGCCTGTCCATGGCCAGCTAGTATACCCAGACAGGTTGATTTCCAAGCAGGTGATCGTAGAAATAGCTCGTTGATGTATCGATTTCTCCGGTTCACGTCTCAGTGAGATGCTTGTAGTTGTATCCCGGTACGTCAATTGCTTTGATTTGATAGACAGTCGAGTCCGAGGAAAACGCATAAGCAATGCATCAAGAACGAAAGCCGACACGTCAAACGGTCCTTCCCATTCTAGCTCTTCCAGATTTACTAGCCCGTTGAAGAGATTCTCGATACGGTTCCGATGCTCCGGCAGCTCGATGTGCTTTGGTTCCCAGGATGCCAAGTGCAGATGTCGAATCATCCCTGGTATGCGAGAACCCGGTCGCTCAAGCCTTCGGAGTAAACAAAGATGTGAAGCGCGACGAAAGTCTATAAAGTCTTTCGATAAAGATGGGGCACGGCGAGACCATACAGTTCGCGCGATACTAAGCAGATGTTGGAAAGATCTCGGATACTCTGGCGACATACTTCGGAGAGGATAAGATCGAGTATCTCGTTCGGTTGTCGTCCGAGGAGTGTCGTTTGCATCGACTGTGGAGCGCTTCTTGACTTTCTGAGCTTCATGGTGAGTGGGCTTTAGGGTAGAAGTCGACTAGAGGTGCTGGTAAGAACATAGTCTCTACGGTGGGAGAAAGGTGTATGTAGACTGTTTGTAACAGGGTCAGAGCTTCTCATCCGCCTAATGTTGCTCACTATCTGCCTGTGAAAGACTCATGCAAACGCCTTGATCACCCGACGCATTCACTAACTTCATGATGGCCTCGGCCGTTCGAATGGTGGGCCATATTCACATGTAAACTATAATTATCCAAAAGCTCAAGGCAGGAGTATACGTTGTCGAAGTGACTATCGAGTCGTTGAGATTTGATAGCGCCCAGGCAGCAAGACACGATGGATGTTAGATCGCTCTCACCGTATGTTTTGCCTAATCTCCGTCCCCAGCATTTCGAATCGCATAATCTAAGTCGAGGGATGTCAATGGGTGTAGTAAAAGACGCAAATTCTCCCTCCAGATCTACTCCACTCGTTCGAGAAAGCGACGCAGTAGCCGAATCCAGATCAGCTACGCCCAAAGATTGTGCAAAGTAAAGTCTTCAGCAAAGCCATGCTCTATATACTTGTATCTTTCGCGTCTTTGTATCTCCTTCTTGTACCCCTTAAGATCCCAAATTCTGTTCAACAGCGGCTGAATCCTGCTCTTGTCTCTAAGCTGCTCCATCGACAGCAAGTCCAGCTTCTTTCTGTTCTCAGGGATGTTTCCGCATTGGAACGACGCGCCAGAGTCACTGAGCTGGAAGGTGCAATTAGACTGGACCCATTCTGCCTCAGAATGTCGATCTATCCTCATAGCGAGGAATTGCATTCGGAAAGGCCTTTGGCACGGGAGACCCAGGTCTCTACGCTCTTTCACTACGGTGTCGAAGAGGATCTTGCACATCCTGCAAAATTTTCCGTAGCGTTTCGAGTGGAAGAATTGTAGTCGCAAGTACAATACCAGCACGATCGGGCTTTTGAACAGAGAGAGTTCTGCGAACACAGCTGCACACTCTGAAGTTATCGCGGATAGATCGACGTTGAGTTTCAATACCCATAAGTCGGGACAGAGTATCCGAACTCTTCGTATTTCTTCCGCAGTTGGCGTAAAGAGCTTCCTGGCTCCACGCGGACAATCGAGCTCTCGGGTCAAGTGTAATCTCATGAGGTTAGGGTTTGATTCCAGTAGTATGAAAGGAACCGCGCGACGGGTGTGTGAGAGGGGCTGTGCAGTAAACTGCGCTTGACCGCTATAAGCAACATGAAGTAGTTGAGACAGAGGATTGGCTTTCAATAGTTTGACTAGCTTAGCCTCGTCGTCACTGGTGTCTATGCGATAGTCGAAATGGAAACTGAGG
>Ga0265797_10012194_pt1 | contig 10586 bp, 7 predicted proteins | sample P2T30metagenome_FD_192433 | JGI IMG/M metagenome (GOLD analysis project Ga0265797, IMG submission 192433) | Plant litter microbial communities from East Loma Ridge, Irvine, California - P2 T30 | ecosystem: Environmental > Terrestrial > Plant litter > Unclassified | place: USA: California... | reverse complement strand
TACCCTTGCTGGCCGGCTGGAACTCCGCCGAGGGCGGCGCCGACAGCATCCTGGGGCAGGGCGGCGCCACCGAAGCCGCTTTCCGTGCCGGCCTGGAGCGCCTGTACGGCGCGCAGGCCGGCGCGGCGCGCCTGGCCTACGCCGGGGACATCGAGCTGGCGGCGCGCGAACTGGCCAGCGACCGCTTCATCGGCTTCGGCACCTGGCGCTGGATCGACGCCCATGCCCGCAGCGGCGGCCAGCCGGTGTATCGCTATTACTACACCCAGCCGCGACCGGCGACCCGCGCCGGCGGACCGGCGGCGAACGGCGCCGGCCACTCGGTCGAGATCGAATACGCGCTGGGCAACCTGGACGGCAATGCCGTCTACGCCTGGACCGAGGCCGACCGCGCACTGTCGCGTCAGCTGCAGGGCTATTTCGCCAACTTCATCAAGACCGGCAATCCCAACGGCGCCGGCTTGCCGCAGTGGCCCGCCGTGGGCGCGCAGGGTGCGGGCAACGGCAGCCCGCTGATGGTGCTGGGCAACGATTCGCGCGCGACCCAGGCGACGGATGGCGGACACCATGCCTTCCACCAGCAACTTGCCACGCCGTAAGTGCTTGATAATATTCAGCTTGACATTCAAATACGGTCGTTGTTTCAGGGCAACGGCCGTGACCCTGAAATCGACAAAAAGGGTCAAGTCGGTAAAATCACGACGCAATATGGCTGTAGGGCAATGCTACTATCGGTAATGGATTTGTCCCATACCATCTTGCCGGACATCTCGACCGGCATGCGCCCAGCTTCCTGATCGTCATACGTCAGTCGAAGGATCCTGGTGCGCATCCCCCATCCATGCCGCGCGCCGGTCGGCCTCTTCTGACTGTGTTAACCATGCCCAAGCTGTTCCAGCGTCTGACCAGTTTCCGTCCCCGCGGCCTCGCGGGTTACATGGGACTGGCGTTTTGCACCTTATCAATTGCCCTGACCCTAGTGGTGGTCGAAGTCGTCGAGCGCGAAGCCTCGCACCACGTCGAGCAGAGCATCGGCCATGGCCTGGGCGAGCTCGCCCTGCAGGCCTCTAACAAGCTCGACCGCGGCATGTTCGAGCGCTACCGCGAGGTCGGTCTGATCGCCAAGCGCTTCGCCCTCGCCGACGCCGGCCTGAGCCGGGCCGACTGGCGCCAGATGCTCGACGACGTGCGCCAGACCTACAGTTACTACAGCTGGATCGGCCTGGCCGACCCCCAGGGCAGGGTGATCGTCTCGGCCGGCGGCTTGCTGGAAGGCGCCGACGTTTCCAAGCGCCCCTGGTTCATGGAAGCGCGGCGCGGAACCGGCCATGTCGGCGACGTCCACGAAGCCCTGCTGCTGGCCAAGCTGCTGCCCCAGTCCGGCAGCGAGCCGCTGCGTTTCGTCGACGTCGGCTTTCCCTTCCGCGACCGCAGCGGCAAGGACCTCGGCGTGCTCGGCGCCCATTTGTCGTGGCAGTGGGCGCGCGACGTCGAGCGCTCGATCATCGCCCCGCTGGAAAGCGGACGCCAGGTCGAGGCCCTGATCGTCGGCAGGAACGGCACCGTGCTGCTCGGCCCGGCCGGCCTGCAGGGCCACATCATCGACATGCCCAGCCTGCGCCGGGCGCACGCCGACAACGCACCTGGCTACGTTATCGAGACCTGGCCGGACGGCAAGACGACCATGACCGGCTTCAGCGCCTCTCGCGGCTATGCCGATTACCCTGGCCTGGGCTGGACCGTGCTGGTGCGCCAGGACGTCGACAACGCCTTCATCCCGGTGAAGCGCCTGCGGCGTTATGGCTTGTGGAGCGGGATCGCGCTGGCCCTGCTGTTCTCGCTGGCCGGCGTGTTCGTGGCGCGCTGGATCACCCGGCCGCTGATGCAGCTGGGACTGGACGCGGCGCGCATCCGCCAGGGCGAGGGCACGGCGATCGTAGCGCAGACCCGCAGCTATGACGAGGTGCAGGCGCTGGCCGGCACCCTGAACAGCCTCGTGGGCGACCAGCAGCGCCGCCAAACCCAGCTCGAAGAACTCAACCTGACGCTGGAGCAGCGCGTGCAGGAACGGACCCAGGCGCTGGCCGAGGCCCTGACCGCGGTGCGCCAGAGCGGCCAGCGCATCAACGCCATCATCGAGACCGCCCAGGACGCCTTCATCGGGGTCGACATGCGTGGCCGCGTGATCGATTGGAATTCCCAGGCCGAAGAGATGTTCGGCTGGTCGCGCGACGAGATGATCGGCCGCTCGCTGGGGCTGGTGGTGCCCGAGCGCTTCCAGTCCAGCTTCGAGAAGGCGATCCAGCTGGTCGCCGTGCACGGCCACATGGACGTGCTGGAGCGCCGCGTCGAACGCATCGTGCACAACCGCGGCGGCACCGAGCTGCCGGTCGAGATGACGGCCAGGCTGGTGGTCGGCTCCGGCGCCGACTTCCTCAGCATCTTCCTGCGCGATATTTCGCTGCGCAAGAAAGTGGAACAGATGAAGAACGAGCTGGTCGCCACCGTGTCGCACGAGCTGCGCACGCCGCTGACTTCGATGCGCGCCTCGCTCTCGCTGCTGGAATCGGGCGCAGTCGACGACGTGCCCGAGGATGCCATGGAGCTGATCGAGATCGCCCACCGCCACTGCGAACGCCTGGTGCGGCTGGTGAACGACATGCTCGACGTGGAAAAGGTCGAATCCGGCCACGTGCACCTGGTGCGCGCCGAGCAGGCGCTGGCGCCTATCCTCACCGACGCCGTGGCCGCCATGCAGGGCCATGCCCGCCAGGCCGGCGTGCGCATCGACGCCGGACCGCTGCCCGAGGTGCGCGCCGAGGTCGATGGCGACCGCTTGACCCAGGTGCTGACCAATCTATTGTCGAACGCCATCAAGTTCTCGCCGGCCGGCGCCAGCGTCGAACTGACGCTGGAGTACCAGGAATGGCAGCAGACCCTCCGCATTGCCGTGCTCGACCGCGGCCCTGGCATTCCGGAAGAGTTCCGCGGCCGTATCTTCCAGCGCTTCGCCCAGTCGGAAGAAGAGAGCACGCGCCAGCAGGGCTCGGGCCTGGGCCTGTCGATCAGCAGGAACATCGTCGAGGCGCATGGCGGGCACATGGGGTTCAGCGACCGCGAAGGCGGCGGGACGGTGTTCCATGTCGAGCTGCCACTGCACGCAACGGCGGCAGCCGGCGTTTGATGCGAAAACGGCAAAGCCTGCTGTGTGTTGCCGAAATGCATCAAGTTTTGTGTTTTTGCTGAAATTACTGTTTCGTATTTGCTGACTTAATTGGTTTGTGGCATAGTTGTCGTACGGAAAGCAACTCACCACTTACACATTACGGAGCCCATCATGTTCGCATCGAAATTTCGCAAAATCGTCCTGAGCGCCATCGTCATCGCCACCCTGCCTGGCATGACCAGTGCGGCCGTGTACAGCCAGAACAAGACTGCAAGTTTCGACGTGACCATGAAGATCGTGGCCGACTGCACCATCAGCGCCAACGGTATCGACTTCGGCCAGACCCAGGGCGTGCTGGCGCAGGCCGTGAACGGCAGCTCGGCGATCAATGTCACCTGCACCAACACCACCCCGTACAACGTCGGCCTGAACGCCGGCACCGGTACCGGTTCCACCGGCACCACCCGCTACATGAACGGCACCGGCAGCAACACCAACACCGTGCGCTTCAACCTGTACCAGTCGCAGGGCTCGAACCCATGGGGCAACACCCAGGGTACCGACACCATGGCCGGCACCGGCACCGGTTCCGCCCAGACCCTGACGGTCTACGGCGAGATCCCGGCCCAGGCATCGCCGATCCCGGACAGCTATAAATCGACGATCACCGCGACCGTCTACTTCTAACCGACGTTTTTTATCACGCCCGCACCGATGACCCGACCGACCTGGTACCGCCCTTCGCCGAGAACCGCACTGCAATCCGCCCTGGCCCTGGCCGCGCTGCTGCACCTTGCGCCCGCGCCGGCGGCGAATCTCCAGATCTCGCCGGTGTCGATCCAGTTCCGGGCAGGGCAGGGCGCGGCCGGTATCAACCTGCAGAACTACGGCGACACTCCGCTGTATGGCCAGGTGCGCGTGTACACCTGGGACCAGCGCGACGGCCAGGACGTCTTGACCCCGGCCACCGACGTCGTCGCCAGCCCGCCGGTGATGGAAATCGCCGCGCGCAGCACCCAGACCATCCGCCTGGTGCGCCGCGGCGCGACCCAGGCGCCGATCGAGCAAACCTACCGCATCCTGATCGACGAGATCCCGCGCGGCGACAGCGCCAGCGCCGCCACCGGCGTCGCGATCCGCCTGCAATACTCGGTGCCGGTGTTCGCCATGCCGCTGGACGACAAGGCCGCTCCGCGCCTGAACTGGACCGTGCTGCGCAAGGACGGCGCCTGGATCCTGCGCGTGCGCAACGACGGCAACCTGCACGCCCAGATCGGCGCCACCACCCTCAAGGGCCCGGACGGCAAGGACCACGAGCTCAGCAAGGGCTTGCTGGGCTACGCCTTGCCGGGCAAAACGCGCGAATGGCGCATGCCGGTGGATGGCGCGGCCGAGCTCGGCGTGCCCGGCGCCGCGCTGGCGATCCGCGCCAGCGTCAACGCACAGCCGCTGGCCGCCAGCGGGACCATCGTCCGCGAGTAAGGTTCGCAAGTGACACGGGTGCCGGCGGTAAAGGTCAAGCGATGGGCATGAAGCTGCACCGCCTCGCGGCGGCGCTGGCGCTCGCCTTTTGCGTGGTGCCGCCACAGTCCGCCATGGCTGGCATCGCCGATGGCGCCGCCGACCTCAGCGCCGAACCCGCCGCCGATCCGGCTTCTGCGGCCACCGAGCTCTACCTCGAAGTCAGCGTCAACGGCGCCAGGACCGGCCTGGTGGTCCCCTTCCAGGGCGGGCCGAAGGGCTTGCGTACCAGCGTGCAGGGTTTGCGCGAACTTGGCATCGACCCCCAGTTGCTCGGCGTCGCCGGTCAGGACGACTTCGCGCTGGACGCGGTGCCCGGGCTGAGCTACACGTACGATCCGGCCACCCAGAGCATCGACCTGATACTCGGCGACGCCCTGCGCCGTCCCCTGCAGCTGAACGCGCGCAACGTGCGCGAAAGCGGCGCCGGCAGCGCCGATCCCGGCTTCCTCCTCAACTACGACCTGTACGGCCAGCAAGGGGTGGGCACGCGCGTGGCCGCCCTCAACGAACTGCGCGTGTTCGGCCCGCGCGGCGTGCTGAGCAGCAGCGGCAACGCGGTGCTCAAGGGCAGCGGCCAGCGCTACATCCGCTACGACACCAGCTGGACCTGGTCGGACCCGGTCTCGCTGCAGAGCCTGCAGATAGGCGATTTCATTTCGCCCTCGCTGGGCTGGAGCCGCTCGCTGCGCATGGCCGGCGTGGTATGGCGCCGCAATTTCGACCTGCGCCCCGACCTGCTGACCTACCCGCTGGCGAGCATGGGCGGCTCGGCCGTCGTGCCCAGCAGCGTCAGCCTGTACGTGAACGGCATGCAGCAGTACAGCACCGAGGTGCCGGGCGGCCCCTTCGTGATCGACCAGGTGGCCGGCCTCAACGGCGCCGGCCAGGCCACCGTCATCACCCGTGACGCGCTCGGGCGCCAGGTCGCCACCACGCTGCCGCTGTATGTCGACACGCGCTTGCTGGCCAGCGGCCTCAGCGACTTTGCGCTGGCGGCCGGCGTGCTGCGGCGCGACTACGGCTTGCGCTCCTTCCGCTACGAGCGCGATCCGGTGTTGAGCGCCTCGCTGCGCCGCGGCCTGAGCGATGCCCTGACGCTGGAAGCGCATACCGAGGCCGGCCCCGGCCTGCTGAACGGCGGCGCCGGCGCCATGCTGCGCCTGGGCCAGGCCGGCGGCGTGCTGTCCGGCGCGCTGGCCGGCAGTGCCCGCCGCAGCGATGACGCGCGCGGCGGCGGATTCCGCGATATGCAGCGCGGCGCCCTCGCCACCCTCGGCTACCAATACATCGCCCCGCGCTTCGGACTCGATTTGCAAAGCAGCCGCGCCAGCGCCGGCTATGCCGACCTCGGCACCGGCCAGGGTTCGCCGGTGATCCGCGTCAACGACCGCGCCAGCCTCAACGTCAACATGGCCGCGGCCGGCAGCGCCAGCGCCAGCATCGTCCATTACCGCACGCCGGGCCTGGCGGCGGTACGCCTGGCGGCCCTGGCCTGGTCGCGCAGCCTCGGGCGCGACACCTTCCTCAGCCTGAGCGCCTTCCAGGACCTGGGCCGCGGCGACACCGCCAGGACCAACCGCGGCTTCAGCGTCACCCTCAGCATGTCGCTCGGCGACCGTACCTCGCTCAGCGCCAACAGCGGGCGCCAGGGCGGGGTGCGCGCCACCACGCTGACGGCCTCGCGCGCGCCGGATTTCGACGGCGGCTGGGGCTGGGGTTTGCAGACGTCGCGCAACGGCGCCTTCGACGTCTCCCAGGCCCAGGTGCAATACCTCGGCAACGCCGGCCAGTGGTCGGCCACCACGCTGCGCGCCGGCACGACCACTAGCAGCTCGGTCGGCATGAGCGGCAGCCTGGTCGCCATGGACGGCACGCTGCTGGCCGCGCGCCACGTCGGCCGCGGCTTCGCGCTGGTGTCGACCGGCGTGCCGGACGTGCCGGTGTTCCACGAAAACCGCGCCATCGGCCATACGGGAGCGGACGGCCGCCTGCTCGTGGCCGACCTGATGCCCTATACCAGCAACCGGATCGCCATCGACGCCACCAACCTGCCGGCCGACATGCGCCTGGAGCGCACCGCGCTGGCGGTGGTGCCCCTGGCCGGCGCCGGCGTGGTGGCCGGCTTCCCGGTCGAGCGCTACCGCGCCGCCACCGTGATCGTGCAAGGCACCGACGGCAAGCCGGTGGCGCCCGGCACGCCGGTGCGCCTGGCCGGTGCGCCCGGCAATCCGCTGCTGCTGGTCGGCTACGACGGCGTGCTGTTCGTCGACGGCCTCAAGGACATCAACGAACTGCTGGTGGGCGAGGGTGCCGCCGCCTGTACCCTGCGATTCGCTTATCAACCCGGGACCGAGGGCCAATTGCCCGTGATCGGTCCGCTGCGCTGCGCGCCCAAGGAGACAACCCCATGATCAAGCTGTTCCAACAACCGTCCTGGCGCGCGCTGCTGTTCGCCTGCTTCCTGTTCGGCTGCATGGGAAGCGCGCGCGCCGACAACTGCACCGCCAGCATGACCGACGTGAATTTCGGCGCCATCAGCCCGATCGCCGGCAGCGATTACTACGCCAACGGGACGCTCAGCGTCACCTGCACCATCATTCTCGGCAGCCTCGGCACCCTGGTCTTGCCGACCGCGACCATCTGCGTCAACCTGGAAGGCGGCAATGGCGGCACCGTCGCCGCGCGCATGATGCAGAACGGCGGCCAGACCCTGCCGTTCAACCTGTACCGCGACAACACCTACGCCGCCGCCTCGATCTGGGGCAGCACCTCCGGCGGCGCCGCGCAACCGGTGACCACCACGATGACGGGCGTGCTGGGACTGGGCACGGCGACCCAGAACTTCACCATCTACGGCAAGATCCCGGCCTCCTCGCTGTCCGGGGTGCGCACCCAGAACGGCAGCGACACCGTGTACACGGCCAGCTTCGCCGGCGCCGGCACCATCCAGTACGCCTTCGCCGGCCTGCTGGCGCCGCTCACCGCCTGCAAGACCGGTACCACCGTGCCGTTCAGCTTCAAGGCGACGGCGACCGTGACCAACAGCTGCTTCATCAGCACCACCCCGCTCGCCTTCGCCGGCGACAACCGCGTGCTGTCGGCCGCCGTGCGCACCAGGGGTTCGGTCGGCGTGCTGTGCACCGCCGGTGCGCCCTACCAGGTCTCGCTGAACGGCGGCAGCGTGGCCAGCAACCCCGGCGCGCGCAGGATGGCCAGCGCCCTGTCGCCCGACAGCATCGCCTACGACATCTCGAACACCCTCGACGGCCCGCTCTGGGGCGACGGCAGCAACGGCACCAGCATGGTGACCGGCACCGGCAGCGGCGGGCAGCAAACCCTGCCGCTGTTTGGCCGCGTGCCGGCGCAGAGGACGCCGGCGCCGGGGGATTACAAGGATACGGTGATTGCGACTTTGATGTTTTAGGTTGGCCACTGTAGTCCGCCGTCGTCCCCGCCTGCGCGGGAAGTCGTTTCCGGCAATGCCGGGAACGACGGCTATTCTTGCGCCGTCCCAAGCCCCACATGCGCCGTCAACGCCGCCACCAGCGCATCGAAAGTCACCCGGCAACGCGGACTATCCCGCAAATCCTCATGCATGGTCACCCAGGTCTCCAGCGGCAAACTGAAGGCCTCGGGCAGCAGCCGCACCAGCGCCGGTGCGCGCCGTCCCAGCGCCACCTGGCAGACGCCGATCCCGGCGCCGGCGCGGATCAGGGCCAGTTGGGCGACGTCGCTGTCGGTGCGCACGGCGATGCGTTCGCGCGCGAACTGCGGCCACTGGCGCGCGCCGGCGCGCACGAAGGGCGTCGGCCGGTCGTAGAAGATCAGCGTATGCCGCGACAAATCGTCCAGGATGGCCGGGCTGCCGTGGCGCGCCAGGTAGTCCGGACTGGCATGCAGCCCGAGTTCGATGCTGCCGATGCGGCGCGCCACCAGCTGGTCCTGGCTGGGGCGGGTCATGCGCACCGCGACGTCGGCCTCGCGCTGCAGCAAATCCTGCACCGTGTTCGACAGCACCAGTTCCACCGTCAGGTCGGGGTAGCGTTCGCGCAGGCCGGCCACTACGCCCGGCATGACTTCGATCCCGATCACTTCGCTGCACGTCACCCGCACCACGCCGCGTACGCCGTCGCCATAGCTGGCCGCCACGCGCTCCAGCGCCGTCGCCGTGCTCTCCATCGCCTGCGCATGCGGGCGCAGCGCCAGTGCCGCCTCGGTCGGCAGCAGGCCGGATTGCGAGCGCGTGAACAGCGCCAGCCCGAGTGCCGCCTCCAGCGCCGCGACGTGGCGCCCGACGGTCGGTTGCGCCATGCCAAGCACGCGCGCGGCGCCGGACAGCGAGCCCTCGCGCAGCACGGCCAGCAGGGAGCGGTAGAGCTCCCATTCGATGTTGGTGCCGATCTTCAAGCTCCGGAAACGGGCCACTAGGTTATACAAATTTGCATGGATGCTCACTCACTCCATGCAATTCCATTGAGCGCCAGCTTGCCTCATCATAGACTCATCGTCAACCACGGAGGCAACATGGCACAGCAAGAAACGGCATTGGTACTGGGCGCGAACGGCGGCATCGGCGGCGAAATGGCAGGGCAACTGGCCGCCGCCGGCTGGCATATCCGCGCAATGGCGCGCAAACCGCCACCCGCCGGGAGCGGCGATGGCATCGACTGGGTGCGCGGCGACGCCATGATCGCGGACGACGTGCTGGCCGCGGCGCAGGGATGCGCGCTCATCGTGCACGCCGTGAATCCGCCCGGCTACCGCAACTGGGCCGGCCAGGTGCTGCCGATGCTGCGCCACACGATCGCGGCGGCCGAGGCCAACGGCGCGCTGGTGGTCTTGCCGGGCACGGTCTACAACTACGGCCCGGATGCGTTTGCGCTGGCCGCCGAAGACGCGCCGCAGCGCCCTCTCACCAGGAAAGGCAAGCTGCGGGTGCAGATGGAGGCGATGCTGGAAGACTGGTGCCGGCGCGGCGGACGCGCCTTGATCGTGCGCGCCGGCGACTACTTCGGGCCGCGCGCCGGCAACACCTGGTTTGCCGCCGCCTACGCCAAGCCGGGCCGCGCGGTGACCCACATCGCCAATCCCGGCAGTGCCGGCCACCAGTGGGCGTATTTGCCGGACGTTGCCGCCACCATGGTCGCCCTGGTCGGACGCCGCGCCACCTTGCCGGCCTTTGCCCGCTACCACATGGCCGGGCACTGGGATGCCGATGGCGCCGGCATGGCGCGCGCGGTGCAGCGCATCGCCGGCAACCATGGCCGCCAGCCGAAGATCGGCGCCTTCCCGTGGTGGCTGATGCCGCTGGTGGCACCCTTCAACGAAACCATGCGCGAACTGCGCGAGATGCGCTACCTGTGGCGCCGGCCGCTGCGACTGGATAACAGCGCCTTGCTGGCGCTGCTGGGCAGCGAGCCGCATACGCCGCTGGAGCAGGCGGTCGAGCGCACGCTCCAGGGGCTGGGGTGCATTGCGTCCGCGAGGACCTGACATCTGCCCGGCCAGGTCGCGCGCGGGCAGTCTGGATGATGAGTTGAAGCGAAGACCGGCGCGAACCAATGCCCCATGGCCGGGGCAATCGATCGAGCGTCGAGAAGGGGATGCGGATTAGAAATAGACCTGCCAGGCCTGGCCATCGACGGCGGCCACGGTCTGCGACGGCGCGGTGGCCTGGACGGCTTGTGCCGCTTGTGGCGCTTGTGGCGACACCTGCACCGGCGCCTGGTGGGCGCAGGCCACGCTCGGGGCCTTCGATGCATCGGCGGTCTGCACGGTGCAGGATTCCAGTACGACGAAGCTGACCTGCATGGTGGCGCTGGCGACCTTGCCGGCAGCCAGGGCGTTACCGGTGAAACCGAAGGCCGACAGCAGCAGAGCGCCCAGTGCAATCTTC
>Ga0265797_10012193_pt1 | contig 10586 bp, 8 predicted proteins | sample P2T30metagenome_FD_192433 | JGI IMG/M metagenome (GOLD analysis project Ga0265797, IMG submission 192433) | Plant litter microbial communities from East Loma Ridge, Irvine, California - P2 T30 | ecosystem: Environmental > Terrestrial > Plant litter > Unclassified | place: USA: California... | reverse complement strand
CATTGACATATCGACCTAACATCCTCAGGTACTGTTCTCGTGATCGAGAACGGATATGTGGTCGACGATGTGACCACTCAAGTACCTAGCTTCGCCAACAGTGTCAACGCAAATCTCATGTACGACATCACGTCTGCATATGACACAAACACAGGCGGTACGCATCCTGTCTGGGTGGGTAACGTTGTTGGTGGTGGCTCTGTAGTCAACGGTATGGCCTTTGACCGAGCATCTGCCGCCGACTACAATGCGTGGGAGCAACTTGGTAACGCCGGCTGGAACTTCAACAGCCTCTTATACTACTTCAAGAAGTCGACCACATTCACGCCACCAACCTCGAACAACGTGAAGAGCTTTGGCACTACGTATGACGCATCCTACTACGGCACCAACGGGCCGATACAAGCATCGTTCCCAAACTTCGAGTACGAAGACACAAAGACCATCTGGGCAGCATACAAGCAATCAGGCGTGCCTTTGCCCAGAGAGCATGCTTCGGGGAGGGCAGTGGGTGCTTTCTGGATACCTACAGCTCTGCGGCCAAAGACTCAGACACGATCTCACGCGAAGAACGAGTACTACGACCCTGTCAAGACCCGCAGCAACCTTGTACTGGTCACCGGAAAGACTGTCAATGAGGTCCTCTTCGACAAGGGCGTTTTCACTGGATACACAGCCAATGGTGTCCAATTCAAGTCGCGAACGGATGGCTCGGTCAAGCAAGTCTATGCGAAGCGCGAGGTCATCATGGCTGCCGGCTCAATCTTCACACCACAGATTCTCCAGCTCAGCGGCATTGGACCAAGCAGCGTGCTTAAATCTGCGGGCATCAATGTGAAGAAGAACATGCCTGCTGTTGGCGCCAATATGCAAGACCACCCCAATGCCAACATGGTGTTCGACCTCAAGAATCTCGCCTTTCCCAACATCTACAGTGGCGCAGACCCCACCTACAACGCTACAGTATGGTCCGAGTACGACACCAGCCGGAGCGGTCCCCTCACGCAAGCCCATGGCAGCAGCCTAGCCTTCCTCAGTCTGCAGACAGTTTGCGACAACTGGAACCAGATTGTGCAGACTGTCAAGTCACAGAACGTCCGTAGCTACCTTCCTTCAGTGTATGACGACTCCTCTCTGCTACGCGGCTTCACCAAGCAACGCGACATCATCGCTGGTCTCCATAGTAGCGCTGACGCCGCTGTTGGCGAGTTCCCCATGGTACCCTTCGGCCTCGCCATCAGCTCCTTGCAACGCCCCCTCTCTCGTGGCACTGTCACCATCAACCCAAGCAACAAATACGGCAACCCCGATGTACAGTTCAACGCCCTTCAAAACCCTGTCGATCGCCAGATCATCGCTGGAATGGTCCGATGGACGCGCAAACACTGGGCGAATCCTGAGCTCAAGAAGTTCTCCCCCGTCGAGCTCACTCCCGGCACCCAAGCGCAGACGGATGATGAGATCATCAATGACCTTGTTCAACAAAAGGCTCTCCAGGCTTCCTTTGCACACATGTCTGGTAGCTGCGCAATGATGCCTGAGTCGCTCGGCGGATGCGTTGGTAGCGATCTCACTGTGCATGGTGTGAAGGGCCTCAGCATTGTGGACGCGAGTATCATCCCGTTGATCCCTGCGACGCACTTGCAGGCGACCATGTACGCTGTCGCAGAGAAGGGAGCCGATTTGATCAAAGCCCGTAATGCTTTCGACATTCTCAATCCTTTTGGCCTTCCTACTTTCAGAAGTTTCTTTCGCTGGTAGAAGTAGGCTGTAGTGTAGAATAGAATCACATACTTTCCTTGATGCCATCAAATTTCCTATGAGACCATTGCGCCTGTGATGTTGCATGACCGCCTTTGTCGTCTACGTCACATGTCGTTGTTCTAGTCCCCTGCATCTGATCGTCAGCACAACCAAACTAGCTATCAACTGGTAGTTCCCCCCAGAAGCGCATGTACCAAAAATTCTTCAACTAGACTCTAGTGCTTCGTGTGAACGGTCACCCCGCACAGTTCGTTCGCTGTAATCAGGCTAAAGACGGGAGGATGATCAGGCACGGCGCGGTAGATCGTGAACCACATGTTTGGGATGAGTGAAATGACATGCATAGCCCAACAAGAAAAGCTACGAGAACAATCACAACTATACGCACGCACTCCATGATGCCGAAATACCAAGCTTACGTCTCCAGTTCCAACCTGACAACTCCGAGTCCCTTTCGCGTTCAACCCCATTTAGCCGTCGCACTACCTAGCCCGCAAAGCCCGTAGCGACTTTCGGCACAGCGTAGCCCTTCCAGACCTCGAACTTCGCACTCTTAGCTTTGCTTAGGTCAAAGACCGCTTGCCCCTGCGCCGTATGCTTAGATACACTAGAAGCGGGATTCGTCTTTTGGGCCGGCGCTGTCGGATTGAACGCGAATCCGAGACTTGGTCCTGTATCAGTGGGCTTGAACGTCGTGCCGTCGGTTTTAATGCATTTGGAGCAGATGAATGTGTAGGTCCAGTGCGTGCTGTTGACGTATGTGCCATTTGCTATTGCGGTCTGTGTGAAGGCGCCGGTTGCGACGGCTGGGGAGGCGTATTGGCTGTTGGCTGTTAGCATCACCTCACTGTTAAGGTTATTTGTTTAGCTAGAGCGTACGCAGTCTTCCTGAAGCTGCCCACTACAGTTTGGGCGTTTGGCCAAGCGACGATCAAGAGCTTGTTGAGCATCCCACCTCCGAGAGAAACACCGCTCCACCCCGTGCCTTTGCCTCCAATAGTTGCGATGAGGTCAGTATTTCCAGTGGCGTTAGCTGGAAGTGCAAGACCGAAGAACATGCCGCTACTGTGCTGGAGGGTGTTGAATGTGATGCCTGATTTGACATCGGTGTACGGGGATGCTGTTTGTGAAGCGGCAAGTGTTGCGAAAACGCCGAGGACGAGACTAGAGCACTTCATCTTCTCGATAAGGAAGGTATGAGAAGAGCAACTTTCTGAGGATCGGTGCCCGTCGAAGGCTTTCGCGCATGTTTTTAACGACCTTTTTCCTGTAAGTCTGCTCGCCCAAGAAGTCTAGATACCGATTTCGTCTCCGCTCCGGATATAGTGCAGCTTTGCAGGAATCTAAAACACGTGGAGTCAATGTCTATCCCGCGTTCCAAGCATATCCGCTGGGTGCTGAGCTCGTTGCGATACATCCGACTGGGTTCTGAATAGATGATACTCGGTAATACGTGGTAAAGGATTGGTGGAGAACTGACGGATCCCCAAGGCTGCGAGATGAGACAGATGCAAAATGTTGAGGACGATGAGTGCAGCAAACATAGGCGGTTGAGTATCGAATACGTGTGCTGCGATTTGCTTGGTCTTGGAGATTACCGAGCGATCTGGACATGGCTGTTGTATCGGCATGCATCAAACCAGTAGAGATGCATCTTAACCAGCGAAGAACAACACTACCGTGAACACCAACTCATCGAGCAGGTACCCGGCTTGAGGTCTTCTTGTGGTGTTGGAGCGGTCGTGTCGTCACATTACGTTGGCTTCTCCGGCTCATGCGTCTTTGAAAGACTGACTATCAAGCTGTCATATATAGTGAGTTCTTTCGTACAGTTAGTTCATGGTGATTTAGTTGCGCATCGGTGGTTACGAGAATGCTACACGGTAAGACAATCATGCTGGTCCTCCTGATCACCAGCTTCGCATCTGACCTCACCAAGTGCGGATGGCGGTTGTCGTTTCGATTGATAAAAGCAGCTCAAGATGATGCCGCCGTACTGTAGAGGTTGTCACTGCCGTCACAATCGCGTCGTATGCGCCTGAAGTACAGAGACGCGACGCCATCGTCGAGGCGATCAGAGAACCACCTGTTGGAGCGATTTGCGCACTAGCCTTAAAGCCAAATATTGGTTTCCTCGGTTGGGTACGCTTCCCGCAGATGATGATGATGATGAAGGAAGGAATTCGGGGGCTGGGAACGCTTTTGGCCCCCACACCACCCATCTCTGCATGCTTAGTCAGCTTCGCCAAAGCATCCCGAGGTCTCTCGGACGAACTTCTGGCCTCAGACATCCATCATCTAGGCACCGTGCTGCAAGCCACATCAACGCCTACTCGCTGGTAATCATTGAGAACTCTGTCGTCAGACGGTATCCGTGAATCACGCGACATTTAACGATGGCCTGGACAAGGAAGGTTCTCTTGCGCCGCGTTCTTTCTCCACTTGCATCTCAGCCTTACCACTGATGAGACACACTAAGGCTCCTGTTGCTACATCGTCGCATTTGTGCACAATACAGGATCATGGCCGCACCGGAGCGGACGACTCAGAGTATACTCAAGAAGACCTTTGTTGATCCTTTCCGGCTGCAAAAGCTGCGGCGCAAGTCCTCTACGCCGACTACCGCGCCCGCCAGTCCGCCGGCAACACCCGACCGGGATGATGACCCACTGGCAGCGTTATCCTTACTGCAGTATGGCTCTCTAGACCCGAACAAGAAGAGCGTCAGGCTTTTGGAAATACTGCCAGCGCCTGACCACGAGCCCATCCTGGCAACACTATCCGTATGTGACCTGGACGACAAGCCCACTTTCATCGCGCTATCCTACATGTGGGACAAAGCCGGTGAGAAGAAGTATATCGACATTCAAGGATCAAAGTTCGCCGTTGGAGAAAGCTTATGGAACTTTATCCAGCAATACCGCAAGAAGCAGTACCTGAAGCAGTGCTGCGAGAAGGACCCAAGAAAGGCAATACCCCTATGGATTGATGCCATCGCGATTGATCAGAGCAACATACCGGAGCGCAACCATCAAGTCTCGCTCATGCGCGATGTCTACACTGGAGCGCAATCTGTCATAGTGTGGCTCGGACTTCCCCAGGGATATGAAGAGTTGGCTTTCATGCTTGCGCGGCATCCTGACCTCCTCAGAGTCGAAGAGTTCCACAATGCTCTGGCAGGTGTCCTCAACAAGCCGTATTGGAGTCGGGTGTGGGTGGTTCAGGAGTTTGTGTTGGCACAGTCGGTGGAGATCTGGTGTGGCGACCTCAGTGTGGGTGCCGCGACAGTCGAAAGCATCTGGCGCGATGGCCTTGCATCAACACCAGTCGCGTCCCCAACGAGCGTCATCTATACAAGTCGAGGATACCTGCTGTTTAAGTACCGCAAAGACTTCAAACGCACGAAGCAATACCGGAGAGAGATGCTCGGTCGCCGCAACAGCAAGACGCTTAAGTCAACATTTCGCTTGCGCGATCTTTTGCAAGCCTTCGCGTTGTCGGAGAGCTCTGTAGTGTACGACAGAGTCTACGGGTTCTTGGGAGTGGCATCGACTGGCCGTGGAGAGAGGATTGTGCCCGATTACAACAAAGCGCCCGTCGAGCTGCTCGTCGATGTGCTTCGCAACCAATGTCATGAAGACCCTAGGAGAGGAGACTCGGATGACTATCGTTTCTTGACGTTCCTCATGCAAGCGCTAGGCGTCTCGCGTGAGACCCTCGCACAGCATATCCTAAAGCTGTGTCCGGGTCTGCAGCCGCACATCTACATTCTGGCCGCTACGCCCTGCATGACCGCATCAGTCTCATTCATTAGTACAATCACTGAGGTCGGTAACTTCGTAGATCACGACGAGGCCTTCCAACCAGGCACATGGAGGGCGACCTGGACGCGATCAAACATGCATCCGAGATCCTTCTCGACCCAAGACATTCAGGACCTTGGCGACTACATCACCCAGGGAGACACACAAACGCTGCTCAGCTTCGCCGACCCTCATGTAGCATACGGAAACCCCGGTCCGACTGAGAAAGTGCGGCAAGCGATGATTGAAGCGTCCGCGGATTTGGTGATCGATGGTCTATCGCGCGCATTTGTCGAGCAACGGCATGACGCCAGCGCCAGTCCACAGCTTGGCGACAATGGAAGCAAAGTCATCCGCAACATCATCTCGCGGAGCATGACGGAGGACGCGGCGGCACTATACCTCGCTGCTAGAAGTAAATTGGCCCGCCGAAACACCGACCAACGGCATGCGCGATACACATCCTTCGTAGGTACCAACGGCATTACTGGATTTGCTTGCGGGGGAGGTCCAGGGTCGTACGAGATTGGATCTGGCGACCGCATCTGCATGTTCTCTGGTGTTACCGACGTCAACAACGCGTTCATCCTCAGTCTCGACGCCAGCGGGAAATGGCTGATATCTGGTTTTGCGGTCATTCTGTTGCCGGAGTTGCGTACACCTTCAGTATTGCGCAAAGGCACTGGGGCTACGCCGAAGAGTACTGACGGAACGAGTGCGCCGAGCAAGCAGCAGCCACCGCTCAGCGATGTGACGATGTGTTTCCACTGCCACTTGAGCGATCTGCTTGAGCTCCAGCGCTGCCAGCTGTTGAGTGATGTTCAGATGAGCTTCTTGGTGGAGCAGACGTTGAGAGGTGAGGCAGAGGGAATGGTTCACCGATGCAATCAAGGTACCGAAGCTCACGCCGTACTGGAATTCGGATTGTAGCGTCGTATAAAGACTGCGCATTGCGCGATGCATTAATGTTACAAGGAGCGCACTTCTAGTCTCAAACTGATCCAGTATCTATAGCCTTCCAATCGTTGGCAAATCACCACAATGATGTCGTCCGAAGTTCCATACACCAGCTTGTCTCTGCCGCCCAACAACATGGACCTGGCTGTGAAAGCCTAGGAGAGGCAATCATCATCATCCACAGCCCGGTCGACGTTCCATACCAGAAGCCCGGCACACTGCACTACCCATCCGAGGGGCTCTGATCCTGTAGCGCTATGCTGCAGGCGCTGCACGCTGATGCGCACGTTAACTTCAGTCGTGGCAACCGACAATCTCGAAGAGCGCAAAACATACCTCTGCGGTCCGCTTGACGAAACTTGGAGTACTCGAAGAAAAGACCGACGGATGCGATGGCGATGGATATTGTTCCGTAGACGATGCCGACGACGGTGTTTGTATCGACGCCACTGCCGGGCAATGTGGGGGCCGCTTCCGTGCAGTTCATGATAGTGGGGGTGGTTGTCGGCTGCGGACGCTTGATGTTCAAGAACAGTGTTGTTTGAGGCTGATGGATACTCTCCAATGCATTACAGAGCGCTGCAAGCGGTCATCTTGTATGCGCAACTCGTCTTGCTGTAGCGGTAGCTTCGTGAGCGACGATCTGGTATGTGCAGAGGGTCCGTAAGAGCCCTGCAGCACCAGCACCAGGACGGTTCTGCCATCGGATGTTATTTTGCACATGTTTGGATTTTACCATGACTACCTACGCTTTCACCACATTCTCGCAAATAGCAGAAAATTTCATGCAGCATTCGCAAGAAATAATGCGATTAAATCTACTTATTCGGTAAAGAAAATCATCACTATGTAGAAGCGCGCTCTGTGATGCCGACGTTTGCTGGTGTGCTGACACGCCCGACAGCGCCTGCGCCTCATTGCCCAGGTGCCGTGACAGCCGAAGCGAGCTGCACGCGTCGAAAGCGATGCTTGTTGCGCATCATCCATTATTCGAAAAGCTTCGTAAATCATGGAAATTGCGCGAAACAAGACCCTTCGGAGATATAAGCCACACACGCCACACAGATTTGAAGCAGCAAGCCTGAGTGCTTTGAGCTGCAACTGAGTACACCTTGTGAGGTCGCGGACGTCGGCAGACGGGTGCACCTGGACGGAGGGGTGACGTCGATGTTGGATGGGTGACGTAGTGGGTCGCGAAAGACCCAACCATGACTATGCGGCGCGTCACGACACGTTGCGCACAGGCGATGATTCCCGTTGGACTCGTTCGCATCTTTTCAAGTATTTCGGCCTTTCATCAAGGTTTTCGGAACCTGAGGTTTGCGCCGGGATCTACCGTGTGCCTGGAGCTAATGCTGTGACACCTGCGCAGTGAGAAATGCAGAGTAAACGGCCCCGCCACGTTACGTCGCCGAAGCGGCACCACTCTTCTTGGCAACTTATTAGAGGGCTCTAGGCGATGGTACCTACACCGGCGTTCTCTACATTGCCTGCACGTGTATACTTGAGATCGAAGCGTACCTACGCTTCGAAGAACATAGATTTAAGAACACCAACAATCAGCTATCATGTTTACCGAACGTTGATATATTGTTACAAGATGTCTGCTAACGTAGTACTACATGCGGCACCAACATGGCACCCTAAAGATGTGGATCTGGGTTTCGTTGGAAACGCCCGGGCCACGCGGATGGCGATTCCATGTGGCAAGCCTTGGAGAAGGCAGCATGCGCGGTCAACGTGGTGAGAAGGCCGCTTAGCTCGAATCTCGGCGTATGTGTGTATCTGCAGGCGTCCAGCTTCGTTATACGAGTACAAAAGCTGTTTTCCGAGCGAAAACGTAGTCTCGGAATTATCGACAGAAACACGAATCTCTGGTTTCTTCGATAGATTGGTATACTCCATTGCTGTGTGGAAAGATGAGATTTGACGCATTGGTGGCTTGACAAGATGAATCTTGATGCATGCGTACCCCTATGTAAAAGTACCGAGCTGGGAGTGGGAATTTCTTTTTTGTAAGTTTGTCCCCTCAACCATATGTAAGATCTCTTAGCTCCCGAGGTTGAGCTAACCGGAATGGCAGGACCGGCCAGTCTCCGCTCCAATGGATCCCATGAACCGCGTCGATCATGACCACCATCGTGTATGAGACTGTACGGCTGTGCCAGTGTCCTCCTTTTTGCAGCGTCCAGACATATTATATGTAATGCCACCACCGACGATGGACATGTTTCCTCGCCCGCTTCATCGCAAGCATAAGCATCTCCTGACGCTCATTGCCGCCTCAGCGCAACGCATAACACACCAGTGTGCTTTCTTGGCCACAGTAATTATCCCAACATGAGCTTCCCGCGCTTTCGATATCAAAACCAGTTAAGCATCGATGCACCTTCCCTCATGGCCAGCACCGCCACTCCACAGACGGTGGGATTACCACCGCTTCCAATGCAGCCGAAGCCGAATGCAGAGCAGGTTATGATACTTCAACTCATTGCAAACCACTTGCACACCGATCCCGACTACAAGAGGAGATTCTTGCACAATCTCCTCGCCGTGCAGGGCGTTACATTCTTCCGACAGAGCGCGATTCAATTGGACAACCATCTCGGACCAGGTAGCATCAGTAACATCGAGCTGCAACTGTCCAGAGATCTCACAGCGCAAGAAAAGGCCTATCTCCATCCTTTTCTCAATGTGCAACTCGATGTTGTTAGCTCCTGGTTTCAGGATACTGGTAAGTGCTCTGAACGCAGTTGCAAGGAATCAATACTGATAGGTCGAAGCCATTCCGGGTTCGGGCCGTCTTCAAGTAGACAACACTGCACCCGCTCAAGGTCGGGGACCCTCGGTCTCTCTTTCGACCTCCAGATCGCCAAGCAGAAATTCTCCACGCGGAGCTCGCTCTGGCAGCCGCGCACCAGCCCCAGACCACAGGCCAAGATACACCTGCGGAGAACACTTTTTCGGCAAAACATGTGAACAGTGTCGCAAGGGCTATCTACTCGAAAAGGGCTTCACGAATCACGTTATGAAGGAGCATTTGCAAGAGTTCACACTCGCTTACATTGTTCAGACCAAAGAGCAATGTTGTCGAGACAACGCCGCTGGTGTACAGACTCTCCTCAATCACATAAGGATCAGCCACATGGGTCAATTCAGTACAGCAGATTTGAGGAAAACCAGCAAGCATCTCTCGCCTTGGGTAGTTGAGGCGCCTGAAGGCCAAAGCCGTAGAACCAGCACGGCAACCCTCGGTCACAAGTCCCCCGATACCATCCTGAGTGCTGTACCTTATCCATCCCATCCTAAACCGCTCAATACGAACCATGCAAACGCCGTGTCGACGCCAGTCACGCCAAACCATGCCGCTCTGCATCATCAATCAGGCACTATTCCAGATGAGCATTACCCTTCGTCATCTCACATCCCAAGCTCACAGTGGCCTCCTTCTGACTACCAACAACAACAACCTGATTATGGGTCTGAGGGCAACTCTTTCAATTCACCTGGCCCGTTTCCACCATGGTCCGCATACCAGTACCCTGGATTCCAATAATGGGCTTGGGCGGACAGGTTGTGGTAGAAAGCTCAGTGCATGGTTTGGGATTTACATGGAAGTTATAGATGGTGTCATATTCATGATACCCCGGCAGGCACCAAAAACATTAGAAAATGGAGCGATAAAACCCACTCGCCGTGTCTTGTTCCGTCATCGTGACCGACTCACTACTTCCCAACGGCCCCACCTACTCTTACTGCGCCTTCTTCGCCTTCGCCTGCCCACCCCTAAACCCCATGCCGTAAACATACACCAGACTGCCGCCTAGGTACGCCGCGAACATAGTCGCCGGCAGCGCAATGACACTGCTAATCAGGATGTTGGTATCGCTCGGCACCATGCCGGGGTTGCTTCTACGCGTCCACCAGTTGAAGGCCGCACCCAGCACCGTCACATCGTTAATGACGGCGTGCAGCGCGCCAACTTGTGCCTTCCTTGACTTCAAACCGTCGCGCTTGACTAGCGGTATGAACTCGTACATGCCGGTCGCGACCGCCGGGGCG
>Ga0265797_10012192_pt1 | contig 10586 bp, 6 predicted proteins | sample P2T30metagenome_FD_192433 | JGI IMG/M metagenome (GOLD analysis project Ga0265797, IMG submission 192433) | Plant litter microbial communities from East Loma Ridge, Irvine, California - P2 T30 | ecosystem: Environmental > Terrestrial > Plant litter > Unclassified | place: USA: California... | reverse complement strand
AGTACAAATTCATTCAGAAATACTTACCGCTTATCGCACCTATCAGACGCAGAATCAAAATGTGCAGAATTTCAGTAAGCTCCTGACGCAATCGCAAACTATACTTGGCAGCGTGAAATATTCCTACCTCCGCGGAGGCACAACGATCATAGACCTGCTTGAAGCCCAGAGAAGCTGGCTGGATACGCAGCATCAGTACTACGACATTTTACAGCAATACCGCCAAAGTTACATCGACCTTCTTTATACATCCGGCCTAATCAATCAATTTGCCCAATAACAATGAGAAATTTAATTAAATACAGCTGGCTTGTTCTTGGATTACTGTCTGCCTGTACAAGTAAGGAGACCAAACAGGTACAGCAGGATGATACCACCCCTGCCGTGAATGAAGCGGGGACAAAAATCACATTTCCAAAAGTACAGAGTGCTGATTTTTTTACCACTGAGAATATAAAAAGCAGCACGCTGATGGCTGACATAACGGCTCCCGCCAAGGTGGCGGCAACGGTTGTAAGATCTGATGAAGGAGCTTCGGGAAACATTGTCCTTTTTGATAATCCTGAACTCTCCGGAAACTACACTCAGCTATTGCAGCATCTGACGATGATCAATCAGATCCGGAACATCAACATCAGACAAAGAAAAACCGAACTCGCCCGTATGAAAGATTTGCAGGAGCACGGTGCAGCTACCGGTAAGGACCTTCTCGAATCCCAAACGGCTCTTTCCATGGAAGAGACAAATCTGCTCAACGAACGTTCGGCTATTATAGAACATGAGACCAAACTGAAGGCAGGAGGTTTTGAACCCGTTCAGCTACGAAGAGCTCCTGCGGGAACAGCCTATATCATCTGCGATATTCCGGAAAATGAAATAAGTATGGTAAAAGAAGGTAGTAAATGCACCTTACATTTCACCGCCTTTCCAAACGAAAATTTCACCGGAAAAATATACGATGTGGCAGATATGGTGGATCAGACAACGCGCATGATCAAACTTCGTGTAAGCATCAATAATGCAAATGGAAAACTCAAAGCCGGCATGTTTGGCACACTTGCCTTTGGTTTAAGTGAAGGTAAAAACATGAGTATCGATAAGGAAGCGCTTATCACCATCCAGGGTAAAAACTATGTATTTGTCAAAACCAGTCCAAATGCTTTTGAAAGACGTGAAGTGAATATCGGCGACCAGGTTGGAGACCGGATCATAGCCTATTCAGGACTAAAAAATGGCGATAACGTTGCCATTAAAGGCATTATGCAATTAAAAGGACTTTCATTCGGGTATTGAGCCAGGAGCCAAGGGCTTGGTGCAGAGGGGCTGGGGTTTAGACTGTGTAGAGCCCATTCCCCCTCCCCTTAGCCCCTAGGGCCAAAAAAACATGCCGCTTTGACACAGCTTCGCAGGGAAGTGAAAAGCGGATTTATAATTACAAATCACTTAGACAAGTGGAATTACAATGATTAAGAACCTGCTTTTTTTCAGCTTGCGCAACCGCTGGGTGGTTATATCCATCAGCGTTGTGCTCATGGGAGTTGGATACTGGTGTTTTACCCAGCTTAAAATTGAAGCTTACCCGGACATTGCAGATACAAATGTAATTGTCGTCTCACAGTACCCGGGCCGGGCCGCCGAAGAAGTGGAGCAACAGGTTACTGTTCCCATTGAAAGGGCATTGCAAAACACGCCCAATGTATTAGACAGAAGAAGCAGAACCATTTTTGGTTTGTCAGTTGTTCAGCTAACTTTTAAAGATGGTACGGATGACTACTTTGCCCGTCAGCAGGTTACTGAAAGACTGGCAGCTGCCGAGCTTCCGGAAGGCGTCGCACCGGAGCTGGCACCGTTGTCGACCGCGGTTGGTGAAATTCTGCGGTATGTGGTTGAAGCACCGTCGAGTTACAGTCCTACACAGCTGAGAGATTTGCAGGATTGGGTTATCAAACCTGCACTGTTACAGGTGCCGGGTATTGCGGATGTGACTACTTTCGGAGGGCCGCTCAAACAGTTCCATATTATTGCTTCACCCGAAAAACTGGTGAAGTACGGACTCTCCCTGCAGGAAGTGATGAACGCCATTCAGGTAAACAACCAGAATACAGGCGGGAACATCATTTCCAGAGGCGGACAAGGCTTTGCAATACGAGGGCTTGGTGCTATCAGGAATGAGCAGGATATTCAGAACATCGTGTTAAAATCTGAAAACGGTGTTCCTGTTTTTGTACGTGATGTGGCTACGGTAGAAATTACCCCCACGCCACCAAGCGGAGTAATGGGCTATACCATTACCAAGGACAAAGTTGACATCAGCAGCGGCGTTGAAGGGATCATCCTGTTGCGTCGTTATGAAAATCCAAGTGAGGTATTGAAAGTTTTAAAGCAAAAAATGGCTGATTTACAAGCCACAGAATTGCCCGAAGGTATTCAGCTCAGACCGCTTTATGACCGAAGTTTTTTGATTGATCATTCGCTTGAAACCGTTGCACATACTTTATTCGAAGGAATATCAATTGTGATTATTTTGCTGATATTCTTCCTGGGAAGCGTTAGAAGCGCGCTTGTAGTGGCACTGACAATTCCCTTCTCTTTGTTGTTTGCATTTATTCTGATGCGTCTCACAGGAATTCCTGCAAACTTGCTGTCTCTGGGAGCCATTGACTTTGGAATTATTGTGGACGGCGCTTGTGTGATGGCCGAACATCTCATCAGAAAATACAGGACGGCAACCGTTGAAGAAAAAAAACAGGGCATCGTAAAGATTACGCTGTTGGCAGCTCAGGAAGTTGGCCGGGAAATTTTCTTTTCTGTAACGATCATCATACTGGCCTACATGCCGATCCTTATGATGACCAGAGTAGAAGGAAAGCTGTTTTCACCAATGGCGCTTACACTTGCTTTTGCTGTAATTGGTTCAATGATTGCTGCCCTTACTTTCATTCCGGTACTGATCTCCTTTGCCTACAAAAAAGCCTTATCAGACCCGGAAAAGCCTATGAAGGAGCATAAAAATTATGTGCTCGATTTTATGACAAGAACCTACGCAAGGGCTTTAAATTTGTTTTTGAAAAATTACAAAACAACAGTAATCGCAGGATTCTCTGTCGTGATGATTCTTGTACTGTTTGGCTTAAAACTGGGAACAGAGTTTTTACCGACACTGGACGAAGGATCTATCTTTTTGCGCGGCAATTTCCCGTCAGGTATTACAATTGAGGAAAATGCCAAATACGCTCCTAAAATACGCAAGACCATTGCCAAATACCCGCAGATCGCTTTTGTGATAACCCAGACAGGAAGAAATGACGACGGAACCGACCCGTTTCCTGCAAACCGAAATGAAATCCTGGTAGGTTTAAAGGATTATGATCTCTGGAGTAAAACCATAACTAAAAAGGAATTGGTTGAAAAAATAAGAAAGGACCTTCAGACACAGCTTCCTGCGGTCTCTTTCTCATCCGGTCAGCCGATCATCGACCAGGTAATGGAAATTGTTACAGGCAGCGCGGCAGATTTGGCTGTCTCCGTTGTTGGGGATGATTTGAATATGATGCGTAAAAAAGCAGAAGCCATTGCCAAAATTGTGAAAGCCACACCCGGGGCAGACAATGTAAATATTGAACAGGAAGGACCTCAGGAACAGCTTGCCATTAATATCAATCGGGAGGCAGCGGCTCGTTTTGGGATCAATGTAGCCGAAATACAGAACATGATCGAAGCAGCCATTGGTGGTAAAAACATTTCAACGCTTTACGACGGCACTAAAAAGTATGACATTGTCGTACGGTTTTTACCCAAGTTCAGGAACTCGATCGATGCCATTCGTAATGTTCAGGTGCCGTCGCTTTCCGGTGCGCTGATTCCGATGAGCCAGCTGGCGGACATTCACTTTATGGAAGGACAAACAAATATATACCGGTATGGAAGCAAGCGTATGGTAACCGTGCGGACCAACATCCGCGGACGTGACCAGGGCGGCTTTGTAGCTGAACTCCAGAAAAAACTTAATACCCAAATCCATGTACCAAAGGGATACAGCATCATTTACGGCGGTCAATACGAAAATTTGGAACGCGCCGGGAAACAGCTGCTTTTTACGATCCCGATAACGATTGTAATGGTGTTTCTCTTTCTGTTTATGTTGTTTAAAAACCTGTCGCACACGATGGTTACTATGAGCTGCATTCTCTTTGCGCTTGGTGGCGGAATCGTTGCTTTGCTTATGAGAGGTTATTATTTCAATGTATCAGCCGGGGTTGGCTTTGTGAGTATTTTCGGAATTTCGGTAATGGCGGGTGTGCTGCTGGTTTCAGCATTGAACCGGGCTCAGGAACTTCACGAAAATAATATAAAAGCAAATGTACTGGAAGCATCGACGGAGCAACTGAGAGCACTGCTTTCGATTCTGGTCGTAGCCATCATAGGTTTGGTTCCGGCAGCCATATCATCCGGAATCGGCTCTGATGTGCAACGTCCTTTGGCAACTGTCATTATTGGCGGCTTAACCAGCACGCTTTTGTTCGCGCCAATTTTACTGCCACCATTATATCTCTGGGCAGAGAAAAAACAAAAACCTAAAAAGGCCAAAGTCGCCGAACTGGAATTATCCTGATAAATTAAAAACCGAAAAGAACCGCATCGAATCAATGAGATGCGGTTTCTTTTTTATGGCTGTTCAGAAGCCAGGGCGTTAATATCTTTAACTTCAAGTACATTTTTCGGATAACCGTATTTGACCGAATTGATCATCGCCTTACTCATCTGATCAAGGCGGGAAACATAATTAGGTATAAGCACTTTTGCCAAAGGGTATAACCAGGAAATATATTTTATGTATGCATTCACATTTTTCAGACCCGGTGTGGGGTGCATATATCCCGGACGAAATGCATAAACCTGTCTGAAAGAAAGCTTCATCAGGTCATTCTCCGTTTTTCCTTTCACACGCGCCCACATGGAACGCCCTTTTTCAGTACTATCCGTACCAGCCCCGCTGATGTAACCGAATGTCATATCCGGATTTAGCTTAGCCAAAATTCCTGCAACATGCATCGTAAGCGTATACGTCATTTTGTAATATTCTTCCTCCTTCATTCCCACAGAAGATACACCCAGACAGAAAAAGCATGCGTTATATCCGATCAGCTCATTTTCAACAGGTAAAATATTGAAAAAATCCTGGTGTATAATTTCCTTTATTTTCGGGTGGTTTACCCCACACGGTTTTCGTGAGATTACCAGAATTGTTTCTACGTTTTCATCCAGCAGGCATTCATGCAGCACACCCTCTCCTACCATTCCCGTAGCACCTGTAATGATGACTCTTATTCTGTTTTTCATGACATAATGTTTAATGAGCGCCTTGCCAAACCTTTTATTTTATTAGAAAATTTCACTATATCCTGCAAACTTATCATTGTCTGGATTGCCGTTTATCAGGTAATGGACTTTCACAAAATCAATCACTCCGAACATTAGTTGTCATCCTTAATTCAAATCTTTCAAACCATCTGGTCATTTTGATTGATAAAAAAATCGTAGGTTACTGTTTCAAATTGTTTTTCCCAAAAAAAAATTCTTTTCGATGATTAAAAACTTAAAACCTGCGCAATCCTATTTTTGAAATTGAAATATAACCTGAAATTTTTATCCTGTTAAAACATTTGATTATTTATTTTAACATAATGTACACTGTTTACAAAAGCAGTAGATAGACAAATAACAATTCGTAAAACACTATAAAATTATAACACAGACGAAAAATAGTAGAGACATTAACCGCTCATCATTAAATCTGAAATGTCTGCCATTTTAATGAATCCAATCCGAATAATAATTGTTATGGATATGACATAAAAGCTCCTTTTCAGAAGTGGTGCTTATGTGACTTAAAATAATTTTTAATCATATTTTAATTCAGCTGAATATAATTTAAGTTAATAAAAGCCCTGATTTGATATAACTTTATAAGTTCAGAAGACCACAATAAAATGAAATCTATTCTACTAGATGTCTCGGAAGACGCACCGAGAGAAATGCCTAAAATTGATGCCGTCATTTCATTCAGGAAATATATAGCTTACCTCAAAGAAAGAATTGATAAGGAAACAAGTGTCCGAAAGGTTTTTCTTCAGATGGTAATAGAGAAGCTTGAAGAAAACCCTGCTTTCCTGGATATCATTCCTATCGATGAAATCCATCTGTATCATGAGCAGCTTCATTTGGTATACGGGATGATGATACCGGCTGTTGCTGATGAAAAAAACATATTATGGGCGCTTAGTACGCCGATCAGTCCGGTGATATTTTTTGGAACCGACAATTTCTACAACCTGATGACCGAAGAAAAAACCGGACAGATACGTTGTGACCTGATCAAAGAGGAATCAGCTTCGGTAAAACAAAAGGCTTTGATGGTCTATGAGCTGGTGCTTGAAAAATGTTATGATTTTCCTGCTTCGCATCAGAACGATATGCTTGTTTCTTTAAGAGACAATGAAACCGGCTTGCAAAAATTCTATAAAATCAATATTGATACCCGCTTTACAGAGGTGGTTCCCAAGGGCGAACTGCCAGAGATTAATCTGGAACAGATACGCCGTCAGTTTCAGGAAGGGCCTGATCTAAACGAGCTTGTTCAGCTACTTCCACTTTCTTTGTTCCGGTTTGAAGGAATTTCGGTTGTTACACTTACGGATGTAACGGAAGACCACGCGGTTGAAAGTCTCAAAAACACCATTCTCAACCGCAGTGCCTTCAACGCCCTTGCCTACTACCAGCATATTACGGAATCCCTCAAAATGCTTGTTCAGAACAAGGATATAGAATTTGGACTAATGCCATTGCTGCGGGTAAATAATAAACTGATTTTTAATAAAAGTACGATTCTGTACAGCAAGCTGGTCAATGCAGCTGCAGGCAGTGATGTGGCCGAAGAAATGTACATATCAATGGCAGAGGACTACTTTAAAAATCCAAAGGTAATCTTCATGCGAAATATTTCGGCGGAAGATGAAAAGCATGGGTTTGTCAAAATCCTTAAAAATGACGGCGTAGAATCCTATGCTTTGCTTCCTGTGTATTATGACAACAGGATTGTGGGCGTACTGGAAGTATTTTCCGGTACAGAAAATGTAATAGACGAAAAAACGCTGTTCAAAATAAATCCTGCACTTCCGCTTATCGCACAAATATTTGAGAATAATATTGATGAATTTAATGCCAATATCGAGAACGTGATCCGGGAAAAGTTTACGTCACTTCAACCGGCAGTTCAGTGGAAGTTCAAGGATGTTGCCTGGCATTATCTTCGTGACCGGAATCTGAAACCGCATGCGGCCGTTATTGAAAGTATTGAATTCAGGGACGTGCATCCGCTTTACGGCGCGATCGATATCCGCAATTCAACAATAGAAAGAAATGCTGCCCTTACCGAAGATCTTCGTTTACAGTTTACCGTCCTGATAGAAACATTTCTTATTTTAAAACAGAGACTGGGATTTGGCCTTGCGGATGAGATGGTCTTTAAATGCAAAAAGATGCTCGCTCAGATCAACGATACATCCACAGATCATGACGAAATCAGGATTCAGGAATTTCTTGATTCAGAAGTTCATCCTTTCTTAAATCATTTTAAAGAAAATCGCATCACCAGCGGTGCAGCGGTGCTGGAAATTGCTGGAAGTGAACATCATGAATCTGAAAGTGAAGACATTATCAGTTCTATTGAAAAATATTTTGATATTACCAATCCGCAAACCGGTGCTGCCTACGCAAACAGACGTTCACTGGAATCATCGATGCAAACGATCAATTCGTCTGTAAATTTATATCTGGATCTGTTCAAAACGGAAATTCAGCAATCGTATCCGGCATATTTCGAAAAGTTCAGAACAGATGGTATCGAATATGATATCTACATCGGCCAGTCCATCGAACCTGAAAAAACATTCAGTAATCTTTACCTGAAAAATATACGTCTCTGGCAGCTAACTTCCATGGCGGCAATAGCCAGAATAACACATTCCCTGCTGCCTGCTATGGAAAAACCATTGCTGACCACCCAACTGATTTTTATTCATTCGGGAAGTATTGATATCAGTTTCCGCGATGATGAGCGGCGTTTTGACGTTGAAGGTGCATATAACATCCGCTATCAGGTTATCAAAAAAAGGATTGATAAGGTACATATCAAAGACTCCGGAGAAAGACTTACCCAGCCCGGAAAAATTGTGATGGTCTATTTCCATAACAAATCGGCAGAAGAATATGTGGATTATATCAGATATTTGCAGGAACAAAACACCTTACTGGATGACCTGGAATATCTGGATCTGGAAGAGTTACAGGGTGTTAATGGATTGAAAGCACTGCGGATCGGAGTAAATCTGAATTCGGCCTGGACTTAATTATCAAGAATGTCTATTATCGATTTATGAACTACAATCACAGGCTCGACAAAGTAAGGCACTATGTTCATCGTTTTTTTGAAGAAAAAAACATTTCCAGCCTAACCTATCATAATCTTAAACATACGGAATCTGTCGTATCCAATGCAGCCGGAATAGCAGATCATTATAAGCTCGATGATAGGGAATCCTTTATTGTTGGAGCGGCAGCCTGGTTTCATGATACCGGATATTATGCCGGTGATGCACCAGGTCACGAACAAAAAGGCGCTGATGTCGCAGCCGCTTTTTTAAAGGCCGATGGAATCGGTAAGGAGGAAATTGATGAAATTCGTGGTTGTATATTGGCTACCGTGGTTCCTCAGAAACCGCATAATCTTTTGCAGCAGGTCGTTTGCGACGCCGACCTTTTTCATTTCGGGACAGAAGAGTTTGCGGAACGAAATAAACTTATGCGTAAGGAAGCGGAGAAACGCTGTGGTAAAAAAATAGACAAAGCAACCTGGCGAAAGAGCACGATCCGGTTACTTGAAGGACACCGTTTTCAAACAGATTACTGCCGTGATCTGCTGGGTGAACAAAAACAGAAAAACCTGGCTAAGCTTAAACAAAAAGATTTTGAGCAGGAAACCAGGATTTCCGACAGCGAACCGATCATACTTCCGTCAGGAAAACAAAATGAAGATTTTATTCAGGACGAAAAGGCAGAAGTGAAAAAACCGAAGTCCGACAGACCGGATAAAGGAATTGAAACGATGTTCAGGATCAGCTCTAATAATCACCAGAGACTGAGCGACATGGCTGATAATAAGGCGCATATTATGATCACAACCACGTCTATTATTATTTCAGTGCTGCTAAGTATCCTGATCAGAAAACTGGAAGACAACTCTTACCTGATCCTGCCAACAATGATATTGCTTACTGTATGCGTGGTAACGATGGTGTTTTCAATTCTGGCAACCAGGCCAACCATACCGCACGGAACATTTACTCCGGATGATCTTGATACCCGGAACGTCAATCTGTTATTTTTCGGAAACTTTTACCGGATGTCATATAGTGCTTATGCGGAAGGGATGCAACGCATGATGAACGACAGAGAATTTTTGTATGGCAGCCTCACAAAAGATGTTTTCTCTCAAGGTGTGGTCCTGGGCAGAAAATACCGGCTGCTGCGAATTGCTTACAATGTATTTATGTTTGGCATTATTGCCTCTGTAATCGCGTTTGTGATTGCATCCGTATTTTTCGGACATACACTTGAAAACTTTGACTAAAACGCATGTCCCGCTTAATACCACATGGCAATTTGCTATGGAAAAGTTGGGAAGCAATACATAGGAGATTTTACCGCCACGACATGAAATTATACACTATTCCTTTATTGAAATCCTTATTTCTGGCTGCCATCCTTCTCGCATGCGGCTCTGCCGAAAAGTCTAAACCGCACTATACAGAATACAATCTCGATAAACCGGACAAATTCAACATGCCTGAAAGTCTGTTCGAAATATCCGGAATTGCCTTTAATAATGAGAAAAGTGACACGGTTTATGCTATTCAGGATGAAGAAGGAAAACTTTTCCGACTGGCCTGGGATGTTAAGGTTCAGACGCATACCAAATTTGCTAAAAAAGGCGATTATGAAGATCTTTCTATCATAAACGGGCAAGCCATTATATTAAAAAGCAATGGTACGTTATTCTCTTTCCCGATACCAGAAACGGGTCTGGAAGAAGTAGAGGGTGTAAAAGAGTATAAAAAGCGCTTTCCCAAAGGGGAATACGAAGGGATGTACGGAGATGAAAAGACCGGCGACATTTACGTAATATGCAAGAATTGTCCTGCTGATGATTCAAAGAAAAGTGTGTCAGGCTATATTGTCAATTTGGATGACTCAACGGGTACTCCCCGAACTTTTAATCTTGATGTAAACCAGATCAAAGCCGTACATGGCAAAGTGGATCGTGGTTTCCGTCCATCCGCGATTGCCAAAAATCCCATTAACAACAAATGGTACATTATTTCGGCCGTAAACAAGTTATTGGTAATTACCAACAGTAAATGGCAGGTTGAAGACGCTGTATCGCTCAGCAGTAATGTATTTACTCAACCGGAAGGAATCGCTTTCGACAAAGATGGAAACATGTATATTTCCAATGAAGGCGATTATTT
>Ga0265797_10012190_pt1 | contig 10587 bp, 9 predicted proteins | sample P2T30metagenome_FD_192433 | JGI IMG/M metagenome (GOLD analysis project Ga0265797, IMG submission 192433) | Plant litter microbial communities from East Loma Ridge, Irvine, California - P2 T30 | ecosystem: Environmental > Terrestrial > Plant litter > Unclassified | place: USA: California... | reverse complement strand
GCCAGGGAAATCCGATACACTTACATGAGACAACACAACTACGCCATCTCTTGTCAGATGGAGATCTGTTTCTAGACCGTCGGCGCCAACTTCGACTGCGCCTCGGAAGGCGCCCATGGTGTTCTCCGGGAACTTTGCCTTGTACCCTCGATGCGCAATAGCCTGAGGTTTCCGCCTACCGGACACATCTTTTCGTCCAAATGCAAATGTAGCTACAACAGCTGGTCAGCACACATTGTGCATCTTAGATTTACAGCGGACATGTTACCTGCGGGGAACTTTGTCTTCGGCCCGAGCAGCGGCTGCTCAACTATCTTGTCGAGCTGCTTTGTGAGTCCTTCGAACACTGGCGGTACTCCAACGACCATGTTTTCGAGAATGGGTGTTTGAACGTCAAAAGAGTCGTCGAGCACGTCGAATGAGCTATCGCCATGCACCTCGAGCTTGGTGACCTCAGACATGACGAATAGCTTCCTAGCTAAAGAGGACCCGGTGGTTCCGAAAGCGGAGTAGTTTCCGAAGATAGATAACGTAGAACAATGGTCGCTGGGAAAGCCAAGACAAGAAAGCTATCCTACTCTTGCAGAAATAAAAGATCAGGATAGCAGAACGGAGTTATAATTGCGCGCGAGCGTGGGTGGGTGCGCGCGTACGACCAGGTTCTATATATTCACACGAGAAGGTGACAAGAGATCGATCGGACTAGAACAACGACGGAATACCAGTGACCCATTTTCCACAAACCGGTGTGTGTGTACGCACAAAAGGACCCTCATTTTGCGGCACGGTAGCAAAAGTGCGCAACAAGATCCTTGCTCCCATCCCACCGTTTACCGCCGAAAGGAAGAAAGAAGGAAGAGGGAAAAAAGGCCGCAGGGCCACCTGAGCTCCATTGTCGCCCGATTGTGCGGTGCAATCCTGCCCTTGGACCTCTTTGGGCCGTTTAGGCCCCGGCAAAACCGCAAAAGGGTATAAAAAACTGCCCACCCAGGTTACCGCAACGGGCAATGGGGCATAGCCCTGCGACGCTTAGACCACTGTCCTTCCCGCAATTGGCTGGGTTCCAAGGTTCCGTTGCGGGTTGTGGGTTGTGGGTTGCTGGCGATTGAGGCTCGGATGTTACAGATGCCGGGCGCCACCTTTTCAAACCTGTCAAGTTTAGAAAGGTACCCAGGTGAAGGGGGTCAGACGCACAAGATGTGTCAGGTTGAAAGGCGGTGGAGAAGGAGTATCGCCGTGGGCTGCAGATTTTACGAGCATGGTTCGTATGTAAGTTGAGACATTGTTATTGTTGTTGTTGTTGTTGGCAGAAAGTTGGGTAGAACCTTTCAACAACACCGGGTACCTAAGATCCCCTCTCAACAACAACCAACTTTATCAAGAAGCCCATCAAGTACAGACAGGCAACCCTAGCCCCTCCAAATCTCAAATCTAGAATCACCCTTCCATCCAGCTTCCCCATTCCATCCCATCCCGGGCACATTAAGCTCCATCAAGCTCCATCCACGGGAAATGGCCTTCATCCCATGATCTACATGCCAAGCTCTCGTGGCGCGGCGATCAAAATGCCGGTCTGTACGCTGCTTAACGCAGTCTAGCGTAGCGTACCGTAACCTGCGTAGCTGTGCTTTGTAGCAGGCGTCGTATAATGCCCCTGGTCATGCTGCAATGTCCCTGTAATCAACTTGTCCTGCATCCTCCAGCATCATCATCATCCCACTTTTCGCGCCTGTCGTCAGGGTGTCGTGCATGGCATGGTGTTTTGTTACATGCATGCATGTACGCATGTAGGTAAGCTGGTCAGCTCATATACCACGCCACGGCCACGCTGCGACTGGTTTGATTTGTTCTCATCTGATCTGCTCTGACATGTCGGAACTTGTGTCCTGTCCACTCGTTGCACATTTTGATGAATAGCAAGCATGGGGAGGAACTAAGTTCGGCTGGGCGCGATGCCGTAGAGTAGATTCGTTTTTTTGGCCGGTGGCGGTTCGGCATGGGTGGGGCTGTGGAATGGGAGGAGAACTTATGGTGTATGGGCTTCTTTTTGTTGCTGTTGAGCATACACCTTGGGGTTTCCATATACCACTACATCATGTGCATGTGTATGTGTAGGAGAGAAAGAGATGTGGTAGAGCTACAGGATATACACACACACAATAGTAGATTGACAGCATGTCGACTACATACAATTTTCGCTGTGGCTAATTGACCATGTCGATCTCGCGTATCCTGCGACGGAGGAAGGGGAGACGGATATACTTTTCTCGTGTAAGAAAGATTGGCAAGGCGACTATCATCATTTCCTATACCAAAACACCGTGGATTTTCGTCCATGAGACCAACATATCACGTATAATACTCCTCGCTACTGTCATCACTGTCCCATGCCCATGCCCCCACACCCGCCAAAACATCTTCTATATCCGGCACTTCCATTGCGCTCGGCCATGCGGTAGCAGCTGGAGGCGCGAACTCCACACGGCCGTGCAGCTCCTGCCTGGAAAGCAGATGCGCCAAAGCTTGCTCCTCCTACGAAGCCACCTCGAAGGTGGGAGTGTACTTTGCTGCTGCTTTGGCAAACTCTTCCTTCTTAGCTGCCCAGTCTGCTACTGCTCTATGTTGTGGGGCCGTAGTCTGGAGTTGTGACTTGAGCTCCTCTGTTTCCTTCTTCTTGCCTAACAGTGTATTTAGGACGATGAGGTTTGCGATTGTATCGGCCGAGGTGCCGTCAATGGAGATTGCTTGTTGCAAGGCGGCTTCGGCTTCAGGGAGGCGGCCGAGATGTAGTTCCGACACGGCCTGTGCGACGAGCGAATGTGGTGATGTGGATTGAGAAGTTGTGGCTAGTTCTTCAAAGACGTAGAATGCAGACTGGTACTTTTCGCCGCCCTGATTGGCTTGTCAGCTGGTGTGTAGGAACTTTGATTGGGAGCTGCACCTCTCGCATACCAACCCAGCTCTCGGCGATGTTGACTAAGAGGCTATCCTGTGCCCATTTCCGTGCGCGCTGCGCTTCTTTAGCGGCAAGATCTGTGCGGTTTTGTTGGAGGTGGATCTGAACGATCAGTGCTACTCTGTCTGCCTGTTAGCCATGGACTCAAAGTTTCTCTTGGAAGCAAGCATATTTCGCCATGACATACGCGTCCAAGCTGCCCTGGTGCTTGCTCAACAAGTCGAGCGCAGCCTCCGTCTCGCCTGCCCTTTCTAGTATCATGCCCACGCAGAGCTGTACAGTCAAATTCTCCTGTCCATGCTGCTCTGCCAACTTATTGGCCTGGCTCACCACATCCTTGCCCTGCTCGTAGTCGGCTAGTAGCTTTACTGCGACGAGATCTGGCGTCTTTTCTGAAGCAAGCTCGCCGGAAACGGATTGCGCCTGGCCTAGTGCGATTTGGCTGCGGAGCTTGAGGACGCGAACGGGCAGCGCATTTGCCGATGAGAAAGATGACGTGTCGAAGTCGAGGACCTGCTGGTAGGCACCGGCGTGGAAAGCGGAGTGGATGTTGATGAGCTCTGGAGAGTCTTAGCGGGGTCTAGAAGACAATTTGGACAAGACAAATCGCACCTCCTTCTGGCGAGTAGGGATCCATGGTTTTAGAGGTTCTATGGTAAGTGGATAGCGAGAGACGTGAGCAGCGGTTAGCAATGGATTCGCGATTGACAACGTGGTGGTGTTGAAGCCAGATTGAGTTTGGACTGTTTGCTTGGACCCTGGAAGCCGCTCATTGGCTGCTGCGGTAACCATCACCAGCTGCAGTCCGCGATACCAACGGGAACTACATCTTCAAACTGTCTTCGGTCGAGCTAGAATCAGGAAACCCGGTAGCATGTATTGGATCACATGCTACTAAGAGCGACTTGTTTTCTCCCATATATTCTCTAAAGTCTACGGATGGTGAATGTCATGAACCTCGTTCCAGAAGGCACAAGGTTCGTCTTCATTCTCTTTGAGAGATCTTCTGCTCCAAGAGTAGCTTCGACCTTCCATTCCGTACCAGTCTCCTGGCCAACCTGCTTCCACAGCTCCGACCATGTGTCAGGATTGTGCCAGAAAGCCGTCATCATCTTACTCTCATGTACAACTCCGCCAGCATCAGCTCTGCCACCCTGCCTTCCAACAATGAGACTTCCGGCTTCCGGCTTCAGCAACTGAACGACGCGTTTAGCTACCTTGATCTGCTCGTCTCTGCCAAAGAGATGAAAGAACGAAGCCGCATTGATAATGTCCATCTTGCCGTCCAACTCTTTCAGCTGCGAGTCAGCATCGAATATATCGGCCTGCACAAAACGGGTTTGCAGCCTAGACTTGTCCAGAAACATTTCGTAGCCAAAATCCCAGAAGTCCGTCTTGAGATCAGAGGCAAATGTGTTCTTTGAAGGGGCACCATCGTGGACAAGTTTCCGAAGGTCTTGGCCCATGCAACAGCCAAGGTCGAGGTACTGTTCTCCACTCTTGATGCGGGTGAGAACTTCCTGATAGGCCGGTCCTTCACCGACGGAGAAATTGAGAAAGCCCCAGTTACCCAAGCAGGGGTAGGGATACTAGACGAATCGTTGGCATGGTTACTCTTTTGTATACAGTGGTGAGATGGGCATATACTATCTTGAAGGCCTTGTCCCTCACATGCTTGATGTGTGCTACCACATCGGCTGGGGGTACCTTGCTGTAGGTCTCGAACAAGTCTCTGACTGTAGGCTTTGGATCTTCTAGCTCTTTCGTGTACCATGGCACCATTTCTAGGTCGTCAACGTATGCTTTGGTCTCGACAATGTGCTCAAGCTTGCTGCGGATATTCTCGGTGGCATCTTGGGTAGATTGCGGATCGCTCATGTTTGCAAGTCGATGTTTGAGTAGGACAGATGAGTGTTGGTGTACCTTGTCTCCTCTATCGCTCTAGTTCTTTTATATCACTCGTGGTTGCTGAGCGGGTTGAGCGGGCATAATAATGCACCAAAAAGGAGATAGCGCCAGACATATGCCCGCCCTCGTTCTCAAACAGCCCTTGAACAGGCAGCCCTTGAAGCCGCCCTATACATCAGTTCGGCTCGAAAACCGCGCCGAGTGCCCGCAGCTTGATTTTCCGCGAACATTATTCTTCGTCACGATTTCGATGGGAGCTTCACCGACTGTACGTGATGCTGAAAGCAAGGCTCGGTGTTGGGCGGCTGGACCTTCCTAGGATGATGGTGGGCGATGGCGGGGCAAACGCGGCGAGCGCGACCAGTGACGTGCATAGCCTCAGAAAATTGTGCCCAACGCAAACATCAGGAAAACTCCGCAAACCTGAAGGTCCCCATATATATCCAGCAGCGGCTCTGCCAGTCTTCTGCTTATTTTCGTATACATTGTGTGACTCCCAGAATACTCCATCTACCTAAACAACCTTTCTCTACCCACCAATTCACCAAGATGCCTTCCATCGAGCACCCCACCATCAAAGGTAAATACATTCGTACCACTGGACAAAATATACCCCTTCAATACATACCGACCCTTCCACAGTACATCAGCCGCTAACGACCTGACTTAGATGGCTGGTTCCGTGAGATCTCCGGCATGTGGCCTGGTCAGGCCATGACCCTCCAGGTCAAGGAAGTTCTTCACCACGAGAAGAGCAAGTACCAGGACGTCCTCATCTTCGAGTCCACCAACTACGGCACCGTTCTCGTTCTCGACAACGTCATTCAATGCACCGAGCGCGATGAATTCTCGTACGATACATCACAACAGAAGCTCGAGTAATGGCTGATGAGTGGGATAGCTACCAGGAGATGATCACTCATCTCGCCATGAACGCCCACCCCAACCCTGAAAAGGTTCTGGTCATTGGTGGCGGTGATGGCGGTGTTCTCCGTGAGGTTGTCAAGCACGACTGTGTCAAGGAGGCTGTCCTCTGCGACATTGACGAGGCTGTCATCCGCCTCTCCAAGCAGTACCTCCCCGGCATGTCTGTTGGCTTCGAGCACCCCAAGACCACCACCATTGTCGGCGATGGCTTCAAGTTTCTCGAGGACAAGAAGGGCGAATTCGACGTCATTATTACCGACTCCAGCGACCCTGAAGGTCCAGCCGAGGCCCTCTTCCAGAAGTCATACTTCGAGCTGCTCAACGGCGCGCTCCGAGAAGGCGGTGTCATTACCACCCAAGGTTGTAAGCCCTCTCTCAGCCCCTTAGTCTGTTTTCACTTGTCGACGACCGCCATGCACCGGGCAGGTGCTACTTTGGTCAGTGGCTAACGCGCATTGTAGCTGAGAACCAGTGGCTTCACATGCCACTCATTGTCGAGCTCAAGAAGGCTTGCAAGGAGGTCTTCCCCAACGTCGAATACGGTTACACTACCATTCCCACTTACCCCTCGGGCCAGATTGGCTTCATGGTGTGCAGCAAGGACGCCAACCGCGACCTCAAGAAGCCGCTTCGCACATGGTCCACTGAAGAGGAGGAGCAGCTGTGCAGGTACTACAGCAAGGAGATCCACGAGGCCGCCTTCGTGCTGCCCACCTTTGCCCGCAAGGCTCTCCAATAAGCGTCTGACGCGCCAGTTTCCTTTTCCTCACGACATCACTAGATACCACGGCATGTGAATGACTAAAAAAAAGCCCCAAAAGTTACATGTTTCTGTTCAAGGGCGTCTCTTGAACGTCTTGGCAAACACTGCCGCGAAAGAGATAGAGTTTGTAGGCCGCAATAGAATACATGCAGCCAGTAGCACAGTTTCTTCTACACGATCCATATTCCGTTCCGTTCAAACATGTTGCCATGATGACTGCTACATGTCTCACCAAACCAAGTCAGAATTGAGGGTGGAGCTCCGTTTACGGGTAAAACCGGAGGTCGGTCTCGACGACGACGACAGGTGTTTGCTTGGTATGCGCTTCGGACCGCTACCCCTATATCCCAATGCACGCTTATCCGGCAGTTTCTCGAGCTGGCTCGTAAGAGAGATTTACAGCGGTGGCCAGTGGTATGCGCGGGTTTCAGGCTGCAGTTTGAGGCAAACACAGGGTTAAATTGCCGCGATTGGGCGGATGCGACGTGGAGACAGGTATCATAATCGCTTGGCCGTGAAGACAAGTCCCGTTCACTATACATTTTACACGAAATGTGCCGTACGCGCCTACGACATGACGACTTTCATGCCGCGGCCTACGTGGCGTATGAAATTTGTGGGCCATCGGGTCTAGCGGCAGTCACTTCAATGCCATATGCCTCCACCTGACGGGCGTTGCACCGTCGAGTGTTTAGCGAGGAGCCAGCTGTCTTGCCTAAACGGACCATGTACCAGATGTCAACTCGACGCAGAGGAGGCTACGGATACTTTGACAGACTAACCTAGATGCGGTGCGTTTCGTCACTAGGGAAACTCAATTAGCCTAGGCGGCAAGCGGCATTACTACTGTGCGGCGATGCGATTCAAACTGCGGCTTGGATCCCATATGCCCGTTGTCGTAGGTTCCACTGTATGGTCCAGGCGAATGCAAGATCAAACTCGGAGAGTATCGGTACAAGCCAATTGCTGAGACGTACTCTCGAGGTAGGCTTGCTGGCGGTGTAGCCACAGGGCTGTCAAAGAGGAGTCTTGACAGTCTTGGGCCAGTGGGCAGGCTGTGGAGCGTGCTGGAGCGTGCCTTGCAAGACAGGCTGACAGGTGCTTCTGGGCCGCTCAGGGCACTGAGATGTGTGTCAAGATGGTGGCTTGGGGGGGCAAGCTTCGTTCTATGTTTGGCAGATACGCCGGCGCAGACCCACGGGTTTGTGACACGCAGAGTGTCACATCGACCCGGCGGGTTAGCCGCTACACAGTGACGGCACTTCGGTTTGAGGCTGGGGCGCGTGCGATCGTGATGTGGCTCTGCGGGTGCCACAGATGTTGTGCAGATGGCCGTCAATATAGTCGGGCCTCGTGTCGTGCCTAACTGCCTCAAGCTGCACCATCATCTCTCCCAGTTGCGCCTTCGCTCATTTGACACGCGGTTTGCCGTCGTGCAAACTTGACTCTTCTTCCCCATCTTCTTTTCTTCTTTTCTTGGTCGAGCCGGGCTCTTCCTTCACACAATAAGCAAGTTCATCGATTTTCGTTACGCACAATCACTAGTTGGTCACATTTGCCATCACCCAGGCCGCACCACCGCACAGCCATCGTCCCGCAACGAGCACACGAAGCACCCTCACGACTCGCGCACATGCAGTAGCAACGACCCATTGTTTCCCTTTGTCCCGCCCTTTTTTCTTTGCCCGGAGCATTTATCATTCGACCGAACCGTCTGGTTACGTTCATTCTTCCTTGTACATATACTTTTCCGCCGCAGCCGAACAAATACCCCCCGATTAGATCGCATCTGCCAAGGTCCCTAGGCCAGCCAGCAGCCATACCAGGAGTCCGCACGTTTTGCGCCATTTTCGTCCTGGCGCACCCTCAGTAGCACATCACATAATCAAGGCGACCATGTTTCCATCGGCCACACACCACAATGGGGAGCCGTTTAGCCCGGCCAAGCTTCATCCGCTCCTGTCCCCACAGCTCAACTCAAGTTCCTCCGGCCTTAACCCCGTCAATGCCGATGCCTCATCTTATAATCCCGCCCAACCTGAGTCCCCGCAACCTCCGAAAACGAGCCTCCACTGCCCCCGGGACGCGCCATATAATGCTTCGGTAGCACCCACGGAACCAAGCGGCCCGCCCGCTGCAGCCCAACAATCGACCAATCTGACGTTGGACGAGCAGCCTATCCATCGCGAAGACCACCCCATTGGAATCAGCACTTCTTCATCCATAGAGAACCTTTCGGTCCTGCCGCGCGTGCCCTCTTTTGGCGAGCATCGCACCAAGAAGCATCGCAAGAACGCTCAATCCATCGACTCGGCCATACCCCGCCAGACCCTTCTCAAGGCCTTGCAGTCTCGACCACCACCCACCACCCAATCCATGAATCAACTCATGGTCGACGGCGCCGCTGAGGAAGGCAAGCACGCGCGTTCCAAGAGCATCAACCATGCGCAGCTTGCAAAGGCCCTGTCAGAGCTCGAACTGCATTCGGCCGACCTGTCCGTAAGCAAGATGGCCGCGCTTGCCTCGCCATGCTTCTTCCACAAGAAGTTTGACAAGGCGGTCAATCTTGGAAAAGTGCTTGAAGAGATGAACGACGACGATTCGATATCGCACTCTAGACTGATGCAAACGGCATGCAGTGTCCGTGAAGTCTCAAAACAGCTCCAGCGACGGCCCATCAAGATGACGGTGCGCAATGTCATGATCGTCACAAAGGCTCGCGACAACAATCTCGTGTACCTCACGCGCGAGTTGGCCGAGTGGCTCATGACCAGTTCTCGCTACGGCTCAGATGTTGGGGTCAATGTCTACGTGGACCACAAGCTGCGCAAGTCGAAGCGTTTCGATGCCGCCTCCCTGCTGGCCAAGGACAAACGCTACGAGAACATGCTTCGCTGGTGGACACCAGACCTCTGCTGGGAAACTCCCGAGATCTTCGACCTCGTCCTCACCCTCGGTGGAGACGGCACTGTGCTCTTCACCTCCTGGCTCTTCCAGCGCATCGTCCCTCCGATTCTGTCCTTTTCCCTCGGTAGTCTTGGATTCCTGACAAACTTTGAGTTTGCGCAGTACCGACCCGCTCTCGACAAGATCATGTCGGAGACGGGCATGCGTGTAAACTTGCGTATGCGCTTCACCTGCACCGTATACCGCTACCAGAAGAACACTGTCCAAGATTCGCCCCAGCACATTGAAGCCGAACAATTCGAGGTTCTCAACGAGCTCGTCATCGACCGCGGCCCATCGCCATACGTCTCCAACCTCGAGCTGTACGGAGACAACAACCTGCTCACCGTCGTGCAAGCAGACGGCTGCATCTTCTCTACCCCCACCGGTTCAACAGCATACTCGCTCTCCGCCGGCGGCTCGCTCGTCCACCCGGATATCCCCGCCATCCTGCTCACGCCCATTTGCCCACACACGCTGTCTTTCCGACCTATGCTGCTCAATGATAGCATGCTCCTCCGCATTGCCGTGCCCCTCAAGTCGCGCGCCACAGCCTACTGCGCCTTTGACGGCAAGGGCCGTGTCGAGCTCCGCCAAGGCGACCACGTCACCATCGCTGCATCTCAGTACCCATTCCCCACCGTCCTGTCGCAACCCACCGAGTGGTTCGACAGCATCTCGCGCACGCTCCGCTGGAACTCGCGTGGCGCAACACAAAAAGCCTGGGACGGCGACGAGGAAGGCGAGGAAGGCGAAGAGGAGAAGGAACCGGATTTCGACATTGACTTTGACAATGACGACGTTGATCGCGATTCGGGATACAGTGCTGAGGGTAGTACTGTTGATGGGCGCGGGAGCCCCATAAGAAAGGGTGTTATCCTACCTTTCTTGTAAACGGGTGTGATTTTATTTCTCTTTCTTCTTTAGCCCAGCAACGTTTGGCGCTGCTTGGGCGGGTCCCAGTGGTTTCGGGGTGTTGTTTGTGTGTTTTTTCTTCACATCTTTCTTTTTTGTATATGGTGTATTGCTGCACAGCAAAAAATTTCCTCTCACTTTGACAACCACTATATTATGATATCCTTAGAAA
>Ga0265797_10012188_pt1 | contig 10587 bp, 12 predicted proteins | sample P2T30metagenome_FD_192433 | JGI IMG/M metagenome (GOLD analysis project Ga0265797, IMG submission 192433) | Plant litter microbial communities from East Loma Ridge, Irvine, California - P2 T30 | ecosystem: Environmental > Terrestrial > Plant litter > Unclassified | place: USA: California... | reverse complement strand
GGCGATGGTGTATGGATTAGGGGGGATTGTTGGTCTGAGGGCTGGTATCGAGGAGTGGGTTGGAGGAGCGCGTTTGTGGTGTTTTGGATTAGTTCTGGGAGTTGGTGCGATCTCTTTTGGAAAGTGACAACGAGCTGCAGGGGAGTGAGGTTGATCCAGGTGGTGAATCCGATCGAGATCAGAGAAATCGTCGGCTCGGATCAGCCAACGAAGGAAAGTTATAGAGTCCGACACTATTGATCGACAAGGCTATAATTGATCATATGTACCATACAAATATCAACCTGAACGTGTCAAATCGTGTGATACCGTCGTTCGTTATATCACAGGTATATCTGATAAGGGTTAGTGTTGGGGCTTAGAGTTCAATTACAAGTAACGACAATGTGAGATCGTGGATTTGGCAGCATGTGCGAAAGGAGCAAGCCCAAATTGATCTTGATATCTAATCTACCGTCTTTGGTGGGATTTGACTACGTACATGGAGCGTTCCTGATTCACATCTCTAGCAGTACATGCTGCAATATCTCAACGACAAGTCTCTACCTGGTTACTCCATCCTCGCTCATCCCTCAATCGTAGGCTGCAGACCCGCATCGGGCTTTGCGTCAACAACATCGTCCGTGGACGTAGTCATTGCCGCGAGCACCTCATCCTCGCCATCGTCGACGACCACCCCGTTCACATTGAAAGCTGACTGGGTAGCTTGACTGTTTGCAACAACCTCATCCACCTGTTCCTGAGCAGTCAAACCGCCATCAGCAAACAAATTCTCGCCCTGCAGTCCTCCAACAGCCTTCTGAACAGCCTCCGAGATCAGGTCGCGTAGCTCCTGGACTCCCATCCTGATCACGACACTCTCTGCAATAGGCATGTTGTTCTGTTGGCCTTCGAATGCTCCACGGCCATGATCGCCCATGTTAGCAACTGCGGGCGTCTGAGTCGAAACTCCAAGAAACGGATCAATCGCCTCTGGAGCAGGCGTGCAGACTCTCGAGCTGATGAACTGCGGTTGATGCGGGAGTTGCTCGAAGGGCACATGGTGCGGCACCATCTGTTGTTGCTGAAGGGGATGGCCCACGGGCAGACCATGCGGAACGCTGGTGGGCGGGAGGTGTGTTGGCTGGGTGGGGGCACGGCGAAGGTGGTAGCGGCTTTGGATCGGTGGTGGCTGGCGAGGACTGCGTTGGTAGGGCTGCGCTCGGGATTGTTTTGACCGCTTGCTTGGTGGACGGGTGACTCCTCGCGTGATGTGCAGGAGTTGGCCATCGCGGTGAAAGGTCACTGGTGCGTTGGGGTGCGGAGGTTGATGCTGCTGGTGATGGTGCAGGAGGGCGCCATCCGGAGGCTCAGAGACAGAGCGGCGATGAAGGTGCTGGTTTTGCAGGTGTAAAGGGAAGGCTGGAGCGCCGAAAGGTTGTTCGACGGATTGGAAGTACGGAGCTGCTGGAGCACCGTTGATGTCCGCGGGATAGTTATCGGGCGTGAAGTCAGGCGTCAAAGTTGGATCGAAGTGAGCAGAAGGCGATCCGACGTTGCTGAGGTTTTGCGGATCGGCGCAGGTTTGATCAGGGGGACCGAAGCTGTAGTAGAAGTTTTCCAGAGCTGCGAAGTCTGCTTTGTCGCCTTGTGCGTGGTCGACATTGAACGGACTGGCGAAGCCAGGGTCAGCAAAAGGGGAATTGGCAACCTCACAGGACATCTTGGGAATAGAAGAAAGACGAGGTGCAACGTCGAAGCTGTGTAACAGAATGCTGTGTTACCGCAACGCAGTGTATAGAAATAAAGTATAAGTGTACAGGTATGCGAACGAAAGTTCGCAGAAGCGTTCGCAGCGTGAGGCTGACCGCTCTTTCTTTGTCGTTCGATGCGAGCATAATGGGAGTGAGACATACTGCTCCGAAATGTAAATGCTGCGTGCAGGATGCAAGCCTCTCTGCGCGTGCTAGAGCAAGACCCATAGCCAAAACGGAAGTTGGGTGAAGCAACGCAACCCTCCAAATCACGGCAAGGAGATTGCAGGAGACGGATGGCTGCAGGACGCGAACTGCAGTTCAGGAGCAGCATGTACATAGGTTCGCAGGCCAGAACGACGGAGTGCTGCATGGTGCCGTCGCAAATGTGAATCCTGGCAAGCCAGCCGTGGGCAATGTTCCAATCTCAGTGGTTGCTCAACCTGATGGCCGTCCGTTTGGTTACGGCAAGTCGTTTGCGTATGGCACATCCGCTCTGCACAGTCTCAAGCAGCAGGCCAGTTGATGCACAGCGCACCAATGCCACTCCCATCGAACCGTCCTGTGTCCAGAATCGAATGATGTGGCTTGCAACAGTTATCGCTCCCAGTTACTCATCATCGTCATCCCTCTTCTTGCCCCAGTTCCACACTTCATAGACCTGATCGATAATAATATCTCCAAAGCCCTTCCCAACATCCAGAGCATCCTGCACCTCCTGGTTCCGCTCCTGCGCCCACTTCGCCTGCTTGGAAGCCTCCACCTGCTCTGCGACGCTCGCCCTCAGCGCCTCCTGTCTCTCCAGGCGAACTGCATCCGCGGCCTGCGCGTGCGACTCATCGACCTGCAAGTTCTCCCTCGCCAGGACAGGCGGTCTGTAGCCTGTGATGTGCTGCTGGATCGACCGGCCGGTGTAGTCGCGGACTAGGTAGTTTGTGGAGTAGACTGTCGTGATGCCTAGGCCGGCTGTGAAGAGGTCCAGTTTTCGGGGAGGGAGGAGTGCGAGGACAGGACATGCGACTGCTGTTACCAAGGCCGTGTTGCGTAGAGTCTTTGCGTAGTTGACGGTTTCGGCTTGGGTAGGTTGCCTTTGCGGTTCTTGAGGATGCGACATGGCTGTGTTTTTGGTTGTGGTGAAGTTGAAGGTCGCTCAGATTGGGACTTGATCTATGTGGCTGTAGCTAATAAGACCCTAAATGTCGGTATCGTAAGAGAGGTGGCAATGAATATTTACAGAGGAACAAAGCATAGATCGGCACTCGTTCAACAGCTATTCCATGTCGTCACGAAAAGATCACGATCATTGAACTCGGGGCGCGACTTTTGCCCGTTTGCATCTCCGCAACTGCATTCATGCTTCTGAGCTACATTTGTACCTATATAGTTTCATGAGTCTATGCTTCTACCAACGAATCAGCATCTCTGCTGTATCAGGCAACGTAGCAAAGTGGTTACTGCGTTTGACTCGAATGGTCACTACCTTCAGACATCAAATCCCTTCGGGGGCGCAGGTTCGAGTCCTGCCGTTGTCGCGATCCTTTTTGGCTATCTGGCGCCGAGATACGATGCACGGAAGGCAGTATAACTATGTTTAAAGATTTTCGTCTGGTTTTCGTCTGATTTTTTGTTTGGTGTGCCTTTCACTAATGGAAGTTAGCTTGCGTTCACACCTCACTTACTCTTCTGCATCTTTGTTGCATTCACAATTATAACGCATCATAGGAATTCGTCTCAAGTGTCGTTTTGGTTCCTCATTTATATGGCAATAACATCCAAGTGGGATGGATCTTCACTACTCTCAAGCATACTTCTTACTCTCTCCCAGACCAAAGTCACGCCTGACCTCCCTACCCTCAGCCTTGAGCGTCACCTTGAAAAGCTTGTGCGCATTGAAAATGTACATGCCGCCTGGAACGAAGGCAAAGTTGTTGCTACCACCAGAAACAGCGAACTTTCCGATCAAAACACCCGAAGGGTTCCAGCTGCGCGATATGTTAGCTACCACTCGACGCAATCGCACTAATTAACATCTAATTGAGAAGCCACTTACACATCGATGCCGTCGCCACCCCCACAAGCCGAGTATACGTTGCCAGCAGTGTCGGTGTGAATACCATCCGGCAGTCCTCTGGCAGCGTATGCGAAGACCTGCCTGTTCGCCAGCCTCTTGCCGTCTGGCGTGATGTCGTAGCGGTAGATCGAAGAAGGGTTAGTCAAGTTGTTTGCTCCAGGGTATGCCTGCAGACCGGTGTCCGTAACGTAGACGTGCTTGAAATCGGGACTGAGCAAATTTAGTGAGGTGACCTTTTCCAAGGGCGCGTCTGAAATGGTTCTTAGTCTCACCTAAACTCAATGCCATTCGGCGCGATGAAATCGTCCGCCACAGCCTGCACAACACCAGTCGAAGGCTCGAATCTGTAGACTTGTGGCCTGATGACTGGTTCCGGGCGGAAGTTCTGCCAGTAGCCGTAGCGCGCGTCGGTGAACCAGAGGTCGCCGGTGTCGTAGTTCTGCTTGACATCGTTCAAGCTCGAGAAGTTGCGGCCATAGAAATTGTCGACCAAGACGCGAGTCTCGTTGGTCGCAGGGTTGACCAGCGTGAGCCTGGAAGCATTGTAGAAATCGCCCTGGTCGCAGAATACAATCTGCTGGCCCTCGCTGCTGTTGCGCGAAGAGCCGACAGGGTAGAAAGCCGCGCCTCCGTTGGCTTCGGAAACGTTTGGGTAGCGGATTGAGGTGATTTCGTTGTTGCGGTTGATGTCGATGGCAGTGACGTTGATTGGGTTATCGAAGGAGCCGTTCCAGTTGCCAGTAGCGTATAGCAGTCCAGTTTCGATGTTGTAGACACCAGCTTCATGGAAAGCATCCCAAGATGTCTCGGCCACTAGCTTTTGTGTTGCGTTGTTGCCCAGGACTCCGTTCAGGAATTCATCAGAGTACGAGATGAAAGAGACATGATCAGTCGAGGCATTGGCGATGCCAGTAAGCTCATTAGCATACGGAATGCTAGCTGCCAGGCTGAGGACGTCTACGTGCGTGATGTTCACCATGGTATTAGACTTCCTGCAGTTATGGTGTTGCGAATGGATATATCACGCGAAGATGAAGACGACCGTCGACCAATATAGGCGCTCTGACGGTAGCTGCCTTAAGTTATAATTCCTATCACTTGCCGATGCCATTGAGCCTCTGACAAATTTTCACATGCGTCATTAGGAGTAGAAGAGTGGTTTCAGCCAAGGGTGCATTCGCTCAATGAAGCATTGAGAGGCAACCGGCGGGGAGCCCTTCGAAGCCTAAACACAGACCCGAAGCTTTGGGTAAATGCCAAGCCATATATGCAATTACCGGCGATCACCCATCACCAGCCACCATGGCACGTCATCAAGGTTTCCTCCTTGAATCGCACGCTGATCGAAAGCGTTTCCTCGAAAGAATGCAATTGCGTGCGCATCTTTAGACGTTGTAGGGATCGACACAGTGGCTTGGCTGTCAGGAAAGGCCCATCCGGTTTTTGTACAGCATTGTGTTCACTATCATACAGCATACATAAACCGCTTCAACTAGAGTAACTAATTTCAAGGCCAACATTGCCAAGAACCTGATCTTTCTTCTTGAGATTGAAGCCAGCTCCGATACCAACTAGCAGTTCCTTGACTCGGGTCTCCCACAGAATAGTAGCCTTCCCATCGATGCCCAACCGAGCTTTGAGGACGCCTTGTGCATCGTCTTGCCTTTCGACGAAGTCACTGCTGATGAAACCATCATTGTCGGCCGTAGCAGTTGTCTTGGCAAGCCATTCGGGTCTGAGCATCCCACGGGCCCATGCAGTGTCCAGGTCCCGCTTCCAGAGTTCAAGGCCAACGGAGACATCGCTCTCGTAGCTATACACGTTGAAATCGAAGCGGGAACAGAGCGCAAGGTTCCGTCCAGCCTTAACCGCATAGCTTGAATTCAAGCTTCCCATCAAGGGATTTACAGTCAGGGTCATCGTGTACGGGAAACCAGTGTGGACGGGCAATGTTGTAAAGCGTAGTCCAGTGCTAAGGCCACCACTTTTGTTCACGGGGCTGAAATATACCTCGCCGCCCATGCTCAAGCGCCCACTCTGGTGGTCCCATGGATGTGAAGGTGGACGGGTGGAAGGCTGTCTTTCTGGATCCCGAGGGTCGTAACCAAAGTTGTATAATCCTCGGAAACCAAGAAGTGCGGCATCCGTTGAGAAGAGGTACTCTGTGGAATATTTACCGCAGTCGTTCTGTAGCCGGGCAAGAGCTGATCCGCCGCTGGGCAGCGATCCATCCGAGACGCAAGTCAGCCGAAAGAGGCGTGTTGGACTGATGCGACGCAGATAGAGCGCTTCAAGAGTGCTCGTTGGCAGGTAGAAGCGGCCATACAGCAATGTATCACGGGTGTCGACTCGCTTTCCACGATGCCAGATTTCCCATTGCCATGGCTGGTCGGGTTTCTGCAGCTCCTGCAAATGCCGGTATCCTTTCACCAGATGCCCAAGTGGTAGGTCACTGCTCTTGCTGGCGACTTGCAAGCCCAGGCTGGAGAAGAGAAAGCTGAATGAGCCGTCTACCACCCCCTTACTTCCAAGAATATAGCTCGTTGCAAAATTTGGGCTAGACAGCGAAGAGACGTGCAGACGGACGCCATGAGGGGTGCGGAAGTCGAGGAGATTGTTGGTAGTATTAGTCAAGGACGCGTAGCTGTTGTCTACGTTCCAGCGCGACGCGGCGTAGAAGGCGGACTGGACGTAGTCCATGAACTCCAGCATTTTGTGCAATTCAGATCCATGACTATCGGTGCATCTTGCAGAAGATAGTCGCTCCAGATGGGCGTGTTCGAACTCGTGTTTCAAGGTGGTGGTAGTCCTCAGCAAGCTGTCTGGTGTTCTTGGGACGGACTTGCTTGCGAGACCCTGTGCACGGCCCTTTTTATCAAGTCGGCAGCGACTTTCCAAATTTCTTTGCGACCAAAAGCTAACGATTGAAATAATTCAACACCACCAAATAAATCACAAATCCACCACAGCTAGTCAACAACTAGCCACAAAAAATCAGCCGCCAAAATGCCCAAGTCCAAGCGTCAAAAGATCGTGCACACCTCTCAGGTGCAGAAGAAGCCGTCCAAGGAAATCAACGCCGCGCTCTTCGAACTCGTCCAGGAAGCCGTCGAGACCTACCAGCACATCTTCGTCTTCAGCGTCGACAACATGCGCAACACCTACCTCAAGGTCGTGCGCCAGCACTTCTCCGACTCACGCATGTTCTTCGGCAAGACCAAGGTCATGGCCAAGGCCCTCGGCCTGACCGACGCAGAGGAGCATGCGCCGGGCCTTCACAAGTTGACCAAGTACATGCAAGGCAACGTCGGCATCCTGTGCACAAACAGGGAGCCCAAGGAGATTCTGGAGTACTTTGAGGGATTTTCAGAGGTTGACTTTGCGCGTGCGGGCATGGAGGCGACGAGGACATTCACAGTACCTGCAGGTGTGGTCTACAGCACTGGCGGCGAGCAGCCCGTGGAGCAGGATGTGCCAATGCCCCATTCTCTGGAGGCTACGGTGCGCAAGTGGGGAATGCCCACCAAGTTGGACAAGGGCAAGGTTGTCTGTCTTGAGGACTACACAGTGTGCAAGGAGGGCAAGACCATGGACAGCAACCAGACCGCTCTGCTGAAGATGTTCGGCATTGCGACAGCAGAGTTCAAGGTCCAGGTTCTGGCTTACTGGAGCGCGGAGAGCGGAGATGTGGAGGAAGTAGAGGGCGCCGATGCTGTGATGTCAAATTGAACTGTTCAAAAATGGCGTAAATGGAATTATGGAAGGCTAGAATGTTGGCTGCTGGTTGGGCGCATTATGCGTTTTGCTTTGTTTTTACTACTAGGACATCTGATATCATATCTGCATGAATACAGCGCGGCGTTGGTGGGTTCATGGCTTTTTTGTTCGGCCTCTTTCATTTCGGCTAGCTAGGTGCTGGCATTGCACACTCGTCTAAAGCCGATGCAAACGCCCAAATTTCATTCCCAGCCGTTCGCCTACCGCAAATAACACACGCTTCACGCTTATGCCTCAGTGGAGAGCTTGGCCTTGCCGTTGGTGACCTTGACACCGAGCTCCTTAGCGCGGGAGACGATGGAGATTCTGTTCTTGGCAGAGACGGCGTGGGCAATCCTATAGAATTGTTAGTGCCCTGCGAGAAAATGGTGGCCAGATATTTCCAGGAAGTCTTACTCGGCGGCGTAGGTCTTGTTGTGCATGAGGAGGAGGTCGAGGTCGCGGGTGTTGTTGACGAGGAAAGCCTTGTGGCCGGAGGGCATCATGTGGCGGGTCTTCTTGTTGGAACCGTAGCCAATCTGTAAGAGAATTCGAGATCAGCCGGACTGTTCCATGATCTCTCCCAGTACCATCATATTCGCATCGCATTCGCTCTTTCCACTCTTGTCTTGTCGCATCTTTTTCCATTGTCCTTCCGGGGAGTCAACGCACCTTGGGCATAACAGCCTGGCCCTTGAAGCGTCTCCTCACGCAGTTGTCGATACCCTTGGGCTTCCTCCAGCTCTCGCCAACGCGGTCGAAGCGGTCACTCTGGTGACGCTTGAACTGCGCAGTGCGCTTCTTGACGATCGGGACATGCTTCTTTGCGGCAACCATCTGTGCGGTTGTAGGTTAGTAAAAGTGGCTCCGGGTGTGCTGGATGGATTTGCGGCGGGAAAACTCGAGTCGAAATCGTGGGCGGCACGTTCTGCTCGAGGGTCGCTGGCGGTAGACGTACTTTTGCGGTGTTTGGCGGTGTCGTCGGTGTCGTCGGTGGGTCGCTGGTCGATTCGCAATGAAGCTGGTCTCGCTGCGCTTGCTCTGCCTCGATGTGCGAATTTCATCAAATGCTTGGCGGTAGCACTTGCCCTCGCCCGAGCTAGCCGCGGATTGCCCGACTTTGGGATGCCTCAATTCCAACACAACAAAGTGAACGCATTAATGAGATGCCACACTGACAATAATTTTATTACATTCGCAGCGATGCAGGCCTTCTATCAGCTGCATATTGCGGACTTCGATTGGTATCTTGATGGACGACCTCCCTGGGCGCCTGAGGCATTATCACGTGATATGCACGAGTAACTCCCGTCCGGTCTGGCAGTGGAACTGCTCTGCGCACTTCCACTGGGCATCAATGCATGCATAGGATACGATGGTGACAGTATGCGAGCTGTCATAGATGCTCTTCACATGCTAGGTCACGGATTGGTAAAGTATGGTCTATTGATTGCGTCACGGTCAAGCATCTGTCAGATCTTTGTCAGCTTCTCCATCGCACGGCATCAACATGCATTTGATACAGATAAAAGCTGCTGAAAGCCTTCTATTGCTACTGATAACAACGAATTCATAGGCCTTTTCCTGACAGGTACCAGACTCACATCAAAACACGACCTATGATTAAACGATGAAATCGCTTCGCGTTCACAAAGAGGGCGGTGCTACCAGCGTCAGCATCGAAGACTTGCCACAGCCAAAACCATCAACAGGACAAGTTCTAGTCAAAATCCGCGCTTCCGCTGTTCAGCCTTCTGATGTGCTCAACTCTAAAGGAGTTTTCGCCAACACTACATTTCCACGGACACTCGGTCGAGACTTTGCCGGCACTGTCGTCGAGGGACCGTCGAATCTCATTGGAAAAGACGTCTTCGGCACTTCTGGACCAACTTTTAGTTTCACGGAAGATGGTGCGCAGGCGGAATACGCGTTGCTTAGTGTCGATGCGATCGCACTCAAGCCCAAGCAGCTTTCGTTTGAGCAAGCTGCCTTGTTGGGCACGCCGTTCACCACCGCCAATCTCACCCTCAAACGAGCCAATGCTGTCCCAGGAGAAACAGTGCTCGTACTCGGCGCGACAGGTGCAGTCGGATCTTGGGTCATGAAGCTCGCGCAGGCTTATGGATGCAAAACGATCGGTGTTGGCCGGCACGGGACAGACATTGACAGCACCGTCGATCCGACGTTGAGCACAGCTAATGGTCTCACCGGGGGCAAAGGACCAGACATCGCAATCGACACTGTTGGCGACTTGAATCTCACAAGAGCTGCCATTGAAGTGCTCGCGCCACTCGGTCGACTCTGTACCATCACGGCTCCGCGATCTGGAAGCACAGAACTTGCTGTGGACGTCACCTCGCTCTACAGAAGGCAGATTAGCCTCGTCGGCTGCAACAGCCTGGCATACTCGCAATCAGACATGGCCAGGATGCTGACACAGGACTTGGTGCCGTTGATCGAAAGTGGGAAGTTGCAAGCCCCTGAGCTCGGAAACACTGCACGTCTACCTCTCGACGAAGCACTGGAAGCATACAGCGGCAGTGTGAAGAAAGCTGTGATTGTATTTGACGAGTGATGAGCTTCCAATGGGGAGAAATATAACTCCAATACCTAATTAAAACACCCAAGAGCGTTTCCAAACCACATACCACAACCCCCTCGAGACCATACCTCGCGTCCGACTCTGTTGAACCGTGCAACTGTCCTCCGTTTTCCCTTAGATACCAACACCCCTCTGCGCCGGCCCAGCCCCAAACACCACCGCCGCAGTCCTCGCCGTCAACCCCAACAACACAACCGAACTCGCCGAAAACAGACTAAACCTGACCATAATCCTATTCGTCAAAGCATGCACCAGCGAGTGCACAATCCTAATCCCGACATACGCCCAAGCGGCTTTCACAGTCGCACTGTCATTGATCCCGAGGTAGGTGAGGGAGAGGATGGTGCCGATGAAGTAGGTCGGCTGCTCGTGCAGGTGGTTGAAGTTCTGCGCGGACCACATCAGGTGCGGTGGCAGCATTTTCT
>Ga0265797_10012187_pt1 | contig 10587 bp, 3 predicted proteins | sample P2T30metagenome_FD_192433 | JGI IMG/M metagenome (GOLD analysis project Ga0265797, IMG submission 192433) | Plant litter microbial communities from East Loma Ridge, Irvine, California - P2 T30 | ecosystem: Environmental > Terrestrial > Plant litter > Unclassified | place: USA: California... | reverse complement strand
ACCGGCTTCCTCGAACAATACTTGTCTTGGCTCCGGACTCGAAAAGAAGCCTCGTGCATGCATAGCTTTCGCAAGCTCGGTCGCCAAATCCTTCCACTGGACTTTAGAAGTCTCGAGCATGTAGTAGCGGCTGTAGGCTGTTCCCTGTGCGGGACCTTCGGCTGCGATTTCGGTGATCTTGGCCATGAAGTCGATCAGGTCGAGGATGTGAATCTGCGTGGAAGTTTAGTATAGGGTTGATCGATCGGTGATAATATCTCGAGGAAGACTTACGGTGCTGACTACAGCTGTACCTTCGCCAACGTACGGGACATAGCCAAGCGGTTTGGCATTGCCAGTGAGAAGAGAGTATCCAATGCCGAGAGTTGAAGCAGAGACATCAGCACCGCCGTAGACGACTGTCGGGCAAACGATGTAAGTGTCTACAGCGTTCTCCGCACCAGCTTGAAGGACAAGAGTGTCAGACTGCCCGTTGAACATCTCCTTGTGGATGGCTTTGATGTCGTCCTCGTCCGCATCGTTCCAGACCTTACTGCCCGGATTGGAGATTCCAGAAGTGCCGTAATCGATCCAGTTCCCTCCACCACTCACGTGAATCAGCTTACCCTTCGGACCCCCGACCTTCGCCTTCTGCCCAGCGATGATAGCAGCCACGAGATTGCGCGTAAAAGAACTTCCGGCGTTGACAGAGATATCATGCTCTTTGCTCAGAGCGCTGATCTTTTCGGACTCTTCGAACGTTCCGACAACGATTCGATCGGCCTTGAGGGCGGCCTTGAGCTCGTTCTCGGGCTGTATGCTGCGGACGTAAGCAGTCACGTGCCAATCTGGGTGAGCCTGCTTGATGGCTTTGATATAAGGTGCTTGGAATGTCATGTCAGCCTCACGATCTCTCGTACGGGAATGAGGCATCGTCTCATACCTCCGACGTAGCCCGAAGCGCCGTAGACGATGATTGAAGGCATAATGTCGAGGTTTGAGCGGTGGTGCTGTTTGCTTGTGTGATTACTTCCTGAAGCTGTAGAGAAGGTATTGGCGATGGTCCGAACGATCGGAGTCAAATCTGATTTAACGTGATGAGAATTCGATGCCGACAACGCAACTATATAGCAAGATGGGATGCTCCATGTGCTCGCAGCTTCGTTGCAGCATGCGCTCATCGCTTTGGCGTGTTAGTAAGCCATCAGTAGCATTGCACTCGTTGACTATGGTGGCACTGGAGTTCAGCCTGAGGTCCGGTCACAGTCAGCATTTGGGGCCACGCAATGGTGCCGTTCTAGCCGGCCACTGTGGACTTTCAAGTTATAGTACGTTCTTTGCGCCGTTCGCGCGAGGCACATACGCTTAACGCGTGTTGCTGCTGATTGGAAGTAGCAGCTGAATGCGTTTGATAAGCACGGAGCTCCGATCGGATGTGCCGTGATTGGTAAGCAAGCCTGTCCCAAAGAATGTCCTCTTCAGAGAGGCATTGCTGTCGTCTCTGCTGAAAAATCGTATGATTTTGAATTCTACGGAGATCGAGCCTTCAAATCATCGCAATACAATTGTGTTGCACATGTTCCCGCGCGCGTTACCACTCTGATTCAGAAACAATGATGAACCGTTCCTGTCGCGACGCATGAGCTCCCGCGACTCATACTCTCCTCAGTAAAAGAGACCTCGACCAGCTGACTGAGGGGTTTTGGTTGAGTCGCCCGGCGGCTCTCTCTCCAGTCATCTTCGACGCTTAAAACAAAACTCTGCCAGTGTCATTTCGAGTGTATACATTGTTGAGAACCGTCGGGGAAGGCGATACCTCGACAATGCACCTTTGAACTTAGCCGAAGCTCGGAATGTATGCTGCCCAAGTCGTAACACGAAGGGCCGATTCCGGTATGTGCGCGAGGAGTATACAGCATTCGACGACGATGAACGTTCGGCATAGGATATACCATACGATGAAAACCCCCAACAAGCAGAGTGTAAATGAAATCGGGAAATATGTTGTTACAAAAGCCTTTGGTAAGACATAGCAACGTGACCAGTCCAAGCCAGTGAAGAGTGCTGCAAGGGCAAGACAAAACGGTCCTGTCGCGAGCAAAGTGATGCTGGCTGCACGCCACATCATTAATGCGGCGTGAGAAGGGAATGCATTCGTCCAGGCGATGAGGTGCAAGCCGCCGTAGCACGCACTAGCAAATGTTATTCCTACAACCATTTGAACATGGTCGGATACCCTTCTGATGGATCCAGAGATGATGTCCATAAAATGGTCTTCAAAGCTCCAGTCTGGTGTTCTGTAGTTGAGAATAGGAGCCATCAAGGTGCCAAAGCGGGGGACTTCTCGGTTCGCCCGAATTTGCGTGTTGTATGCGGATGTGTTCCCTAGCCGTGAAATGTCATCGCTTTGAAACACAACAGCAATCTCGCTGCTGTGACCTAGTTCTGGATGAAGATTGGCTTTGACATCAGACAGATTCAAGACATCCAACCGCCAGTAAGTACCTCTGACTTTTAGATACTTGTAACGAGTTCCATCCGCAAACATCATGAAGGCATTATTTCCAGCGTTTTTGCGAAATATGATGGTTGTAGGATGGACTAACTCAAAGCATTCATCTGGTGGGGAGTGTCCTTGCATCTGGGAGGGATATATGTGATGCTTCGCTCCCCGAGCGTCCACCACACTTTTTCCAGTATCGAGGTGACGAGCACAGATCTGAAGAGCTTCCTCGCTGCTGATGGTGGTGGGCACAAGGATGTCCCGCGGCTTATCCCACCAAACAAGGAAGAGCAAAAGTGCACATATGGCATGGGCAAAGACGTTCAGCTCAAGTAATGTGATTGAGAGTTGTTGAGAAAGGCGGAAGCTGCACTGGATGCAGAAGTAGCCAGATTGCCAACAAGTTAGTCCTTTTGCAAGCCAATCGGATTTGCTCTTGTCCTCTATGTATGCGCGGGAGATGTCTGGGATTAGGTGAGGTCGTGTTCTCACCATCCATGCAAATAGGTCCCGATTGATGGGGATGCGTTGTAGGGTGCCAGGCATGAATTGCTGATCTTCTGGTGATTTGTCCTCAAATGCAAAACCACCCATCACGACCAGCCAGCTGTGGACGTCGGTCCAAGCGTTGAGATGCTTATTGTGCATCCTGGATGATTCGACATCTGCAAGATTATGTCTGTCCTGATTCCTGTCACGTATTCTGGTTGATGTGAGATCCGCAAGCTCTTGTGTTTCCTCGGCTCTAGGCGAGAAAGTCGCACGGACGTTTTGCCACGTCCTATTGAACCATCCGGAAATCCGCTCTTGCGCTGTCGACTCCTTGGGCATGAATCCTCTCCTTCTCATCAACGCACTGAGTCTCTTCACCTTCTTCCTCTGTTCCCAGTCATTCCAGACGACCAGTTCTGGAGCGAGCAAGCCTAGCATCATCCAATCTGCCTTCCTATACTTCTGTAGGTGCTCGTTTCTATGGTTTGGAACATTCAGATGAAGTGATGTCCAGATACACAGTGACATGGTGATGAGGCAGCTGGAAAGTATGCCGAATGTGCCCCGGAATTGCGGCTCTGGGTGCCACTGCTTCGGAGGCAGGACTGTGGTATTACCAAAAGGCTCCCACATGGTGCTGTGATGCGGTGAAATAATTGCTTGTGATAGCTCGTATCTCGGTTACTCGTCGATAGGGTACAACCTTGAAATCTGCTGTGGTATGAGGAGGTTGGGATAGAAAGGTAAGACACACAAGGCAGCAGCAGTGTCACGATTTGAAGTACTCAGCCTGATTCTACAATAGCAGGCTGTGCAAGCCCACTGCATCATCGTGCATGACTGCGCAGTCGAATGAGATGCGTCATTGCCATTGGGATAGCAAGAGTACCTGTCGTGGACAGACACGCTTTGGGTAAACAGTGGTCGCCAACTTGGTCGAGCATACGGTATTAAATGGTGAAGGGATAAGAGTGCGATGTTCGCTATAGTGCCGTACAATGGACGACACGCGACTCACGTGATGCTCGTCCAGCAATAATCTTCTCGCCGTGCGGTGGTCTTACGCATGTTATGTTATGGTAGCAATTAGGGAAAAGTGAATCGCAAGAAGAAAAGAATGTCTCAAATGTGATGAAGATAACTTCGAGGCTTCCTCTGGATAGAGTTCCCGCTAATGCGATGTTATCATCTACCCCAGACTCCACACACGCTTGACGCGATCTTGATTAGCATGTGAGCAGCTCCTGTGCTCGACTGTCTTGGCTGATGTCTGAGCGTGCTCTCTCTCTCCAACCAACACCACCAACCCTCTCTCTTTCTCCTCCCTCGCAGCATCTCTTTTCTTCGCTATACCTAATATCACGACCAGTGCGCCTTCAGCATTGCGGGCACCGGAGCGGATGTCGATACAACTCTTCATCGGGCACTCCGGCCAGCGTCTCGCCCTCGACTCCACTGTCACGAGCCTCGACGGCCTGCGGGCTTGGGTCGCTCAGCATGCCGGCATCCAAGCACGCAGCCAGGTTCTGCTGACCGCTCAGGGCAAACAAGTCAGGCAGCAGACTCTTCTCACAGAGACAGAGCTGTTCGTCTTCGACTCTAAGCTATTCGCCAGCAAAGAGCCCGTGAGCCTGCCTGGCGTCGATGCGCTGGACGAGGTCACTCCATACAACCCTGGGACACCCCCTGACACAATCGCAAACCAAAACGATCTACAAGCATGGCAGACGCTGTTCAGATCAAGAAAGAGCTGGGCGTCGGCATTACTGGGAGGATGCAGCAAGCTTGCGACGCAGACGGAGGAATACCTTGATGAGGAAGCCGTGATCGCAAGGAGCTTGGGTGTGGCCGTAGCAAGCCTTCAACAACACATTAAGAGTGGCGAGAAGAAGTACAACTCGGTCGTCACCTGGGCAGACGATGTGCTTCGCGAGCAAGAGGAGCATGTTCATGGCTGGGAGCGCAATCTGGATAGCTTGAGGAATGTGCCTGCTCGGCCAGAGTTTGCTAGATTCTTGAATCCTGCGACTCCTGTTGCTCGTAGGTCCTCGCAGCAAGGCGATACAGCTACCTTGCAGGTGTTCGTTGATCTGGCCAAGACGCGTAAAGCAGCTAGCTCTGCAAGGAATATCACAGAGGACCTGACAGAACGTCTGAATGGACTCCAAGCCAAGCTAGAGGATGCTACAAAGCAAACGGACGAGCTCCTACAGGCCGTTGACCAGGTCAACAACGATACCCGGTCATACATCGAAGCGGAATCAGAAGCGTCTCAGCTGCGCAGTGAGATTGAAATCGTGGTCAACAAAATCTCTTCAGACCTCGAACACGTGCAGTCGCTACCTCGCACATCACCATCCGCCGTTCAAGCTTCGAAGATGGCTCTGCTACATACGCGCAACTACCTGCCAAATTTGAGCGAATACTGCCAGGAGATGAACGAGCTGGTTGGACGCGCTCGAGAGAGACGACAGCAAGTAGCACTGGCCGCGCTGGAACATATGCAAACGCTTTCCTCGATCGAATCCCGCCTCTCACAATTATACGCTGGTATCGAGACCTTTGGCATGCCGGAAGAAGACCAACATTCCTTTGCAGTTCTGACATTGGTCGGAAGAATACCCTCAGTCTACGGTCAACTGCTGGTAGAATCTGTTCGCCGACGCGAATGGGTTGCAAAAATGAAGCGCGACTCGTCAACCCTACAGGAAGAGATGGCAACATACCAGGAAGAGGAAGAGAAGCGGCGCAAGAAATGGATACGTTCAGTTGAAGATGTGGTCAATATGGACGCTTTGCAGTCTAGCAGAGTGCTCGGAATAGAACTCAGCATGCAGAATGAAGGCGGAAGTTGGCCAATGGTGACTCGGGAAGAGCTATCAGACTATCTCAACACTCTGCTGCAAGTGTATGGCGAAGGTCCTGTTGCTGAAGAAATGGAGCTTGCGATCAAGGATCTGGACAAGCCAACCCGGAAGCAGATCAAGCACGCCAAAGCGTTTAAGAATGGCAGCATGCATGAGGCAGCCTTCGGCGACACTTCCTTGATGCTCCGCGGCGACGAGCAGTACAAGTCGTTGCGCGATATGAACGGCCGACTTGAAGACGAGCTCAAAGGCCAGAAGAGCAGGGTGCGCAAATTGGAAGACCTTCTCCACCGCTCAACACAGATGAGTCGCGGCAGCACCGACATGTTCTCGCCTCAGAGCCTCTCACGAAACTTGACCCCGCCTCTGGCCTCTTCACCACAACCATCAGGCGAGTTATCTAGGAATGGCTCGACTAAGCATCGACGACTGTCTTCAACGGCGCAAGGGCTCGAAGAGAAGAAACTTGCTCGACGTGTCGTGGACCTCGAAGCTGAACTTCACGCTGCGAAAGAAGAGGCTAAGAGCCGAAAGAACTCGGACGCCGAGGCAGCGAAGCAGGTCGAAGAAGCTGTCTCTACAAAGAAGGATCTTATGGAGAACATGGAAGCGCAGCAGAAAGAATTCGCAGGGGAGCGCCGGAATCTCGAAGCTGAACTCAGAGAAGCAAAGGAGAAACTCGAAGAAGCGGAGTCAGAGATTGAGCGCTTAATGGGCAGTCGTTATGATGAGAGGAGCAGCATTGACGTTAAGGTTGCAACTCTCGAAGACGAAATCGCCCGTTACAAACAGGATGCTGCTGGCCATGCTGCACGAGCCGCCAACGAGCACGATGCACGCAACAATCTGGAGCGCAAGCTTGATTCCGAATCAAAGGCGAGGGCTTCACTCGAGGAAGAGTTGCAGAAGATGAAAACGGAGCAGGAAGAGCGTAAAGAAGCGGAAGCAGACTATCACGAGCGTCTCACGATGGCACACACCCAGCTTTCACCCGATGCTGAATCACCAAACGGCATCGCTGGCCTTGCGACTGCTCTTGAAGAACTATCCAGACGTTCCGCTGCTCACGCGAAAGACTTGGCTGATGCTGTGGCGTTTGCGAAGTCTGAGAACGAGACACTGCAGGCAAACAACAACGCTCAAAAATCTGAGCTTGCAGCGGCCAGAGATAAGCAGAATGAGACCGAGGAAAGTGCCAGACAATTGCAAGATCGCCTGTCTGCCGAAGAAGCCAAGTCAGCATCCTTGCACCAACAGCTGGAGGACGAACAGGACCAGCTCAGAACTCTTCGCAATAAGTTCGCGGAAGGCGAAACCGGTTCTGAAGTCCTCCGCCAGCGTGTCGCAGAAGAGGAAGCAAAGGTTGTCAAGTTATCTTCTCAACTTGCCGAGTCGCAGTCTCACGCCAACAGCCTTGACGTCGAATTGACTCGCCTGCAAAAGCAACAGCAAGCTGCGCAAGCTTCGGCTGACGCATACCTGGAGCGTCTCGAAAAACGAGCAGGCAGGGCAAAGGAGATTTCGCAAAAGCTGTACTCGCAACATGCTCGCTTCAGCCGTTTGCTCGAGCGTCTCGGTCTAGCCATCTCTTACCAGGATGATACCATGGTAGTCGAGCGTGCCTCCAAGCTTGGAGCTAGCAGCCTGACCGACCAAGGCCGTACGAGCATGATCACTTCGCCTCCGCCTACCCGCAAGTCCTCAAATGCTGACGAAAATATGGACCTCTCGATACTGCGCTGGGCCGACGCTCAATCTGCCGAAGACGAAACAACCCAGTACGCCAACTTCCTGGAAAACATCAACCGCTTCAATGTCGACACGTTCGCCGAAGCCGTTGTTAAGCGCGTGCGTGACTTCGAGTACACTGCCCGCAAGTACAACAAAGAACAGAAAGATGCCGTCAGGCGCGCGGACGCCTACAAGGATCGCGCTCAGCGTCTGAAGAGCGAAGCTCACACCAAGATTGCCGTGCGAGACTTCAAGGAAGGCGACATGGCTCTCTTCTTGCCCACGAGAGGTCAAGCCAAGGGAGCCTGGGCTGCATTCAATATCGGATGTCCGCACTACTTCCTTGCCGAAAGGGAGGGTATGCGCCTGGGAAGCCGAGACTTCATCGTCGCCCGCATCTCCAAGGTCGAGCAGAAGGTCGTAGACTTGAGCAAGACCCTACCACAACAATCCACCAACGGCCGTAGCATCGATGAGCAGAGTGAAACTCCTTTTTTCGACGACGACAACCCTTTCGAGCTCTCCGACGGTTTGACCTGGTGGATGGTCCACGCGACCGAAGAGCGCGGCCCGGGCGCTGCTCCCACCACACCCGGTCTAGGCAAGAGCACCGTCGCAGCAGCCAATGTCGACGCCCGCGGCAGCATCAAGCTCAAACGCACCAGCAAAGGCGACGACGCCAGCAAACACCTCAACAAAAGCCTGGACAGCAGACGCAGTAGCTCTACGTCCAAGAAAGGCGTCCTCGCAGTCCTTGGCGGCTCTGGCGGCAACGCAGACTCCTCCTCCTTACGCCCAAGATCCGACAGCCAGTCCTCCATCCGCCCTGCTCCCTCCGGCCCCACGCCCCCCTCAGGCCTAGGCATCGTCACGCCCGTCGACGGCCCCGCAGACACAGCAGACGACCAGCGCAAACCCCTCCCCATCCCCTCCTCCTCCTCCTCCTCGCACCGCCGCCCTTCCTCCCAGGACCCCTTTATCCAAGACAGCGCCTCAATGGGAATCTCTCCCGGCACCAGCAATCGCCCTCCTCCACAGCCACGCTCCAGCTCTCCTTCGAAATCCATCCGCTCGCTGCAACGGCACTTGGAACCGCAGCAGCAGCAGCGAGAGCCCGCAGCACGGAAATTGTCTTCTTCTACTACTGGTTCTAACGTGGTAACGTCGCCTGCGAAGCAAGCCGCTGGCAATAGCAATGCGGGAGCGAATGCTGCGAAGCAGCCCGGGTGGGAGAATTTGTGGAGCGCGGACTATTCGCTTGAGAGTCCGGGGAAGGGGAAGAAGTAGAAGGCTGTTATTCGAGAGGGTTTGAAAAAAGGGAGGAGGATATTGGATTTCTTGGGAGGAGGATAGGAAGGACGGTACTTGGAATCTCTTCCCTATTCTCATCCTACGATCCTACTTGTCGGGTCTAGGTTGAAGAGTGAGAGGGTTCTTGGTTTTTTTTTACAGTTGTATTACTTTGGGGAAGAGAGAATTGGATGGATGTGTAGATCCTGATCAACAGCACTGGATGGCACTTTTTGGGTGGAGAATAATCCTATAGTATGAAGAGCAGAGTCAAAATACTCTTGTATCTATCTTTTGGAACCACAAGCTTCAGTGTGCAATTTCATGTTGCAACTTTCATGTCACAACCAGAGGCACTCGATATGTCAAAACAAGACTTGGAGGTAGGTTGGTTCGTAATTTCATTCGGTTGGTTCGTAATTTCATTCATATTCAGCGAAGCCAACTTTTGCTTGGCTCTGCCGCTTATCTCTATGCTATGCTGCACAAAATTATCAACAAACTCTGCCGTATCGGCTGGATATACTTTTCTCTTTCTTCATCACATCTGCATCGCTCGCTCGTGAATTAAAACAGCAACAAATTCCTGCACCTAGGTCCTGACGTCAGGCTCGACGCGGCCAATGAACTCCTGGAGCTTGAGGAGGTCGGTGGCGAGCTTGACGTTGTCCTTGAGGTACTCCTGGGCGTCAAGGCCGAACTTGCTCGAGTCGGACTCGTGCTTCTCGACGTACAGACGGATGGTGGCGCCGCTGGAGCCGGTGCCGGAGAGGCGGACGACGATGCGGCTGCCGTCGTCGAATTTGACGTAGATGCCCTGGTTCTTGCTGACGCTGCCGTCGAGGTCGGTGTAGGAGAAGTCGTCGGCCTCGACGACCTTGCGGCCGGCGACGGTGGAGCCGACGAACTCGCTCTTCTTGGGGCCGATGAGCTCGTTGACATGGGCGACCATCTTGGCGGCGTCCTCGCTCTTGCAGCCCTCGTAGTCGTAGCGGGTGAAGAAAGAGCGGCCGTAGATGCTCCAGAAGTCCTCTTGGATGCTCTTGATGCTGGGGGTGGTGCCGGTCTGCTGGCCAACGCCGGCAATGATGTTCAACCAGGCGACAACAGCCCAGAGACCGTCCTTCTCACGGATGTGGTTGGAGCCAGTACCGAAGGACTCCTCACCGCAGATGCTCATCTTGTTGGAGTCGAAGAGACCGCAGAAGAACTTCCAGCCAGTGGGGACCTCGTATGACTGAAGACCCTTCTTCTTGGCGACAAGGTCGACGGCACCGGAAGTGGGCATGGAGCGGGCAAGACCGTAGACACCCTGCTTCTTGAAGTAGGGGATGAGCTCAGCGTGGTGAGCGATGATGGCGAGCGAGTCACCGGGGGAGACGAAAGAGCCAGCGCCGTAAATCATGTTGCGGTCACCATCACCATCAGAGGCGGCACCGAAGTGAATCTGGTTCTTCTCGACAGCGTCGACGAGAGTGTGGGCGTAGACAAGGTTGGGGTCGGGGTGGAAGCCACCGAAGTCGGGCTGGGGTGTGCAGTTCTGGGTGCTACCAGCGATACCAAGCTCCTTCTCGAAGATCTGGACACCGTAGTCACCGGTGACACCGTTGAGGCCGTCGAAGAGGACCTTGAAGTCCTTGTGCTCGGCGAGGAACTTCTTGATGAGGTCGAAGTCGAAGATGTCCTTGAGCATCTCGACGTAGTCCTTGGTGCTGTCGACGATCT
>Ga0265797_10012185_pt1 | contig 10588 bp, 9 predicted proteins | sample P2T30metagenome_FD_192433 | JGI IMG/M metagenome (GOLD analysis project Ga0265797, IMG submission 192433) | Plant litter microbial communities from East Loma Ridge, Irvine, California - P2 T30 | ecosystem: Environmental > Terrestrial > Plant litter > Unclassified | place: USA: California... | reverse complement strand
CACTCCCTCAAACCCGCTCCCTTCGGCCGCTCAACCGCACGCCCAATCCCAGAATGCGCCTGTGGCCTCTGCAGCCGGCCAGGCCATTGCCTCGCAACAGAGCGACAATGTCGCGCACGCGCTGGCCGGCGCGGTAGGAGGACTGTTGTCAATGGCTCTGACGTTCGTGTGCCCGCCCGTGACATTGCGTAGAAACATGACAAGATTGCAAAGCTGAGACGTACATGCAGATATCCCTTGATCACCCTCTCCACCAGAGCCCAGGTCGAGTCCAAGAAGGCCGACACCAACACCCTGCAAGCCGTCAAGCGCATCGTCGAACGCGAGGGTCTGGGCGGCTTGTATGCCGGCCTTGAGAGCGCCCTTTTCGGCATCACTGTCACGAACTTCGTCTACTACTACTGTATGGAAGCATGCCATGTGCAAGACATGTTCGTATCTAAGCAACTGACATGAATCGTCCAGGGTATGAGTTCAGCAGAGACTACTTCACCCGCACTCTCAACAAGTCGCGCCTCACCACTCTCGAGTCCATGGCTGCCGGCGCCCTTGCCGGTTCCGCCACCGTGCTCATCACCAACCCGATCTGGGTCGTGAACACGCGCATGACCGCACGTAAGGAGGAGACCAGTGAGCCGCTCCTTCCTCCCAAGGACGGCGAGGCTGTCGCGGAGAAGAAGCGCAAGCCCAACACTCTCTCGACCTTCCTCAAGATCATCCGTGAGGATGGTCCGGGTCGCTTGTTCGCCGGCGTGCTGCCCGCGCTCGTCTTGGTCATCAACCCCATCCTGCAGTACACAATCTTTGAGCAGCTGAAGCAAGTGCTTGAGAAGCGTCGCAAGGTGACCGCCACCGACAGCTTCCTGCTCGGTGCTCTCGGCAAGCTGGCCGCCACAAGCATTACCTACCCGTACATTACGGTCAAGTCTCGCGCTCACGTCGCGACAGGCGAGGGCAGGGAGGGTATGACCGCCAGCCTCAAGCGTATCGTGAGAGAGGAAGGTGTAGCCGGTCTCTACGGCGGTAAGTCTCGAGATCGATCTACAACATATCACACATGAAGACTAATTATGCTGCAAACAGGCATCGCGCCCAAGGTCACCCAGTCGGTCCTCACCGCAGCTTTCCTCTTCGCCTTCAAAGACATCCTCTATGACGCCACCGTCAAAGCTCGCAGGCGCATCGTCAAGAAGGTCTAAGGGCTCTGACGCCTCTAAAGTGCCTTGATCGCTGCATCCCGAGATAGATGCTGTATGATGTGCGGCACAGTCCCACCACTTGCAAGCGATAGCAATACTCTGCAAAGTGGCCTCTGGTGGCAACTACATTTTGTCGAAAGGTAAACCAGAAGGAAAGAAATAAAACGAAACGACATCCTCCTGTTTTCTGGATAAAGTCGAACAATCGACATGGCGTTAACGGCTGACTGGCTCAACTCAAAACACCCAAACAATTATCTATTCAAAGGTTCAAAGCCTCGCGGAGGTCATACTGTTTTATCATCTTCTCGTCTTGGGAAAAAAGTCGAAATTTCTCAAACTTTGTACATATCTCCATTGCGAATCATTCCATATCATAGTATTTCACCTTTTCGCTCGTTAAATGTACCCAATGTGCACAAGCTGTTTGTGACCACGTGGAAACAAGTGAAGTACCAGGTCGGCAATGACATCTCTCATGAAGCTGCAAATAAACGTAGATTGTGGCTTCCGTTCTCACCGGGTATCGTATTAGACACTGATTACATGATGAATTAGATCCCAAGAAAAGAAAAGCAATCAGTAGCGCATGCTGCGCGAAATAGAGACAAAAGAAGAGAACAACAGTCCACAGAATCATCACGCCCCCTCGTAGGGCTGCTGTCCGCCATGTCTGCTTCCGCTCTGGTCGGGCGCAGCATGCGAGTCGGGCAACAAGCTGCCTCTTCCCTTCTTATCCACGCTGAGTCGCTTGCCCTCGGCACTAGACGATCCAACGCCGCCGAGCTTGTCCTCGGTGACGCCGCGCCCGTCGGCCCGGTCTACATCTCCCTGCAGCAGGTCTGTGACTCCCATTTTCGTCCGGCGCATCTCGATCGACTTCTTCGGCTTCCTGGCCTCCGCGGCGCGCTTGGCTTCCATCGACTTGCGGCTGAGATCGAGGCCTTCGACTTCGCCCAGCCGGGCTTCGTCTTCGACGTCGATTCCCAGGTCCGCGCTGTCGCCGTGTTTCTTTTGGATGCGCTTGATGGCCTCTTTGGTCAGGTCCTGGCGGAAGATGCGGTCGAGGACATCCTTCTTGCGCGTGCGCTTGTCGCCGATGGAGATGAGGATACCGGCGGCGATGTTGCAGCATAGCGAGAACGTAAGGATCACTGCGGTCAGGGCTGCTGGGCGCACTTCGTAGTGGATGGCCCAAGTGCAAGTACCGAGTGCGACTTGGAAGATGCTGTGGAAATCTAAGAGGACGACAATGGCGACCAGTAGGCGGAGTGGGAAAGCGTGGTGGGTGGACGTCTCGTGGGGTTTGTAGAAAGTGTGGGTTTTGGCGAATTTGGCTTGGTGGTATTGCAGACGCCGCTGCTGGATTGGACTGAGTACTGTGTATTCATATCTGTCGTTTGCGTCGTCGGTAGTTACTCCGTTCTCGAGGTCTCTTTCCGCAGCGCTTGAGCGCCGTGCAGGTAGGTCGTTGTGGTCCTCAAGCTGCGGCAAATTCTTCTTCTCGCGAAGTTCCCATGTCTTGTGATGATATTTGGCGATGTAGCACATGTGGTAGGTGTCGATCACGCGGAATGGCGCGAGACCGTCACCCATGAGAGCGAACAAGGCTACCAGAGTCAAATCAATGATCTCGATAATGTAGTCTTGTTGGTCGCCGACGTAGATCCAGCCGATCAAGCAAAAGACCCATGCTGCTCCAAACAGCGTGACTAACGTAGCGTAGAGGGTCACGAACAGACCAAGCGGCTTGCTGACGTACTTGCCAAAGCCTCGCATGCCTCGCTTAAAGCCTTCTCGGCGAGAGTGCAGAAGGTGGCGAACGTGATCGTTGAGTTCATCGAGATCCTCTTCGGACCATCCTTCCAGCCTTACGCCGTGGGGGAGAACGGCGTAGTGAGATTCGGACAGCTGTGAAGATACGGAGTTTCTCCTGTTCGAGGGTTTGTTCCCGAGCTCGACACCCTGATCGGTATCTGAACGCCCTGCTGGAGCTCTAACAGAATCGGTTTCGGCCCGTGAGCCTTGTGTGCCAGTTCGAGGGCGAGGAATACGCATCGTGCCATCTTCGCCTTTCACTGCGAAGCCGGTACCTGCACGTTTTGTAAGGTCGTAAGTCGGCCGACGGTTGACCAGCCGGCCAAGATCTGGCACGAACAGCGAGTTTTGCATATTGGTCAAGGTACCCAATGTTTGGACCTCGGGATCTATTTTGAGTTAGAGGTGTACCAGCACTGAAGGGTAAATGACTGCAACACGTACCAATCAAGTCGAGCAAGCTCACAACATCAGCATCGTATTCTGCGTCTGCAGACAGCTCTTGTTGCCGGGGAGGCAGAGCGCCACTTCTCAAACGTCTCAATCCCCGGTTGCCTCTAGCGGCGTTGCCAGCGCTATTCATTGCCTGAACTCCGCCGGATCCAGAGGTGTTTGTTCTTTGCAGATTGGCAAAGGGCTGAGGAGCATCGCCTTGTCGAGATTGTACGGGATGCAGACCTCTAGCTTGCTGTGCGGTGGTGGCTTGGCCCTCCACAATAGCAGGCATGAAAGGCTCAGCGGTATGCTGTCGAGCCAAGTCGGCCTCGTCTAGTTCCTGCAGTGTTGGCCTTTGCGGCGCAGATGAACTACGCCTGCGGCCTGTCGTTCCCGGGTCTGCGAAATCGCGACTTTCCGTATCGGAGGCTGACGAGAGTGGCCTCTCTGCAGTGCTTGAAGGAAGTCGGCGAATTCTGATGCTCGAGGGCATCCGCATGCTCTCGCGTGAGCCGCCGCCATGCAATAAGGGCCTGCCAGAAGCATTTGGACGTGGTGCATTCCAGTTGGTCTGGGGATTTGAGTAGCCACGAGCCCGGCCACCGGGGGTAGATGTATTCATTTTTGGCTTTCTCTCCTGGATGGATGTTATGCCCGAGGAGGCAGTCCGGGTAGTAGCAGGTGAAGTTTTAATTCAGCGAGTGACTCTGTGGTCTTGCGTCGCCTTGCTACCAGGCTTCTGGGTTTGCCACGGGGCTCTGTGGTGACAAACAACACGCGCGAACGGCTTTCTCGAGCGTGGGTTCCGGCGGTAGGTGGTGCAAAGATGCAAAGATTTCCGGTCACATCCGGTGGTGAGATACAGGTCCAGATGGCCAAGGAGTGCACTCTAGACCCGGTGCAAGGACCGCGGAGGTGTTGTTAGTGTGGAGAGGGTCGGGGTATGGTGGAAGTGTTTGGCATGAGGTTGGTCGCGCGGTGATGGACGCGAAGTTCACCTGATCCACTGTGCACTGGCCGTTGCAGGAGGCGAGACGTCACAAATAATCAAGGAAAGCTCGAGCGCCGAGCTCGGACAGCGTTGGCTGCAGTAGGTGTGGCGCCAAAAGTGACTCTAATCCAGGCCCCTATACCTCACACAGTCATGAAATGCCGCGCTTGACGAAAGGCGCCCGTTAGATCCGGTGCTTGATCATGAAACTGAGCCTGCTCAACCCACCACTACGCACCACAGCTCAAGCAACAAGCATCTTCTGCATGCACGTGGGCCAATTGCTCGAACTAGGTTGCTCCTCCCACACCACATTTCACGCCGATTGCTGACAAGACTTGCTGACAGACAGGCATACATGTAATATTTCAAAGGCCCTACTTAGCCGAGCGACTTGTCATGTCACGCATGTCAAACCCGCAACCGAGTGACCAAGCATTTGAACTACAGTTAATACGATGATCAACATGCAGCTCGAGTTGAGTGACGTTACTGAGGCATGACGCTACCTACATACTGTAGTATGAAGATCAAGAGGCAGTTGACCGCCGTGGGCCCGACCTAACATAAGGTACTCTCTTTTGTTTCTGCACCTCACCAGGTCTTTCAGATTCCGGTCAACATCAACAACACAGTGATCGGCCGCAAATTGCGAGTACTTAGTCTTTTCCGGCACGCCTGCCGAACTTCACTAAGGTACTGTACGGCTGCGGCTGTGGCTGTCACGGCTCGGGAATTCGCTCCGCTTCTTCTGTGCCCTGAAAATGAGGTGCATCGGGCGATGCGCAACAATCTGATTACTACTACAACTACTGTACAACTACCGACGATCATGCCACCGCGACTCTCAACAAAACGCTATCCACTTCAAGCTCGCTGCCCTTCTCTGAGGAAGTCCGTCTCTCCCTGCTTGGGCGGTATCGGCCTCTGCTTTGGCGGAGCCTCGAGATAGGACCCGACTCTGCTACATGTCAGTCTCTTGCGCTGGCATGCGATGAAAAATCTCGGGTCAGGTTATTGGGCAGAACGAACCTGTTCATCCCCATGTCTTTGGCCGTGAAGCGTGTAGAGTACTTCGCCCCACCCATTTCCATCGTGAAATTGCCCGGGAAGCCTAGGTCGAACGGCTGCGCAGCCTCGATATCATCAACCTCCTCGTCGGACAACTCCACGCTCAGCGCCTCGATGTTGCCTTGCAAGTGCTCGACCTTGCGAATACCGACAATAGGGAAAACATAAGGCGCCTTGTGCATAATGTACGCCAGCGCGACGGACGTGATCTGCGTCCCTTTCTTTATGGCCAGTTCGTCCAGTTTGAGAGTCATTCGGCGCTGCTGTTCAGTCTGAGGGCCCATCTTCCGCCCTTCGCGATCAGTAGCATTGAACTCCTCCTCACTCTTGAAAGCGCCTCGACCAAGCGCACCCCACGGACAGAGCCCCATGCCCTCCGCCTCACACATGGGCAGAATCTCTCGTTCAAAGTCACGCGTGGCAGCACTCCAAAGACCTTGGTAGACACAGAACTGTGTCAGGCCGTGGTGGCGGGCGTCTGTGACATGTTAAAAAGTGTCGCAAGTCGAGTCACTGGTCCTGTGTGGTAAACTCACATTCATTGCACTTGACCACAACCCAAGCTGGCGTGTCGCTGATCCCGAGATACAGTACCTTCTCGTTGACCACCAATTGATGTAACGCGTTCTGCGAGATTAGGTCAGTTCCGCCCAATGAGAAATAAGATGCAAGGCAACTCCGCAGCTTGACGAGCGAATCTCCCTGACCTGGCTACACGTGCAAGTAACGTACTGGGAACATGTTAGCATCACTTCCAAGCCAACGACAGCGACCTCAACCCCAAGCCCACCATCACATACCCATCATCTCCGGCACCGAAGCCGTGAAATCCCACGCATGCACCCACAGCAAATCGATATATCCAGTCCCCAACCTCTCCAAACTCCCTTCAACCGCCAACCTCAGGTTCTTCCTCGAGTTACCTGCGAAGTTACTCCCCATCCGATCGCCAAACCTCGTCGGACTGCCGAACTTGGTCGCTAGAACAATCTCATCGCGATTGCCGCGCTCAGTCATCCACTCGCCGATCCAGCGCTCCGACTCGCCGAACTGGTACATGTTGGCTGTGTCAATGAAGTTGCCGCCCTGCTGGCGGAAGTGGTCGAGGATTTCAAAGGTGGTGCTTTTGTTGCATACACCCATGAATTGCGACCAGGCGTCGCCGAAGTTCATCGCTCCTAGGCAGAGCGGTGATACGCGGACCGCTGCTGTCGGGGACAGGATGCGGTGGTAGCCGAGGAGGCTGGCGGGTTGAGGCGGTTTAGGTGGGAACGACATGCTTGGTAATAAAGGTGTTGCTGTTATGGATGTTGGTAATGATTTTTCCCAGATTTGGTAGTGTTGTGTCAAAGTCCGATGCGTTTTGTTGCACTCGAGTTCGAGATGCTGAAGGAGATTTATATACCTAATCTACAGCAGAGCACAGTATCTGTCGAGACGGGCCCGGCCATGCAGAATGGACCCATAACACCGTACGCATGTATGTATGCATCCTGTGTGTGTATTAAAGTCCGCAATGTCCACGACCTACATGCCAATGCTCGGTAGGCTGGCGTCGTGAATTCTGCTGCCTAGATTCTCGCGTATAGTTACAGATACGTGCAAATGAGATATGACCGGCTTAGCTGGCATTTCCAACCGATACCTAGGTAGTCATCAATGGTTGACAAGTATAATGTTACAAAACGCGTGGGGAACAAGACCTCTGCACTTTAGCTGAACCTTTGGCAAGGGACATCTAATAAACTGTGTACTTTGAAAACGAAAATTCCATAAAGAGGCCGTGCAAACCGCATGCAGTCAGCCCGGCTGGAAAGAACCTCAAGCCCGGAGGAGGCTCACATAGTAGCGCACGGCGAACGGAATCGATTCTTGAGTCCTACTTCCGGTCCAGCCTTTGTTTTGTTGGATTCGCTGGTGTTCCAGACACCGAATCGTTTCTCATCCATATATTCACACATGTAGCCTTGGTCTCGACGTGGTTGTTCCCAGACTCCCCGATTAACACCAGCATCCTCTCTTTACCCTGTAGGTAAGCAGCGGCTCTCAAGGACACAAACCTCAACACATCAAACAGACTCCTCCGCGCCTCCCTTGGAAGAAGGAGAAGTCTGAGGGGTAGAACCTTTAGTACTCAGTTCAGGGAAAGTTTTCTCCAAGTCGTCAACGAATAAATCTATCACCAAAAGGGTTAGCAAGTCTGGACAAGGATTGTTTCTCTCAGTACTCAAGACGGCGATCGTGACGAAACATCAAACCAAACGAACGGGAAAGGAAGGAAACTTACCGAGTAACCTCCCACAAAGCCAGCAACTCCCTAAACCGCATGCACCCAACCTCTTCTTCGGACCAGCAGCTTTAAATACGAGCAGTTTCCTTCCCGTCTTGTTGCCTTTGCCCTTACACAAGACTAAACGGCATGTCGAGCGTGGTGTTGATTGTGAGGTTTTGAGGTGGTGCTGTTGATGTTGATGTTCGAGACATTCGGAGCTGGGTTGGGGTGTGACGGTCTGTTTCAGCCGCTTGGTAACTGTCAGATAGTTTAGTAATTGAAGTTGCGTGTAGGGCATTTTGTCTGTTAGGGTCAGTCACTGACTAGCTGGTGAGATGATGAGTTTACTAGTAGTGGAATAATATTATCGCGCTACTCTTTGTTTGGGCGGTTGAGATCCTGGAGCTTTCGTTGTGATGCGTGTTCCTGGCTGGTCTTTGGTTTACATGTATGTCTGGAGTTTGGCTTTTCGATGAATCGATGGACGAGAGGATCAATGGAAGAAAGAAAGGTTCGGGTGAATGGACAAAGGAAGGGACAAATAGACCAGCATATGTTGCTATATGCGCTTCTTTGTTGTACTTTCAGGACAACGCGTGTTTGCTTTTGCGGTGCGTCCCGCCATTCGTTGTCTGCATAAGGATCAGACTTGTAGCGCGTTTGCCATACGGCTGGCTGTCCGAGAGGCATGTAGTTCTTCGTTTCTCATAACGTTGATAGAACCATGCGGCATGAGAAAACCAAGCTGAAAAAGGGTATGTAATACATAATCTGTACATAGTAACACAAAGGTCGCTTAACGCTTGACCCAGGCGGGCATCTTGCGAGCCTTGAGCTTGCCGGGCTTCTTCCTCTCGACGCGTTTGGGGTTGCGGGTAACGACGCCAGCTGTGAAAACCGAGTTAGCAGACTGTGATACTCTAGCTGTCCTGGAAATGGATCGCACTTACCCAGCCTAAGCGCAGGCTTGAGATCAGGCTCATGCGCCATCAAACCCTTAGCAACCGCCAACATGATCGACTCTGCCTGTCCTGTGGTACCACCTCCCGATGTGACGGCCCAGACATTGTATTTGTCCAGACGCTGCGTCGCTTTTAGAGCCCACACCGCGCTCTCCCGATCGTGCAGACGGCCGAAGTAGTCTGTCAACGTCTTGCCGTTGATCATAGCCTCGCCAGTGCCTTCAACCACATACACCGAAGCCGTACTGCTCTTTCTCCTTCCTGATGCTCTAGCGCGGCCGTACTGGTCGATGAGAATGGGCTTAGGCTTGTTGAGGAAAGGTTGCAGTGTGCGCTTGAAGCGGTCCAGAGCAGTGTTCACCTCCTCCGGCATAAGGTCAGGATGGATGTAGTTCAGACGCTTGATGATCTCCAGCAAGCGGTTGTACCTCGTCTCCCTAACGGGTTCGTCCACCTCGGCTTTGTACTGCTCATATGTCTTCCATGCGACTCGGGGCGCCTGGCCAGGAGGAAGCTGAGGGAGGAGCTGGTGTTTCCGGAGAAGGCCTGAAAGGGCGAGAAGATCGTCGGTGTAGTGAGGAGTTGCAGTGAAGTAACTGGGCGATGCTGGGAGGATTCGGATTCGCTTCAGCAGGAGGTCGCTTGCTGCGTCTCGAGGACCACCACGCGCAGGCGCAGGACCGCCGCGAGGAGGGCCAGATCTAGAGAAACGGCCTTGAGAGTTGCCGCGCGAGAATTGGTCCTTGTCCTGGGAGAATTGTATAGGACGGGCTGCTCGGACGGGCTCTCGCGTTGATGATGCTTCTGTAGGTGTTGCGAGCCATCGGCGCTGGCAGACTGCCGTCTGTCTCTGTGAGGGAGCGCTGGATGAAGCAATTGCCCTCCGCAGGCCGGATCGTATTAAAGGAGACTCCATCGTACACGCTGGCCACACGTGATGCGCGCTGGATATGACCTTGTCGTCGCTGCCCCGTCGTCGTCGTCGTCGGCAGGAGTTCCCATCTCCGCCAAGGCCAGGCGTCTCGCGGGAAAGCACGTGCCCGCCGCAGAATTCGATTGAACTCCACCGCGAGCTTTCACGTTGATAATTCCCCTCTTCCCAAAGGAAACATCTTCTCTCACTCCCCACCACCACCACGATAACTCCCCATACACCACTCACACCGCCAACGAAGGCACACTCATACCTCCTATAAAATCATTGAATCCAGCAAAATGGGTTTCGGCAAGCTTTACTCGTACCCGGTACGTCAATCCACCCCACCGCCTCTGCGCGCGCCGCCGATGATTCACTCATATCGCATGTTGAAAGAACGTATTGCTGACATGCTCCCTAGGGTAACCCCCGCACCATTGCCATCCAGGCCGTGGCCAATGTCAACAACCTCGACATCGAGTTTGTCCACACCGAGCCCGCCAAGGGCGTCTCCGACGACTACAAGCTCATCAACAAGCTCGGTCTCGTCCCGTCTTTCGTTGGTGCCGACAACTTCACCCTCACCGAGTCGATCGCCATTGCCATCTACCGTAAGTCACGCCGATTTATCTGGACTTCTCCGAGCACAACATCGCCAAATTCTGGCACTCCCAATGCAAGGATGAGAAATATTATCAATTACAGTTATCCCTGTCTGAAGATTACTGTTGAGACTTTATTCACACTCTGAAAACGCATGAAGCGCACAAACTATGGAATCAAGAGAATACCCGCAACACAGTCGCTAACGATTTCGCGCAGTCACCTCCCAGAACGAGAAGACCACTCTCCTCGGCAAGACCAAGCAGGACTACGCCAGCATCCTCCGCTGGATGTCCTTCGCCAACTCCCAGGTCCTCCCTG
>Ga0265797_10012183_pt1 | contig 10590 bp, 10 predicted proteins | sample P2T30metagenome_FD_192433 | JGI IMG/M metagenome (GOLD analysis project Ga0265797, IMG submission 192433) | Plant litter microbial communities from East Loma Ridge, Irvine, California - P2 T30 | ecosystem: Environmental > Terrestrial > Plant litter > Unclassified | place: USA: California... | reverse complement strand
GGCAGATTGAAGTTGACGGTGTCGGAAACGATGATAGAGCGAGGCTGTGTCGATGCCCACATGCGCAGGTACCGGTAGCTTCCGATCGAAAAGCAGATTAGCTGACTAAGCCGATTTAGCACTAACTTAACTTAACGTTAAGTTATCTATGCGAAGTACTGCCTGCATGCAGCAGCACACCGACTCGACATAACTTCGATGCCAATTTTCACAATGCGACCACAGAACGACCAGGCTGAAGAAGACTGGAACAGTGTTTTGGTGGCGCTGTGCTATTAGCAAGCTGGAGGCAAATGCACTCCGACGCCCTGATGTCTGCATCGTGGTCGGAGAAAGTGACTGCTGCAAGCCCAGAAACATTCACATTGATAGTGTCAGATACATGTTATGTATAGGATCTTCGATGATAAACAACTTGAGGCTGGCTATACTATGCTCCATCGCTCACACGCCACACCAGACGCTCCATACTCGCTTCCTTCCGCCTCAGCGAATCCATGGCCTTCTGTGCTCTTTCGAGCATGGTCGCACCCTCGACGACTCTCTGTTTCTGTGCTGACACGATGCCGTCTTTGAGCATTGTGGGCATGATATCAGGTTGCAGATGATACTTGAAAAACTCATTCTATATTTCATCAGCGAATCGTCACAAAGTGGTAAGTTGTTACTCACGTCAAGGTATTGATGCGTCCGCACACCACGCACATCTACGCCCTCTCGCCAATCGGCTGCGACCTTGACTTCCATCTCGTATTCTGGGTTTTCGGTCTCGGTAGAGTCGCGCACGACTACTGGTAGAAGAATTGCGACCTTGGAACCAGCTTTCGCGATGTTGGAAATCGGTTTGATACTGCCTTTCTGGCTACCAATGCAGTCGAGCGTAAGCGGAATACCAGCGTCGCTGCCGTATTGAAGGATGGATTCGATCACTTTCGCGTCGTTGTAATCAAAGACCTCTCTGGCCCCGAGACTGCGCAGCTTGTCATGATGCTTATGAGATGCAGTAGCCAGGACATTCTTGTACCCATAGTAGCGCAATATCTGGATCGCGAACTGGCCAACCGAGGATGAGCCACCCCAGATCAAGATCGCTTGGTCCGCATCTTTTGGAACATAGTTGTCGGGTTTGGGCCACGGTGTGTCCATATCAAGGTCAGTGTTGAAGCTGTGGAAGACAGTCACGAAGTTGTTTGGCAAGGTCACCGCTTCAGCTAGCCTATGACCTTCTGGTATCTGCAGAACATGTTATCGTTTTGCTCGGTCAGTCAGGCAGAAGTCTGCATACCTTTGCCAGCAACCACTCCTCAGCTGTAGAGAACTCTTGGTGCGCCTTCTCCGCCTGGCTACGCCACGTGAAACCGAAGACTTTGTCACCGATCTTCAACCTCTTGACATCGGGTCCCACTTCTACCACCGTCCCGGCCGTTCCATCACCAAGTACTTGAGGATGGTGTTTGACGAGGAGTCCGCCATCGTTCTGATGCAGATCGAGTGGTGTCGAAGCAGTCCACTCAACACGGACACGTACCTGCTCGCCTGTAGGCTTGACGGTCGGCACTTGTACGATTGCAAGGGGCTTCTTCAGGCCGACAGTCGCGACAGCTGAGTGCGTAGACATGATAGGTAGGTGAGTCGAGTGACGTCGAATTTTGCGGGTATTGTGATGTAAGGAGAAGTGTTGGTTGTAATCGTGCTTCCAACCATGGTTGCAGCTCTTCCCTTTATACTTCCCAGACCTTCTCTATTCCTTTTCCGACTTACAAATCCTCTTCAAACTTCGTGGCATGTTGCAAAGGGCCAAGGCACTAGCATTGATTTCCTTTCGTGGCATAGTTCGGCTCTACTAGGATATGCTCTGGCAAGCGACCAATTAAGGCGCTACCTTTCTTTCTATCATCTCCGTCCCGGAAACCTGGAATTGAAAGTGGCAGGAATTTGACGTCGTTCTCTCGTCCACACTACAGCCCAACAAAAGAGACGACAACACGATGAGACTCTTACGCTAGGATGTACGATCCCGGGGTTTCTCAGCGGATAGGTATACGTACACACAGTCCGCAGCCCCACCTTGGTGCATGTGCCGGGCGGGGGTACCAATCAATCACAGCGACGCCCCTTGTCGGAATTATTGTCTTCCATCTCCAGGTACGGACCACGGTTTCGCGTCGAGAACGATGAATCTAAATCATGGAGTTCAGTAGGGGAGACCGACGCAGGCGGTGCTTCCACGTTCACGCGAGCTGCCAGAGTGCCCTGACAGCGTGTCTGATACACGAGGCACAATCACCTGAGCCCAACAACACAGGGGAGAGCTGCACGTGCAGGAAATTCCTCGTGAATACATACGCGGAAACGTGAAAAGCGCCGACCATCTTTCGTCACCATAAATACCCACGCGTGGCTTCCAGATGGCGGAAATTGTGGAACCAAGAAGAGCACCAACTGGCTTGATATACTTCAAAATCTTCAACGATCAAGGCGAAGTCACTGTGGAAAAGAAAATATATCTTCGGATTCGGACATGCGGTACGAAGCGCAGCAGCGAGCTCCATTGTTGAAGGCACTCGAAAGTCGGGAGGTTTTACCTGCAGGAGAACATGAACATCAAGCCATGGAGCTCCCTGAAAGCTGGAGCTTGCAGGAATTATTTCTTGAATGGCTACCGTGTTGTCTAACGTGGGAGTATGTTGAAAGTGGGTAACGCTATTATCGACCAAAGAACTGCAACCGCGAACCATGGTATCGAAGAAGCATTTTCACCCATTCTTTTCCACAGCCCTATAAATCTGCCACGAAATCTTCTTTGGTAATTTCCATCTTACATCTCGATCAAAAACCCCCTCAGGAAGCAGAAAGCGTCGTCGATATTCAGCCCTTACTCATAGCACACAATACCATATCCTCGAGCTGCACGCCTCTAAGCACATAACAATGGCACCATACACCGGTAACCGCGACGAACTCTCCACTGGTCTCGATATGCCCATGCCGCGAACCCCACTCGCCTTCTACCAAAGGTACAAGGCCGCAAACCGACGTAGCGCATCTCAAAGATACATCGGACTTCCCAGCATGCCGACGACCCGAGATTTTGCAGTACCAGAGACTCCATCCCTAACCCAAGGAGATCCCCCTGGCACCGTGTATGTCAAGCGCTACGACGCTCAAGGCCGCGCCAGCATCGAAGTGCTGTGGTCACCTCGTGAGGAGAGGATCGACATTGCCAAGCTGGACCAGGGTGCGATAGCGAGGTTGGTCGCGAAATGTAAGGAGATCAGGACTGAGAGGAAAGAGAAGAAGGAGGAGAAGAAGAGGGAATTTGCGGGGTGGATGAAGTTGCGGGATGGGTGAAGTTGCGGGATGGGTGAAGTTGCGGGATGGGTGAAGTTGCGGGAGAGGTGATGGCGCAAGCTTGTCAGAGGTAGGACGAAACGCAGGAAACTGTGAACGGATAGAAACTAGAGAAAGGCGGGACAAGTTGAGGCATGAAACAGGTTCCTGATGTACAGTTATCTTCGTTATTATGCTCGTGGGTTCTACATGCTATTGATAGTAAGGAGTGTGTTGTGCCCAAGTCACGTTACCAAATCATCTTTCCTCAATCCTTCGTTTTCCGTGCCGGCGTCGAGTTCCTGCATCTCAAGAATGCATCTCCAGCGTGATGCCATGAGGACCTCCATCGCTCGCCGGATAGTCCAGCTCATACCAGTAGTAGGTAAAGTCTTTGTCACCCACAGGCTTGACAAGAAACTGTGCGACTTGTCCAAACGGACATTCGAACCAGCCACCATCCACAGTCACGTCACCCTGTTCCGTCAACGTGATAGTAGCCGTTGGCCAATCCTCAAGCAGTTTTGGGTGATTGTTCCATGTGTCGGCCCACTTGTTGATTTCTGGCTGAAGACGGAAGACCTGGAACGTGTACGGCGCATCACCATCAAGGTAGCGTGGCGCGTTCTTGGCGCCGTTGGTGTTGATATGGAAGTTGATGCGGCAGATGGCAGCAGGGTATTCTGCTTTCGGGTGGACGTCGAAGTTGACTTCGGTCCAGACGCTGTTGCTGACGGTGGCGAACGGGAAGGTGCCGAGAGGCGAGTTGGCCTGGTCTTTGTTGAGAGAAACGAGGAGATGAGGGAAGTCGGTGAAGAGGAGTGTGGAGAGGACGGGGAAGGCGAATAGCAGTGGGGTCAGAGTGAGGAAGTGCATCATTGCGGCCTCCAACAGTGCGAACGGAGTTGCTTGTGTGGTGATGTTACGAGACATGGATCGCTGTTTTATACTGTGCGTTGAAGAGCTTGGTGCAACGCGGACATATGACGGAGCGCTTTGCCTTTGCAGGACGTTCGTGAACCGCGAGCGACTATCAACCGGGGCGTTGTATCGATTGTTTCTTTGTGTAATCCAATGACTGTAGAGTATCCCTCACATTCAGGATGCGATTCTATATTTATCCAATGAGCTGTGTGTCATCAACAAACTTGTCCAACCCATGCGTCACTTACTCAACTGCCTGCGGAATAGCAGGAAGCTATGCGAGTGTCGACTTGCAACACGATCGAAGCGCGAAGCGCAGATAACGTGTTTGATTCAGTCCATTGGGCAGGAATAGCTGTTTGGCGCCGCTCTTGGTGCAATGTGCCTGCGAAGTAGTTGCACCAATTCGATATCACGTGTGACCCAGACCCAGATAGATGACATGCCTGTATGTGACAAAAAGGCGGTCAAAACTGGCCACATTGTACACCGAACCGCTTCGTATAGCATGCTCAGTTTGTCTATTCCAATGACTAGCTTTCCCTTTAGCATTGCATGTGAGCTACTCATACGGTGAACTATTAGCGTTTATAGCAACTGCCGGGTCATGCGGAAATGACATTAAGGTTGGCGGTGTGCATTGCTGTGGTGGCCGTGTATGGTCGTGCTAGAATCGTGAGTGAAATGGAAGAAGGTTGAGCTTTGTGAGGTTTGAAAGCGAACTCACAGCCTCGTTCTGCCCCACAAACCTCGGCACGGCGCCACTGGACAAGCAAACAACATTGGAGCAACAGAGCGGTTCCTGTTGACACACTCAATCCGATGCCGTCGCCATGTTCACCAAGACGGCGCTCAACCTCAGGCTACGGTCCGCCGTGAACTTTGCTTCGCGACGGCCGTCGCCACTGCACTGCAAGACTTCGTCACGTCGTCATCTGCATCTCGCGCCGCCCTTCCTGCTCGACGACTACGTTCCACAGTATCAGCTTCTAAGCTCCGTAGATGCAGCCAAAAAGCGCTCGCTGGCGTATGCACATCTGCGCGAGTGCAATCTGTGCCCTCGATTGTGCGGTGTCAACCGCTTCGAAAAGACTGGCGTGTGCCTCATTGGTTCTGATGTGAAAGTAAACACCATCGCGCCCCATTTTGGAGAAGGTGCGACTGTGATTGCGCATGTCAGCGCATGTGCTGACAGATCACCAGAGCCCTGCATCCAAGGCCACAATGGTAGTGGCAGTGTCTTCTTCAGTGGCTGCAACCTGCGATGTGTTTTCTGTGAGACGCGCTATTGGGGATTGCGGTGAGAAATATATTGATTTGTGCTCACAGGCCAAAATCATGACATCGCGCATCAACGAAACGGCTTCGATCTTACGTCCGAGGGTCTGGCTGAATGGTTCATGAAGTTACAAACCGTGGGCAATGTGCATAACATCAACCTGGTCACACCTGAACACGTAGTGCCACAGGTACGAGAGCACTCACATGATTTTTTGAGACGAGCACTGACGCTGAGATGATCTAGGTCGTTCTCTCGGTCCTGCACGCGCGCGAGCTCGGCTTACGCATTCCGATCATATACAATACCTCGTCTTACGACTCGCTCGAGAGCATACAGCTGCTGAACGGCATTGTGGACATATACCTGCCAGACATGAAGGTCTGGAGCGATAGGACGAGCAAAAGGCTGCTGAAAGCGGGTGACTACACTGCGACAGCCACAAAGAGCATAAGAGCAATGCACGAGCAGGTAGGCGATCTCTGTTTCACTGCGGACGGCATCGCAAAGAAGGGGGTTTTGGTTCGTCACCTAGTGATGCCCGGTCATGAAGATGAGGGCAAGGAGATTATGAAGTGGCTTGCAGAGAATGTGAGCAAAGACATCATGGTGCACATCATGGAGCAGTATTTTCCACGTGCACACGTCGGGAAGGAGCGTCGCGGTCGCAAGAACGTCGATGTTGTAGAGTCAGTCGGTGGCGCGGCCTCCCCAGATGCTAAGAGGGATGTGCGATATTCTGAAATCAATCGCCCCGTGGACCTCGACGAGGTCTCTGCTGTGAGAAGAGCAGCCGAGGAAGCAGGGCTGTGGAGGTTTATCGAGCCTGCCAGGCACGCGGGCTTCAACATCTGATGAGGCAGTCGCGGTCATCTTCGAAGCACTCACGGTGCATGCGCACCTGCCTCACCACCACACAAGCACAAAGATGCCCGAACCACTCTCAACACCACCAACACGCATATCGCTTTGCACATTGCTACGATCAAGCCACCATCGCGATGCACGACTTTACCGCGGAAATCCAAGCAGCTGTACGCCAGCTCAAAGTCGAACGAGATACGTGGCAAGCGATCGCACTCCAGTATAAGACCGCCTTCGAAGCTCAAACCACCCGCCTGCAAGAGCTTCAAGACGTGTGCTTTGCGACTCAAGCCGAGCTAGAAAACGAAAGAGCCCAGGCGCGGCGGCTACAGCTTTCGTCTGATCGACACCAGACAAATCTTCCGTACGATATCGAGGGGGCCGTAGAGTCTCATCACCAGCAGTTGTTCGGCTCAGCTGCCGTCTTCCCACCCACAAAACGACGACGAACTTCGGAAACATGCACCAACCCTCTGTTCCACGTGGTCCGGCAGTACAATGACCAACGCAACTACGGCACTGCCCTCGCGGAGCTTGAACGACTATTGCGTGGTCCACTTAGTACCAAAGCACGCGCCGAGGGCCTCCTGCTGAAAAGTGACATCCTGCAGGCGGTAGGTCCAGATGAGCTCTACGATGCCCTAGCCGCCTGCAGCGAGGCCTTGGAGTTGTGCGATCGACTGGCCGACCTAGAGTCATTTCTACCAAGGATACAATACCAGCGCGGCGTGTTATACTACCGGCTGCGCATGCTTTCACAGGCCCGAGACGCGTTTCGAGCCGTCAGCCTCTCGTCGGACGATACTTCTTTGTCCGCAACAGCCGACGAATGTTCCAGGACGTGCGATATCGAAATCGCAATACAGCGCGCTGCGAATCGTCGCTCGGGCTTTGACGAGAGCCGCTTGTTCGATGAGGGCCTGGTGGTACAACTTGACGAAAAGATTGATGTAAGCTTTTATTGCTATAAGACAGCGCTTGGGCTACACTCATCATGCCTAGAACAAGTGTCGTCGTTCAAGCGCACAGCTACGCCTCCGCGCGGCCGTCTCAAAGTCGAAGCGAATGTCTCTGCCGCGTCGATGGGTGAGCACCCAAAGCGATGTACTGTGAATCAGGAGATTGTACGGGCAGGGCTTCTAGGAAATTTGCGCGTATTGTTGCATGCGATACTAGCGTTGTTCATGATGTTCGGTTATCTCAATTCATCTCTTTGTCACGTACCATGTCACATTTCGTGTTGCTGGTCAAAGAACAGAAGTTGACAAAGAACTCCGAACGCGTCCAGCACGTGTTCAGCCCAGCAACAAAACTTTTTGCTTCGAATGTGCGCTGTACACTTCCATCCACAGGTAGCCTCAGGCGTTGAAGACAACATGGCGGACTCGGATCAGATTGCACCTCTGCCGTTTATCGAAACCTCAAACGGGCACCATCGACGAGTTGCATCAGCATCTGCAGAGCTCAATTCAGATCGAGTCCCAAATCAGCAAGCCCGCCGTCCTAGGTCCTTCTCCTCAATCGCGCTCGCGCAGCAGCACCTGAAGCTGCCAGAATCGTCACACTTAGGACAAAATAAGAAGAAGATCATTAGGGACAGAGACTGGGATAGCGAGGAAAATATAAATCCTGATAAGATTGATGGGACAGTATACGAAAGGGCGAATCTATTCGAACCTGGACACAAAGCAAAGAATATCAAAGCAAGACAAAAGCCAGGTTTGGTCACCCTCGAATATTCGAAGATCCACCAAAAGACCACAAGCCCGCACTATCCCGAGTCGAAGCTGGATTTGGCATTGCTTGGTCCGCAGCCAGCTCGACCTCCCCATACACGCAAAGATGAGTCCCTGCAGCCACTATCACCAACCCACGATGACCTTGCTCAGGATATGTCGGCTCCCGGATATGCTATGGACCGGTACCTAGAGGAAAAGGATGAATTTGAGGATAATCTCCAGGTTCCGGCGCCAGCGCAGCAAGATATGTCGGATCACATACCCTCGGCTCTCGTACCGCCTGCTAGGGACGACGAGATATCCTACACAAACAGCGCTCACTATGCAGGCACAGAGGAGATATATGAAGACGGTATTCCGGAGGAACTAAGGCGGATGGATCCTTTCCAGACGCGTATTAGACACATCAGACTGCGTACGTATCTAATGAGGTGTTCTGTCTTGCAGTCCACTATACGAGAGATTGAGCGCAAGCCATGGGCACAAAGTTCAACGAAGCCGCCGTATTGGTACTACTCGAAAATGCGCACTCTAGCCCAGAGGGCGCGACAACTTGCTGAGGCACTCATGAGTAATGACCTCCGGGCGCGCTGCGAGTATTGGTTCGGCAGGGGATGCGGCGGTACCGGAGACTTCGAAGCAGCATCGCATCACTTCGAGCAGGCCATCAAGCTCGATGTGGCCAATGATTACTACCCAAGCGGCAGATTGAGGCTCAGAGGCTTGCGACCAGTTGAAAAGGCCGATGTACACTTCTTGTTTGGAAGCGTAAAGGATAGCCATACGGCTTGGAAGGCACAAACAGAAAATGCGCGACAGCATGCACAGTCTGAATCTGAGAGAACCTATCAACCGATCGAGGAATGCGTTGACTGGAGTGGTTTGAACAGTCTTGATTGGGTACCAGACCGCGACCGAGTACATCAATTGGCGGCCCAAGAGCACGGCGTTAGGTCGAATCAGGGCGCCGACGTGCCAAACCCCGGTGATCCTGAGCGCGATCGCAATGTTCGCGAATCTGAAGAGACATTGCAAACACGTTACGCGGCTGATGGTCTCGATACTACCGAACTGACGAGGCGGACGTTCAGCGCTAGGGAGTGGAAGTACATCAAGCACGGCGATGTGAGAGCAGCTGAACGGCGCAGACGGCAGGAATCTGATGCGAGACGTGAAAGTCGACAGCCTACATCGCCTGGTATGCCTGCAAGCCCAATTGTCGTACGCTCAGACGACAACGAGTTGCACTCTCCCAACTCACCACATCAGCAACCTGGGAAGACGAGTGCACGTCTCACACAACCACTCTCGCTCGCAGACGAGCTCAACAACGAGGGATTGTACAGCGATTATGAAGAGGAAGAGTTGTCGCCGAGCAGTGTTTCGCGAACGGCCTCACCTGAGGCCCGCACACCTTCAGACATCGACGCGGAGCTTGACTCGGCGTCGCGAAGTTGACACATAGCGTGTTGAGACTCAGAGCACATAGAAAAGGGAAGCACATGCGGAATGCCGTACGTGGCGATGACGATGAGAGTGCTGGGATAACGGAGATGTGGTAGAGGTGGCTTTGCAAAGTGTGAAGCAGTCAAGACTGGCTGGGCAGACAGACAAGTAATGCAACGCTTATCCCGTTTGAAGAACACGCACCCAATATGCATCAGCATCTCGACAGTATGTTGTCGCCAGACTGCTACATGTCTCGGAGCTTCAGGCGAATTACGCTCTCTGTTACCAGGGCGATTGCTTACACTCGTGCCATCTCCCAGCGATCATCACTACGCATGCGACGCTGAGCATTCTAGGGTAACTACCATTGCGACAGAACGCCATCGTTACGTTGCAGAAAGCACGCATTACCGTCACGATGCGTCGCAACACTGTTCTTACTGTCCTCGCTCTTGCTGCGCCATTTGTCAGCTTTGCCATTACGATGTTAGTCACTGGTGGCTCAATACTGCCTCCTCGGAAACTGGGCATCGAAGTTCTTTTGCATGGAACAAGGAACTACCAGAGTATGCAAACAGGTTGTGGGTTCGCGAAAGAGTTTTGGCGAACAGCAAGAATAGGAAGCAAGACGAAGAGACTGGTCAAGATGATGAGAGATCGGTTCGAGTTTGAACAGTGGTAACAATTTGGGACCAACATAACGGTATGAGATGGTTCTTGGTCAGTAGAGTCGCAGCTGAATGAAGAAATTCAAGACACTGGAAACCACCGCCGACCCCGTAGAAATGATCAAGACGCCCAAATGGCGCGAAGTGGTGTAAGGGCTGTAAATCGATGGTGATGTCGGCCGTGATCGAAGCTAGATTGCGGTGCTTGAAGTGAAGCCGAGACGCTCGGAAGTGAGCCTCGGAACGGCCGTCCGCCTCGCGTCATTGTTGCTCGTCCACCATTTAGGACTGCGAACGCGCTGGTAGTCCTAGACGTGAACTGCTCTTCCTTTTTATA
>Ga0265797_10012182_pt1 | contig 10593 bp, 7 predicted proteins | sample P2T30metagenome_FD_192433 | JGI IMG/M metagenome (GOLD analysis project Ga0265797, IMG submission 192433) | Plant litter microbial communities from East Loma Ridge, Irvine, California - P2 T30 | ecosystem: Environmental > Terrestrial > Plant litter > Unclassified | place: USA: California... | reverse complement strand
AAGCAGACGTTAGCTAACATCAGGCTCCCCTCTCCCGGAGGGGAGGGGCCGGGGGTGGGGTTTTACGGCTGGAAAGCACTGGCGGCGGGCACCCGCCGTGGGCTGGCGGGCACCCGCCGTGGGTTAGCGGGCACCCGCCGTGGGCTGGCGGGCACCCGCCGTGGGTTGGCGGGCACCCGCCGTGGGCTGGCGGGCACCCGCCGTGGGCTGGCGGGCACCCGCCGTGGGCTGGCGGGCACCACAGCGTGGACTTTCAGTCCGCGAGAGGAGCGGGCGGGGGCACTCGCAGACTAAAAGTCCGCGCTACTTGGCAGCGCTCCCCTTGCGCACCGCGCCGGGCACGGGGGCGCTGAGCTATTGGTAGAGGCCAAAGAGAAATTCGAGGCGAGCCAACTCGGTGGCAAAGGGCTGCGGGCGGTAGCACTTGTCCACGGCGCGGTCGGGAGCTTAGTAGGCGCGTGCCAGGGTGGGCGGCATAGTGCCGGAGTTGTAGAGGGCAGCTAGACTCTCGCCCGCAAAGCTGGCGCGGGCGGCCAGTACCCCTTCGGCGGCGGTCACCGCCTGCCGTTGCGCCTTGGTCGGGGCCGGGGGGGGAGGCGCCACGCCCGGCGAGCACCCGCCCGCCGCCCAAAAAGCCCCGCCTGCTACTGCGGGGCCGCCGCCGCCCGCGCCCCGGCCTTGGCCTCTTCGAGCGAGGGGTAATACACCGCGTGCAGCTCGTAGCGGCTGCGGGCGGCGGCGGTTTCGTGGGCGTATTGCTGGGTGGCGAGCTGGCCGAAAACGTTGTCGGCCACCACCACGCTCACCTCGCGCAGGCCGGCGGCGGTAGCGCGGGGGTTAAACTCGGCGATGAGCCAAGCCTGGGCCTTGGCCGGAATAGCGCCCATGTGCCGCACATCGCCCACAAAGCCCCAGGGCCGGGCGGGGGTGGCGTGCGCCTCGTAGTAAAGTAGGGCCGCTTCTTGCAGGGCAATAAAGTCGGGCGCGTTGGCAAAGCTCAGCCACTGCGTGGTAACGCAGGGTACGCCGGCATCAACAAACACGCGCCCGTAGGGCTTCTCAAAAATAACAGTGTCGGGCATGGCAGAAACGGGAAACGCCGGCCACCCCTAGGGGCGGCCGGCGTTTTAACGGTTGGGGTTGGTGGCGGGTTGTTTGGGTGTAAAGCACCGCAAAAGGCGCCCCTACACCAGGTCGCTGAGCTCAAGCCAGCGCTCGCCCTTAGCATCAAGTTCCTTGTCGACCACCTGCAAGCGGGCGGGCCAGGCAATAAGGTCCTGGCGCGAGCCCTGCCCGGTGGCGAGGTTGGCCACGAGGGTTTCTTTCTCTTTTTCGAGGGCGGCAATGTCTTTTTCCAGTTGCTCAAACTCCTTTTTCTCGGCAAAGCTGGCGCGGCGCTTGGGAGGCGCGGCTACGGCGGCGGGGGCCGGGGCGGCGGGCGCGGCGGCCGTAGCCTTGGCGGCGGCGCGGGCGGCTTTGGCGGCTTTTTCCTCGGCCTCTAGCGCGGCTTCGGTTTCGCGCTCGGCCAGGTAGTCGCGGTAGTCGGTGTAGTTGCCGGGGAAATTGAGGACCGCGCCGCCGGGCTCTAGCACAAATAGGTGCTCGGCGAGGTTGTCGAGGAAGTATCGGTCGTGGCTCACAATGAGCAAGCACCCGCTGAAGTGCAGCAAAAAGTCTTCGAGGATGTTGAGCGTGCCGAGGTCGAGGTCGTTGGTCGGTTCGTCGAGGATGAGGAAGTTGGGGTTCTTCACCAAGACCCGCAGGAGCTGAAGCCGGCGCTTTTCGCCACCACTGAGCTTACTGACGAGGGTGTACTGCTGGGCGGGCGGAAACAGGAAGAGCGTGAGAAACTGGCTTGCCGTGAGCACGTCGCCGTTCGCCAGCTCTACTACCTCGGCCACTTCCTTCACGATGTCGATAACGCGCTGGCTGGGGTCAAATTCCAGCTCGGTCTGGGTGTAGTAGCCGAATACGGTGGTTTGGCCCACATCCACGTTGCCGCTGTCGGGCTTGAGTTTGCCGGTGAGCATATTGAGCAGGGTGCTCTTGCCCGCCCCGTTGGGGCCGACGAGCCCGATGCGGTCCTTCTTCTTGAAGACGTAGCTAAAATCGTCGAGCACTACCTTGTCGCCGAAGCGTTTGTTGAGGTGCTCGGCTTCGATAATCTTGCCCCCCTGGCGGGTGGTCTTCACACTGAGTTCGAGCTGCTGCTTGCTGAGGTTGGTGCTGGCTTTTTCCTTGGTAATGTAGAAGGCATCGATGCGGGCCTTCTGCTTGGTGCCGCGGGCCTGGGGCATGCGGCGCATCCATTCGAGCTCCTTTTTGAAGAGTTGGCGGGCCTTTTCTACTTCGGTGGCTTCGCGCATTTCGCGGTCGGCCTTTTTCTCCACGAAGTAGGCGTAGTTGCCTTGGTAGCGGTACATCTGGCCCTTATCGAGCTCCACAATCTCGTTGGCCACCTTGTCCAGAAAGTACCGGTCGTGGGTTACCATGAGCAGCGTGAGGCTGGGCGAGTTCAGGCGGTTTTCGAGCCACTCAATGGTGGCGAGGTCCAGGTGGTTGGTGGGCTCATCGAGCAGCAGCACGTCGGGCTCCTCGATAAGGACGCGGGCGAGGGCCACGCGCTTGCGTTGCCCGCCGCTTAGTTTGGACACGTTGCGGGTGAGGAGCTCGCCCAAAATCCCGAGCTTGCCCAGGATTTGCTGCACCTGCGACTCGTAGTCCCAGGCGTTGAGGGCGTCCATGCGCTCCATGACCCGCTGCAAGTCGTCGGGGTCGTGGTTGGGGTCATTCACGACGTGCTCGTAGTCTTTGACGGCCCGCAGCGTGTCGTTCTGGGAGGCAAAAATAGTTTCCTCCACCGTCAGCGACTCATCAAACACCGGCTGCTGCCCGAGGTAAGTCACGCGGATACCCTGGCGGCGGGTCACGAGGCCGGTGTCGGGGTTTTCCAACCCGGCGAGGACGCGCATAAGGGTTGTTTTGCCGGTGCCGTTGATGCCGACAAAGGCAATGCGCTGCCCCTGCTGCAGCCCAAAGTTGAGGTTTTGAAACAGCCAGCGGTCGGCGTAGTTCTTCGAGATATTCTCGGCGGATAGCAAGTTCATAAGTACCCCAAAGGTACGGCGGCGGGGGGCGGGTATGCTACGTGGGGTGCCCGTCGTGCCTCCCCCCCGGCCCCTCTCCGAAAAGGAGAGGGGGAGTCTGACGTTAGAGTATGGGGTTAGGAGGGTGGGGGTTCAGGAGGTAATCTTCGTGTTCGAACAACCTCCTGTTCGCTTATCCTGCCTACAGTTGGCTACCCTCTCCTTTTTGGAGAGGGGGCCGGGGGGGGAGGTGCCACGCGAGAACAGCCCCACGCTGCCCGCCAACCTAATAAAAAAGCCCCACCCGAAAAAATCAGGCGGGGCTTTCTGTTGAGTAGGTTCAGCCAACTGGTATTAGCTGAGTTTTGCCAGGCTGGCTTTGATGCGAGTGAAAGCTTCGGCCAGCTTCTCATCGGCGGCGGCGGTGCTGAAGCGCATGCAGTCGGGCGCGCCAAACGAGTCGCCGCCCACCGACGACACGTGGGCGTCATTCAGCAGGTACAGGGCCAGGTCGCCCGAATCGCGGATAACTGCGCCCTCGGGCGTGGTACGCCCGAAGAACGCCGCCACGTTGGGGAAGATATAGAAAGCGCCGTCGGGCGTGGGCGTCACCATGCCGGAAATGTCCTTGGCCAGCCCCAGCACTAGGTCGCGGCGGCGGTGGTAGGCCGTCACCATCTCGTCGGCCGAGGCGCGGCCGCCCTGTAGGGCAGCGAGGCCCGCCCGCTGCGCGATAGAGCAAGTGCCGGACGTAATCTGGCCTTGCAGTTTGTCGCAGGCGGCGGCAATATCCGGGCGGGCGGCCATGTAGCCCAGGCGCCAGCCCGTCATGGCGTAGCCCTTCGAGAAGCCATTAACGGTGATTACCTGGTCTTTTACGGCGGCAAACTGCGCTAGGCTCACGTGCTCGCCCGTGAAGTTGATGTACTCGTAAATCTCGTCGGCTAGGGCAAAAATTCCGGGATTTTGGGCCAGTACGTCGGCAATGGCCCCTAGCTCGGCGCGGCTAAATACCGCCCCGGTGGGGTTGCAGGGCGAGGAGTACATCACCATCTTGGTGCGCGGCGTGATAGCGGCGGCAAACTCAGCGGCGGTTACCTTATAGTCGTTTTCGAGGCTGCCCACGATGGGTACGGCTACACCCTCGGCCAGCTCCACGATGGCGGCGTAGCTCACCCAGTAGGGCGAAAAGATGATGACCTCATCACCAGGATTGATGAGCGAAAGCACGGCATTGGTGAGCGACTGCTTGGCCCCGGTGCTCACCACAATCTCAGCGGGCTTGTATTCGAGGTTATTGTCACGCTTGAGCTTGTCGCAAATGGCCTGGCGCAGGTCGAGGTAGCCGGGCACCGGCGTATAGAACGTGTACCCCTCATCAAGCGCCTGCTTGGCGGCATCTTTGATGTACTGCGGCGTCTGAAAATCGGGCTCCCCAAAACTCAGGTTAATCACGTCCACGCCTTTCGCGGCCAGCTCGCGGCTTTTTTTGGCCATGGCAATAGTGGCCGACTCCTGCATGTTCAGGATGCGGTCGGAGAGGACGGTAGGGGAGGCGGCCGCAGTAGCGGACGAGAAAGAAGGAGACATAGGCGAAAGCTACTAAACGGCAAACGGGCGAACCGCAAAAGTATCGGCCCGCTGGCTTCTGTAGGGCACTGGCTCAGTAAGTTCCCCAAAAAACCTGGTCGGGGAAGGTTTGGCACCAGTCCTAGCTGATGATATACCCAAGCTTTGGGGCGGCTCTCGGCTCTTACCTGCCCGCACGGCCAGTGTAGTTGTAGGAACTAATTAATATTAAATATAAACTTTTTGCTAAACAAAAAAATAATGCTATTTTTTTCGAGGGTATTTTTCATTAAAAAATGCGGCCAGAGCTCATAAATGCATATTATGGCTGATTTGTAAAAAGAATTAGCGCAAATACGCTATATCCTGACTTTGGACTGAATAGTACTTTTGTGCTCACTAGCTGCTCCGCTAACGCCCAAGTAGAAAGCTTCTTGTTAGGCGCGTTCTTACTTGTGAAAAAGAGGATAAAAAAGCAGTTCCTTAATTACTGCGTTGGCCCCGCGCCGAAGCAATAGTCAAGAAAGTGCTGGTGAAGCGATGGCCTTTGTCTAGCTGCCTAATTGAGCAGCCGGATAAAAATGAGTAACTCTACTTATTTACTTACTTTTATTATGAAACGATTGTTTTTTTTGACTGCCTTGAGTGTAAGTGCCCTGTGTAGCTACGCCCAGGCGCCTACCAACGGTGGCCCCATACCCCAAGCTCCTGCCGCCGTGCCTCTCGATGGCGGTGCTACGCTGCTGCTAGCCAGTGGGGTAGCCTATGGCCTGCGCCACCTGCGCCAGCGCCGCAAGCAATAACACGCCTTGTGTACGACATGGCCCGCCCACCCCGGTGCCGGCTTTTGACCAACGCGCACCTCCGAAAAGCTTGCGGAGGTGCGCGTTGCGTTTATAGGAGGTAGAAGCAGATTCAGGAACCGGGTAGCGCGACGCGCAAAAGTTAATCAGCCGCCCAGCCCGCGCCAGCCGCGCCACAGCACCCGTAGGTCCAATTCAGGCTCGTAGTCTTTGGCATACAAAAACTCCAGCCGCTGGCGCGTGGCGGCCGGCAGCGGCACGGTGGCCCCGGCCACATCGGCGGGCGAAAGCACGGCCGGTGGGCCGGCGGTGCCGGGCGTGTAGCGCAGGCCCACCCAGGTGCGGCGGCCACGCAGCACTTGCCAGCAATGGGGTAATAGGCCACTAGGCCGCCGCAGGCCCCACAGCAGCACGGGGGTGGCCAGTCCAAAAACCAAGCTGGCTACTAGGTCGAGCAGGCGTTTGGTGCGGCGCTGGGCAGGCTGGTGCAGGCGTAGCGTTGTATCGAGGGTGTAGTAGTCGCCGGGCGCATCTTTACTGCTGCTGCCGATAATGTACTGGCTGCCCTCCGGCAAAATCTTGTAGGCCACCGCAGGCTGCGGCGGCAGGCTGCGCATAAGGCTGATAATCTCGCTCACCGACAAGTCTTGACCACAGAAAATCAGCTCGTTCAGCCCGTACAGGCGCACCAGCTCGGGTAGCTCGGCGGTCGTGCCGAGGTAGTCGGGCAGCGGCGGGGCCGCCTGGCTAAGCGCCGTCGGCGCGACGTAACCGATGATATTGGCTGGCACCTGGGCGGCGGCCAGCAACTGGCGGGCGCGCTGGGTTTCGGCAGGGCTGCCCACCAGGGCCAGGGTTTTGGCCTGGGGCTCGCTCAAGTGTAGGTTGCCGTGGCGCAGCCAGTGGCTAAAAAGCCGGCGGCCCACTAGCGCGGCTACTGCCCAGGTACCGCCCAGCAGGATGAGTGCCTTGGAAAAGCGCCAGTTATCCAGAAAATTGGTAACGGCCGAAATCAGCAGCGTGCCCACCACGATGCCCCGCACAATGCGGCCGGGCCGGGCGCCCCGGTCGTAGCCGCCGCTGAGCCAAGTGGCCGTGAGCCACCCCACGATGTAGAGCGGCACCGCCACCAGCATGTACTGCGGCGGGTAATACTGGCGCACGAAGCGGTGGTTGTTTTCCCAGTACACTTTCAGGGCGTACATGCCGGCGTAGAGCAGGCCAGCATCGAGCAAGGCGGGGGCGGCGGCGGTGGCCAGGCGCTGCGCCACGGCCGCGCCCGCCCGCAGCCAAATGGCGCCATTTATAAGCTTCGAAAACAGGCCCGCCTGCCCCGGTGCGAAGTGCTTTTGGGCAAAAATGACCATCGCCCGGTAAAACACGAACACGTAGTTGACGCTCGTGCGCTTAGTACTCTCGCCCTTGTAATGGATGATGCGGGTGCCTGGAAAATACCAGTTTTGCCAGCCGCCCCGCGTGAGGCAATACGAGAGGTCGATGTCCTCGCCGTACATAAAATAGTCCTCATCGAGCAGGCCCACCTCGGCCAGCGCGGCTTGGCGTAGCAGCATAAATGCCCCGCTCAGCACCTCAATTTCGTGGGCTTGGTCGGGGTCAAGGAAACCCAGGTGGTAGCGCCCAAAGGTGCGCGATTTGGGGAACAGCCAGGCCAGCCCGAATATCTTATAAAAAGCCACGGCCGGCGTGGGTAGCCCGCGCTTGCTTTCGGGCAAAAACCGGCCCTGCCCATCGAGCATTTTCACGCCCAGCCCGCCGCAGCGCGGGTGCTCATCCATAAAGGCGCAGCAGAGCCGAAAGGTGTCCTCCTCGACCAGCGTGTCGGGATTCAGCAGCAGCTGGTACTGGCCGGTGGCGAGGCGCAGGGCCTGATTGTTAGCCTTCGAAAAGCCCGGATTATCCTTGTTCTCCAGCAGAATAACCTCGGGAAAACGCGCCCGCACCATCGCCACCGAGTTGTCGGCCGAGTTATTATCGACTACGAATACTTCGACCGGCTCGCCCAGTCGCCTGGCCGCCCGCTGCACCGACAGCAGTGCCTGCTCCAGAAAGTAGCAGACGTTATAGTTAACAATGATAACGGAAAGCTTCACCACAGGGCGGCGAAGTTAGGAACCTGCCTGTCGTTGCGAGCGCAATGACAAACGGCGTAGCTACCGAGCTTGGCGCTGCCGCTCCACGATGCTGCGGCCGAGCGTAATCTCATCTGCGTATTCGAGCTCGCCGCCCATCGGAATGCCGCGGGCGATGGTGCTGATATTGAGCTGCTCGAAGTCGCGCAGCCGGCGCGAGAGGTAGAAGGCCGTCGTATCGCCCTCCATAGTGGGCGAAATGGCCAAGATAACTTCGCGAATTTCGGATGCCTCCCCACCAGCCCGCTCCACCAGCGAATCGATGTGCAGGTCGGCTGGCCCCACGCCCTCGATGGGCGAAATCACGCCGCCCAGTACGTGGTACACGCCCTGGTACTGGCCGGTATTTTCGATGGCAATTACGTCGCGCACGTCGGCCACCACGCACACTGTGCTGCGGTCGCGCAGCGGGTTGCCACAAATGCTGCACTGCTCGGCGTCGGAAATGCTGTGGCAAGTGCGGCAGTAAGTGATGTCGAAGCGCATTTTGGCCAGCGCCTCGGCTAGGTTGGCTGTGGTATCGGTTTCGGCTTTCAGCAGGTGCAGGGCTAGGCGCAGGGCCGTCTTTTTGCCGATGCCGGGCAGGCGCGACAATTCAACTACCGCGTTTTCAATTAGTTTGGAAGGGAAATCCATATTAGGTGTTAAGGTGCCGTTTCCGGCACGTAGGGGCACTTTTTAAAGTGAAGTAGTAACGAGGTAGTAACGAGTAGTAGTAACGTGTTATCTTTGCAAGTGAGGTACTTAACTCCTATAATTAATCCTAATGGCAGGACTCTACTACTATCTGCGCGGCGCAGGTGATGACTCCGCAAAAAAGACGGTGGTCATACGTTTCCGGCACAACGGCAACTTCGAGCGGGTTACGGAGGCAAAGGTCGCTCTAAAGGACTTCGATGCAGGCACTGGAATGGTTAAGTTGAGAGTGCCTGGGGCGGCTGAGGAGAACAAGAAAATCGACTTCCTGCGTTCCCGGTTTTTGCATGTGCTGGGCTGGATTGAGAACGATAAGCTGGAACTCGACCTGGCTACGTTCAAAGCCAAGTACGCGGCGTTGGAAGTCATCATGGCGATGCGGGAGAAGGATTCGCATAAGAATAAGATACAATTGTCCAAAGCCGCGGTCCTAGATGACCTGTACTTGGAAAAGGCGCGCCTTGAGGGCGAGCTACAACTGGTGAATCAAAAGATTCTGAGTAAGCTCTACCCCGGCGGGGAGCAGGAGGCGCGGCGGTTGACCAATGTATTCAAGGTCTACAAAGAGGCGACTCGTAAGAAGAAGTTGAGCAAGGCGACTGAGCAGAACTACCAGGTGACCAGTAACCTGTTCGAGCGCGAACTACCAGGGCTTCACGTAGACGAGTTGACCCTTGTAATGCTCGAAACCCTGCGCGACAAACTCGTGGAGAGCGGGCTGGAGAACAGCACTATTTTAGAGCACTTCATTCGGCTCAAGGCGGCGCTCAATCACTTTAAGAAGAAGGTGGATAAGAAGCTAGACTTGGACTACCTAGCGGAGTTGGAACTAGCAGAAGCCGTCAACAACAAGCCCATCATTTTCTTGCGTAAAAATGAGTTGGAAGACCTGTTTCTACTGGACTTAGCCAAGCCCCGTGAGCGCTACATCCGTGATTTATTCTTGTTGAGCTGCTATACGGGCTTGCGGCACGTAGACCTTCTCTTTGAAGAGGATAGTATCACACCAGAGGATTATATTGAGCTGTTCGCTCAGAAAACGGGTATGCGTTTCTCCGTCCCGTATTTGCGGCGGGCTAAGGAAATAATGATGCGCTTGAAGGAGAATACGTATGTCTACGAGCCCCAACTCGTCGGTAATTTTAATACGGAGGTGAAGCTCATCTGCCAGAATCTGGATTGTATGCTGGTAAAAAGGAGGACTCGGTTAACCCCAAAATCTCCCAAGAAGCATCTATGGCAAATGATGACCTCGAAGGTTGGTCGCAAGACATTCATCAACCTGTGTATGCTAGCGGGGATAGCCGAAGAAACTGTGGCGAAGTGGGTGGGGCACAAAAAGACTAATATGATTGAGCAACACTATAAGGACCACAAGTCGATGAGCGACCAGGAGCGCGAAAAATTCAACGAGGCGTTTGAAGACAAGTCTGGTGGTTAGGTGGGACAGTGATGAGGCTGAACGGTGTATTATGAAGGCACGCATTTCACCTTCACGTGCTTGCCCATAATAATTTTATGACTACAGTCGCCTTGATTCATGACTCCTAAAGTCTTGATAGTGGCGCGCCGTCTCGAAGAGTTTGAACTACTTCACCTCTGCTTCGGCGGGGGCTTTAGGACGCAAGCGTCGCACCGTTTCGGGATAGAAATCCTTGTCGTGACGGGTCCTATAACCAAGCTCGTTGAGGTGTGCGGCGAGCTGCTTGTTCGTCATGTCGGGATGATGGGCGATGAGGTTACGAGCTTGGCGATTCGCCTTACTATCGGCGGCGTTGCGTTTGATAACCTCTACGCCTTGCGCCCGGTGTTCGAGGGTTAGGTTCTCAGGCTTACCCAATATCTCACCCCGCGCCTTCTTTGCGTCAAGGGCTGCCTTCGTGCGCGTGGAGATGGTTTCGCGCTCGTGCTGGGCAATGGCTGCAAAGATGTGAATGGTTAACGGCGTGGCGTCGGGGTTGTCCACACACACGAAATCCACGCCAGTCTTCATCAGCGTAGCCGTAAAGAGGACATCACGAGCCAGGCGGTCTAACTTGGCTACGACTAGCTTGCACTTCATCTTCTTGGAAAGTGCAATAGCCGCGTTGAGCTGCGCCCGGTCCGTCTTCTTGCCGCTCTCGACCTCCCTGAACTCGGTGACGTGCGCCTCGTCATCCCGTAGCCAGCGTTTGATAGCTGCTCGCTGCGCCTCAATGCCCAAGCCACTGTCGCCCTGCTCACGCGTTGAGACTCGGAGGTAGGTCACGTAGTTCACGGTCTTGGTGCGGGGGTGGGTTAGGAGGCAAA